>UMLF01035211.1_pt1 | contig 34936 bp, 24 predicted proteins | sample 1966501 | NCBI WGS metagenome assembly UMLF01 (sample SAMEA4836194, study PRJEB28245) | human gut metagenome | biome: gut microbiome; material: fecal sample | place: Denmark | collected 2008 | reverse complement strand
AGTGTGGCTGGGAGTTTTTATTTTTAGGAGCCAATATTGATGCAGGGAAGGAGGCAGAAAAAATAGGAATTAATAGAAATCGTTCTGTAACATATGAAAATGATTCGGAAGGAATTGCTGTTAATTTTGAAGCGGTAGGACGAGCTCTTAGCAAAGCGGTAACATGTGAGGAGGCATCCGATTTTCTGGCTGATGACTGGAAAGATGACATCGAGAAGTATCATGAGGAGTCGCAGAAAAAGAAGGGAAGGTAGCCTATGTATTTCTTAGTAGATTTTGAAAATGTACACAGCGAAGGGTTGCGGGGAGTAGAGTTTTTAAAAAAGAGTGATTCTCTGACTTTGTTTTTTAGTCAAGCGGCACATGTTTGTGAAAGTCGTTATCTTAAAGAGATTGTCGATTCCGGTTGCTCTTTTGATACATGTAAGCTGGAAAGAACAGGAAAAAATGGCTTGGACTTTTATATTGCGACACGTGTAGGAGAGTTTTATGGAGCAGGAATCAAGACTACGCAGGTTGCTATTATCAGTAAAGATCAAGGCTATAGAGCAGTTCGTGACTATTGGAATGTCAGAGTGCCCTCACTTAAAAGGATTGTATTAGCTCCATCCATCGAAAAAAGCTTCATATCGAGCAATATAAATAGTAATCGAGTAAAAGCGGTAAGAAAATTGACAAGCAATGTAGACCTTGATTTGTTTCAGGCAAGATATGAAGAGCGGATGCGTATAAGGAGGGAATTAGAAAAAGTATTTTCAGAGAGTCCATTTATTGACAGAGTAGGCGAGATTCAGGAATTGCTTGGCAAGATGGATGATAAACGAGAAATTTATAGAGATTCATTACATCGCTTTGGTAAGCAAAATGGATTGTTGATATACAACCGTTTACGTCCTATTTTATATCAGCAAATGTAAGATTGAAAATACAGATTTGAAAGGAGACAATATTATGGCAATGATAACATGCCCTAATTGTGGGGAACAAATTTCTGATAAGGCAAAGAGTTGTGTGCACTGTGGTGAATCGCTACATTCACAGGAGAAGATGGTTTGCGGAGAGTGTGGAACGGAATTGAAAGAAGGGATGGATATATGTCCTACCTGTGGGTGTCCGATCACATTAAATCAAGATAGCGGTAGGAATGGTTTGCAACAGGTTGAAGTGGCTGGTGTGCGAATAACAAATTTAACGAAGAAGAAAGCGGCTATAGCTGTAGGAGGCATTTTATTATTGATTGTTGTGATCTTGGGTGTTAGTCTGATCCGGGAAAAAATTACAGCGGACATGGCGCAGAAAGCAGAAAAAGAATATGCGGTAAACTTGCAGACAATCACGCAAACTATGCTGGATAGTGCCGAAGAAGCGGAATCATGTGGGGATTTAATCAAAAGCGTATGGTATAATGCAATCTATAAAAAGAATGATGATTCAACGGATAAATACACTATGAAAGATGAGCATTTTTTTGTATCTGATTTTAATGATGCATTATATAAACTGTTCTCAGATTTGACATTTTCATCAAGAGTGGACAAGCTTTCTGAACAACAAGACACTGTAAATGCTTTGATGAAAAAATTGAAAAATCCGCCAGAAAAATATAAAGAGGCCTATGAAAAAATGTCAAAACTTTATGATTCGTACATTAAGCTTACAAATATGGTTACGGATCCAAATGGTAGTTTGCAGACATATTCAGATACATTTAATGAAACAGACACAGAGGTGCTAAATAATTATAAAGCTTTAGAGGTATATTTGGAAGAATAGGGGGAGATGATATGGCATTATTAAATTGTCCGGAATGTGACAGTCAGGTAAGTGATAAAGCACAGTGTTGTCTAAATTGTGGTTTTCCGGTAGGCGACATAATAAAAATGATACAGAAAACTACGCGGGAGCAGAAGAAAATAAAGCGAAGAAAAATACTGATATTTGTTCTGGTTGTTGTGGTGCTATGTGCAATAGCTATCGGTGTAGTTACCTTTATTAAGCGACCGGATACCAGTGGTTTATATAATAAGATTGCATGGGGCAGCAGCGAGGCTCAGATTAAGAAAGAATATCCCAAGGGGACGGACGGGAAGGATGATGATAAAGAAAATGAGACATATTATATATATAACATGAAGTCCTATATGGAGGGAATGGATGCGCTAATGCGCTTCTCTTTCAAAGATGGGAAATTGTATCGGATTACTTTTATGCCGTCACCACAAGATAATAGTAATATCGTTGATGAGGAAATTTCGGGTAAGGTGAAAGAGTACCTTTGTGATCTGTATGGAGAATACAAAAAGGACGGTACTGCCTATAAATGGGATACCAAAAAGAGTGATATTGAGATGCTTTCATATCGAAGTTTGGTGATAGTGACATATAGTGAGAAAAAGGACGAGCGGAGGCAGTGATATGAGTGATTTTTTTGGGAAAGAAATGGGATATGATTTATTGAAGCAAATATATCTGCACGAGGGTGGTGTAGAAGTTGAAATTTTGCGAGGAATTATAAATGCTACATACGAATTATCAGAGGATTTGTTCAATGGTGCTCTTGAGAGGTTGGTAGATAAGGAATATTGTGTGGTAGAGAGTATAAAAAAGCTAAATAATTCTACTGAAAAAGTAGTATTTATTACAATGAAGGGATTGGAACAACTGGAAAAAATGAGGAAAGTTTCAATGAAAAAGGTTCTTGCAAATAAGATCTCTTACGAGATGAAGTGTGAAGGCTGTGCGTCGTTTTCTGAGTGGCTAGAAAAGAATAGAAGTATGCTTGCTTTCGAAGATGAAAAAACTAGAATGTATGCTACGGCTTTGGGAAACATGGATATTATTCTTATGGACAATGGAAATGAGCGCGAGATACGGAACGCTTTACAAGCAGCAAAAGAACGAATAAAAGAAAGAACCAAAGTAGTACCTGCCCTTCTTAAATCCATTGATTACTCTGTCGTTTGGGCAGTATATGAAAAATTAGAGAGATTGGTCGGTGAAAAAAACTTTATTGAGGAAGTGAATAATACAAGAAAATTGATGACATTAGTTTTACATGACCGATATGATTGCACCATAGACTTTTTATAATCGAAATTAAAGAAAAACTTCGAGAAAGCGAATGAATCTTTCTGATTTTCATTGATTTGTGCTCTGCTTTGTGATATTATATTTATCATACCGTAATTATTGTTATTTATGCAGATAGATTTGGATAATAACGAAGGGATGGTTTGATTTTTAGTATTGCGAGGTAGAGCATATGTCGATTTCGTATAATGGATTATGGAAGTTGTTGATTGACAAAAACCTAAAGAAAGGTGATCTGATTGAAAGATTAGAGATCAGTAGCAGTACAATAGCAAAAATGACAAAGAACGAAGCGGTTTCTTTGCGGATACTTGAGAAAATTTGCCGGGAACTGGACTGTGATTTTGGGGATATTGTTCACTATGTGAAAGATGAGGAGGGTGAATGATCATGGAATACAGTGCAGGATTAACCTCCAAGCTGTTCTGGCTGCAGGAGTCCAGAAAGACAGCAGGCTATATTTTGGAGGGATATAGCAAGGCAGATATCCGAAAGATAGCCTGGGAAGAGAATATCTATCAGGTTAAAGCAGAATACCGTGCATATGAAGTGTTGAATGGTACTTACCGCAGAATATCTGCTTTACCGGAAGCAGTGCTTCGAGCATTTACCACTTGTGACGTAGAGACTGCCAAAGTATTAAACTTAATCGCAATTCTTATGGATAGCCGTCTGTTTTTTGAATTTATGTATGAGGTATATGATGAAAAGCTGCGGATTGGCGAGACGGAGATCACAGACCGCGACTTAAATGTATTTTTTGCGGATAAGGCAATGCAGAGTGAAGTGGTTGCCGGCTGGACCGATACAGTAGTAAAGAAATTAAAACAATGTTTTTGTCGGATGTTGTATGAGGCAGGCATACTGGAAAACAGTGCAAAGCCCCGGACGATACGACAGATACACATTGACTATAGAACAGAAGAATTATTGAAAAGAAATGGATTAGAAGCATACCTGAATGCAGTGAAGGGAGTGCGCTGATGGCAAAGTTATCATTGGATGAAAGGCTGAATCAGATAGAGAAGAAAATATCGGATCAGAGCTTTCGTAGTAATAAAGGACTAGGAAATGAAGTCGGATATTATATCTTCGATTATGATCCGAGAGAGGAACTGCATGTGAGAAATCATATACAGTATTTGAAAAAACGGATCAATGAAAGCAACTTGGGTTTTCGTATCATAGAGGTTGATCTGTTTCATTTGATGATAGAAGTGTTAGAAGAGGAAGGATATCTGGAGGCATTTTTTGACTTAGAAAAAGAAAATGGTTTTTTTGATATGGCTGACAGTTTAGTAGAAACATTAGGACTGGATGAAACAGATGAGCATAACCTGCTTATCAGCAGAATTGTAGAACAGGATCTGACGGACAGCGTGGTATTTCTTACAGGCGTGGGCAAATGTCATCCGATTATTGCCAGTCATAATATTTTGAACAATTTACATCAAGTGCTAGACAGTGTTCCGGTGGTGATGTTTTATCCGGGAGAATTTAGTGGGCAGGACTTGAAACTATTTGGAACCATGGATTCACGCAATTACTACAGAGCATTGAAGCTGGTGTAGGGAAAGGCATGGAAAAATATGCAGATAAAGAGTATGTTTGAGAAAAAGATTGATCGCGATATCAAAGGTGTTATCAAGGTTGGTCAGTCAGATGAAGAAAATATATATCAGGAATTAGATGAATATGTAGTCACGAAAGAGTTATTAAAACATTTCCGTGACTTTTTCGAGAACTACGAAAGTGGCATTAATGGATATACGGATAAAATGGGCGTATGGATTTCCGGTTTTTTTGGAAGTGGTAAATCTCACTTTTTGAAAATTTTGTCTTATCTGTTAAAGAATAGTGTAGTAGAGGGGAAAAGAGCAATCGAATATTTTACAGACGGAAAAAAGATAGAAGATCCTATGCTGATTGCAAAAATGACCAATTCTGGTACGATTTCCTCCGATGTTATGCTGTTTAACATTGACTCCAAAGGATCTGCAAAGGTAGGATCTGGCAAAGAGGCGATTGTAGAAGTCTTTATGAAGGTGTTCAATGAGATGCAGGGGTACTGTGGTTCAATTCCATATCTTGCAGAATTTGAGCGGCAGTTGGATGGTGAAGGCAGATTTGAAGAGTTCAAAGAAAAGTTTGAGCAGATTGCCGGTGCACCATGGGAAAAGAAGAGACAAGCATTTGCTGTTATCCAGGATAAAGTGGTAAAGACACTGGTAGAGATGGATTTTATGAGTGAGGAGGCCGCTAGAAACTGGTGCAAGAATGCAAAAGCAAACTATGATTTAAGTATTGAGAAGTTTGTATCATTAGTGCAGGAATATTGTGCAATGAAGGGACCAAATCATCATGTGATCTTCCTTGTTGATGAGATCGGTCAGTATATTGCAGATGATACACAGCTTATGCTGAACCTCCAGACAATCGTAGAAGATCTGGGAACTGCCTGCCGTGGAAAAGCATGGGTTATCGTGACTAGCCAGGAGGATATTGACTCGATTACGAAGACGAAGGGCAACGACTTTTCCAAGATTCAGGGACGATTTGATACCAGACTTTCGTTATCAGCATCGAACGTAGATGAAGTCATCCGTAGACGTATTTTAGAGAAGAACGAGACTGCAAAACAGACGCTTCGCCTGCTTTATGAGAAAAATGAGTCTATCATTAAGAACCTGATCACCTTTACGAAAGATACAGCAGATAAGAAGTTATATACGGATAAAACAGATTTTGCAGAGTGTTATCCGTTTATTCCATATCAATTTAACCTGCTTGGTCAGGTGCTGACAGCAGTGCGTACTCACGGAGCCAGCGGAAAACATTTGTCTGATCAGTCCAGATCCATGCTGGCACTTTTTCAGGAGTCGGCAATGCGTGTGATGGATCAGGAAGAAGGTGTATTGGTACCGTTCAGTTATTTCTACGATACGCTGCATAAATTCATTGATCATCAGCATAGTCAGGTGATCTCAGATGCAGAGGATAATAGTAAACTGGATGCGTTTGACGTGGAACTGTTGAAAGTCCTTTTTATGATCAAGTATGTGAAAGAGATCAAAGCAAATGTGGACAACCTTACAACGTTGATGATCTCCAGTATCTATGACGAGAGAGTGGAAGTGCGCAAGAAGGTCGAGCAGTCATTAAAACGACTGATTGGCGAAACATTGGTACAGAAGAATGGCGAGATCTATATCTTCCTGACCAATGAAGAGCAGGAGATCAACAACGCAATCAATAGCGAAACCGTTGAACTGGGAGAGATCATCGGAGAGGTTTCCATGGTGATTTTCGAGGAGATCTACAAAGAGAAGAAATTCCGTTATAGTAACCGTTATATGTTCCCGTTTAATCAAAAGGTGGATGATCGCTTTTATAAGGGAAATCAGTCCAATGGTATCGGGCTTAACATAATCACACCATATGGCAGTGAATATACCGATGCAGCGTTGCGGCTGCTGTCTGCTTCGGAGCAGTCCGTGATTATGAAACTACCAAATGATACGACATTTCTTGACGAGATCCGTGGAAGTATTCAGATTTATAAATATCTGAATAAAAATGCTTCCGGCGCACAGGACAGTTTTGAGAGTATCCGTCGTGCCAAGGAAGATGAACGACTGGAGAAAAAAGAACGTATCAAGATCTATATTGAGGAAGCATTAAAAAATGCAGATATTTATGTCAATGGAGATAAGGCAGTGATCAATGCAAAGGAGGCATCCTCCAGAATTGATGAAGCCATGCGTAAGCTGGTCGAGACGCAGTATAACAAGCTGACCTACATGGAGACGGCACCGGAGCTTTCGGATATTGCACACGTTCTTCGGGATGATGGCAGTCAAATCACACTTGGCGTAGAAGATACGACACCGAATAAGCTGGCTTTAGAAGAAGTATTGAATGTGATTGATCTTAATAATCAGAGACATATCAAGACTTCACTGAAAGCCTTAACAGATAAGTTTGCAGCAGTACCATATGGTTTTGATCCGAAGGATGTGCAGTGGCTGGTAGCAATGCTGTTTAAGCAGGGACGAATCTCTATGGTACTTAACAGTCAGACGCTGTCACTGCTGTCAAACAGCCATGAAGAATTAGTAAAGTATATCACGAAGCGGGAGTATGTGGAGAAGCTGTTGATAGATATCCGTGTGCGTGCAACGGATCGTCAGATCCGTTCGGTAAAAGAAGTGATCAAGGATTACTTTGGGGGCAGTGTATCCAGCGAAGATGACGATGTACTTATGAAAGCATTTAAGAACTTTGCGAAGAATAAAAAGCAGTTCTTTGATGATATTATGGTAGAATACCGTATCAATCCGGATCTTCCATCGAAGTCTCTGATGGAAAAAGCAAAGAAGAATCTGGAAGTGGTTATGAATATTACAGATTCTGTCGAGTTTTTTAAGACAGTGGATGAAATGCGGGATGATCTGTTAGATGATGCAGAGGATACCACACCGGTATTTGATTTCTTTAAGGGTGAACAGAAAAAGATCTTTGAAAAGACACAGAAGTATCTTGGTATTTTTGACAAGAGTAAGACCTATGTCAGAGATCAAAAGATATTGGATGTAGTTGCCAAGATGACAGAGATTGTCAAGGGAAGAAATCCGTACAGCCAGATACAGAAATTGCCGGAATTGAATGAGCAGTTCACAGATGTTTATGTGGAACTGATGCGAAAAGAAGTAGAGCAGATGCGCCCAATCGTAGAGGCAGACTTTAAGATTGTGCGGGATGTATTGGCAGATAAGACATTTGCAGATCAATTCACAAGTAGGGTGAATAGAAGCTTCGAGGAGTTGTTAGAAAAGTTAAAATCATCCAATGAGATTGCTGCGGTGAAAAATATCAAGCTGGAAAGTGATACATTAAAGCTCCGACTGCTGGATGAGATAGAAGACTACGAAAGGAGTCATCAACCGACAGAGCCAAGTGGTGAGAAACATCCGGGAAAAGATCCCGAAGCAGAAGGAGGAACCGGGGAAACACCGATGCCAAAACCGTCTGCAGCACCGAAAAAGAAACGAAAAAATGTGTCCATCAGCAGCGTGGCAGGAGCGAGGACCTATTCTTTGGAGAATGAACAGGATATTGACCGATTCCTTGCTGAAATGAAGGCAAAGCTGATGGAAGAATTGGAAGATGATACGATAATTACATTAAGTTAACGACATAGACCTGCGTAGAAATGGAGAGTAGCATATGAATAAGGCGGCGATAAAGCGGTTTGCCATAGAGGCAAGAAACAAGTTAAGAAATTCCGTGACGGATAAGGCAGGAATGCTTGGCATTACTCTGGAAGAATGCAGTGGTCCGGTTACAACAGGACCGGACTTTGAAGTATATCAGACGGCAGCCGGAACGGAAGTAACCTTGAATAAATCACAGTGTGAGCTTCGTAAGAAATTAGTAGACAAGATTGCGGAGCGTGGTTTTGATGCTGTGGTAGAAGAGGTGGCATATACCTGGTTTAACCGTATCTGTGCAATCCGTTTTATGGAAGTCAATGATTATCTTCCAAGTCGCGTGCGTGTACTTTCTTCAGAAAAGGATGGAAAGAACGAGCCGGATCTTGTGACAATGGCACCGGATGTGGATTTTCCTTTTACGGAGGAGGAAAAAGAGAAAATCTATGATCTGAAGATGAAGGGAACGACCGCTGCCAGCGATGAATTGTTTCAGAAACTGTTTATCAAGCAGTGCAATGCCCTTCATGAGATCCTGCCGGAGCTATTTGAAGAAACACAGGATTATACCGAACTGCTGCTTGATATTTCCTATGCGAATAAGGATGATGTAATCTACATGCTGGTCAATCAGGAAGATGGCATTCCGGAGGCAGACTTCAATGTGACATCAGTTAATGAACAGGGAGAAGCAACCGGACAGGTGGAGATCATCGGATGGCTGTATCAGTATTACAATACAGAGTTAAAGGATGATACCTTTGCCAAGTTAAAGAAGAATATCAAGATCACCAAAGAGAGGATCCCTGCGGCTACCCAGCTTTTTACCCCAGACTGGATCGTCCGTTATATGGTGGAAAACTCTGTCGGAAGAATCTGGATCGATCATCTGCGTGCACTAAATCCATCAGTCAATGATAAAGAAACCGCCGAGAAATTTGGTTGGAAATATTATCTGCCGGAAGCAAAGCAGGAAGAGTCTATCGATGTGAAACTGACAGAGATACGCAGTAATTATAAAGATCTGAAACCGACGGACATTCTCTGCATTGATCCTTGCATGGGAAGCGGACATATACTGATCGCTATGTTTGATGTACTGATGGATATCTATACCAGTACCGGATATAGTGAGAGAGAAGCAGCCTTTGAAATCGTAGAACATAATATTCATGGATTAGACATTGATCAGCGAGCTTACCAGCTTGCTTATTTTGCTGTCATGATGAAAGGAAGAGGATATAATAGACGATTCTTCCGTGGCAGAGATGATGTGAAGCCAATGCCAAAAGTATATGCGATTGCAGAAAGCAATGATATTATAAGAGATCATCTGTCGCTCTTTGGGCAGTCCATGGAAGTAAAACAGAGAGAAACTGCAAAAGAACAGATGGAATATTTGCTAGACATCTTCAAGGATGGAAGAGAGTATGGCTCTATCTTGAATGTTGAAGATTGCGACTGGAAGTTGTTGCAGGACTATGTGGAAGATTTGGATGCAGATGGACAGATCACATTTGAAAGCTATGGCAGTGAAGAGACACAGAAAAGTCTGAGACTGCTTATTAAAGTTGCAAAGAATCTGGGACAGAAGTATGATGCCGTGGTGACGAATCCACCGTATATGGGGGCGTCCGGAATGGGTGCAAAACTTTCTAAGTATGTCAAGGACAATTACACTGATAGTAAGAGTGATCTGTTTGCTGTGTTTATTGAGAAGTGTGGACAGATGGTGAAAAAGAACGGATATCAGGCGATGATCACGCAGCATGCATGGATGTTCTTATCAAGCTTTGAAAAACTGAGAAGCAAATTATTAATGCTTGATACTTTAAATATGGCACATTTGGGGGCGAGAGCTTTCGAAGAAATCGGTGGCGAAGTAGTACAGACTACCAGTTTTGTGATGCGAAAAAGCAGAGAGAATGGATATAAAGGGGTATATTGTCGCTTGATTGAACCAACCTCTCAAAAGGGAAAAGAAGACCTGTTCCTTGCAGGAGACAATCAATATGAAGCGGTTCAAGATAATTTTGAAAAAATTCCAGGAAGCCCTGTGGCATATTGGGTGAGTGAAAAATTGTACAGTGTTTTTTCTCATACACCAATATGTGAGTTTGCAATACCGAAAGTTGGTTTGCAGACAGGAGATAATAATAAATTTTTGAGATTGTGGTTTGAAGTGGATTTGAATAACGAAATGCTGAATGCCACAGATATAGAAGCAATAACAGCTAGTGATTGTAAATGGTTTCCATATAACAAAGGAGGGGAGTATCGGAAGTGGTACGGAAACTATGAGTATGTTGTGGATTGGAAAGATAATGGTAGAGAAATTAAAAATTTTAAGGATTCAAATGGCAAATTACGTTCACGTCCTCAAAATGTTGATTTTTATTTTAAGAAATCTATAACATGGTCTTTTGTGAGTGCTGCTTCTTTTGGGGCAAGATATTCGCCTAAATTAGCAATATTTGATGTTGCAGGTTCTTCTCTATTTCCTAAAATGGAAGACATGTTTTATTTGGCAGGGTTGATGTGTAGTAAAATTAGTACAGTAATTATGACGGCTCAAAACCCTACTATGAATTTTCAAGTAGGAAATGTGGCTTCTATTCCAGTTATTTTTCGTGATAAAGAAAAGGTGAATAGTATTGTCGAACAAAATATATATGAATCAAAAATTGATTGGGATTCCTTTGAAACATCATGGGATTTTCAGACACATCCTTTGTTACGACAGAGTGATACGATGTATTTAACATGGGAAAACGATGATAAAGTGTATGATGTTTCAAAAGAATCAAGGGATATACCTTTCAAGCATTATATAAAATTGGCATATGAGTCATGGGAGAATGAGTGTGATAATCGTTTTGCTCAACTGAAAGCTAACGAAGAGGAACTCAACCGTATCTTTATTGATATTTATGGGTTACAGGATGAATTGACTCCGAATGTCGAGGATAAAGATGTTACAGTAAGAAAGGCGGAGTTAGGTAGGGATATTCGTAGCTTCATTTCTTATGCAGTTGGTTGTATGTTTGGACGTTATTCTATTGATAAGGACGGATTAATGGTTGCAGGACAACCATTTGAGTCGGTCTATTTTGAAGCAACAGCTCCGAGAGCGGGTACAGGAGTAGCTGGTGCACCGGGAGATTATGTGCCGACGGGTGAGTTTTATATCAAAACAGAGGATGGTACGAAGCAATGCACCTATAATCCGGATCGTGACAACATTATTCCGATTACGGATGAGGAATATTTCTCCGATGATATTGTTGGAAGATTCGTAGAGTTTGTGGAAACGGTGTATGGGAAAGATACACTGGAAGAAAATCTTGACTTTATTGCGCAGGCACTTGGAAACAAAGGAAATTCTTCCCGTGAAGTGATTCGTAATTACTTCATTAAAGATTTCTATAAGGATCATTTGAAAGTGTATCAGAAGCGTCCGATTTACTGGCTGTTTGACAGTGGTAAACAGAATGGCTTCAAAGCTCTGATTTATATGCACCGCTATGATGCAGATACGGTAGGAAGAGTTCGTACAGATTATCTTCACCGGGCACAAAATTATGTGGAAACAGCGATGAAGAGTGCGGAGTACACGATTGAGAATACAACTGTTGCATCTGAGAAGTCCAAGGCAATGAAAGCAGTATCAAAGTATACGAAGCAACTGGCAGAGATGCAGACATACGATCAGGCGATTGCACATGTGGCAAACCAGAGGATTGAGATTGATCTGGACGATGGTGTCAAGGTCAACTATGCGAAGTTCCAGGGTGTGGAAGTAGCACAGGAAGGCAAGAAAGCATTGAAAGTGGATTTGTTGGCAAAAATATAAAAGAAAGGATTGGGTGAAATAGAAATATGAAAATTAAAAAATTAACACTAAAAAACTTTATGGCTTTTGAGAAAGCTGAAATAAATTGGTCAGATAATATTAACATTATTTGCGGAGAAAACAGTACTGGCAAAACAACACTTTTGAAAGTGATGTATTCTTTGATAAAGCCACTTAGTAGTGGAGGCAAAGATAATCTTACAAAGGAGATGGAAGAACAGGTCTTTGTTAAAAAGATTCAAGGTGTGTTTCGACCGGATGAAATGAAAATTGGCAGACTTGTAAGCCGAAAGCAGGGAAGCAATCGAACGGATTTTTCTATTGATTTAGAAAAGAAACAAAAAATCTCGGTTGGATTTGGAAACAGGCAGGAAAATCATGCGGATGTTTCTATTGAGCGTGATGAAAAAACAAAAAAGTATGATGTTATATATATTCCTACAAAAGAAATGATTTCTACAGTAGAGCATTTCGTATCACTATATGACGAATATCATATAGACTTTGAAGAAATGTATTATGATCTTGCAAAGCTATTAGACAGACCGCTTTCAAAGGGTCCTAACACTACTGAACAGAATCAGGTGTTAAGTAATTTGGAAGATATTATGAAAGGACAAATTGTTCAGAAAAACAAGAAATTCTATTTCAAAATAAAAGGTGAGGGTGAATTTGAGATGGGATTACTTTCAGATGGATATAGAAAGCTGTCCATGATTATATATATGATTCTTTCTGGAAGCTTGAATAAAAATACTATCTTATTTTGGGATGAGCCAGAAACGAATATGAACCCTAAAATGATTCGTCCAATTGTGCAGGTAATGGTAGCCTTAGCACAGATGGGGGTACAGATTTTTGTTTCCTCGCACGATTATTTTATTCTCCAGGAATTTAATATGGTTGCCTCTTATCAGGAGTTAAATCCTAAAAATCTGGATATTAAATTTATCTCATTATTTAGAGATGAAGAAACGCGTGATATTCATTATGAAATGAAAAATTCGGCGACTGATTTGGAACATAATGCAATTATGCAGGAATTTGATGCAATGTACGATAGAGAACAGGGGATTATTTATGGAGAATAATATTAAGGAAGAGAGCAGATTAAAGTTTCAGTTTGCAGAAAATGATACAGTGATAAAATTCGATGATACAAAATTTTATCGAGACTACTTTAACAAATTGCCAGAGGCAAAAGGGGTTGATTTTATTTCTGTTGCTAAAGATAAGATCGTATTTATAGAAGTAAAAAATTGTACTGGAGATGAGGGTAACAATCGGTGGAGAATTGTTCCTGATAACCGAAAACGCAATACAACCCATACATCCGTTAACGTGGAAGGACGTGACAGTCTGGATATTGAAATGGCACAGAAAACAGCAATGACAGTAGCAGCTTTGGTTGGAGCGAAATCCTTTGGAAACACAAAAGAGTGTTTGAATGAATTAAAGGAATCTATTCAATTTCTGTCAGGAGATAGTTTTTCAAATGATTCAAAAAGGAAATATGTAATTTTATTTCTGGAAGGTAATTTTGGTACAAAAACACGAACTAAAAAGATGATTATGAAAGACTTACAGGACAGCATGAACAAAAAACTCCGATGGATTAATTGCAGAGTGTCTGTTGTTGATTCAGATACATATGATCCGAGAATATTTCAGATTGTAAGCTGAGATATGTTGGCAAAGATATAGGAAGGAGTACAAGCGCATGAAGGTATGGCATATTACACCAGATGTAGGTTATGGTGGCAATTTACTTTATAAATTAACAAATAATGCAAAGAGAATCCCAAAGCCTTTGCCATGGATTGATCCATCAATTAATTGCTTGTACAAGGAAGCCGTATTGTCATTTATGGTTGGAAATTATGAGAGTTCTATTACTAATCTTTGCTTATTGATGGAGCACGTACTGAGAGCAGCAATTCTGAATGATAAAGATTCTGGAATGAAACGAGAAGATTCAGCGTCCCAGTTAAATAAGTATGGCTCTTTATCTGAGGCAATAAACGAGGCTAAAAGTACACGGCTAATGGACGGATGCGATATGGAATGGTGGAATGCTGTATCAAGAGTTGTCCGAAATAAATCTGCGCATTATGTTATTCCAATATTGCTTAAGAAATGTGCTAAGGAAGAAAAATTGAGAAAGTATATTAATCAATATGAACTTCCGGAGAACAATTCAGAGTATTGGTATGAAACTCATTTGATAAATTGGGGTTCATTCTTTCATGGTGCAGGAGGAGAATTTGCGGAAGGTTTCCTACAGGATGTAACTAAAGAACTTAAGATAGTTACAGGAAATACTAAGTGGCAAGGAGATGAATCATGGTGGATCTCATTGAAAGAGCAGTATGATGCATTTTTCTCGTATGAATGGAGTGTGGAAAAGTTACAGTATAGCTTTGAACATGCAAGAAAAGATTTTGGAAAAATAGAGACTTAAAACAATTATGTAGTTTATGCTATTTGGTAAGTAAAGTAGAAAGGCGCAAGCAGGAGGTTTTGTTATAAATGAGACAGGATATATTGAATGAATTGAATCTTGGCGAAGATCATGAGCGAGAATGTAAACTGGCAACCGGTGGACTTCCTGAGAGCATATGGGAGACTTACTCTTCTTTTGCAAATACAAATGGTGGCACGATTCTGCTTGGCATTAAGGAACACAGAGTTTCTTTTACAGTTGAAGGACTGACCGACAAGCAAATTGTGAAATATCAGAAGGATTTCTGGAGTACATTGAATGACAGAAATAAGGTGTCGAAGAACATTTTACTGAATCATCATGTCAGACCAGTGGCAGTAGGAGAAAAGAGAATATTAAGAATTGATGTTCCAGCGGCAGACAGGCACGATAAGCCGGTATACATTGGGACAGATCCGATGAAGGGCACTTACAAAAGAGATTATGAAGGTGATTTCCTTTGTACTGAAGAGGCAGTCCGGGCTATGTTTGCAGACCAGAGAGATGTATCTGGTGATGTGGAAGTGCTGGATGAGTTCGGATTAGATGCGCTGAATCAGGATACGATAAAAGGCTATAGAATCATTTTTGAACAGCTTCACAGTGGACATCCGTGGAATGCATTGGAAAATGATGAGTTCCTTATGAAGCTAAGGGCAGCAGCGAAGAATAAAGCTGGTACATTATCTCCAACGATAACATTAAAGCTCGAAGTCGGACAAGTGGTATATATTCCGGGAGCTGCTGATATCAGAAATGAAAATACAAATCAGGCAAAAGCAATGGCTGTGTCGAAAGAAGATAAAATACTTGAGTATATCAGGCAGAATGGAAGTATTACTTCTCAAAAAGCAGCTGATGTAGGTGGCTATAAGTCAAAGACAGGAGCAAGAAAATTGCTTGATAAGATGATAGAAAAAGGATTGATTACGAAGATTGGAAATGGACCGGCAACTAAATATGTGATTTAGTGGTCACATTACTACTTATCGAACACTTTATTGAACACTATCGGACACTTTTGTGGAAATATAGGATACAAAGTGTTCGATAAGTGACCGATAGTGATCGCATCCTCGCGGAGCGTTTTTTTACATTATAGGAAACAAGAAGTTTCCTATAATGTAAAAATAATTTGTGCAGACAGTCTGCACAAATTCACATAGAAGCTGAAAAGATAGACTTGTTGGCAAAGATATAATAAAATTAACTTAGGAGGTGTGAACAGTGAGATTAAATAATATTAAGATTAAAAATTTTAGATGCTTTGCAAAAGTAAGCATTGATTTTGACAAACATATAACATTGATTGTAGGTAAAAACGGAGCCGGAAAGACAGCGTTATTGGATGCTGTGGCTGTTTCAATCAGTTCTTTTTTGTTAGGAATTGATGGAGCAGTAAGCCGCAGTATATTAAAAGATGATGCAAGGTATGAGTTTCATGATTTAAATGGAACGATTGATCCTCAGCATCAATTCCCAGTAAATATTGAAAGTGAAGGAGACTGCCTAGGTGAGCAGGATAAGCAGTGGCTCCGGTCGTTGAATTCTGAAAACGGCAAGACGACGATAAAGGATGCAAGCCAGCTAACGGGCATTGCGAAGAAAGCACAAAATAGAATTATGAAGGGAGATAAATCGTTAATTCTTCCGCTCATTTCATATTATGGAACCGGACGGTTATATGCACAGAAGAAGGAAAAGAGAAATTTACAGTCATTAACAGAATTTAAGAGACAGGTTGGATATGTAGATTGTATGGCAGCAGAATCAAACGAGAAATTGATGCTCAACTGGTTTCAAATCCAGACGATGAAAAGTCTTCAAGAGCAACAGAAAACAGGAATGATAGAAAGACCATTGCTTTTGAAGACGGTTGAAAAAGCTATATGTAAAAGTTATGAGAGAATCAGTGGATCAAAAAATGCCAGTATTTTCTTTGATCTTGATACGCATAGATTAATGTTGGAATTTGAAACGGATGACGGTGGTGCACAAAAATTTGCGATGGATGAAATGAGTGATGGATACAAGAATACACTTAGTATGATTGGAGATATTGCTTATCGTATGGCTGTTTTAAATCCAACGCTAGGTGATCAAGTATTGAGTGAGACACCGGGAATTGTTTTGATTGACGAAATAGATTTACATTTGCATCCTAAGTGGCAGCAGAGCATTTTAAATGACCTTAATGAGATTTTTCCTAAGATCCAGTTTATTGTCAGCTCTCATGCACCGGCAGTAATTAATTCTGTGCCCAAAGAGCAGATTCGTATTCTGGATAATGGCAAAATCTATATGCCTGTAGCGCAGACTTATGGAAGAGATGCTAACTCTATTTTAAGAGAGGTTATGCAGGTATCTGACAGACCGGTTGCCGTAAAACAGCGTATGGATTTATTCTATGCATATATGGATGAAAAGAAGTATCAAGAGGCAGACAAAGTGTTAAAAGAAATCGAAAACATTGTTGGGGCAACGGATCCGGATGTTGCGGCTGCGAGAACTTCTCTGGATCTGGAGATGATATTGGGGGAATAGAGTATGATTGTTGTAAAAAGAGGAAAAGAACCTAATAGCCTTTTGGAATTCCGTAAAAAAAATCCGGATGCGGATTATGAGGACATGCCATCAAGTGTGCGTGCAGATGTTAGAGAGCAGATGTGGAGTGAACAAAAGCATCTTTGCGCATATTGTATGAGGAGAATAGACAACCCGAGTGTTGTAAGAATAGAACATTGTCGACCGAGACATCCGAAAGATGAGATCGTACATGATAAAAAGGCAACGCTGGATTTTAAATGGATGCTGGGTGTTTGCTATGGTAATAGTTTAGTGAAAGGTGTAAAAGATGAGGATATGACCTGTGATGCTCATAGAAAAAACACAGAACTTACCATAAATCCATTTGATGAGGTGTCAGTCAGAAAAATAAAGTATAAAGCAGATGGAAGTATTTATTCCGAGGATGCGGAAATAAACAAAGATGTGACAGATACCTTGAACTTAAATTGTCCAGCTCTTTCTCTTCCATTGACACGAAAAAAAGTATTATCGGAAGCTCAGAAGAGAATCGTGCAGAAATGTGCAGGTAAGTCACAGGATGCCTATGTGCATGAATTAGAGCGTACATATACGAGCTTGGTTCAGGAGAGGAATTTAACACCATATTGTGGGATTATTATTTCCTGGCTTGAGGGTAAATTAAAGAAATGACAATTTGTGCAGATGGTCTGCACAAATTCATGTAGAAGGTGAAAAGATGGACTTACAAAATATACAGGAACAATTAAATACTGAATTTGCAAAAGCTGATGTTCGCATCATCTTCTGGTTTGACGATAAGGGAGATTATGCAGAAGAAGTCTCAGAAATACAGTTAGAAACAGCCAAGTTGCACATTTTAGACGGAGAGAACTGGCTGTATTCTAAGTGGCTGTTAAATGAATCGGATCCGGATGGAAAATATCTGGTGTATGCTCCATTTGCAAGACCAAGTGACAGCGAGAATCCGCTTGCCGATATGTATTACTATTCTACACCGTATTATACGGACCGGGTGTCACAGATGTCGCAGGAGATTGGTATAGATACCAAATACAAAGAGCATTTGGCAGGATATGGTTCATTCTGGAGAAGTACAGTTCGCATTGAGAAGTTTAAGGCATTAAATATTGATCATTACAATACTGAAACGATTGACATTGGATTGCTGGCGGTTCTTACAGATGTGAAAACACCTAGTTTTGAAGAGATTGTAAAGAAGCTGATCCTGACAGATGCAGAAGAATATGTCAAAACAATTACGGATTATGGTTTAATGAAGACATTTTGGGAGCTTTGCAAGAAATATTTTGGATATAACGCTGATGGAAATATTGCAGATCCATCTATAGAGAATCTGGCAATGTCATTTGTTGTGACTTATGCAGCTGCAACATTGCAGATGGCATTACCAAAGAATTTGAGTCCCTATATTGTAAAAAAGAGAAATGACGCTGTCGTTTTTGTAAGAAATATTATGGATAATGTATCGTGCAGAGAAGCATATGATGCATTGTCATTACATACGGATAAAACATTGCGTATTTCTAAAAATATTCGTGAGGCTTGGAACAAAGACGCAGGCGTGCTGACTGATGTACTGTCTTGTGATGCATTTGCTGAGTTAGATCAGATGCTGTTAGAGTGGATTGTAGATAAGCTGGATAACGAGATTCTGGACGAACAGATTGATGGATTGGATATTGCCCGTATTGCAGATCAGCGAATGATGAAAGCCTGCCATTACAGTGATGTTTTTGCACAGGAATATCAGGCAATGAAGTATGCGTACTTACTGATGAAGGAAATCCGGGATATGGAGATACCTTCGGATCCGGTTTTACTGCTTCAGAAATACCAGGATGATTTGTATCAGCTAGATTCGTATTACCGTTGGTTTTATCTGGCATTTGATCAGATTGAAGAGAACGAAAAGTATATGCAGGTAAAAGAGCGGATAGAGAATATTTATGCCAATGATTATCTGCTTCAGATAGTTCCAAAGTGGAATGCTGTTTTTGATGAACAGGCAGAGCGTACATTCGATCAGTGTGGATTGGTTAGACAGGACCATTTTTTCAGCCACTATCTGCATGCTTATGATGGTAAGGAGCGAATCATTGTCATTATTTCAGATGCTTTGCGATATGAATGTGCGAAGGAGTTAATGACGAAACTGGATATGGACGAGAAGTGCCAGGCATCCATAGAAGGGATGATTGGTGTATTGCCGTCTGTCACCTCTATGGGAATGGCAAGTCTATTGCCGCATCAAGAAATGAATGTAGATGAGCATATGAATGTGACGGTAGATGGATTAAGCTGCATTGACACACCATCACGGGATAAAATATTGAAAGCTAAGAATCTCGATAATATTGCAATCCAGTTTGATGAGATAGCGAAGGCTAATAAACCGAAAGTTCGTGAGCTGTTGCAGAACAAAAATATTGTGTATATTTATCATAATCAGGTGGATGCCAGGGGAGACAAGCCTGCCAGTGAAAATGAGGTGTTTAATGCCTGTGAGGAAGCAATCAAAGAGATCTACCGATTGATCAAGAAACTCACAGGGGATGTCACCGCAACGAAGTTTATTGTCACAGCGGATCATGGTTTTTTATATCGTCGGGACAAACTGCAGGAATTTGATAAGGTGTCGTATGACAAGGAAATGTGCACTTATTCTAATAAGCGTTTCCTGCTTACGAAGCAGATGGTGAATGCACAAGGCATTGTTTCCAGAGGTTTAACTTATTTGAATAAGCTGAATACCGGATATGTAGCAGCTCCTTTAGGTGCTGATATTTTCAAAGTCCCGGGCGGTGGTCAGAATTTTGTGCATGGTGGTTCGTCATTGCAGGAAATGCTTGTTCCGGTGATTGAAGTGAAGACAGCCAAAGGAAAGCAGGCATACGATTTTGTAGATGTGATACTTACATCCGTATCAAGAAAGGTAACGAACCTTCGGACATATTTTGATTTTATTCAGACAGAAAAGGTAACAGATGTGATGAAAGGAATGAATATTATCGCTTACTTTGAGTCTGAGGATGGTGAAAAAATATCCTATGATGTACCGATTATTGCGGACAGTCAAAGTGATGCTCCGGAAGATCGAACCTTCCATGAGAAATTCACATTCAAGTCGAAGAAGTATCTGCCCCAGGATAAGTATTATCTTGTGATGGTGGATGCAAACGATACGAATAATGAATTGCATCGGTATGAATTTACGGTGGATATTGCATTTGTGGATGATTTTGGATTTTAATAGAATGAGGAGGTGAATTGACTGTGAATTATGAAAAATTAGCCGTTGATGCGGTTGCTGATGCGATTGCAATAACAGATTACTTAGATCCATATGTAACAGAGAATGATAAAGGTCCGTCATGGGATGGAAAATTTACAGTCTATTCTAAGTCAGGTAATCAGCACAAAAAATCTGATTGGTTAGGAGAGGTCCCTGTTCAGGTTAAGAGTGTTCAAAAGACAGATTTATCACGAGATGAAATCAAATACCCTGTTGAGATTTCTGATTTGAAAAACTATTTGAGAATTGGTGGAACTATGTACTTTGTTGTTTATATCACACCGATGGCTCTAAAGAAGATATATTATTGTTCTTTTTTACCTTTTGATTTGCAAAAAATATTAAAACAATTAGGTAAGGAAAAAACAAAATCACTTCTATTCAGACCATTTCCAACTGATAAAAATGATATTACCAATATCATTATGGATTGTTTGCGGGATATGGAAAAACAAAGTTTATTGAAAAACAAAGTTTATGGAATGGATGATGCAGCTAAGGAGTTTGATATAAGCAAATTGCATTATAGTATGACATTCTCTGGTATTGGTTATACCCAAGCAAATATTCCTGAACAGTTATTAAATAGAGATGTGTATTTTTATGCACAGTCAGATTCGGGTTCAATTACTTTTCCTGTTGAGCATATGACAGCCGCTAAGATTGTTGTTGAAGAACTCGCAATGACAGTCGGAGCAGGTAATGTTGATTATTACGATAAATATCAGATTGTTCATAAAAAAGAAGGAAAAGAGGTTAGATTTGGAAAGAGTTTTACAATTGTTTTATCACAAGATAAAGTCACATTTAATTACAAATTAGCAGGAAACCTCAAAGAGCGAATACTAGATTTGAGCTTTGTTATTAACTTGATTGAAAGTCGAGTATTAAGAATAAATGAACAGGAGATTCCTCTTAATGCAAAAGAGGAAGAACTTAAATCTTTTGATATTGCTGAAATGAAAGAACAAAGTGAGTTCTTAAATCGTATAGAAGAACTATTACATAAGTTAGGAGTTAAGAAGGCACTTAATATAGAAGATATATCTGACAAAGATTATGAGTATATTAAAATCTTATTGCGAGCATTTGAAAATGGAGAGAGTATAAAATTTAAAGAAGATAATATACCGCCGATTGTACCATTAAAGGTATCAAATCTAAATATTATATTATTATTTAAACCAGTCGGCGAAAGAGAATATGAAATACTAGATTTCTTCAAAAATGATTTAGAGGTTGTTTCTCAAAATGAAGATGAAGAATCAGAAGTTTTTCTACCTCACAATATACTGTTTTGGATAAGGAGTGTTTTGTTAAATACGATAATGTAGATTATGGCAGAATACTCGATGATGTTAAAAGATTTGAAAGTGATGGTCATTATAATCGAGTAAATGTATTGGGTCTCAATTTGCTAATGGCATATGACGAAACAAAAATTAATGGTTTTTTGGAATATGCAAAGAATCTTTTTCAATGGTTATATGAAAAAGATCCAAAAGGGATGCCTTTATATTTGATGAATATTTACCAATGCAATATAAGAACAGGGGAATTATCATCAGACGATAAATCCAAGATATATGAAATGTTAGCAGAGTATAAAGATAATCCAAAGCTTTTAGGAGGTTTGTATTGCCTTCTTAAAGAAAAGGAACAAGTGCAAAAGATGATTGATAAAATGCCAAAAGCAGAAGTGGATGAATTTATCAAGTATCCTATTTATAAACTATTGGAGGAATAGTCATGGACGAATTTAGAACTTCATCTGAATCCATGAGTGAGACAGATGACAGACGGGAAGAAATCAAGCAAAAACTGCGCCAGTATTATGATGGACGAATTGTAAGAAAGGATCTGACCAAATCCATCAAGGAAGGGGCAAATGTTCCGGTTTATGTATTGGAATATTTACTCGGTCAGTATTGCAATTCAGATGATGAGGAGATTATTCAAGAGGGACTGGATAATGTGAAGCGAATTTTGAGAGATAATTATGTGCGCCCGGATGAGGCGCAAAAGATATTATCTCTTCTTCGTGAGCGTGGAAGTTATACTGTGATTGATCGAATTACGGTTGTGCTGAACACCAAAGAGGACCGTTATGAGGCGACTTTTTCTAACCTTGGAATAGAAGGAATACCGATTCATCCGGACTATGTGAAGGATTATGATCGCCTTCTTTGTGGCGGTATTTGGTGTATCCTACAGCTGGAATATGAGTTTATTGAAGAAGATAAGAAGAATACACAGCCGATTCGTATTCGTAAATTGACACCAATTCAGATGCCTCATGTTGATATGGATGAGGTTCGTAGCGGTAGGAAAGCGTTTACCAAAGACGAATGGATGGATGTACTGCTTCGTTCTACCGGATTGGAGCCGGACAAGTTTAGTGACAGAGCAAAGTGGCTGTTAGTAGCTCGTATGATTCCGTTGGTGGAGAATAATTTTAATCTCTGTGAGTTAGGACCAAGATCTACGGGTAAGTCATACATATATGAGCAGATTTCTCCGAACAGTATTCTGGTTGCCGGTGGACAGACGACGGTAGCTAATCTTTTCTATAATATGTCAAATCATACGGTTGGCTTAGTTGGTATGTGGGATTGTGTGGCATTTGATGAGGTCGCCGGTATTAAGTTTAAGGACAAAGATGGTGTCCAGATTATGAAGGGATATATGGCATCCGGTGCGTTCTCTCGCGGAAAGGCAGAGATTACAGCAAAGGCATCTATGGTCTTTGTTGGTAATATTAATCAGAGTGTGGACACGCTGTTAAAGACATCCAGTTTATTTGATCCGTTCCCTCCGGAGATGGGGACGGATACAGCGTTTCTTGATCGTATGCACTGCTATATTCCAGGCTGGGAAATCCCAAAGTACAGACCTGAGTCATTTACGAATGATTATGGATTCATTACAGACTATTTGTCTGAATTTATGCGGGAGTTACGCAAGGATTCGTACAGCGATATTGCAGATAAATATTTTAAGCTGGGGAACAATCTGAATCAGCGTGATACCATAGCGGTTCGCAAGATGATTTCCGGCTTTATCAAACTGTTATATCCTGATGGAGAGGCAAGTAAAGAGGAAGTAAGAGAAGTTGTTGAAATTTCACTTGAATTGCGTCGCCGTGTAAAGGAACAGTTGAAGAAGATTGGTGGCATGGAGTTCTATGATGTGAATTTTTCCTACATAGATAATGACAGTTTTGAAGAGCATTATGTTGGTGTGCCGGAGCAAGGAGCTGGAAAGCTGATCCCGGAAGGAATGGGAAAACCGGGAAGTTTATACACTGTTTCGAAATCAAAGACAGGTATGATCGGTTGTTATCATCTGGAAACGCAGATGATGCCTGGAAATGGAAAATTGACTTGTACCGGCATTGGCTCAGGAAAAGAGTCCAAAGAAGCGACAAATACGGCATTTAACTATTTGAAAGCAAACGGAAATGCGATTTCCGGTCAGATTAGTACGACGACTAAGGATTATATTATCAATTATCAGGATATGCAGGGCATTGGTATGACGGGCAGTCTTGCACTGCCAACCCTCATTGCAATCTCATCGGCAGCACTGAATAAGCCGATGGTAAGCAGTATGGCGGTGTTAGGTGAGATCAGTATTGGTGGTACTTTGATTAAGGTAGAAGAACTGGCGAGCACTTTGCAGGTATGCTTAGACAGCGGTGCAAAGAAGGTGTTATTGCCAATTACTTCGGCAGCAGATCTGGGAACGGTGCCATCAGATCTTGTGGGTGCATTTAGTCTGATATTCTATTCTTCTCCGGAAGAAGCTGTCTATAAGGCGTTGGGTGTTGAGTAAGTGATTACAGATAAAGGGAAAAGAAGGTGAGTGGAATGTTCGAGCATGACTTTGAACAGTTATTACGGCAGTATGAAACAGCGTTGGATGATAAGAAAAAATTTACGGCATTAGTGAAGGACTTATTTCCGGATCAGGCGAAAACAGTAAATTTACTGCTAATGGCATATAATATGGGAATTGCTCAGGACATTCAAGGTGCTGCGAGAATCAACAATACCTTCGCTTTTCGATATGTGAAGCAGCTTATGGATGATTTCGGTCTTAGCCGGGTAAATGCAGACTGGATCGTGTCGATATGGTGTCAATGCTATGGAGAAAAGGTCTTAGGTAAAAAGTGTGATATTACGGTGCAGAAAGAGGGAAATGGACCGGCGATTCAGAAATCCGTGAAGGTAGATGGCAGACAATACGGTGATTTGTTTGACTATGCCAAAAGTACAGACGGAAAAGGACTTGTGGTAACCGGATTTCATGGAGCAAAGAAGGATACCATTATTTTTCAAAACACATATAGTAACAGATCTGTGACAGGAATTGCTGAAAAGAGTTTTCTGAAATCAGAAGTGGAAGAAGCGATTCTTACAGAGGGGATTACCTACATAGGAAAGGAAGCATTTAAGGATTGTGACAGATTACATCAGGTAATTCTTCCAAGTAGTATGAAAGAAATTGGTGAGTCTGCATTTGCAGGGTGCTGTTCGCTAAAGTCTATTGCACTTCCGAAAGAATTAGGTAAAATAGAATCAGGGGCTTTTAAAAATGCAGGATTACGGACGTTGGAAATACCGAAAAGTGTGTACTGGATTGGAAAAGAAGTAATGGCAGGTTGCCGGCAGTTAGAACAGATTATGATACCGGATAATATTGACAATATTCCCGAAGGATTATTGGAAGGTTGCACTTCACTAAGCAAGGTACATTTACATGATCAATTAAGTGGAATTGGTGATAGAGCATTTTCCGGATGCAACAGCTTGATTTTGCTTGTTATTCCGGACAGCGTGACATTCATAGGAGATCATGCATTTGCTGACATGGATCAGCAGTTTATTATACAATGCAGTTTTGGTTCCTATGCAGAGGAATATGCCAGAAAACATCATATCAAATATCAGCTCGTGTAATGTCGCCACGGATGCGACATATGGCTGGGAATATTACTATATGATTGGTATAGGAAGAGGTGAGATGTATGGGTTTTTTTGATGGGTTATTTGGAATACAGAATAAGGTACCAAAGATTATTTCAATATTGCCGTTGGCTGCCAGACAGGAGATAGAAGCAGGAAGACTGCCGATATTGAATACGGATAAGTTGTTCCTTAAGCGGGGAGAAAAGATTCATTATATTGATAAGGCAATCAATTTAGAAATCAAAACAGTGAAACAGTACCGGCATGTGGGACACAGCACTCCGGGATTGCTGAAAGGCAATCGTTGGAATGTCGGAATGGCAAAGCCTATCGAGCATACAGAGTTAAAATCTCATCCGGGAATTTTATATGTTACGAATCAAAGAATTGTATTTCAGGCATCAGAGTGGGGATTTGATAAGACTTACCGATATTTGACGGCAGTGACGCCGCATGTCGATGCATGTGAGATACAGTTTGGAAATAAATCCTACAATATCATTGTAACAGATGGCAATCTGCTCAATAGAGTATTGCAGTTGATCAAGCAGAGGAGGCAGGTACCGTGATAGATGGACAGTTAAAGAATGGAACAATACTTACATCAGAATGTGGAAATAAGTACAAGGTGTCCTGTTTGTTGGGGGCAGGTGGACAAGGTGAAGTCTACGATGTGGTATGTGATGGACAGCATTATGCATTGAAATGGTACTTCAAGGGAAGTGCGACAGAAAGACAGAAAAAGATATTAGAAACGATCATCGCCAAGGGTTCTCCTGATGATTCATTTCTTTGGCCGATGGAGTTGATTGTTCCTGCTAAAAGTGAATTGTTTGGTTATATCATGCCGCTTCGTCCGAAGAATTATAAGAGTATTGTTGATCTGATGAAGAAGCGGGTGAATCCCTCTTTTTATAGCTTGTGCAAGACGGCATTTAATCTGACCAAAGGATATCAGAAGCTGCATGCAATGGGTGCGAAGTATCAGGATATATCATTCGGTAACTTGTTCTTTGATCCTGACAATGGAGATGTATTGATCTGCGATAATGATAATGTTTCATTTGATGACAGCAAGCCGGGTGGTGTTTTAGGTACACCGGGATTTATGGCACCAGAGGTTGTCAGAGGAGAGAAAAGACCGTCCAGAGATACCGATCGTTATTCATTAGCGGTATTGTTGTTTTATCTTTTTATGGTGAATCATCCATTAGAGGGAAAATTGGAAGCCAGTATAAAATGTATGGATATGGCGGCAAGAGTGAAATTGTACGGGACAGATCCGGTATTCATTTTTGATCCGGATAATAAGACCAATCGTCCGGTAAAGGGAATTCATGATAACGCCAATATTTATTGGCCGTTATATCCGGAAAAACTTCGTCAAATGTTTACAAAGTCATTTACAGAAGGATTGACAAGTCCGAGCAAGCGAATTACAGAGCCGGAGTGGATGCGGATGTTTTCAAATATGATGAGTGGTATGATACAGTGTGAATGCGGTGCCTGGAATTTTTATGATGAAGATTTGGAGACAAAGGGTGCTGCACATATTTGCTGGAATTGCCAGAAAGCAATAAAGATTCCAACTAAATTGATTATTGGAAAGAATCGGGTTCTGCTGAATCAGAATACAAAGTTATTGCATCATCATGTATATGATGATCTGGATATTGATACAGTAGTTGGTTCTGTTGTGCAAAATCCTAAGAATCCGGCTGTATGGGGGATTCGTAATGAGGACACAGCAAACTGGACCTACGAAAAAGCAGATGGAACACAGATTCCGGTGGAAATTGGACGTACAGCGGGCATTGCTCCGGGTGTAAAGATTTTATTCCCAGAGTCTGCCGGTGAATTTACGTAGATAACGAGGAGGATGTAGCAATGGAAAATTTACAAAGACCAGGTGGGGAGTTAGCAACAAGACCAATTCATTTTTTCTGGATGGTAGACTGTTCGGGATCTATGTATGGTGAAAAGATTGGGATTGTAAACAATACAATTCAGGAATGTATTCCACAGATGCGCTCTGCGGCAGAAAATAATCCGAATGCGCAGTTGATGATTCGTGCCTTGCAGTTTTCGACCGGGGCATCATGGATTACAACGAATCCGATACCGGTAGAAGATTACAGTTGGGAGACAATGGATGCCGAAGGATTAACTTCACTGGGGAAAGCATTTGACCTGTTAGCAGCACAACTCAGTATTCCGCCTATGCCATCAAGGGCGTTGCCGCCGGTTGTGGTACTGCTGTCAGATGGACAGCCGACGGATGATTATAAAGAAAGTCTAGAGAATCTAAAGAAGCTCCCATGGTTTAGAAAAGCAGTTAAAATTGCTATTTCAATCGGACAGGATGCAGATGACGATGTGCTATTGGAGTTTGCAGGAAATAAGGAACTGGTACTGCAGGCAAACAATGCTACGGCATTAGCTAAGATGATCAAATGGGCATCTACAACAGCATCCATGGTTTCTGCACCATCCAGTAAGCCAATGAATGTCAGTGTTCCGGCAGCGGCATCCGGTGCGGTCGATGATGATCCGTTTGCGCCAGCCAATAATGGAGCACCATTAGTTCTTGATATGAGCAATATTCCTGATCCGGATGATTTTGATGAAGGAGCAGTTTGGTAAAGGAGGGGCTTAGATGAAACGCTATATTTGTAGTGAAGTAGTAAAAGGTGCCACTCATAGGCGGAATGGATTGCCTTGCCAGGACAATAAAAAAATCATAGAAATTTCGGACCAGATAGCAATATTGGCTGTCGCAGACGGACATGGCAGTGAAAAGTGTACTAGGAGTGAACGTGGATCACAGATTGCCGTCAATACATTTTGCGATGTCATGAAGAATTATCTGCATAGTTATGAGGAATATCATGATAACTATGCCTCGTTGCTGACATTTCTTAATCGTGAGGGAGATACAAGATTTGCACAAGATATATGTGAAGAATGGCAGGCGAGAGTGAAGCAGTCATTTTATAAAAATCAGGTAGAGGAGATGCGTAATGAAGCTGGAGAAATTCAGTGGAAATCCGTCTTTACGCTTTATGGGACGACGTTGCTTGGCATGCTGATCACCGAGGATTTTACATTCTCTTTCCAAATAGGGGACGGAGATATTGTATTGGTTAAAGATGACAGTGTATCGGCACTGGTGGAATCGGAGAAATTTCTTGGTACAGAAACACATTCCTTATCGAAAATGGATGCGTGGAGAAAAGCTGTTGCCTCTGTACAAAGACGAGAGAAAAGTGGTGAATATATGTATCTTTTGTCCACGGATGGTTTCGCAAACAGCTATACTTCCGATATGGAATTTCAGAAGACCTGTATGGGATATCGTGACATGATAAAAGAACATGGAGCAGAGGTTGTGCAGGGTAACTTGAAAAAGTGGCTTACAGAGACCAGTGAATTGGGGTGTGGTGATGATATTACGGTGGTAATGGGGTACTTTACGGGAGAATAGGAATAAGAGAGCGAGAGTGAAAGATGAGTAAATTTGAGCAGGGGCAGGTTGTTGCATTAAAATCAGATAGTGCTATTACGGGAGCAATTGTAAATATTATGGAAGGCTATCCGGAAACGAGATACCAGGTGTTTACAGCTTCCGGTATGCAGACATATTATGAATCACAGTTAGATGGACAGCGTTCAGAGGATGCATTAGAAGCGGTGGATGCTGAGCGTTTTCATGCCGGTTTGACAGCTTCTCTGATAAGAAATCCTTCGATTTCTTCGTTGTATTCCCTTAATTCTGCCAAGATTGACTTTATTCCTCATCAGTTTCGCCCTGTATTAAAGTTTATTAAATCAGATCGACCACGATTGTTAATTGCCGATGGTGTAGGTGTCGGTAAGACGATTGAGGCCGGTCTGATTTTGCGTGAACTCCAAGCCAGAAGAAATCTTAATTCTGTTTTGATTATTTGTCCTCGTCCATTGGTGTCGGAACAGAAATGGGAAACAGAGATGAAGCGGTTTGGAGAGGAATTTGTTCCCTTAGATGGTAAATTATTTCGTCATTGCATTCAGGAATTAGATATAGAGGGAGAATGGCCGGAGAAATATAATAAGGCGGTTGTTCCCTATTCTTTGTTTGATGAGGGAAATGTATTTGGGACGAAAAAGAGCAAGGGATTAATGGAAGTGGATCCACCGAAGTTTGATCTTGTTATAGTTGATGAAGCTCATCATATTAGAAATACAGCCACTTATGCTTATCGTGCGGTGAGCCGATTTTGTGATGCTGCAGAGGCTGTTGTATTGCTTACTGCCACACCTGTACAATTACAATATGATGATTTATATGTGTTATTAAATTTGTTGCGTCCGGATCTTATTATTGATAAGAACACATTTCATGATATGGCAGAGCCGAATGCTTTTATTAACGCAGCAGCAACCTATGTGAGAGGGTATAAGGAAGGATGGAAAGAGGCTGCCTATGAACAGTTGACTCTGGCGTGTGATACATCTTGGGGCAAAAAGGTGTTCAAAGGAAACCCAGGGGTAAAAAACATAATGGAATTACTGCAGGAAGAGCAGATTTCAGATGAACAGAGGGTACAGTTGATTTCAGATATTGAGAATATGCACACGTTCTCCAATCTGATCAGTCGTACAAGAAGAAGAGATATTGGAGAATTTACAATCAGGAAACCATATACGGTAACGGTAGATTTTACCGATGAACAGAGAAATCTGCATGATATGATTTTATCGGTTGTGCATAATATTTTTTCGGCAATTCATTGTACAGATAACACAAAATTTATGATGACGACAATCAGGCGTCAGACTGCCAGTTGCCTGTTTGGTTTGGTGCCTATGTTAAGAAGTATTTTATATCGTCATTTTAGTGAAATTATGGATTCTGAGGATGACAATTATGATATGAATGCCATGATGGGAGATAAATCATTTGCAGGCATCCAGGATCAGATACAGGAAATACTAAAAGTTGCGGAAAATCTTCCACCGGAAGATCCCAAGTTTGATGCAATGATGAAAGTGATAGAGAAAAAGCAGAGCGATCCGAAGAAAAATAAAGTTATGATTTTTAGCTGCTTTAAGCACACATTGCGTTATCTGTATAATAAATTGACAGAGCAGGGGCTTCGGGTTGGTATGATTCATGGTGATGTACCAGACGAGGATAGAAGAGCTTTACGCAAAAGGTTTAATCCTAATGAAACACCGAAAGACAGTAAAGAGGCATTGGATATATTGTTATTCTCGGAGGTAGGATGTGAAGGTCTTGACTATCAGTTTTGTGATTGTATGATCAATTATGACCTGCCATGGAATCCAATGAGAGTAGAACAAAGAATTGGTCGAATAGATCGTAATGGTCAGACGAGTGAAAGTGTAGCAATTTACAATATGGTAACTCCGGGGACTGTTGATGCGGATATCTATGAAAGATGTCTGATGCGTATTGGGGTTTTTCATAGTTCTATTGGTGATTGTGAAGATATCTTAGGAGAGATTACAGGAGAAATCCGTAAGGTGGTAGATAACTTTGAATTAACAGAAGAGGAACGTAGAGAGAAACTGCAGCAAATGACGGATAATAAAATTCGTTTTATTAAAGAGCAGGAAGAGTTGGAAGAGAAACAGAGGGACTTGTTTGGAATCCATTTGCCACAGTCTGCGTTTGATACAGAACTAAAGAACGCTACGAATTATTGGTTATCAGCAGATAATATACAAAATCTGGTTGTGTGCTATTTGAAAAAAAGGTTGAATGAGGATAAAGATTACATAATTGGTTCGGGAGAACTAAAAAAATTGAGATTATCTCAATCGGCTCGTTCTACCTTGTTGGAAGATTATAAGAGAGCTAAATTTGTGCGTAATGAGATTAACAGAAATTGGAGAAAATGGCTGGAACAAGGAGATCAGCTTTTAGAGGTTACTTTTGAAAGTAAGTGCTGGAAGGAAAATCCATCAGCCACATTGTTGTCTATTACGCATCCACTGGTGAAAATGGCATCTGATTATCTGCAGAGTAAAGGAAAAGTTGTTACAACCTTGAAGACGAAGTCGGATCTTTTTGCCGCCGGTGAATACCCATTTGCTATTTATCAATGGAAATTATCTGGCGAGAGAGAAGATTTGCAGATGAAGCCGGTATCAGCAAATACCAATCTCAATAGAATATTGTTTAATTTGTTAAAAGAGAGCAAAGGGATCAGCTATAAGCCAGATGTAAAGGAGTCTGGATGGGAAGCTGTAGAGGCTACACATCATAGCTTTTGGACCTCCGCTTTAAAAGAGCATAAGAGAATGACGGAAGAGATGATCAATTATAAAGAGGCAAGCCTTAAAACCAGTCACATGGCTCGAATTGCATCATTGGAAGATGCACTGAAGAATAATTCGGGGAAGAAAAATTATATTCAAATGATGACTGGTAAAATCCGGATTGCTCAGGAAGATTTTGAAATGCATATGGAACAGCTTGATAAGGCAAAAAAAAGTGCAGATATTTTATTTGAGCTGTTGGCATATGGGGTGTTGGTGGTGGAGTCCGAAAAAACAGGAGAGATCAATCAGTCATTATATGATGTAATGCGGCATATTGCTGATGAATTTGGAAAAGAGATTATCTATCAACCCAAGCAGTTGTTAGGCTTGATTTCTGATCTTGCCCCAGAGCATGCGAATGAAAGGCGTAAATTAAAATTGCTGTTTGATGCAGGGATCGTAGATATTGTGAATGAAAATGGCATGGGAGCGATTGACCGTGTCATTCAAATCGCAAATAAAGAACTTGGATTTGATGAGGTTGAAACAAAGGAGCTGCTTCATTATTTGGAAGTTTTTTATGGGGAGGAATAGGCATGTTGTTATATAAGCAGATTAGCGATAATAACAGAGTGAAATATGGTACAGAGGCTGAAAGAATACTGAAAATTATCATCAATCAGTATAGCGATAGAACTCATTTTATATATGAGATATTGCAGAATGCAGAAGATGCAGGAGCAACGTATATTAAGTTCCATTTGGAAAAGGAGCGGTTGGTAATTCTTCATAATGGTCGTCCGTTCAATGAGAAGGATATTGAAGGAGTTTGTGGAATTGCAAATGGAACAAAGGAGGACGGTACCCGTATTGGTCATTTTGGCATTGGCTTTAAGTCTGTGTATTGTTACACAGAACAGCCGGAAATCTATTCGAGAGAATATTGTTTCGTAATAAAAAATCAGTTGTTTCCGTGTGAAATCGAGAAAAAATTAGATTTAACAAATGAACAGACGTGTATGATTCTGCCGTTTGACAAAGATGAAGTGCCGGTTCATATTGCCTATCAGGAAATAAAAGATGCGTTGATAAAAAAGATTAATGCACAGAGCATTGTTATGCTGAATAATATTTCCAAAATTGAGATTGCGATAGATGGACATCCGGAACAGATAACAATTGATAAAGCAAAATATTCGATAGGAAAGGGTTCATATGCAGAAAATGTATTTTCGCTTAGTTTGCATACAACTATTATGAACCATTTGACGCATAAAGAAAGGATTTCGGATGGAGATTATCTTTTCTTTACTGATGCTGAGAAAGAGGCAACAGCGATTATTTTTAAGGTAGAAGGAAGAGATCTGAAACCGATAAAAAACAGCAAAATATATGCTTTTTTTCCAACGGCGAAGGAAGCTCATCTAAATTTTTATATCCATGCCCCATTTGACACTACTCCCGCTCGTGATAACTTTAAGGAGGGAGCTGAATATGGCAAGCACAATATTGAATTGATAAAAGCAATTGGTGAACTGATTTGGTTTGCATTTCGGTGGATGAAGGATAATCACTATTTGTCTGCAGTGGGAATGAATATGGTATTTCCAATTTATGAATATGAAGAGGATGATATTTTATATGATATTTATCGTAATAGTATAGATATAATACGAGAAGAAGCAATTTTGCCTACCAGTAGTGGAAAGTTCAAAAGAATCAATGAGATTGCAGTACCTTTGTCGGGAATTATTGTAGATATTTTTGATGAAGATGATCTGCGGTATTTAAAACACGATCGAAAGATCAGTTGGCTCGCAAAAGAGTTTTCAACAGAGGCATATTCCGACCTGCGTAAATTTTTGAATAAGAATTTTCAACTCGAAACATTGGACTGGAAGGATCTTGTGAAAAATATTGATGCGATCTTTTTGAAATCAAAAGAGAGATCGTGGATGGAAGAATTGTTATCGCGCATTGAAAACTATTGCGTGAAAAAATCAATAAATGATAGCCATTATATTGATGTGTCACATGTTCCTTTTGTAAGAACTGTTCGTGGGGATCAGATTTGCGCGAGAGATACTTCGGGGAAATTACAAGTATATCTCAACAATCCGGAAGTTGCGAATTATAAAATTGAAAGTACATTTTTACAATCTGAGAGCATTCACAGTTTTTATCAGCGTGCTTTACAGATACCGGAATATAATGTTGAACAGGAAACAATAGAGAATATTTTACCTAAATATGTCACGAAAGATGTGAAATTTAGGACGAATAATCCTATTAAAGAAAATATTGATGACTTGAAGATTATAAAAGATGCGATTGATACAACGCATTCGGGCATTGTGGAGCAATTAAAAGACAAGTATATTGTGACAGATGGAAAAGAGTGGTATTGTCCGAATGAGTTATACATCAGGTCTGGGGATAGCAGATTGGGGTATGACCTTGTAAAAAATATCGTGAATATTCATTATCTGGCAGATGCTTATATGAACGGTTCATTATATACTTTGAATCTGGATGAAAATTTCTTCAGAAAGATAGGATGTAATTTAGGAATACGCCAGGTTCATACGGAAAAGGAAGAATACCTGAAAGCAGTTGCACGGTACATTGGCAAGCAGGAAGCCATGGATCTGCGTTATGCAATTTTTGGGAAAAAGAATATATCCGGTAGAGTGGAATGGGGATTCAATTATGAAGGATTTCCTAGGGTGTTTGAGAATATGACAAGAGAAAAATCATTGGCGATTGCAAGGTTCTTAAACCCAAATGCCATGAGTTTTGAAATTCAGGGTGAACTGGTGGGCGCAGATGATCGTCAGTTCAGTGGGCGAAATGTTGATAGTAAGATGGCGTATTCCATGTTGGGAATGCAATTGTGTTTTGAAAAGTGGATATATGTGAAAGACGATGAGAAGCCTCATAGTCCAATGGAAATTGACAGGGAAGATATTATACCGGAGTATAAATTTGCGAAGCGTTTAATGGCAATGCTTCCGTTCAAGGAAGTTAAAAATGGATTGACAGAATGGTTAGATGCTAATATTAAAGATAAAAATGATCTTGATATGATTAAGCATTTTTTGGCTTCGCCAGATCGTTTGAAACAGGCTGCAGAGGCAGCAGCACGAGAGGCAGCGCGTGAAGAAAAACGGAAGGAAAAGGCAAAATCTGCCAGGGAGTTAA
>UMLF01040825.1_pt1 | contig 37130 bp, 32 predicted proteins | sample 1966501 | NCBI WGS metagenome assembly UMLF01 (sample SAMEA4836194, study PRJEB28245) | human gut metagenome | biome: gut microbiome; material: fecal sample | place: Denmark | collected 2008 | reverse complement strand
TAGCTTCAAGCTGGACTCTGGATATCCAGGAACGTCTCTCTAAGAAGCAGTTGAGCTTCGAACAGCAGACAAAAATTGGACAGTATGTATCTCTGATCGTGGGTATCTTCTCCATCGTCGTAGCCATGGTATTGGCAAACGGCGGAGTAAAATCTGCCTATGAATGGTTCAACGGCTTTATGGGACTCGTGCTCGGTATTCTGATCGGAACCTTTATCCTGGGTGCATTCACCAAGGTGGCAAACACTTTTGGAGCAACCATCGCGTTCATAGCTGCTTCCTGCGTGATGATTTATATTAAATATTTCATACCTGCTGATGCCGTGTCTATCTGGTCCTACTCTATCATTTCCATCGCAGTATCTTTGGTAGTAGGTATTCCGGCCAGCTTGATTTACCGCAAAGTGAAAGGTGATAAATCTGTACCGGCACCGCACACAACAATTTACAAGAACTAAGGTCCGTGGGATTGCAGTCCTAATTATACTGGCATCCGGTTCTGGTCTTCGGCCGGACTGGATGTCTTTTCCCATTCATCTCAAAAATAAAATTCTATTCAGCATGGAGGTAATGTTATGATCTTCGGAAATCTCAGAGATTTAAAAGATTTTTCTTTCTTAGAAAAGGGAATCTTAGAATGTTTTGAATATGCTAAAACTCACGATTTAATCAACTACGAAAAAGGAAGCCACCCCATAGACAAAGACCGCCTCTTCGTAAATATCGTCGAATACGAAACTACTGCGGCTGAGAATCGTTTCTGGGAAGCACACCGCCAATACTTAGACCTGCATTTGATGCTTAGAGGACCAGAACAGATCGACGTCAACTTTATCGACAACATGACTCAAAAAGAGTTTGTGGAAAAAGACGACTTTCTCCCCCTGGAAGGTGAGCCTAACAGTCACGTCATCCTGGAAAAAGATGATTTTCTGATCTGCTATCCCAAAGACGGCCACCGTACCGCTGTCGCCGTAGATCAGCCAGTTACCATCAAAAAAGCTATATTTAAGATTTTGATACCAGCATAAGGAGCTGTCACATGAAGCAATATATCTGCATCGATATCGGCGGAACCTCCATCAAATATGGAGTTATTCAAGAAGATCTCACCTTCCTTTATACAGGTGAGATACCCACTGAGGCACAGGAACACGGCGGACCCGGAATTGTGAAAAAAATCTGTAAAATCACAGAAGACTTTTTAAAAGACTTCTCTCCCTCGGGAGTCTGTGTCTCCACTGCTGGAATGGTGGACTGCCAGACCGGAACCATCACCTATGCCTCTCCTTTGATTCCTGAGTATACTGGAACCAGGTTAAAGGAAATTATAGAGAACCGCTTTTCCCTTCCTTGTGAAGTAGAAAACGATGTGAACTGTGCTGGCCTAGCTGAGAGTCACGCAGGCGCTGCAAAAGAGTGCGGCGTCTGCCTTTGCCTGACCATCGGCACAGGAATCGGTGGTTCTATCATCATAGACGGAAAAGTTTTTCATGGTTTCTCCGGCAGCGGAGCTGAAGTCGGATACATGTACCTGCCAGGCGGTCAGTTCCAGGACTTGGGGGCTAGTAGCATTCTAGTCAAAAAGGTCGCTGCGGCCAAACAGGTAGACCCCGCCTCCATCAATGGAAAAATCATCTTTGAGCAGGCAAAAGCCCAAGACCCTGATTGTCTGAGAGCCATCGATGAAATGGTAGACGTACTCGGTATGGGAATTGCCAATATCTGCTATGTGCTGAATCCTGAAATCGTCGTTTTAGGCGGTGGTATCATGGCCCAGAAGGATTTTCTGGAAGTAAAAATTCGCACAGCGATGGACCGCTACTTAATCCCTTCGGTATCAGAAAAGACACGGCTTGCCTTCGCCCAAAACCAGAATCAGGCAGGTATGCTAGGTGCCTATTTTCACTTTCAATCTCTCCACTAAAGAAAAGCTCCAGCTAAAAAAGAGGTATCCCTATGGAACACTATGAAAAGTCAATTATCCCACTCATTGAATCTGTCTACGCGAACTTGACCCCGTTAGAAAAGACCATCGCAGACTTTTTTATTCATAATCGGGAAGAGATGGATTTCTCTTCCCGCAATATCTCCCAGCTTCTCTACGTGTCAGAAGCCTCCCTCTCCCGCTTTTCCAAAAAATGCGGTTTCAAGGGATACCGGGAATTTCTGTTTCATTACAGACAGACTTTTTCCTCTTCCGACGAACCGGCTGCTGACGACCAGACAAAGCTTGTTCTGAACACTTACCAAGAGCTGCTAAACAAGACTTATTCTCTGGTCGACATCCCCCAAATGGAGCGGATTTTAAAGATTTTAACTACCAAAAAAAGAATCTATGTCTACGGCCGTGGAAGCTCCGGCCTGGCCGCTGATGAAATGAGATTCCGTTTTATGCGTATCGGTCTGAACATCGTTTCCATCACAGATCATGAAATGATGCGTATGAACACTGTAGTGATCTCTAATGACTGCGCAGTTATTGGAATCAGTGTCAGCGGGCAGACAGAAGCCGTCATCAACTCCTTAAGAGAATCTAAAAAACAGGGAGCAGCTACCATCCTAATGACCTCCTGTAAAGAACGGGAATTCCAAAAATTCTGTGACGAAGTACTCCTGTTCGCAGTCAAAGAGCATTTAGAAAACGGAAAGGCAATCTCCCCTCAGTTTCCGATCTTAGTCATGTTGGATTTGCTGTACTCCCGTTTCCTGCAATCGGATAAATTCCGGCGTGAGGCACTCCATGAGTACACCCTAAATGTTATCACTCCCGTACCTAAGGACAAAAACGGATTGAGATAATTCAATATAACACTGACAGCCGCTCGCCAGGCTTATCCGTACAAAGAACCCCCTTTTTACAGACTTTCCCAAGTCCATAGAAAGGGGGTTCTTTTATCCTCCAAAAATTAAACTATTATTCAGAAGCCTCCGAATTCTCAGCGTTCTCGGACGCTCCATCCCCAGCGCCCGTGCTCTCAGCCTCTTCTGCCTTAAAGGTAAATTTATGATTTCCCTTCACCTTTAATTTTTTGATTGCTTTTTTGTCTTCGGAAATATCTGCCTTATCTCTCCACTCCTCCACCGTATCATCATAAAGCTCCTGTTTTCTCTCGGAAATAATGGAGTCTTTCTGATTCTCCGTTGCCTCTTGGTCAAAAGCACTGTCAAGGCGCACCACATAATAACTATCCCCATCTTGAATCAAAGAGGACACCACCTCGCCATCCTGAAGTCCTTTCACGGCTTCCTTTACGGCATCTGGCAGATTTCCAGTACTAGTGTCGGTTTCATCCTCCTCTTCCTCAGCCTCATTGGTAGAAAAACTCTCCGACAGCGCACTCAAATCCTCATCCACTGACTTGGCAATCGCATCCATATCTGCATCCTCAGTGGCAAGCACCTGGTCTAAAATTTCTTGTGCCTTCGTCTTTGCATCCTTCTCCTCCTGACCGGAATCTTCTTTTTCCTCGTCGGTGGTAGCCTCTGTGTCCGGCGGATCCACCTTCGTATATGTGACCGTTGTCTGAGCAGCCTCTTCATCTGTCACATTCATATCAGCATCCGCCTTGATCGGCTCCTGCATTTTCTGATAATAGGTAGTCAGCTCTAGGAACCTTTCTACATCCTTCTGGGAGACCACCAATTCACTTTTCACTTCCTCACTGTTGTCTTCCATGAACTGCTTCGCAGCCCTCTGAATCTTCTCCTGCTCCTCTTTCGTCACCGTGACTTCATATTCATCCGCATGAATTTTCAGCAGGCACATCTCTTCTAACTGCTCTAGAGCATCATCTCTTAGAGAATCCCCGTAAGTGGTTCCTTTTTTCTCGTCCTCCACCTGGTCCCACATGGAACTAGGATCACTCCCCAACATACTCATATACATCTGCGCAGTCTGAGCCTGTTGATAACGGGTCATAAAACTCAAAACACCCATTGAAATTTCTTCTTTATCCACAGTGGCCACGGTCTTACCGCCGTCTAGCTGTCCACACCCAGCAAGTCCGGACAATGCGATGGCCCCTGTTAGAGCCGCCACAATGATTCGTTCGCGATTTCTCTTCATGTCATCCTCCTGTACATTTATCTTATAAAAGTATAAACTTTTTTCATCGACAAAGCAAGGGCACTGCCCTAAAAGGTTGCAATTCAGACCTCCAATATCCCACGCCAAACTGCTGTTCGCAGCAGTTTGTGTGCATCGCGAAGCGTATTACTGCTCACGAATTACAAGTGAGTGAATGGAGACACACTCAGCCTTTCTGCCTCTCCTGGGCAGCGAAATCTTTTGCAAGCTGCTCCAGACGTTCTACAAGATTCTGCACTCCGAGTATTCCTTCTCCATTCAGATCAAACAAAAAATATGGTTTTTCTTCCGCCCGAAACTGTAACCTTCGGCCATATTCCTTCAAAAGAATCGGAATCCCCGCGGCATCAATCTTAGCTTCCTCATGCAGAGTTAATTTCACCTGTGCTCCCCGCTGTTTGATCTCCCTTAGATATGCCCTGTGGGCCGCCGCCTTTAAGGTGGCAATTGCCAAAAGATTCATCACTGCTTTCGGCGGTTCTCCGAACCTGTCCAGAAGCTCTTCCAACATATCTTCATATTCCTCTTGATTCTCAATTCCTGCAATTCGTTTATAGATATCCAGTTTTTGAAATTCATTGGCAATATAGGAATTGGGAATGAATGCATCCATACTCAAGTCGATAGTAGTCTCAAAGTCCTCCATGACGGTGATTCCCTTTGCCTCCTTGACCGCCTCATTCAACATTTTACAGTACAGATCATACCCCACCGCCTGCATATGTCCGTGCTGCTGAGCTCCCAGCAAATTTCCTGCCCCTCTCAGCTCTAAATCCCTCATGGCAATCTTGAACCCGCTACCCAAATCCGTAAACTCCCGGATAGCCGACAGGCGTTTTTCCGCAGTCTCCTTCAAAATAGAGTTCTTTCGATACATCAAAAACGCATAGGCAGTCCGGTTAGATCTTCCAATTCTTCCCCGCAGCTGATAGAGCTGGGACAGCCCGTACCGGTCAGAATCATGGATAATCATTGTATTCACGTTGGAGATGTCCAATCCCGTCTCTATAATTGTCGTGGACACCAGAACATCCAGCTCCCCATTGATGAACTCATACATGACTTTTTCCAATTCCCGCTCACTCATCTGTCCGTGTGCAAACCCCACCTGGACATCTGGCAAAAGCTGGGATAGGCGTGACGCCACCTCGGCAATGTCATTGACTCGATTATAGACATAGTAGACCTGGCCTCCCCTTTTTAGCTCTCTTTGAACGGCCTCTCTGACGGTCTCTTCATCGTATTCCATCACATAAGTCTGAATCGGCATTCGGTCCATAGGTGGTTCTTCTAGCACACTCATATCTCGGATTCCAATCAGACTCATGTGCAAAGTTCGTGGAATCGGTGTGGCCGTCAAAGTCAACACATCCACATTGTTCTTCAGCTTTTTAATCTTTTCCTTGTGAGTCACCCCGAAGCGCTGTTCCTCATCAATAATCAATAGCCCAAGATCTTTATACTCCACATCCTTAGAAAGGACCCGATGAGTCCCGATGACCACATCCACCCAGCCTTTCTTTAATCCTTCCAGCGTCTTCCTCTGCTCCGCCGGTGTCCGGAACCGACACAAAAGTTCCACCCTTACCGGAAACTCTTTCATGCGCTGCACAAAGGTATTGTAATGCTGCTGGGCAAGAATTGTTGTCGGAACCAGATAGACCACCTGCTTTCCCTCCTGAATCGCTTTGAATGCGGCCCTAAGGGCGATCTCTGTCTTTCCATATCCCACATCGCCGCAGATCAGACGGTCCATGATCTTCGTGCTCTCCATATCTCTCTTGGTGTCCTCAATGGCCTGAATCTGATCTTCCGTCTCCTCGTAGGGAAACATTTCTTCGAATTCCTTCTGCCAGACTGTATCCGTACCGTAGACAAAGCCTTCCTTCTCTTGACGTGTCGCATACAGCTTCACTAAGTCGCGGGCAATATCCTTTACTGCCCCCTTAACTCTGGTCTTGGTACGGTTCCACTCCTGGGTTCCCAGTTTATTCAGACGAGGCGTCTTCGCCTCCTGCCCAGCATATTTTTGCAGTGCGTCCAACTGTGTTGCCAAGATATAGAGGTTGCTTCCGTCTCGGTATTCAATTTTGATATAGTCCTTGACGACCTTATCCACTTCCACCTTCTCTATTCCTCGGTAGATTCCCAGGCCATGGTTCTCGTGCACCACATAGTCTCCCACGGTCAGTTCCGCGAAATCCTGTATCTTCTGCCCGGAATACTGCTTTTTCTTCTTCCGTTTTTTCTGTTCCTTTCCAAAGATATCGGATTCCGTAATCAGTACAAATTTTATCAACGGATACTCAAACCCCCGGTGAGCGTGGCCATAGACGACCATAATCTCCCCGGGCTGAATGGGCCGGCTGTAATCCTCACTGTAAAAACTGCTCAGCCCCTCGTTCATCAAGTCCTGGGCCAGACGCTTTGCTCTGGTTCTGGAACCGGACAGCAGTGCTACACGGTATCCGCTTTTTTTCCACTGTCTTAAGTCCTTGACAAGCAACTCAAAGCTGTTGTTATAAGAACTCACAGACTTCACGGTAAGCTCAAACCGCTCCTGAACCTTCCAAAACTTCTTTGCTGGTTCCATCATGCACAGAGCCGCCCCATGGTATCGGTTCAGTTTTCCACACAGCTTTGAGATCTCAAACAAGAGATTGTCCGCCAAAGGCCGGTTACCCTTCTCCAAGCGGTTTTTCTGGCTCTGACGAAATTCATCCTCCACCTCCTGCCCTTTCTCAAGCATTCGATTGGGTTCATCCAGGATAAGCAGCGTCTTCTCCACTGGAAAATAATCGGCAAAAGAGACCATTCCTTCCTCCCCCAGACGTTCCGCCGCCGGATAGATCGTAATTGTCTCTAGATTTTCAATAGATCTCTGGCTGTAGACATCAAAACTCCTGATGGAATCCACCTCGTCCCCCCACATCTCAATTCTCCAAGGATTTTCCTCTGTCAGAGAATAGACATCCAAAATTCCGCCTCTCACCGCGAACTGGCCAGAGCGCTCCACCTGGGGAACCCTCTCATAGCCCAGCCATACCAACTTTTTGCTCAGTTCCTCTAAATCTATCGTGCTCTCACTATTTAGACAGACCAGATTCTCTTTGATCTGTCCTAGAGGCATGAGATAGTCCATGCATCCGTCGACGCTGGTCACCACCGTCACGCTCTCCTCCTCCAAAAGTGCCCGAACCACCTGCATCCTTTGTTTAATCAGCAGATTGCCATGAATATCAGCCTGGAAAAACAGCAAGTCCTTCGCAGGATAGTAAAACACCTTCTTGTCGTAGAATCGATAATCTTCGTATAGTTCCTTCGCCCTCTGCTCATCCTGAGCCAGAATCAGCCGACACGGAAAAAGCCCAGAAAGCCCACAAATTAAATGAGCCTTCTGGGATTCCACACACCCGGCAATCTGCACTAGCCCGGGATTTCTCCCGATTCTGCTTCTGATTTCTTCATATTCGGCTAATCCTCTTAATGGTTGAACAAACGCTTCCATCGGTACTACTCCTCTTCTATCACCTGTTTTCGGTTATACTCGTTCATAGCTGCGTCTACACCATCTGTCAGAATCTTTTTCACGGCCGCCGCCGCCCGTGAAACAGCCATATCTATCAACTCTCGTTCCTCTTTGGAAAACCGGCTCAGCACATGGTCAGCCAAATCCCAACCTCTCGGTTTTGCGCCCACACCAATTTTAATCCTGATAAAGTTCTGCGTTCCCAGTTTTGCGATGATGTCCTTTATTCCATTATGTCCGCCGGCGCTCCCTTTTTTGCGAATACGGATTTGTCCAGGTTCCAGATCAATATCGTCATAGATCACGATTAGCTGGCTCTCAGGGTCAATCTTAAAATAGTCTGCAATTCCCCGAACCGACTCTCCGCTTAAATTCATATATGTGAGCGGCTTCAGCAATATGACTTTTTCTCCGGCGATCATTCCTTTTCCATACATTCCCTTGCACCGGACACCAGACTGAGGAACCTGGTATTCTTCCACCAACACGTCCACCGTGTCAAATCCTATGTTGTGGCGAGTGTGCTCATACTGTCTTCCCGGATTTCCCAAACCTGCTATCAAATACATGTTCCCATTCTCCTGTCTCAGTTAAAATAAACCATCTCGTCAGGCAGAGCTTCACAGGGGCGGACCTCCTGGGCATAGAGCACCGGTCCGTACCCATCGTATACCTTCACATTCTCCACTGCAATCTTCGCCGTCACTTCCACCCATTCACCGACAGCCAGCTTTGGTGCATAGGAACTCTTGCACAGGAAACCAATGAACGTAGTATCATCGGCACAACAGGTCATCGCCATGCGTCCAGGCACAAAGAATTTATTTCCCATTCCTTTAGGCTTCATGACTCTTCCTCTAAAATGCACAGTCTTCCCTTCATAGTTCTCAGGATTGTCCATCGCATCCACAAACCAAATTCCATAGTCTTCTGGTAGAATCTCCACCACCGGAGCGTTCAGATCAAAGGGTAGCTCGTCCTCGAAAATATCTAGCTCCCCTTCCTCATCCTCGAAGATAATCTCTGCTCTCTGGTTCGCGACTTTGATTCCCCGACGGTAAGAGGCCAGTGGGTCGTCCTCCTTACAACGATTGAACACCACCATGTCTGTCGTCCTAACCATGTCCATAAAAATGGACTTCATATTGTTCATATAGACCTGAAAAGTGCTGGCATCCACCGTAGTAATCTGCTGGGCGACTCCCCAGCCCTCTGGCAGCTTCATCTCCATAAATTTGCTCACCAGCCACATACCATTGTATTCAATGATGACTCTCTCCGGCTGATACATCACATCCATAGCCACCAGACGTTCTGTCGTCAGCTCAGATTCGTCCTCTAAAATCTCTACCATTGTGTTGCTCATCTTCAACAGCTCTGAGTCATACTCCTCTTCGCCCTCCTCGCAGAGAATCAGAAGGGTGCGCCCCTCTATATAAAAGTAATCTTGGCCAATCGTAAAATTCAGAAAAGACGTCTTACCACTCTCCAAGAAACCTGTCATCAGGTAAATCGGTACTCTGATTTCGTCCATCTCTTCCCTCCTATAATCCAAACAACTCGCTCAACTGATCTTCTTTCAGCTTAGAACCGATCACACACAGACGACCGGTATATTCCGGAGCCCCTTCTCTTAACTGAGTCTCCTCCGGCACCATGTCGAAGTAAATCCAGGTTCCATCCTCTCCCGGCAGCATTCCCTTCGCTCTCAGTATGATTCCATACTTCTCATCCTTTGAGAGCTGGTCTAGAATCTTTTGCAGCTGTTCTTTCGTGTATTTTTTCACGGTCTCACGGCCCCAACTTGTAAACACCTCATCGGCATGATGATGGTGGTGATCGTGTCCGCAGTGCTCGTGGTCGTGGTGATGTTCATGCTCATGACAGTGTTCATGGTCGTGATGATGCTCATGATCGTGGCAGTGTTCATGGTCGTGATGATGCTCATGATCGTGGTGATGCTCATGATCGTGGCAATGCTCATGGTCGTGGCAATGCTCATGGTCGTGGTGATGCTCATGATCGTGGTGATGCTCATGGTCGTGGTGATGCTCATGGTCATGGTGATGTCCGCATACCGGGCACACTTCCTCCGCCAGCAACTCTTCCTGGAGAGAAATTGGATGCTCCATGACATCTAAGATCTTCGCACCATCCAGCTTCTCAATCGGTGTGGTCACAATCGCCGCTGCCTTGTTGATCTCTCTTAGCATCTCTCTGCACTGTTCTGCCTTCTGCTCGTCGATCAGATCTGTTCGGCTCAGGATAATCGCCCCTGCATATGCTACCTGATTGTTGAAGAATTCTCCGAAATTTCTCATATACATCTTACACTTTTTCGCATCCACCACAGTCGTATAGGAGTTCAAAACCAACTCTGCCTCTTTTTGCACTCCCTGGACAGCCTTGATTACATCTGACAATTTTCCTACTCCCGACGGCTCAATCAGAATACGGTCCGGGTGGTACTGGCCAATCACTTCTTTCAGAGAAGCTCCGAAATCACCCACCAGAGAACAGCAGATACAACCAGAATTCATCTCACGAATCTGAATTCCAGCCTCCTTCAGAAAACCACCGTCGATTCCAATCTCACCAAACTCATTTTCAATCAGAACCACTTGTTCCCCCTGAAAAGCCTCCTTCAGAAGTTTTTTAATCAAGGTCGTCTTCCCTGCTCCGAGAAAACCTGAAATAATGTCTATCTTTGTCATAATGATACTTCCTTTCTCCGCTTCTTTCCCTTCAGTCCCTTATCCAGGGGGCTGACAATCTCATTAAATAAGGATAACCAGCGATTCGCAATCCCTGGTCCAAACTAATTGGTATTATAGCACATTCAACAGGTTCACGTAAACAGTAAAGTGCCACAGACTTCTAAACTATAGAAATCTGCGGCACAGTTCAGGCCTCCATTATCCCGCGAAGTGTTTTTGTACATTTTGTACAAAAATCCTGAGACATACTCGCGCCAGACTGCTGTTTACAGCAGTTTGTGTGCATCGCAAAGCTTGTTACTGTTCACGAACCGCAAGTAAGTGAACAGTAACAAATCTGCGGCACCTTGACCGATCTATATGATAACGAATTATGGGACTTTACAGCAAAATTTATTTCAGTTCTTCTAGCTCTTCCTGTGAATAAAGAGGATATCTAGAGATAAATTCTTCCGCCTGAGCTTTCACATCAGCAATCACGACTTCATCCTCCGGCGCATTTACCACGCGATCCATCATTTCCACAATCTCAGTGACGCCTTCTTCTTTGACTCCGCGCTGCGTCACAGAAGTCAAGCCAATTCGAATACCACTGGTGACATTCGGCTTCGCAGTATCAAAAGGAACTACTTGCTTATTCACAGAGATACCCGCTTTTTCCAGAGAATCCTGCATCTGACGTCCCGTCACACCTTTGCTACGCAGGTCTACCACCAGCAAATGATTATCTGTGCCGCCGCTCACGATCGTATACCCTCGTTTGATCAGCTCCTGCGCCATATGCTGAGCATTTTTTACTACCTGCGCCATGGTATCATGGAATTCCTGAGACGCAGCATAGTGGAAACTCCAACATTTTGCCGCCATGGTCTGAAGATGCATAGACCCTAGGGCTCCCGGGAAACTTCCCTTGTCCAAAGCTTTCGCATATTTTTCTTTACAGAATACCATACCGCTCCTAGCCGAACAGAAGGTCTTCGTCGTAGACGAAGTAACAAAATCCATATAAGGAATCGGACTCGGAATTACCTTCGCAGCTACGAGTCCTGCCACATGTGCCATATCACACATGGAATATGCACCGACAGATTCCGCGATCTTCGCCACACGCTCATAGTCAATCAAACGTGGATAGGAACTTGCACCGCAGATAATCAGCTTAGGCTTCACTTCGTTCGCCAATCTCTCCATCTCCTCATAATCAATGCGGCCAGTCTCAGGGTCGCAGCCGTAGAAAGTATGCTGATACATGGAACTAGTCCAATTCGCCGGTGAACCGTGAGTCAGATGTCCTCCCTGGTCCAGACGCATAGCTAAAACCTTGTCTCCCGGTTTTAAGATTGTGGCAAACACGGAATAGTTTGCCGTGGAGCCAGAGTAAGACTGTATATTTACGTGTTCTGCCCCAAAAAGCTCCTTCGCACGTTTTATAGCCAGGTTCTCCATCTCATCCGCAACCTGCCCGCCGGCCTGAAAACGCGCCCCTGGATATCCCTCCAATGTCTTATTCGTAAACACGCTCCCTGAGAGTTCCATAACCGGTACCGGCACCGTGCTCTCAGAAGCAATCATCTCGATACATTTTTCCTGCCGCACAAGTTCTCTGTCCACAATTTTCGCAAGTTCCGGGTCTGTAAGTCTGGTCTGTCTTAACATTTGATACATCCTTTCCTGGCATAACCGCCATATAACATTTTATGTAATTTCTATTTTTTCTTTCTCCAGGTCTCGCTCACTTCAGCAGGGTCAAATCCCAAAGCCTCTGGATCAAATTCCGGCTCTTCTACGCCATTCTTTCTCTGCCTGTCATAGTCTTTGAAAATACGAACACCCTGATTTCCGAGGATAAGAAGTGCAATCACGTTCTCCCAGGCCATCACTCCGTGCCCGATATCTCCCATCGTCCACACCATGTCTGCTGACAAGACGCAGCCTAAGAAAATAATCACGAGAAAGACAATTTTCATCACCCAGTGGATGGTCTTATTGTTTGGAAACAAATAAAGGAGGCTGCTCTCTCCATACAGATAGTAGGCAAGCAAGGCTACCGAAGCAAAGCAAAGAATTGCAATAGCCACAAACGGAGCTCCCAATCCAGGCACTACCGTGTCGATGGCGGAAGATACAAAATCATTTCCATATGCCACACCTGGAAGTCCCTCATAGAGTAATCCATCCGCTCCGTCGCTGACATTATAACAGCCAGTCATCAACATCATGATCGCTGATGTGGTACATACAAAAAATGTACCGATGAAGACACTCACTGCATTGCTCAGACCCTGCTTCACCGGATGGTTCACCTCTCCGACTGCCGCAGTCACCGCTGAGGAACCGACACCGACTTCATTGGCAAAGACACCTCTTTTGATGCCCCAGGAGATCGCAGAGCCCGCAATTCCAGCAAATACCTGATCTGTCCCGAAAGCCGACTTGAAAATCAAGGCGATGACACCTGGAAGCTCCTTGATGTTCATCACAATAATCACCAGTGCCATCAAAATGTAGAGCATCGCCATAATCGGAGAGACTCTCTGAGCCACATTTCCAATTCGTTTCAGTCCACCAAGGATTACAAAGGCCAAAAATCCTGTAAACACAATGCCCACGGCAACCACCGGGAGGTGAAACGCCGTCGCGATTCCCTGTGTAATATTATAGGACTGTGTTGTCGGTGCAAGCAGGACAAAGCAAAGAATTGTAAGGCTTGCGAATACGATAGCCATCACACGGCCAAGGGGCTTGCATTTCATGCCATGTTCCATATAGTAGGCCGGACCGCCCCGGTATTCTCCGTTAATCGTCTGGCGATAAGTCTGAGACAGAATCGCCTCGATCAACGCCACCGCAGAGCCGATCAAAGCCAGAATCCAGAACCAAAAGACTGCCCCAGGACCACCGAAAAAGATGGCGGTCGCCATACCGGAGATATTCCCGACACCGACTGTTCTGGCCGCAGTAAAAATGAAAGCCCTCAGCGGAGATAATCCTTTTGAGGAATCAGCTCCCTGTCCCATGTTTCGAATCATTTCCTTCAGATAGCGAAACTGTGGGAAAAGCATACGTATCGAGAAGTAGAGACCTGCTCCTAATACGAGAATAACCAAGGGCATACTCCACAAAGTGTCGTTGATTTTAGTAAGGATATCACTCAAATTTTCTTCCCCCTGTTCTTTTATACTTTTGTTGTTCCGTTTTCTCTATTATTGCACAGACAAGAAAAAGAACATATGGCCGGTTTTGTGAAAAGATGTATCATTTTTGCGATTGAGAGGAAACAAGCCTCTTCTTTAGCGCAAGGGAAACTCTACTCTGTACTTCGGACACGCCGGTACGCGGCCGGTGTCACGCCCTGATAGAGTTTAAAATACTTATAGAAATGATTCATACTGGTATAGCCAGTCTGCCAGGCTGCATCCTGTACACTCACCCCTTCCCTCAAAAGCTGGGCTGCCTTGGCGATACGTATTTTGTGAATATAAGAAAGCACCGACATATCAAAATGCTGGCGGAAAAGATGTGACAAATGGCTTGGCGTACAGCAGGCTGCCTCCGCAAGCTCGTTCAAAGTAAGCGCCTGTGAGTAATGCAGATAGATGTGGTGAAGAGCCCGATTCAAAGTCTCACTGTCTGTAAAGTTCCATCCGATAGCCCGGACAATGGAATCTCTCAGAGAAGAGACGTCGATGGGCTTTTCAATAATATCACAGGCGCCCAGCCTTAAAGATTTCTGCGCATAGGCAAAGGTATTATAGACGGTGATAAAAATCACTTTTGTCTTTGAGCCTTTTAATTTTTTGAGCACTTCAAAGCCATCCATCTTCGGCATCTGAATATCCAAAAACGCTAAATCAGGCTCTTCTTTCTGAATAAGCTCCAGTCCGCTTTGTCCGTTAGAAGCAGTTCCCACAATCTCAATTGGAAGCCCCTCGCTCTCGATCAGATAGCGAATAATCGCAAGGCTGGCCGTCTCATCATCACAGATTACAGCACGAATCATATCTTTTCCTCCTTGTCCGCTAAACCTATGTTCACCGCAGGTATCAGAATAGAGACTCTCATTCCCTCTTTCTGCCCTGGGGAAAAATGAATCGAAAAATGTTCTCCGTACACGGACTGTAATTTACGATAGACCATAGACAGACCGTGAGCGGCGCTTCCCTTCATCTTCTTCATAATCAGCCGACAGGATTTTTCATCAATCTGCTCCCCATTGTTTTCCATCACAACCAACAATTCCCCTGCCTTCTCCTGAATCTGAAGAAAAAACTGTTTTTTCTCTTCCTGAGAAAATCCGTGAATAAAGGCGTTTTCCGCCACTGGCATCATAAAATTAAATGGAACCATCCACTGTTCCAAGTCCGTTTCAATCTCAAAATCAAGCTGTAATTCTTCCCCATAACGCAGCTTCTGAAGCTTTAAGTATGAATGCAGATACTCAAACTCTTTCGACAATGGGACTCTACTGCTGCTTCGCAGAGCACTGGAAAACAAACGGGATAAATCCAAAATAGACTGATACAAAGGCAGTATACCTCCCGCCAACGCCATAGAAGCCATCTGATTTAGAGTATTGAACAGAAAATGATTGTTAATTTTCAAATCTGTCATGGTATTCTCCGCATTTTGAAGGTCCGCAATCAATACTTCTTGATACTGCTGAATATCCGCTAGCTCAATCTCCTGCTGTGTCAGCTGTTTCTTAAAGCGGTAGACTTCACAGTAATCCGTCATCGCCTTTACAATCTGACGCAGAAGAATCTTTGCTCCCTGAATAGAGCTATGGGGCATGATATAGACACCTTCTCTCGGTACCGCATGCATATGCACATAGCCTCCTTGAATGTAGCCTAGAAAAGCCCCATGAAAAATGACTGGCAGACAGAACACTGTCACACCCCGGGGACACTCAAAAATCATCTCTTCATAAAAGGGGCAAGAAATATAGTGGCACATACAGGATGCCGTGTTGGAAGAGATTTCCTCCATACAGTTCTGGTAACAAAAAAGCGGAAATATCCTAGTTCTTTTCAGAGGTCTCCCTGACGCGTTGAAGATCACATAAGAATAGTGAAGCGTGTCCAGAAACTGCTCACAAGTTCCATTGATCGCCATCCGAAGATACTCCTCTGCCTCCTCGTCACTCAACCCATACTGATTTGCCTCGCTAGACACCGTCGGCTCAAATCTCACAATCTCCGGACAGGAAACCATCAGATGCTTAAATTCCTCATCTCCCTCATTATACATCTCATGAATAACCCCAGCCTTCCAGTGCAAAGTCACCTGAGGTTTTGACATGTCTATCTTCTGCCCATCCACTAAGCTGTAGCCTGTTCCCTGAAGGGTGTAAAGTACCTGTTCTGTAAAATGAATATGAGGGTTCATATGGGCATGAGGAAAGATCGTCACAATCCCAACATTCAGTGCCGCTCTGCTTTCGTCCATATCTTCTTCCAGCCAGTCTATATATCCCCAGTCCGTATCTTGTCTCGTCATCCTTATTGCTCCTCTTCCCTATGTTCTGTCTACAGTTCCCCAGTATAAAACAAAGTGGGCAAGCCCACTTCACCTCCCCCATCCCCTCAATCTTTGAGAGGCGCGTTCCACTTTGCGCGCCGCCGCAACACCGCTTCGCGGTGAAATTCCTTATTGCGGCGTGCGCATCCTTAGCGGAGCGTTTTTGTAATAGGAAGGAGCTTTCACGCATTAGCGTGACAAGGTCTTTCCTATTACATAAGAATAAACTGCAAACAATTATGGCCAGAGCTTTTCGCCCTGGCCACGTCTATCCTCAAGTAAATTATCCGTTAATCATGAACTCCATCAGTTTCTGGATATCCTCAGGCTCATAGGCCACCAGCTCTAACTCTGGAATTGTTCCAACACTGAAGATATTTGCCAAAGACACATACTGTGCCAACTTAGACTTCAAGTTCAAACGGTCTCCCTCTCCAGTCACTAACTCTACTCTTCCTTTGCAGCTGTCAATCACTTCAAATAATTTGTTTACATCTGTTACATTGGATACTTTCATGCTAATCCTCTCCTTTCCATTTCAATGATTTCCCTCTTAATATTACTCGGGGCCATTATAGCACATTCTCCTGAAATGTCAAATCAGGCCTACCAAGGCTGTCCCTATTCATTTTTCCATCTGTCCGGCTCATTTTCAATATAAGAAGATTCCGACGCCATAGGGAGCAAGAGGGTACTCAAAGGAAAATTTACGGTTATCGCATTCCTTTTTCTCTGCCGCATACAAAACCGGCTCTTCTAGCATTCCATTCTGGTCCATAATCAGCTTATAGTTTTTCTTCTTTGGCAGACCTACCCGATAGTCACTGCGCTCCACCGGTGTAAAATTCATGACAAATAGCAGATTATTTCTCTTCGTGGGAGATTTTCTCACAAAGCTGAAGATGCTTCGATCCGCATCGTCTGCGTTAATCCATTCAAACCCTTCCCAATCCTCATCCATAGCATACAGTGCTGCGTAACGCTCATAGAGATGAATCAAGTCCCTGACAAAGCTCTGAAGCTGAATATGGCTTTCCTCTCTCAGTAGATACCAATCCAACTCCCTCTCCTCGCTCCACTCCTGAAGCTGGCCGAAATCCTGTCCCATAAACAGTAGTTTTTTCCCAGGATGGCCAAACATAAACGTGTAAGCAGCTTTCAGATTCTTAAATTTGTCATCCAGATATCCAGGCATCTTATTCACCATGGAGCATTTCAGATGGACCACTTCATCGTGAGAAAGAACCAAGACATATTTCTCACTGTACGCGTAAGTCATGGAAAACGTCATCTTATTGTGGTTATATTTACGGAAATACGGGTCCAGTTTCATATATTCCAGAAAATCATTCATCCATCCCATATTCCATTTGAGAGAGAAGCCTAATCCTCCATCTTCCACGTCTCCTGTTACCTTCGGCCAAGCCGTAGATTCTTCCGCAATCATCAGTGTACCAGGATTTCTCCCTCGAACTACCGTGTTCAGATGTTTGAAGAATTCAATCGCCTCTAAGTTTTCATTGCCGCCATATTTGTTAGCTACCCACTGGCCATCCTGCTTACCATAATCCAAATATAGCATAGAGGCTACCGCATCTACACGCAGCCCGTCCACATGAAATTCTTCAATCCAATACAAAGCATTGGCAATCAGGAAATTTTTTACCTCATTCCGCCCATAGTTAAAAATCTTCGTTCCCCAGTCCGGATGTTCTCCCTGTCTAGGGTCCGCATGTTCATACACCGCTGTTCCATCAAAATTCGCCAGACCATGGGCGTCTTTTGGAAAATGCGCTGGAACCCAGTCTAAAATTACTCCAATTTTATTGCGGTGCAGGTAATCCACCAAATATTTAAATTCCACGGGAGTCCCATATCTCGCCGTAGGTGCGTAGTATCCTGTAACCTGATAGCCCCAGGAACCGTCAAAAGGATGCTCTGCAATTCCCATCAGTTCTACATGGGTATATCCCATATCCTTCACGTAAGCTGCCAGACCGTGAGCAAACTCTTTATAACTGTAAAAACCGGTCTCATCCTCTTTGGTCAGAGGATGCTTCCTCCAGGAGCCCGGATGCACCTCATAGACTGCCATTGCATCCGTCTTCACATCGAAAGCTTCCCTCTTCTTTATCCAATTTTGGTCTCTCCATTGAAAATTCGAGATATCAGCGACCTTAGAAGCATTGCCCGGACGCAGTTCTGAAGCAGAGGCATAGGGATCGGACTTATACAGCAACTCTCCATTCATTCCTACTATAAAATATTTATACAGCTGGCCTTCTGTCACATTGGGAATAAAAGTCTCAAAAATCCCAATCGGCCCGATTTTTTTCATCGGATTCGCTTCCACGTTCCAGTTGTTAAACTCACCGACTACAGATACTGATTGTGCATTTGGAGCCCATACCGCAAAATGTACACCCTCTCTGCGCCCTACTTTTGAAAAATGTGCTCCCAGCTTCTTATAAATGTCGTAGTGTGTCCCTTGTCCAAACAGATATTGATCTAACTCAGTGATTACTACTTTTGCTCCCATGAAAAATCCCTCCTCTATGCCATTGCTAAAATACAGCTCTCATTCGGTCCCAGCTTCAATGAGAGCAAACCATTCTCAGCTCTGACAGCTTCTTCTGTGATCAAATTTTGATAGCTCTTTCCCGGGAGCGGTTCCCGTATCGTCACACATGCTTCCTGCTCATCGTTATTTACCGCCACCACAATACCGCCATCCCCAAGAATCCTTGCAAAAGCGTACTGGCGGTTCGTCAAAAACAATTCCTGATACCTGCCGTAAGCACAGGCATCCTGTTCCTGATGAATTCTCCCCAAAGTCCTTACCCACTCCAGAATCTTGGAATCCGCATTCTCAACCAAAGCCTCTCCTATATCTATTGCCGGTCTAAGGGGCTCGTCATTTCCGCCTTCTTTTCTTCCCAGGATTCCCCACTCAGAACCATAGTAAATGGACGGAATCCCTGGTAGCGTATAGAGCAGAGTATAGACTGGGAAGATATGTCCCGGCACCTTTAGCTTACTGGCAATCCGGTCCACATCGTGGTTATCCACGAAAGAATAGAGCTTCAGCCCTCTATAAATTCCTCCATTGGCTTCAAACTGCCTGCGGATGGTGTGTGCGATCTCAAAATAATTGTGGTCATTATGTCCTGAATACAATCCCTTGTGAAGCTCATAGTTCGTGACACTGTTTAGCATATGTGCTCCCACATAGCGGCTGTAATCTCCATGAATGACTTCTCCCATCAGCCAGAAATCTTCTTTTTTGCTGTCTGTAAACTTACGCATCTCCTCCATAAACGAAACGTCCAGGCAGTCCGCACAGTCTAGGCGAATCCCGTCAATACCAAATTCATCCATCCAAAATCCAATCACATCCAGCAGATAATCCCGTACCGCCCTCTCCTGTAGGTTTAGATTTACCAGCTCAAAGCAATTTCTCCAAGCTTCATAGGAAAATCCATCGTCATACGGGCTGTTCCACCCAAAATTCAACCCTCTATACCAACTGCAATAGACGGAACTCTCCCGGTTCTTCTGTATATCCTGAAACGCAAAAAATTCCCTACCCGTATGGTTAAAAACTCCGTCTACTACAACTTTTAAATTCAAATCATGAGCTTTTTTCACAAATCGGCAAAAATCCACATTGTCTCCAAGCCTTTTGTCTACCAGCTTATAATCCTTCGTGTCATATCCATGAGAGGTAGACTCAAAAAGAGGGCCTATATAGATCGCCGTGCATCCCAACTGCGCGATATGCGGCAGCCAGCTCTCCAACATCGGAAACCTATGTGTAATTTTCTCCTGCTCATTTCGCCGCGGTGCACCGCTCATCCCTATGGGATACATGTGATAAAACACCGCTTCTTCATACCATTTACCCAAATCTTCTGTCCTCCTTATTTAGTGACAGATAGCTCCTTAAATTGGGGGCTTTGTCTCTTCATCATTATAACAATCCCAGTGCAGTCAGTCAATCATACCATCCTTAAAAAAGAATACTGACACAGCCAACAGAACAAAGTGAACAAGCCCGCTTCAACTCCCTCATCCCCTCAATCTTAAGGGGCGCACTTCCACTTTCCGCGCCGCCGCAACACCGCTGTGCAGTGAACCACCTTATTGCGGCGTACACATCCACGGCGGAGCGTTTATGTAATGGGAAAGGGCTTTCACTCATTAGCTTGACTAGGTCTTTCCTATTACATAAAAACCGATGGCTGTTTTGAACTGCTCCGCAGGAGTCCCTGTCCATCCTTCCGTTCAAAATAGTCATCGGTTTTTAGATCTCAAGTTATAAAATTACTGTTCGCTTTCACTGTCAAAGGACTCCTGCCCCTCTGAGCCATCCCCGGAAAATTCCCCAGAGGTATCATCAAAAGAGTCCTCCGATAAATCATCTGTATCCCCGGAATTACTGTCCGTCTGCTCACTCTCCTGCTCAGCCTCAGCCTCTAAGCTTTCTACCGTCTTATCCCAAAAATCTGAGTAAGATTTTCCGACCTGCAAGTCAATGCCTTTAGCCTCTGCCAGCTCGCTGACTGTCACCAGCTTATACCCTTGCTTGATAAGCTCCGGTATAATGCGGATCGCCGCTTCCACAGACGGCTCATGAATGTCATGCATCAACACAATCTCACCGTCTGATACATGTCCAATCACCGAATCGTACTCCGCATCCGCATTCATCTTTGCCCAGTCCTCTGTGTCCAGAGACCACATAAAACAAGGAAGTCCAGTGGCTGTACAGATGGTCTCATCCTGAGCACCATAGGGAGTTCTTCCCACAGTGGCCGGAGAGCCTGTAGATTCTTCCAAAAGATTGTTGGTCTTCTCGAACTGATCTGTGACCTGGTCCAAGGACAGCGACGTAAGCTGAGGATGACTGTAGGAATGGTTGCCCAGTTCACAGCCCAATTCTTTCATTCTCTTCGGAATGTCCGGATACTGCTCAACACACTGTCCCAGCATGAAGAAAGTGGCCTTAGCATTGTTCTCTTCCAGACAATCCAACAACTTGTCCGTATATTTGCCGGGACCATCATCAAATGTCAGAGCAATCATAGGACGGCGCGCTTCAGGATCTAAAATTCCATTGTCGTTAAACTTATAGTCCTCCCCGTCTACTGTCACCCATCCTGTCTGCATATATCCGTTTTCATTAAAATAGTATGTACAGCCGTCGATCTCCTTCATTCCATTGGCGTAGTAAGTTCCGTCGGCGTTTTGATACCATTTTCCAGTTTCATCTTCCTGCCAACCGACAGTATGTACCCCAGCCTTTCCTCCGTCGTTTTGACTTCGAATCGGCTGTCTGACTGCTTCTCCTGGTCCTGACTCCTGAGTCTGAGCCTGCACCTCCACAGTCTTGCTACTGCCTCCGCCGATCTTTGTGACCAGTGGTGTGATAATTCCTTTCACCAAAAAGACTAGCACCAAAATCACAGCAACCGCACAGGCTCCCAGACGTATTATCTTGCGGATGAAAAGCTGCCTCTTTTTTCGCCTCATCCGTTCCCGCAAAATTCGTTTATCCATGCTGTTTATCCATCCTCTATTTCATTCTTCCGTACTACCAAAATCATCATTATTTATCCTACTGGGAACTACCAAACTCTAAATCACACGGCATAGCTTTAGGTCTTCATCTACCAAAAGCACATCCGCTTCTTTTCCCGGTGTCAGTGATCCTACCCTGTCATAGATTCCTATACTCTTCGCCGGATTCCTGGTCGCTGCCCAAATAGCATGCTCTCTTGGAACGCCAAAAGATACCGCACATCTCATACAGTCATAGAGATCTGTCGCAGACCCCGCCAAAGTGCCATCCTCCAATGTGGCCTTCCGGTCTTTCATCGTCACATTTAAATCTCCCAGCTTGTAGCTTCCATTCGGCATCCCTGTGGCCATCATGGAATCACTGACCAGGATTACCCGATCCGGCCCAAACAGTGCAAAAGTCGCACGTACCACACTAGGATGAATGTGGAATCCATCGCTGATTAGCTCTACCATAGATTCTCTATCATCAAAGGCTGCTCCTATCAGACCTGGGTCTCTATGGGCCAAAGGCTGCATCGCATTGTACAGATGGGTCACATGATGAGCTCCTCTTTCTATCGCCTCCGCGGCTGTATCATAACCCATAGATGTGTGTCCTAGAGAAATGCAGACCTCATTGTGCATCTCGTCAATAAATTTCATGCCACCTTCCATATTGGGAGCTAAAGTCATCAGCTTAATCCTATTACCGCAGGCTTCATTGCACTCTTTGAAAAAATCTGCACTCGGTTTGTGAATAAAACTCTCCTCATGAGCACCTTTTTTCTTAGGATCAATAAATGGTCCTTCCATATTGATTCCCAAGATTGTTGCCCCTTCTTTATAGTCTTCGACCTCTAAAATTGTCGCAAAAATCTTTTTCAGACGCTCTTTTGGTAAAGTTACTGACGTGGGGCAATAAGAAGTAATTCCATGTTCTTTCTCGTACTTTAAAATCTTTTTCAACCCTTGGGCATCACCATCCGAAAAATCATGGCCTGCCGCGCCGTGACTGTGAATATCAATCAATCCGGGAATTACCAACAGACCAGACGCATCCACTTCCATATCATCTGACACTTCTTCCCGCGAAGCTACAATCTTATGATTCTCGATATAGAGGTCCTGCTTCTTAAACAAGCCATCCTCCTGGAACACAGCGCCATTTTTTATAATCATATCATTTCCTCCAATTCACAAAATTCCCGTTATCCTCTATCGAATATTATATATTCTTTCCCCTGCAAATGCAATGTATTCCAGTCATTCCCTCATAATTTTCGTAACAGTTCAGCCTTTCGGCTTCACTGTCACAAATGCATGCACACAGACTGCGATTCTCTCCGTCTGGCGCCTGCAATCCTCGGGATCCCGCTGCAAATGCAGCGTGACGCCTCGCGGGATAATGTCAGGCTGAACTGTTACTAATTTTCATATCAGTTCAACCATAGGTCTGTTTGAGAGAGAAAATCATGCTTGCATGATTTTTCGATCAGACAGACCTATGAGAAGAACATCCGTTTATGAGTAAAACAGTGGCGTCAGCCACAACAAGCACGCAGTGCGGTTTTACAAATGGCGCGGGCTAACGGATACTAATAATTATGCTACATAGGCTTGCACACGTCCACCCATGCCTTAGAATTAGAATACTTTTCCAGCTCTTCACAAGTCAGCCCAATAGCGCTGTTTCCGCTTCCACAAGCCGGGTACACCGTCTCAAACCTTTTCATAGACTCATCCAGATATACCTGCACTTCTTTCGGAACCGCAAATGGACAGACGCCTCCGATCGCATGTCCCACTCTCTCCAAAACTTCATCCGGTGTCAGCATCTTAGCCTTCAATCCAAAGTAATGTTTATATTTGGCATTGTCAATTTTTCTATCGCCGGCAGTCACTACAAGAATCGTCTCTTCTCCCTTCTTAAACGACAGGGTTTTCGCAATTCTTGCAGGTTCCACTCCCACAGCCAAGGCCGCCAGCTCCACCGTGGCACTTGACTGCTCCATCTCTAAAATTCTATCTTCCATACCGTACTGTTTAAAATACTCTCTCACTTTTTCAATTGCCATTTTCCTTCTCCTTCTGCTTTTTCATTATATATTCTCAGAATTTCTTTGTTCCTACATTCGTCTCTGCGCTCACATCAAATTTGCAAAAACAGACGCTCCTATCACTGTCAACAAACCCGAAACTGCTATAGCCAGGCTACTCATGGCACCTTCGATCTCTCCTAGTTCCATAGCCTTTGTCGTACCTATCGCATGGGACGCGGCCCCGATTGCAAGCCCTTTTGCCATAGGGTCCGTGATACGAAACACCGCACACACGCCTTCCGCAATCATACTTCCAATAATCCCCGTCAAAATGATCGCCGCCACAGTGATCGTGACAATCCCACCAAGCTCCTCTGATATCCCCATGCCAATCGCCGTAGTAATTGATTTAGGAAGCAAAGTCACATACTGCTCGTGGCTCAATCCAAAAAACGCAGACAAGAGAAACACACTGGACAAGCTGGTGAGAACTCCCGCTCCTAGCCCCGCAGCAATCGCCGCCTTGTTCTCTCTAAGCAGAGCCATCTGCTGATACAGCGGAATTGCCAGGCAGACCGTCGCCGGCGTCAGCAGATAACTCAGATATTTTGCACTGTTGTTATAGGAATCATAGGAAATTCCTAAGGTCTTCAGCACCACCATGACAAAAATCACTGCAATGAGAAGAGGATTAAAAATTGCCAGTCTCCACTTTGTCTTAATCTTTCGTCCCAGTTCATATCCTAGTACGCTGATCGCCATTCCGAAAAACAAAGAATCTCCAAAGAAATCCTGCATTTTCTCCCTTCTCCTTTCGTGCTGCCATCATAGTTACTCTGCCTGTAACTGCCATTACCAAAACCGTAGTAATAAAAATTATCACTGCTACAGGGAACAAGATTCCTTTTATATCCCTCCACGCGTCCAAAAGCCCTACAGCTGCCGGTATGAACATCAACGGCATGATATCGATAAATAGATTTCCTGCGTCCTTCACATCTTCAAGCTTCACAATTCCCATCTTCAGTACCAGAAGCATCAGCACCAGCCCATAGATACTTGACGGAATCGGAAGCGGAATCACCGCTTTTAAGATTTCGCCCAAAAAGGAAAGGAACATAATGATAACAAACTGTCTTACGTACTTCATATTTTGCTTTTCTCTCTTCCTTCTAACTCTAAGTTTTTATCATACCACTGCCCTCTCCCATTGACAAGGTTTTTCCTGGAACAAAGCAGAGCCTTTCCTATAACAGAAGCTCACCACTTTTCAGCAGTGAGCTTCCCGTAAAATTCCTTTAATCTCAGTCTAAACTTAATCACTTGCTACTTTGTGCCGAATATCCTGTCCCCGGCATCTCCCAATCCAGGACAAATGTAGGCGTTCTCATTCAAACAGCGATCCAAATGGCCGCAGTAAATCTGAACGTCCGGATGCTTTTTATGCAGTCTCTCCACTCCTTCTGGGGCTGCGATAATACACATAAATTTAATATTGGTCCCGCCTTTTTGCTTGATAAAATCTACCGCCGCCTCTGCGGAACCACCCGTGGCCAGCATTGGATCTGCCACCAAGATCAATCTCTCCCCTATCGCTTCTGGCAGCTTACAGTAATACTCATGCGGTTCATGCGTCACCGGATCTCGATACAGCCCCACATGCCCTACTTTTGCAGAAGGTACCAACGTCAAAATACCATTAACCATCCCCAAGCCTGCTCTTAAAATCGGTACAATAGCCAGTTTCTTACCTGACAGCATAGGAGTCATACAAGTCTCCAACGGTGTAGTGATCTCCACGTCCTCCGTCGGCAGATCTCTCAGCGCCTCATAGGCCATCAATACAGCAATCTCTTCCACCAGTTTACGAAATTCATTGGTTCCTGTCTGCACAGCACGAAGCATTGAAATTTTGTGCTGAATCAAAGGATGATCCATATAAAATACATTCTCCATCTCTTTTTCCTTTCTTTTGCACGTTATCATCGGTGACCTTTTATTCTGAAACAATTATAATATCACTCGGTTTATTTTTCAACTCTTGTGCTCTTTCCTACTGCCATAATCGTAACCGTTTAGCTGTATTTTTTGCAGATACTCACTACGACACCTCCAAGTGCCCACAAAGCAATAGCATTTGGTATCACCATCAGACCATTGAAGAAATCAGACAGAGACCACACAAAATCCACTTTCAACATCGAACCGATGACCACAAAAGCGATGACCAAAACGGAATACAGCTTTCCAGCCTTATCTCCAAACAAGTATTTCATATTCACCAGCCCGAAAAAATGCCATCCCAGAATTGTAGAAAAGGCAAAAAATAACAGACAGACAGCGACGAAAATATCTCCAAAGCCCCCAAAGGTTCTGGAAAAAGCCGCCTGTGTCAAGGCAGTCCCGGTCTTATGTGTCTCCATCGCTCCCGTGGTCAGGATAGAAAACACCGTCAAGTTTAAGATCACAAAAGTGTCGATGAACACACTGACCATGGCCGCCAGTCCCTGCTTATGAGGATTTTCCACTTTTGCTCTCGCGTGAGCGTGAGGTGTAGAACCCATACCTGCCTCATTGGAAAACAGTCCTCTGGCCACACCATAGCGAATCGCCTCCCGCACGGCGATACCGGCACCGGCCCCCATAACTGCCTCCGGCTTAAACGCTCCCACAAAAATCATCTTTATAGCTCCCGGAAGTTCTGTTATGTTAAGCAGAATCAGCAACAGACTTCCCAGGATATAGACAGCCGCCATAAATGGCACTAATTTCTCTACGACAGAGGCCAACCGCTGAGTGCCCCCTAAAAAGATAAATGCAGCAATAGACGCCAGGATAATTCCAAAAATCAGCGGGGAAACCTGAACTCCTCTCGCCTCAAATACTTCCGTGAACGCTGCCCCTATGGAATTGGCCTGAACCATATTCCCGGTAAATCCCAGAGCAACCACAATAAAAATCGCAAACAGCCCCGCCAAAATCTTTCCAAATTTTCCCATAAAAGCCGCACGAATGTAGTAGACCGGTCCCCCGGTGATCTCTCCGTCCACAGTTTTCTTATACTTTTGAGCCATAGTAGCCTCGGCGTAGATCGTGGACATCCCAAAAAATGCGCTGACCCACATCCAAAAAATGGCCCCCGGACCTCCGCCTATCAGCGCAGTAGCCGCTCCCGTGAGATTTCCAGTTCCCACCTGCGCTGCGATAGCGGTAGCCACAGACTGAAAAGCCGTCATCTCTCCTTTTTTTCCACCCTCGTTCTTTTTTCCCATACTTCCGAAGACTAATTTAAAGCCTTCTTTCAGCTTCCGAACTTGAATAAACTTCAGACGGATTGTAAACATAATCCCTGTTCCACAAAGCAGAATGATCAAAATCACATTCCACAAAAAATCACTCGCCTGAGTCACCATACTTGTCAATGCTTCCATACGTATTACTTCCTCCTGATTGTATTTTTAAAAAATTCGCCTCCATAAAAGTGGGGAAGCCCACTTCAACTCCCTCACCCCTCAATCTTTGAGGAGCGCGTTCCACTTTGCGCGCCGCCGCAACACCGCCTTGCGGTAAAATTCCTCATTGCGGCGTGTGCTTCTTGCCCGGAGGGCTTTCTATTGCATAGGGAGCGAAGTTTCCTATGCAATAAAAAAAGCTGATGTAAAATCATCAGCCTCTGAGAAAGTGAACATATCGCATATTTTTGGATTTCTTCTGTGTCACACACATATATCCCGAATCCTCTTTTTACATATGCTCTGTCCTTTTGCCTGAGAGATTGGCAGCTCGTTCTCTGCCGTACACCTTCGGCGTCCTGAATTCAGGAACTCTCCAGAGTAATCTAAAGAACTTTCACACATTTGCGTGACAAGGTCTTTTTCATAACATAAAATAACATACCTGCCGCCATTTGGCAACAGGTATGTACAAAAATTTCCCCAATCACTGTTCGATTCATTTACAGTAACTTTTCCATCGCTCCAGCCTAACTTTTTTTCTCCATGACTTTCACTCCACGGTTATCCACAATTGTGGAAAAGACAATCTGTGTGCTCGTCTTCCCGAAATGCTGAAGCTCCCCTATGAACAAGTCGAGTTCCATCGTACTTGGAAAAGCCACTTTCATGATTACCGAGTAGCTGCCTGTCACACAGTCACACTCCAACACATTTGGGTTGTCCTTCAGATAAGGATAGACCTCCAGTTTCTGGCTAGGAGATATCTCCAAATTCACATAGGCTTTGATATGATAACCCAGTTTCATCGGACTGACCAAAGCCTGATACCCCTGAAGAACTCCCTCTTTTTCCAGACGTTCAATTCTCGCAGATACTGCCGGAGAAGAAAGATAGACCTCTGAGGCAATTTGTTTCAGTGGAACTCTCGCATCCTTCTGCAGCATTTCTAGTATTTTTGCATCAATCTTATCCATATGCACAACAATCTCTCCTCATTCGAAACTTTCTTTTTAAAAAAGAATCCCGCGGAGCATTTATGTTATAGGAGAAAACTTTTACACATCCATGCGACAAGGTTCTGTCTACAACATAATAAAACGGGCTCTTTCATTCCCCATATCGTAGTTTCTTTTATTATAAAATGCTTTTCTTCAAACTGCAAGGTTTTTGTCGACATTTTCTTAAATTATTAAAGTATATTCCAGTACTTCTCCAAAAAATGTAAAGTTTTTAATGTCAAAAGGAAATCTAAAATTCACCTAAAAGCCTAAACTTCTCCACCAATATGACAATGGTATCACCAAGATCAATGCCGGAACCATATTTCCGATCGCAATATACTTAATCTGTGCCACTCTCAGCCCAGCTGCCATCGTCAGAATCCCTCCACAAGCCACAAACGCCGTGATCTCCTCCTGAGCGAGATAACCTCCCACCGCTCTAGCCGCCACGAATAACAGCAAAAAGATCAAATACTGCGGAACTGCGATCAACCCTATGACCATTCCCATGGTTACAGCAAAAATCAAGGCGGTAAAAAAATCCAAAAACGACTTTGACAGCAACACTGAGGAATCTCCACTCAGGCCTTCTGTGAGTACCCCAAAAATCCCAAAACCACTGGCACAAAATAGAACCACTGCCATCACAAACGCATCCATGTCCAGCCCTGATTTTCCTACAGGAACTTTCTTAAATATTTTGCCGAATATCCAAGCAATACGCTTTTCTAAATCAGCCAAATCTCCCAAAAAGTATCCCAGCAGCACCGCCAAAATCACAGGAGGTGCTGACTCTACTTTCATAAGATTCAAAACACCTATGGAGAAAGAACATAGTCCCAGCACTCCCATCATTCTCTCTGTCGTCTTTATGGGAATATATCTTCCCAGCCAGCCTCCCAGAATTCCCCCTGTCAGCACAGCAAGGCAATTCACCGTCACTCCAACCGGCATTTTCTTCCCTTCCTTCTACATCTGTTTTCTCACAATCTTATACTCATCATTCATCTGAAAATACGGACACTGAAAGTGCTGGTCTGTCATCAGTCTCACGACCTCGTCTTCGTCCAGACTCACCTCACAAGTGTAACACTCATAATCTTCATCATAGCTGTAATTGGAACAATACTCACAGCCAGCAGTTTCCCGTTTCTTCCTCACAGCTGTTCCCCTCCTCTTCTGCTATCTCTTAGATTCCCACTTACTATATCAAAAAAATAGTCTCTTTTCCATACCTGCCACAACTCTGCGCTTGTCTCCATCACCAAAATATATTATGATGATACCTATGGGGACGGCCGGCAGGCTGCGCCGCCTGTATTTCAATTTATAAACGAGGTGGTTTTTTTGAACAAAAAAGAAATATCTGAGATAAAGAAGCAATTTACACCGGAACATTGCGCCATCACCCGCATCTGCGGCTGCTATGTGGACGGTGAAAAAGAAAAAAAGACGGAGATAAAAGAAGCCTTTCTCTCCTTACCTGAAGAAGAAATGTTTAAATATTTCGAGATTTTCCGCAAAACTCTCTCTGGGACCATCGGAAAAAATCTGATCAACCTGAATTTTCCTCTGGCCCAGGAAGCAGAAGGAGGAACTCAGGAATACCTTATGAGACTGCGGAACAGTAAGCTAAAAGACGATGAATTACTGGAAGATTTTTACGACAAGATCATTGAACACTACTTCTACGGCGAAAATTACTATATCATTCTGATTCACGGCCTCTACGACATTCCGGGCAAGTCCTCAGATGGAGCTGAAATGTTTGACGCTTCCGATGAGGTCTATGAATTCCTGCTGTGCAGCATTTGTCCAGTAAAGCTTTCCAAAGCCGGCCTCTGCTACAACAGTAAGACCAATAGTATCGAAGACCGCATCCGGGACTGGATTGTCCAGATGCCGGACCAGGGATTTTTGTTCCCAGTCTTTAACGACCGTAGCACAGATCTTCACAGCGTACTCTATTACTCCAAAGACCCAGCTTTGGAACAGATTGACTTCATGGAACATCTCTTTGGCTGCGACTCTCCCATGTCTGCCCAGGGACAACAGGAGACCTTCAACGCGATTGTGGAGGACACCCTGGGAGAAGACTGTGACTATGAAACCGTCAAAAACATCCACGAACGCCTGAATGAGTGGATGGAGGAGCGCAAAGACGAACCAGAGCCCTTAGCTCTGGACAAGACAGAGGTGAAATGCCTCCTGGCCGAGAGCGGAGCAAGCAATGAAAGTCTAGAGACCTTTGACACTGCTTTTGAGTCTACGGCAGGGGAAAAAGCCTCCCTCCTGGCATCTAACTTGGCCAATACCCGAAAATTTCAAATCAAGACTCCTGATGTGGTAGTTCAAGTAAATCCAGATCGTGCCGATCTGGTAGAGACACGAATTATTGACGGACGCCCCTGTCTGGTCATCGCAGTGGATGACCATGTGGAGGTAAACGGCATCAGCGTCCACACTATGAAGCCCCTTCCGGAGGCAGAATAACCATTTCTCAAATGCATCAGACCTCATGTCTGTCAAACAGAAAAAGTGTAAAATAGGCGGCTTTCTGATCTGAACACCAATATGGAATCCCGCGGTGCTGCGCCATCAGCCTCGCATCCAGACAGTACGCCGACAGGCAGGAGGTTCTCCTTTGGGGACAGGCGTAAGACCTATCTAACTTTCCCAGACACTCTTTACAGTAGGTACAAGGTCCTGTCGGTATTGTCTCGCCCGCTCTTCCATCTCCTGCACAGTCCCGCAGTCCGGCGGGCAAGAATGGTTCGTCCCATAGTTCCCGCAAACATTCTCTTCACAGTACCCACGAAAACTGTAATCGAACACCAGATCTTCCACATCCAGAAAGACCGCCGAATCCTAGATCCAGGGCTGCCTGCCTTATCTTCTGCCCCCGCATTCTCACCCCTCCATTTTGGGTCACTTTATTCTCCTGCTGTCTCATTGGTCAAATGATATTTTTCCAACAGATGAAAAATCAAACTCAGAGCCATGCCGACCACACAGGCCAGAACCATTCCTGTCAATTCTACATTTCCGATCTTTAGTGCAATTCCCGACAGACCGGTGACAAAGATTACGGAAGTTAGCGCTAAATTTTTAGATTTGCCGTAGTCCACCCGAGAGTCCACCAGCATTCGAAGACCGGAAGTTCCTATCATCCCGTAGAGGAGAAAGGAAATCCCTCCAATCACAGGACCAGGAATTGTGCTAATCAACGCTGACAATTTGCCTAAGAACGAACAGCAGATGGACAACACCGCCGCACCGCCGATCACTTGGACACTGTAAACCTTAGTCACTGCCATGACACCGATATTCTCCCCGTAGGTGGTCGTCGGCACCGAACCCACACAGCCAGAAAGTGTGGTAGAAAAGAAATCTGCGAACAAGGACCGGTTCAACCCCGGCTCCTTCAAAAGATCGCGCCCAACAATCTTTCCCGTCACTACCTGATGACCAATGTGCTCCGATGTGACCAACAGCAGCGCCGGAAAAATCGTCAAGATTGCCTCTAAATTAAACCGAGGCGTCTGAAAATTGGGGAGTGCAAAAAACGAAGCGCTTGAAACCTCCGCAAAATCCAAAAGACCGCACAGCCCGGCAGCCGCATATCCAACAATAATCGCAATCAAAATTGGAATCACGGAAAAGAATTTGCGAAATAATACCTGTCCGAACACAGCAGTTCCCAGAGTCACGAGAAATACCATTACATTTTTCACATCAATCTGCTCCGCCAGAAGCCCCGCGTTGTCCGCCGCATTTCCCGCCAGCTCCAGGCCGATCAGAGCCACCACTGGCCCCATCGCCGCCGGAGGAAGCACCACGTCAATCCAGTCCGTACCAAACTTTCCAATAAGCAAAGCTACAATCATTCCCCCGATGCCGATTGCCACAAAACCACCTAGAGCATAAGAAAAACCAAATTTCTCAATCACCAGCCCCGCCGGGCCTAAAAACGCAAAACTAGAACCCAAATAGGCGGGCGCCTTTCCCTTGGTAATCAAAATAAAAAGTAAGGTTCCCACACCGTTCATCAGCAGTACCACTGCCGGGTTGATTCCGAACAAAAACGGCACTAGCACGGATGCCCCGAACATGGCAAACATATGCTGAATGCTCAGCGGTACCAGAAGTTTAAAGGGCACCTTTTCTTCTACCTGAATGATTCTCTTTTCCACAATTCTTCCTCCCAATCCGACTTTTTTCCACAAACTTACGCAACGACTACTTTGCTACTGTTTACAAAGCACATCCATTTTACTTTTGTGATTTATCATATCATAGCCCCTTGTAAAAAGCAAACGGGAAGACTTTCATCTTCCCGCAAGAGCTCTATTTTACCAATTCTTTCAAATTCCCATATCCTTCCCTTTCCATATCTTCATAGGCCACGAAACGCAAAGCTGCACTGTTGATGCAGTATCGCAATCCTCCCGTCTGTACTGGTCCGTCCTCAAACACATGCCCTAGATGGGCATCTCCTGCCCGACTTCTAACCTCAGTGCGCAACATACCGTAAGAGGTATCCATTTTTTCCCTCAATACCTCAGGAGCGATAGGCTTGGTAAACGCCGGCCATCCGCAACCAGACTGAAATTTATCGGAAGACGCGAACAACGGTTCCCCCGTGGTAACGTCTACGTAAATTCCTTTCTCAAAGTGTCGATCATACTCATTTTGGTAGGGCAACTCCGTCCCGCCATTTTGAGTTACATGGTACTGTATGTCTGTCAGATTTTCTCTAAGAATCTCATCAGCTGGTCTTTGGTATGCCCCGGCCTGAATCCTCTCACTTCCTCTTTGCATCTGTCTCAGACCTTCCTCTTCAATAAATGCCTCCGCCTCTCCCAGATGAATATGACAGTATCCAGCCGGATATTTCTCTAGGTAGTTTTGATGGTAATCCTCTGCAAGATAAAAGTTCTCCAATCTTTCCACTTGGGTAACGATCGACTCCTCGTACTTTTTCTGCTGCTGCTGAACCGCCTGCCAGATTACCGGCAGGTCCTCTTCTTCTAAGTAATAAATCCCTGTACGGTACTGTTCTCCAATATCCCATCCCTGACGATTTTCACTGGTGGGGTCGATCACTCTGAAAAACGCTTTCAGCAGCAATGCAAGACTTAATATCTCCGGCTGGTAAACTGTCTTCACGGTCTCCGCGTGGCCTGTGTGACGGTGACATACGTCTTGATACGTTGGGCTCTCCGTCCTCCCATTGGCGTATCCTGTCTGTGTCTGAACCACTCCGGGCAACCTTTTTAAATAAGCCTCCAATCCCCAGAAACATCCACCGGCCAGATAGATCTCTTTCAGCATAACAAACACCTCCTAATCATGTGAGCCCACCTTGAAACGGGCTTTACGATAAGCAATTTACTTTTATGACGTTCGGTCATTCCGGGACAGAGCGAAAATATTCCTGTACGATCTCGATAAATCTTCTCGCATTTCTCGTCAAGTCCTCCTTCTTTCTGCAAATCCACCCCAACTCAGTGTCCAGATCGCTCCCTTTAAGCTCCAGTACCGACACTTCATATTCCAGATAATCGTTCAGACACCAGGTCGGACAGGTCAAAAAGGCCCCTGTGCTCTTTAACAGAGCCAGCCTAGTCAGGCCGTCATTGGCAAAAAATATCTTCTCGAAATCTCCCCATCGGTAATCCTCCACCTTGATATGACAGGACAGCCCGGAATACAGATCATCCCTCGCCCTTATTATGGGGTATTTTCTCAGCTCTTCCATGTAGATCTCTTTTCTGCCCGCCAGCGGGTGACTTTTGTCCACAATGATATGCCAGGTTCCTCTTTGAATATACGCATAATCCAAGGATTTCTTTTTCAACTCGCGAAAAAATTCTTTTCTCTGCCCCATATTCACCTGAATAATTCCCAGCTCCGCGGCTGAAGTATAGACCAGATCAATGACTTTAGACAGTCGGTATTCATCCGCAAATATCTCTATAGGATTTTCTTTCTCCTTCTCATAAAAATCCGCTATCAGCTTCGCTGTGGAAACCATGGGGTACAGCGCCACAGACAGACGATTTTCCCGCTTCTCTCTGGCCAACCCCTCAATCAACTCCATCTGATCTGCAATCCTCTCGGCATATTGGAGAAAACGCTTGCCGTCTTCTGTCAAAACAACTCCTTTATTGGAACGTCTGAACAGCCTTATATTCAACTCATCTTCCAGATTTTTTATTGACTGACTCAGACTCGGCTGAGACACGTAGAGCTTGGCGGCCGCTTTATTGATACTTCGCAGCTCTGCAATTTTCAAAAAATAAATAATCTGCTGAAATTGAATCATTTTTCCCTCCAGCCATATTTGGGGCATAACCATTCACAAAACCCTTTTCTCCACACCCAAAGACAGCTAATATACTTTTATCATAACATACCCTATTCTCTGTTGCACGGTAAAATCTCTCACCGCGGCATATCTTTTCGCCTGTACCGGCAAAAAAATACTCTCTGTGTACAAAGCCGCATACGACTTTGTGCACAGAGAGTATCCCCGTCAAACATACTATCCAATCTGCAAAACTCCAAGAATCACTCTCATAATCAACATAGAGAGAACTGCATCCACCAGTGGAACCGCAAACAACAGCAGATGCCACTTTTTATTGGCGCCTGATACCAGCACAATTCTCGCATAGTGGCCGATCAAAGTTCCCATAAGAATACAGGCCGGAAAGAGTATCATCCCCTCTTTCAGGGTTAGCGTACCCTCAGTCACCATCATTGCCGCTGTGGCACACCCACTAGCTTTCGTGAAAAAAGCCGCTAACAGAACGACAACTGCCGTTCCCGGAAGTCCAAAGATTCCCATAGCCGGACTGAAAACCTTGGACACTACTTCCATCAAACCTGTGGTCTGCAGAAAAAATATCAGCGTGTATCCTAGAATCATAGCTGGAATAATCTGATTTACTCCTATGGTGAAGCCTTTTCGGCAGCCTTCCATAAAAATTTCCACAACCGACTTTTTTGCCTCCGCGCCGTTCATTCCCCTTTCCCCCTCTTCCTTTGCATATACATAACAAGACGTACCAGATTTGCACCGATCAGTTTGCAGATTACCTCAACGACAATAATCACTCCCGAAGACAGAGGGGAGATCGCAAGCATCGGGGCCCCCAGGGCAATCGTATTTGTGACAGGCCCTGACGCAGCATACTGAAAAGCCACGAAGATCGTGCGTTCATCATCAGTCAACTGTTTCTCCTCCACAAGCTCCTTGGTCATAACCGCTGCCACATCGGAACCGGTAAAGGAGCTGATGAAAGCCACTCCGGCACTGCCAGGCAGCCCTACCAACGGCCTCAATATGGGCTGAAACGCCTTTTTGCAGGCTGCAAAGGCTCCCAGCCTCTCAAAGACGGTAATCAATCCCGAAAACAGCATCACAGTAGGAATCAGCGTCAGCCCCACCAAAAAGCCGTCTTTTGCCCCGCTCCCGTTCTTTCCGGTAAAATCAATTCCTTCATAAATTTTTCCGAACTCTCCGCTCAGATTTGAAAAATCTATCGCCGCCAAAGGCCCTTCTTGATTCATAAAAATCCCAGACAGCATCAGAAGCAAAACAAGCAGAGAAACCCAACCTTTCACCGTTACTCTTTCATTATTATCCATCCTCATCCCCCACTCTTATTCCAACTCGTCCAGCCTCAGAATCGTATTGACTATCAACTCGCATCTCGCAGCCATGGAATCCACAACCGCGTATTCCCGTTCCGTATGGTTGTATTCTCCTCGGACTCCGACACCGCACACAGTAGGGATGCCCAGAGAAGCTGGGATATTAGAATCCGAGCCTCCGCCTACTTCTTTTGCGTGAATGGGACCGTATCCTGTCTCCTCTGCCACGCTCTCCATCAGTCTGAACAACCTGTAATTTTCCCGTGAAGGTTCCATACACTCGATCTTACTCTCAAAAATGTAAACTCCCTGTGTCCCTGGCACAGAAACTGTCTCACAGATTTGCAGAATCTTCTGTTTTAATTCTTTATAAGCTTCTTTCGTCTTAAAACGAAAACATCCCTTAGCGACACATCGTTCTGGAATAATATTCGTCTTTTCCCCCGCCTGAATGACGGCCACGTTCATTAGCTTGCCATTTTCAATATCATTCAGATTTTGAAGTTCCACGATCTTCCGGGCCATGGCCTCCAACGCGTTTTTTCCGTCTGCGGGGTTATTTCCTGAATGCGCCGCCACCCCTCTTGTCTCTATGGTAAAAACCCCGGCACCGAGCCTTCCCACCACGATTCCATCCTGAATATCCCCGGTCTCAAAATTAAACGCTGCGCAGCTTCCTCTGATCTCATTTTCCATGGTCTCGGCAGTTTTTCCACCGCTATGCGCGGTCTCCTCGTCTCCTGCAAATACGAATTTCACAGGTCGCCCGCAATACCCACACTCCTGAAGTGCTCTACAGACATAGATGGATATTACCAATCCTCCTTTCATGTCAAGCACTCCGTGTCCATAGGCTTTTCCATTTTGAATTCTAAATTTTCCGTTCTCAGTCTGTTCATTAAAGACAGTGTCCATATGTCCCATGAAAATAACCGGCTTTTCTGTGCTTCCCGGATTCCACGTACCTACAAGAGTGTTTCCATTTTCTTCCTCCTCGATTATTTTTACCTGGATTCCACTCTTTTTCATCTCTGCCGCCAGCACAGCACACACTTCATCCGTCCCCCTTTTGTTGGGAGTTCCACTGTTGATGTCCACAATTCTTTTCCACAGCGAAATCATCTCCGCCTGGTTTTCATACAGAAAACGACGGATAATCTCTCTTTGGTTCCCCATGTACATTCTCCTCTTTCGATGAATTAAAAACATCAACCCGGATTGGTATTTCTTGTTCTTATCATACCATTTTATATGAATTTTGTATAAATGGTAGTTTTAATTGCCCAGTTATAGGAAATACCTATATCCATGCAGTTTCCAGTAAGACTTTTTCAGACCCTCATCCCTCCAGTCTTGAGAGGCACATCCACTTCTCGTGTCGCTGTAAGATCGCTGTGTGATAAAATTCCTCATTGCAGCGTGTGCATCCACAGCGGAGCACTTATTTTATAGGGATAAAGTTTTATGAATTACCGTGACAAAGTCTTTCCTGTAAAATAAAAAACAGCCTGGCTAATGATATGCTCCCTTCTAGGTAGACAAGTAAAATAATAAA
>UMLF01005176.1_pt1 | contig 37958 bp, 32 predicted proteins | sample 1966501 | NCBI WGS metagenome assembly UMLF01 (sample SAMEA4836194, study PRJEB28245) | human gut metagenome | biome: gut microbiome; material: fecal sample | place: Denmark | collected 2008 | reverse complement strand
GGTGCCGCGACGCTCCCGCCGTCCGCAGACGGCGAATCCCCCTCGCCGTGGGTACGGCGAATCCCCGCGCTCCGCAGAGCGCAACTCCCTCGCTGAACCTCAGCGAAAAACTCCCCGCCCGTCAGGGACGAACACGCTTGCGCAGTTCGCGTCCCCCGCTCAGCCGGTGCTGAAAAAAGGCTGCCGCCCGTCAGGGGCGAACACGCTTGCGCAGTTCGCGCACCCCGCTCAGCCGGTGCTGAAAAAGCTGCCGCCCGTCAGGGACGAATCCCCCCCGCTGTGGTTCAGCACCGCAAAACAAAAACACCGCAGACCCCCAGTCCGCGGTGTTCTGTTTTATTCCATTTCGTCAAGGACGGAAAACGCGGCAAGCTGCTCGGTATTATCCTCGTTATACTCAATCTCGCGCGAGTACGCCTTGCAGATGCAGATCTGCGCCCAGTGCGTGACCTCGCCCTTGGCGAGCCACTCGTACACATCGAGCAGCTGAATGACCGCCGTGCTCACGAGTGCCAGCTGCACCTTGTCCTGCACGGCGTCGTCTCCGAGCGCCTTCATAAAGTGCCGGTACAGGAAGTACGTCAGCAGGTTATCGTATTCATGGCGTTTGCCCTGATACGCCTGCAAAAAGTCATTCCTGCGGGCGATAATCTCCGGCAGGCGCGCCTTTGCGCCGGTCAGCAGCGTGCGCCAGTCGTCCTTGTTGATCTCAAAGCCGAGCAGCAGCTCGAGCAAACTCGTGAGCGTGCTCTCCCGCCAGAACGCCTGCGACCACGAAGCCATGTCCTCGTCCGTCTCGTCTGCATCCTCGTCCTCCCCCTCGGGGAACGGGAACAGCAGGTCGTCGTACTGCTCCTGCTGCGCCTTTGCCGTGCGGTAGAGCCTGTCGGCCTTGTCATCGAACGGCGCGTCCTCGCACGCCAGCCGGAACAGCGCATCGCGCATGGAAAACAGCACGTTCTCCAGTTCGGTTTCGGCCTCCGTGCCGGTTTCGGATACGCCGTCCGCCTCGGTCACGTCAAACGCCGGTGCGCCGGTCTGCGCGAGTATCAACTCGGCGGCAGCCTCACAGCACAAGCCGAGACCGTCCTCGCGGCCGTCCGAAAACCACTCGTAATACCGCGGGTGGTCGGTGCAGATCTGCGCCATTTTGTCCTCACCTAAGTGAAGCAGCACTTCGCACAGGTTGCAGTCGTTCAGCAGCGGACACCGCTCCTCGGCGTCCAGACGAAAATGCGCCGGCTCTCCGGTCTGCGCGTCCGCAGGCGCAATGCTCGCGCGCAAACGCTCGCCAAAATCGCCGGGAACGGTCTCGTAGTACGCAAGGGAATCCTCGTCTACGTCGATCTCCCAGCCGATACAGCAGTTTTCCGTACAGTCCGAGCCGATGCACCGGAATGCCTTGTAATACGCAGGACGGCGAATGTAGCCCATCCTAATCACCTCTCTTGTCTGTCTCATTATAGCAGACACGGGCGCGGTTGAAAAGGGTTATGACGGCACCGCCTTCTCCCTTGTGTACCGCTTGACCCGCTCGTACCATTCCTGATCGAACGCGGACAGCTGTTCGCTCGACGGCCCGATTGCAGGCTGCGCCGGTGCGGGCTTTTCCCGTTTCTGCATATCCTCAGCGGTGAGAATGCCGTCACGCTCGCAGTTCTGCAGCAGCGTGCGGAAATACCCTGCCGGATTGCGCGGTGCATTCTCAGCCGTCTGTCGGGCGGTATCTAAGAACACCTCACGCTGCATACCCTTGTTCTGCAGCCTGCGCAGCTCCAGACAGAAATTATGGTCAAACTTACAATTCAGTTTTTCTTCCAGCTCGGTCGTCAGACCAGAATCAGCCGTAACCGCTTTCTCTTCTCTGGTCTGCTCTGCTCTACTGTCCTCTACTGTCCTCTGCTCTTCTGTTCTCTGCTCTTCTCTGCTCTGTGGATTTTCGGTACAATAAATTGCATTTTCCGTACGATAAATCGCATTTTCCGTGCGGGAAATAAATGCACGCAGCACAAAAGACTTGCCACTCGGATTCTTCTCCCGCATTTCCTGCTCGGTGAGAAGCCAAATGTCAAAATTGATGGGAACTGCATTGCGCGTCACGGTCGCCAGAAAATACCCCATCTGTATTCTTTTGGATGTGAGAAAGCCGCGTTCATATAACGCAGCATGGAACAGGCCGCTTGCCGCCAGCTGATCGACTACGGCGGCCAGTGTTTCGATCGTCACGTTTTCCAGTCCGGCGGTGTACTCGCGGAGCTGCCACAGCGTGTCCTCGCGGCCTTCGCCGCTGTAAGCGATGTAGTAGCCCTTGTCGCCGTAGGCAATGTCGAGCAGGCATTCGTACACATACGGCCCGAGCACGCCGAATTTCTGCCGTGCGGCTCTCAGCTTCGGGTCACGGTACAGGCCGATGTCGCGCGGCCACCAGTCCAATCCAACTTTTCTGTTTCTGCCCATGTGAGCACCTCCCTTTACCCTACCGCCGGAACGGATAAAAAATTGACCACAAATGGTCAACTCCGAAAAAAATATTTTTCGGGAAATAAAAAAATCCTCCGCGTATTCGGAGGACATGCTCTATCAATGTTGTGCCATTTTGGGGCCATTTTCGATTTTTACCCTGTGTATGTCAGAAATTTACTTGCAACTATTTTTCTGTGTACAAATGCAAAAAGGACTGAAACCTTTCGATTTCAGTCCTTTATGGCGGAGAGTTAGGGATTTGAACCCTAGAGACGCTCATCACGCCTACACGATTTCCAATCGTGCGCCTTCGACCACTCAGCCAACTCTCCATCTTGTTAAGTTGTTGTCGTTTTTGATGACTCATCGCTGACGACTTGTTTAGTATATAACAGAATCCCCGTTTCGTCAACCCTTTTTTCAAATTTTTTTGAAAAAGTTTTTTGGGGGCGAATCTGCACCGTTTTCCTGCCGTGGTTTACCGTTCTATCCCATCTGTACACGTTATGGTTAACCGGATATACGGGCGAACAATGTTCGCCCCTGCGGGATAATTATGTGCAGGTGGTAAACATACGGTAAATCCTTTCAACCGCCAAACGCAAAAAAGAAAACCGCCTGCTCTCACAGACGGTTCTCCCCTGTTTACTTCTGAAACTGCTCGCGCACTTCCATATACTTGATGATCTCTTCAACCGTGCCGTCAAAGCCGAGCACGCCGCTGTTGAGCGACAGATCATAATTCCGCGCATCATACCAGTCGTGGCCGGTGTGGTGCTTGTAGTAGCGGGCGCGGTAATCGTCGATCTCCGCGATCTTCTTCTCGACCTCCTGCTCCGGCAGCGAGTCCACCTTCATGGCCTGCTCGAGACAGAAATCCTTGTCCGCATGGACGAACACGCGCACAACATCCGGTCGGCCTGCCAGAATATAGTCGGCACAGCGGCCGATCATAACGCACGGACCCTGATCCGCCAGCCGGCGGATGATCTTCACCTGATAGGCGAACAGCGCCTCATCCTTGAGGTAGGACTTGGACGAGTCGTTCGGCACGGGCGCGTTGCCGTGATAATGCGCGCGCAGGCGCGTCAGGAAATCGCCCTTGAGACGCTCGTCCGAGAACAGCATGGCGTTTACACCGCTGTCCTCACTCGCCATGGTGATGATCTCGCGGTTGTAGAACGGAATGCCCAGCTTGTCCGCCAGCATCTTGCCGACCGTCTTGCCGCCCGAGCCGTACTGGCGCGCGATAGTAATAACGTAAGGTTTCATAATTTACCCCCTACATAAATTGATAATTGAGAATGGAGAATGGAGAATTGAGAATTGTGGTATCGCGCATAGCGCGATTATTTAATATCGGCGCTGTGCGCCGCACATTCATTTTCCATTTTCCATTTCCGAAATTTATTCTCCCAGATAAGCCTTCTTGATGGCATCATCATTCAGCAGGTCAGCTGCCTTGCCGGTCTTGACGATCTTGCCGGTTTCGAGGACGTAGCCGCGGTCCGCGATGGACAGCGCCTTCTTTGCGTTCTGCTCTACCAGCAGGACAGTGGTGCCTGCCTTGGACACTTCCTCGATGATCTTGAAGATTTCGCCGACGAACAGCGGCGACAGACCCATGGACGGCTCATCGAGCAGCAGGATGCGCGGCTTGCTCATCAGCGCACGGCCCATTGCGAGCATCTGCTGCTCGCCGCCGGACAGCGTACCGGCTGCCTGATTTTTACGCTCCTCCAGACGCGGAAAACGCTCGTAGACCATTTTCAGCGACTCCGGGATCTCATTCTTCGGGCGGGTATACGCGCCCATACGCAGGTTCTCCGCAACCGTCAGACCCGCGAACACGCGGCGGCCCTCCGGAACGTGGCTCATGCCGAGCTTTACGATGGCATGACCCGGCTTGTGCGTAATATCCTTGCCCTCAAACGTCACCGTGCCGCCCTTCGACGGCAGCAGACCCGTGACCGTGTGCAGCGTGGTGGTCTTGCCCGCGCCGTTCGCGCCGATGAGCGCTACGACCTCACCCTCGTTTACCTCGAAGGAAACATCGCGCAGTGCATGAATCAGGCCGTAATACACGTTGATGTCCTTTACTTCCAACATTGCCATACTTGTTTCCTCCTTTCTTATTCGCCCAGATATGCCTTAACGACTTCCGGGTTGCTCAGCACTTCCTTGGGCGTGCCCTCAGCCAGCAGACGGCCGAAGTTGAGCACATACAGGTACTCGCAGATGCCGGAGACCAGCTTCATGTCATGCTCGATGAGCAGGACGGTGACGCCGAACCTCTTGCGGACGATTTCGATCGTCTCCATCAGCTCCTCGGTCTCGTTCGGGTTCATGCCCGCGGCAGGCTCGTCGAGCAGCAGCAGCTTGGGGTTGGTAGCGAGCGCACGCGCGATCTCGAGCTTGCGCTGCTTGCCGTACGGCAGGTTTGCCGCCCTGTAGTCGGCTACGCCGTCCAGATCGAACACGCGCAGCAGCTCCATCGCCTTTTCGTCCATCTGCTTCTCCTTTTTGCGGTAGGAGCCGAGGTGGAACATGCTCTCTGCGAACGAGTAGGTGATCTGATTGTGCAGACCGGTCTTTACGTTATCCAGCACGCTCAGCTGCGAGAACAGGCGGATGTTCTGGAACGTGCGGGCAACGCCCAGCTTGCAGATTTCATGCGGCTTTTTGCCGATGAGGTTCTGTCCGTCCAGACGGATGCCGCCGTCGGTCGGGCGGTACACGCCGGTCAGCATATTGAACGCGGTGGTCTTGCCTGCGCCGTTCGGGCCGATGAGGCCGACCAGACCGCCCTTTTCGATTTTCATGCTCAGCTCGTCAACGGCACGCAGACCGCCGAACGAAATGCCGAGCGAAGTAACTTCCAGCATTGCCATGGCTTACGCACCCTCCTTCTTGCCGCCGGCCTTTTCGGCCTTTTCCATCTGACGCATTGCGCGCTTCTCCAGCAGGCGAACCTTGAAGGAGGAGTTGTTGAACAGCATCATTGCAATCAGCAGGATTGCGTAGATGAGCATACGGTAGTTGCTCAGGCCGCGCAGCAGCTCGGGCAGCAGCGTCAGCAGCGTTGCGGCGATAATCGAACCCCAGATGTTGCCCAGACCGCCGAGAACGACGAATACGAGCACCAGAATGGAGGTGTTGAAATCAAACTTTGCCGCCGTAACGGTGGAGAAGTTCATCGCGTACAGCGTGCCCGCCATGCCTGCGAACGCCGCGGAAACCACGAACGCGAGCAGCTTGTAGTGCGAGGTGGAGATGCCGATGGAGTCAGCGGCAATCTTGTTGTCGCGGACCGCCATAACAGCACGTCCCGTGCGGCTGTTTACAAAATTCAGCACGAAGAACAGCGTAACGAGGATGAGCACAACGCCCGAGGTGAAGGTGGAGATCTTGGTGACGCCGGATACGCCGATCGGGCCGTTGATGATCATCTTGCCGCCGTCGCCCAGCTGGAAATTCTGGTTGACCAGGCTGAAATGCAGACCGGCATCATCCAGACCGAGATACATAACGTTTACAAGGTTTTTGATGATCTCACCGAAGGCGAGGGTTACGATGGCGAGGTAGTCGCCCTTGAGGCGCAGTACCGGAACGCCGACGATAACACCCGCAATCGCCGCAAACAGTCCGGCAACGACCATGGCGACAGCCAGACGCAGCGGTGCAAGCGGAATCGCATCCGCCAGACAGGTGGTGGTGACAATGCCCGCAAACGCGCCGACCGACATAAAGCCCGCATGGCCGAGCGACAGCTCACCGAGGATGCCGACGGTCAGGTTGAGCGAGATGGCCATGACAACATACGCGCAGATCGGCACGAGCAGGCCCTTGATCTGGCTGGAGATGCCGCCGCCCGCGATGGCTGCCTGCACGATGATGTACGCAATAATGACAATGCCGAAGCACAGCAGCGTGTCACGTCCGCGCTTGGACGCAGCATAGGATTTTAACTTGTTCATATGACTGCCCCCTTAAACCTTTTCGCTCACATGCTTGCCGAGCAGGCCGTCCGGCTTGACCAGCAGCACCACGATGAGCACTGCGAACACGATCGCGTCCGACAGCTGCGTGGAAATGTACGCCTTGGCGAAAATCTCGATGATGCCGAGCAGAATGCCGCCGATGAACGCGCCCGGAATCGAGCCGATGCCGCCGAATACGGCAGCGGTGAATGCCTTGATGCCCGGCAGAGAGCCGGTGGTCGGCATCAGGGTCGGGTACGCGGAGCACAGCAGCACGCCCGCGATAGCGGCAAGACCCGAGCCGATGGCAAAGGTGATGGAAATGGTCGTGTTGACGTTGATGCCCATCAGCTGGGCCGCGCCCTTGTCCTCGGAAACCGCACGCATCGCCGTGCCGACCTTGCTCTTGCCGGTGAACAGCATCAGAGCGACCATGATGACAACGCAGGCTGCAATGGCAACGAGCGTCACCTTGGAGATCTGCATCTGACCGCCGAACAGGCTGAGCGCCTCGCCGGTAACGACCGAGGTAAAGGTCTTCGGGTTGGAGGACCAGATCAGCAGCGCCGCATTCTGCAGGAAGTACGAAACGCCGATGGCCGTGATCAGCACCGCCAGCGACGGCGCCATGCGCAGCGGCTTGTAGGCAAGTCTCTCAATAACAACACCGAGCGCGGTGCAGACAATAACAGCCAGCACAACGCCCATCCACGCCGGCCAGCCGAGATAGGTGGTAGCGCAGAAGCACATGTAGCCGCCTACCATGATAACATCGCCGTGCGCGAAGTTCAGCATTTTTGCAATGCCGTAAACCATCGTGTAGCCGAGTGCGATGATGGCGTAGATGCTGCCCAGACTGATGCCGCTGATCAAATGATTCAAAAAGCTCATGGTTTGGAACACCTCAAATCTTTGTTTCTCCTGTTTATGAAATGGGGCAGTGGTTCGGCAATGGTCAAGCCACCGCCCCACCCCATAACCGTATTTATAGAGTGAAGAGTGTAGAGTTGAGAGTGGAGAAACGGGAGTTCAGCGCTTCGCAGAAAGCCTGAGAACACGCAATCTTCACTCTCCACTCTCCAATCTCCACTCTGCCTTATAATAGCGGTAAAGGAGGACTGCTGCCAGACCTCCTTCACTCGCCCTTGCATTCTTAATATGTCCCGGGCGAGCTTTGCCCGTCCGGGACACCGCTGCCCGCGCCGTCGCGGCGCGACACCTTTGCTGTGCAAAGGTGAGGGGGTTATCCAAAAAAGTTTCTACGGAACTTTTTTGGTATCTAAGGGGGACAGAGTCCCCCTTAGAGGGTCTTACATACCAACGTAAGCGCCGTTCTCGATAACCATGCCCTTCGGGGACTTGGATACGGCACCGGTCTCATCCCAGGTCATGCCCTCGCCGGTCAGGCCGTCAAAGGTCATGGAGGTGAACTGCTCGATCATCTTGTCGCACAGGTCCTCAGCGGACATATCCGGCGTAGCGCCTGCATTCTCGAGTGCCTGCTTGTAAGCGTAAACACAGTCGTAAGCGTCAGCTGCGAACTGGTTCGGGGTCTCGCCGAACTGCTCCTTGTACTTCTTAACGAAGGAAGCGGTCTTTTCATCGGTTGCGTCTGCGTTGAACGGGGTCAGGAGCATAACGCCCTCGGCCAGCTTGGGATCAAAGCCTTCCATGGTCAGGATGCCGTCCATGCCGTCTACGCCGAAGAACTTCGGTGCGTAGCCCATTGCGTTTGCCTGGGTCAGGATCAGGGATGCCGGCTGATAGTACATCGGCAGGAATACCAGGTCAGCGCCCTTGCTCTTTGCGTCGTTCAGCTGAACGGAGAAGTCGTTAGCGGAAGCATCGGTGAAGGTGTTGTCGGAAACGACCTGCAGGCCCTTGGTCTTTGCCTCTTCTACGAACTTGTCGTGAATGCCGGTGGAGTAAACGTCATCGTTCTTCCAGATGATCGCAACCTTGGTGCCGAGCTTCTGCTCTGCGATGTACTGTGCGGATGCGGTGCCCTGGTTCGGGTCAACGAAGCACATCTGGAACACATTGTCCTTATCTGCGGTTACCGCAACGGTGGAAGCAGACGGAGTCAGTGCGAAAATACGGTCGCTGTAGTTCTCAGCGGCGGTAGCCTCGCACGGCTTGGAGGTTACGGAGCCGAGAGACAGCTGCATGCCCCAGTCCTTCAGGGTGTTGTAGGCATTGACAGCCTTCTCGGCGTCGTGCTCATCGTCCTGATAGTTCAGCTCGAACTGAATATCGCCGCCCTCAGCGTTGATCTCGTCAACAGCGATCTGTGCGCCGTTCTTGCAGGCGTTGCCGTAAATAGCAGCCGCGCCGGTCAGCGGGCCGGTGCCGCCAATCTTGAAGGCAGTGCCGGAAGCGGTGCTGTCGGAGCCGCTGTTCTGCGAATCGGAGCTGCCCGAAGCGGAGCCGCCGCAGCCGGTCAGCGCCGTAGCCAGCATAGCGCCGGCAAGAAGCATACTGAGTGTTTTCTTCATGGTGAAATCTTCTCCTTTGTTTCCCCCGAATCAGCATATCCTATCGGGTGTCTTGGATTATGCTTCACATTATACTACCATTTCCGCATTTCGGCGCACTTTTTTTGTGCTGAGAATACAATTTCAGATAATCTACTGATTATCTTTTGAGTAACTTTACGTTTTTTGTATCTTCTCACAAGAACACTTGTCCGCCCCGCAAGGATTCCTGCAAATTACTCCCATCCTGCCGCCGTTTTTGCAGGGAGAGTCCGCAAAATTTTTCTCATGCTGAGAACCGCATAAGCGCCCTTCCCCTTTCATAAATTGGATTGACGTAATGACGCGGCGTACTGTTTGTAAATTCATTTTCGATCGCTATCCCGTAGGGGAGCACAGTGTGCTCCCACACCGCCGTTAAATGGGTGCGTGGCCGTTTCTTGCGCAAGCTCTGGTCGCGCTGCGGGCGAACAATGTTCGCCCCTACGGTTGTGCGTGTGCAAACCATTTATACGGCGGGGTGAGAGCAGAAGGTGAATTGTCGCACCCTGCGGTATGCCATTTTCACAGCACCAAGGAGGGTACCCCATGACCGAAAAACGCCACGGAAAAGGACTGTTATTCATCGTAACGCTGGTTCTCGCTGCCGGTGTGATAGAGTACGCCGATATCCCCTTCGCGCAGACCGTGCGCGAAAAGGCGGCTTCTGCCCTGTCCGGCGCGGCAAATGCTGACCATGTTCTTGCGGTATTCGGCGGCGCTGCCATGCCCGCAGATACCGTTCCTGCGGAATCCTCCGGCGGTGCGGACGATATTTTAGACCGCGACCAGACCCTGTTTCCCGACACGGTTGACCAGACCGTCTATCCGCTGGAGTTCGAGCACGCCACGCCGACTTCCGGCACGCTGACGTCCTCTTTCGGCAGCAGGCTCAGTCCCATCACCGGTCAGCCGGGCTTCCACTACGGGCTTGACCTTGCCGCGGACGAGGGCACGCCCATCACCGCCTTCGCGGACGGCACGGTGCGCGAGACCGGCGAATCCGGCTACGGCCTGTACATCATTGTCGATCACGCGGACGGTTTTGCAACCTTATACGCGCACTGCAGCAGCATTTCCGCCAAAGTCGGTGATAAAGTGACCTGCGGCGAGCAGATCGCCAAGGTCGGTCAGACCGGCAATGCCACCGGCCCGCACCTGCACCTCGAGCTGTGGCACAACGGCGCGGCGCTCGATCCTGCCGACTATCTGACGCTGTGAGCCGGATTCAGGTCCGCGACGGCTTTCTTGTGCTCATGGCTGCGCTCTGGTGCGCGGATGAGAGCGGCGTGCTCCCCATTTTCCTGTTGGCGGCGGCTGTACATGAGTGCGGACACCTTTTTGTCATTCGGCTGTCCGGCGGCTCGGTGCACGCCCTGTGCCTGACCGCCTGCGGCGCTGTCCTGCGGTGCAGCCTGCCGCCGTCGCCGTTTTCACGCGCCGCCATCTGCCTCGCCGGACCGGCGGCCAGCTTTGCGCTCACCGCACTGGCGAACCCGCTCGGCGCGTACCGGCTTGCCGGCGCGAGTGCCCTGCTCGGGCTGTTCAACCTGCTGCCCGTGCCCCCGCTCGACGGCGGCATGGCGCTCCGGCACCTCGCAGACGGACGGTTTACACGCCTGCTGAACGGGATTGCGGGCGTGTCCGTTCTCGTCCTCCTTGCGGGCGGCGTCCTCCTGTGGAAGTCGGGATTTGGCGGGTGGCTGTTTCTCGCTGGATTGATGGTCGCCGCATGTAACCCGCATGCACACGCATAACCGTAGGGGCGAACATTGTTCGCCCACAAACCGTTCGATTTTACACTGTTCGGGAGCACACTGTGCTCCCCTGCGGGATAACGTGTACTAAATCGTTAAATTCGGAACGCCGAGGTCGCACCGCATGGCACCTTTTCTTGCGGCGTTGCCGCACTTCGCCTTGCCGTTCCCTACGATATACCTTTCATAATGCGATATAACAAAATGAAACCATGTAAACCATCACATTCATTCTCCATCCTCAATTCTCAATTCTCCATTACTCCTGACTCCTATCTTTTCTTTGTGCTCTTGTAAATTTTGCCGAAATCGTGTAAAATAACGGTACAAAGATTTATCCAAACAAACCAAAAGGCTCACAAAGCCTTTGGATAGAAAGGACCGAACAATTATGCTGGGAAAACGCAGAAAAAAAACTGATCTCCCCGCCGTATGCGCTGTAATCGTAGCGGCAGGCTCCTCCCGCCGCATGGGCGGCGAAAACAAGCTGCTGCTCGAGATTGACGGCGTACCCGTCCTCGCACGCACGCTTTCCGCCTTCCAGAAATGCGCCGCCATCCGCGATATCGTGCTCGTCTGCCGTGAGCAGGACATCATGCCCTATACCGAGCTGGCGAAGGCCTTCTCCATTGACAAGCTGTGCACGGTGACGCGCGGCGGCGAGACCCGCACGGAATCCGTTCTCGCGGGCATCACGGCCGCACCGGAAAACGCCGTGCTCGTTGCCGTACACGACGGCGCCCGCCCGCTCGTCTCCGAGGCCGTTATCACCGAGGCGGTTACCACCGCCGCCGAGTACGGCGCTGCCGCGCCGGTCGTTCCGGTCAAGGACAGCATCAAGCGCATCAAGGATGGCAATATCGCCGCCGATGTCGCCCGCAACACGCTTGCCGCGGTACAGACCCCGCAGGTATTCCGCAAGGACCTGCTCCGCCGTGCGCTCACCTCGGCTGCCGAGCGCGGCTACAGCTTCACCGATGACTGCGCGGCTGTCGAGTCGCTCGGCACCATCGTCAAGGCGACCCACGGCAGCTACCAGAACATTAAGATCACCACGCCGGAGGACATTCTCGTTGCGGAAGCGCTCCTCACAAGGGAGGACAAGTAATATGCGCATCGGACACGGTTACGACGTACACAGACTGGTCTCCGGCAGACCGTGCATCATCGGCGGTGTGAACATTCCGTTTGAGCTTGGTCTGGACGGTCACTCGGACGCGGATGTGCTCACGCACGCCGTCATGGATTCCCTGCTCGGTGCGCTCGCGCTCGGTGACATCGGCAAGCACTTTCCGGATACCGACCCGCGCTACAAGGGCGCGGACAGCATCGCGCTGCTGCGTCACGTTGCCGCGCTCGTGCGCGAAAGCGGCTGGCAGCTCGGCAATCTGGATGCGACCGTGCTCGCACAGGCGCCCAAGCTCGCGCCGCACATTCTGCAGATGCGCGAGAACCTTGCCGCCGCCATCGGCTGCGCGGTCGAGCAGGTTTCGGTCAAGGCGACCACCGAGGAGGGACTGGGCTTTACCGGTTCCAAACAAGGCATTGCCGCGCACTGCGTGTGCCTTTTAGAGCGAATCTGAGCAGTCTTACATATACACTATGGATAATAGGGGCAACACCGCATAGCGGTATTGCCCCCAAAAGGAAGTGAACCCAATGGATATACAGGTAAACGACATTCTTACCATGAAAAAACAGCACCCGTGCGGCAGCAAGCAGTGGCAGGTGCTGCGTATCGGTATGGATTTCAGGCTGAAATGCCTCGGCTGCGGGCACGAGGTCATGCTGCCGCGCAGCAAAGCGGAGAAAAACATCAGAACCGTAGAACGGGAGGGTGAAATCGTATGTTGATAGACGGCAGACAGATGCACATTCAAATCACCAAGGGCGATATCGGGCGGTACGTCATTCTGCCCGGTGACCCGGCGCGCTGCGAGAAGATCGCGCAGTATTTCGACGGCCCGCAGCAGATCGCGCACAACCGCGAGTACACGCTGTGGACAGGCTCTCTGGACGGCGTTCCGGTTGCGGTATGCTCGACCGGCATCGGCGGTCCGTCGGCTGCCATCGCCATGGAGGAGCTGGTCGAGTGCGGCGCGGACACGTTCATCCGTGTCGGCACGTCCGGCGGCATTGTGGACAAGGTAAAGGGCGGCGATATCGTTATTGCCACCGGCGCCATCCGGCAGGAGGGCACGAGCCGCGAGTACCTCCCCATCGAGTTCCCGGCAGTCGCGGATTTTTCTGTTGTTTCCGCGCTGCATGAGGCGGCGCAGGCGCTCGGTTTTCCGTATCACACGGGCGTAATCCAGTCCAAGGACAGCTTTTACGGCGAAATCCGTCCCGCGCAGATGCCAATCGCGGACGAGCTGACCGCCAAGTGGAAGGCATGGAAGGCGGCAGGCGCGCTCACCAGCGAGATGGAGACAGCCGCGCTCATGATCGTCGCGCAGGTGCTCCATGTGCGGTGCGGCGCGGTGCTCAACGTGCTGTGGAACGCGGACAACGATGACGCTCCCGCCATCCCGCCTGACGCCACCGAGCGCGGCGTAAAGGCGGCAGTCGAGGCCATCCGCGTGCTCATCCGCGAGGACAGCAAGGCATGAGTGAACAACAGAATCAGCAGACAGCGGCCCTCGGCACAGCACCCGTAGGGCCGCTGCTCTTTCGGCTGGCGCTGCCGACCATCACGGCGCAGGTTGTCAACCTGCTGTACAGCATCGTAGACCGTATTTACATCGGACGCATCCCGCTCGAGGGCAAGCTGGCGCTGACCGGCATGGGCGTTACGTTCCCGGTCATCACGCTCATCTCGGCGTTCGCGGCGCTCATCGGCATGGGCGGTGCACCGCGGGCGTCTATCGCGCTCGGCGCAAAGGAGCACGACCGCGCGGAACGCATCCTCGGAACGTGTACGGCGGCGCTGTGGGCGCTGGCGCTCGTGCTGACAGCACTTTTCCTGCTGTTTCAGGCGCCATTACTGAAACTGTTCGGCGCATCTGCCGACACCCTGCTGTATGCGATGCAGTACCTCAACCTCTACGTCCTCGGCACGGTTTTCGTGATGACATCGCTCGGTCTGAACGGCTTCATCACCGCGCAGGGCCGCTCCTCGGTTGCGATGAAAACCGTTGTCATCGGTGCGGTGCTCAACACCGTGCTTGACCCGCTGTTCATCTTCGTGCTGAAAATGGGCGTGCGCGGCGCGGCTGTGGCGACAATTATCTCGCAGGCGGTGTCTGCGGCATGGGTTCTGCGGTTTCTGACCGGAAAGCAGACGGTTCTGCGCTTAAAACGCGCGTATTTCCGCATCGACCGACCGGTTCTGGCATCCGCAGTCGGTCTGGGCGCTTCACCGTTCGTCATGCAGTCCACAGAAAGCCTGCTCACCATTGCGTTCAACGTATCGCTGCAAAGGTACGGCGGAGACGCAGCCGTCGGCGCAATGACCATCCTGACCTCGGTGGCGCAGATGGTGCAGCTGCCGCTGACCGGACTCGCGCAGGGCGCGCAGCCCATCCTCAGCTACGCCTGCGGCGCGAAGCGGCCCGACCGCATGAAGCGCGTCGTGCAGCTGAATCTCGCGGCGGCGTTCGTGTTCGCGTTCTCGATCTGGGCAGCTGTACAGCTGTTCCCGCATACGGTCGTGCACCTGTTCACCTCGGATGAGGAGCTGATCGAACGCACCGTCTGGGCGCTGCGCGTGTACTTTGCGCTCGGATTTACCAATGCGTTCCAGACCGGATTCCAGCAGTCGTTTGTGGCGCTCGGCGAGGCGAGAATCTCGCTTTTTCTCGCGCTGGAGCGCAAGGTTTTCCTGCTGATACCGTTTATTTTAATCCTGCCGCACTTTTTCGCGGATAAGCTGTTCGCCGTGTTCCTCGCAGAGCCGGTCGCGGATTTATTAGCCGCGGCTACAACGACAACGCTGTTTTTGATTCGATTCAAGCAGATCACGCGAGATATGAATTGAAAATTGAGAATGGAGAATGGAAAATGAATGTGTAGATTTTCCATTCTCCATTTTTTCATTTATGTTGTGCAGAACAGATAGGTTTTGGCGCGCCGAGTCGCCGCGCCCTTTCCCCTCCGAATTGCAGCCGTAACACCGAATATACGGTAAACCTCACCCATCGCGTTCATTTTCCATTTTCCATTATCAATTCTCCATTACTGCACGAAAAAAGGCTCCGGAACGAACGTTCCGAAGCCTTTTTATAACTTCACGCTAAATTTATGCGTTTACTGCTGCCTTGAGCGCCTCAACCTTATCGGTATTCTCCCACTTGACGCCAAGCTCCTCGCGGCCCATGTGGCCGTAGGCTGCCAGCTGCTTGTAGATCGGCTTGCGCAGGTCAAGCTGCTCGATGATCGCCGCCGGACGCAGGTCGAACACCTTCTCTACGGCCTTCTCAAGCACATCGTCGCCAACAACGCCGGTGCCGAAGGTCTCTACCATGATGGAAACCGGCTCGGCAACGCCGATGGCATACGCCAGCTGAATCTCGCAGCGCTTTGCCAGACCTGCCGCAACGATGTTCTTCGCAACCCAGCGAGCCGCATACGCGCCCGAGCGATCCACCTTGGTCGGGTCCTTGCCGGAGAACGCGCCGCCGCCGTGACGGCCGATGCCGCCGTAGGTGTCCACGATGATTTTACGGCCGGTCAGACCGGAGTCGCCGTGCGGGCCGCCGATGACGAAACGGCCGGTCGGGTTGATGAAATACTTGGTATTCTCATCCAGCAGATGGGACGGAATGACCTTCTTTACCACCTGCTCGATCATGTCCTCGCGAATCTGCGCGAGGGACACCTCCGGGCTGTGCTGGGTGGAAATAACAACCGTATCCACGCGGACCGGCTGATTGTCCTCGTCATACTCTACGGTAACCTGGCTCTTGCCGTCCGGACGCAGATAGTCGAACGTGCCGTCCTTGCGAACGTCGGTCAGGCGCTTTGCCAGCTTGTGCGCCAGAGAGATCGGCAGCGGCATCAGCTCCTTGGTCTCATCGCACGCATAGCCAAACATCATACCCTGATCGCCCGCGCCGATGGCGAGGTCAGACTCAGAGGCACCCTCCTTACTCTCGAGGGAGTTGTCAACGCCGAGTGCAATGTCGGCGGACTGCTCGTCGATGGCGGTCAGGACAGCGCAGGTGTCGCAGTCAAAGCCGTACTTCGCGCGGTCGTAGCCGATCTCACGAACCGTGTCGCGGACAACCTTCGGGATGTCCACATAGCAGGAAGTGGAAATCTCGCCCATTACCTGAACCATACCGGTGGTGCAGGTGGTCTCACAGGCTACGCGGGCATACGGATCCTGCGTTAAAATCTCGTTAAGAATCGCGTCCGAGATCTGGTCGCAGATTTTATCGGGATGGCCTTCCGTAACCGATTCCGAGGTGAAAAAATGATGTGCCATTAAGTATCAGTTCCTTTCTCCAGTTCATTTTCAGAGCATTAAAAAACGCTCCTCAGCGGGAGCGAAAAGTTCGTTTTGCTCCCTCATCTTTCGTATTCTTACGCCGGATTTGGCACCTTACGTTGCAAAACAACGCAGGTTGCCGGGTTTCACAGGGCCGTTCCCTCCACCGCTCTCGATAAGGACATGTATTCACTTACGCCGTATATTTTATATAAAAATTCCGGCTTTGTCAAGGGAAATTTTCGGCAGCCAAGTGGAATATCGCCGCATTGACATTTTCCGCTCACACCGTTATAGTAATAAAGGTAAGTTTTGGCCCTGCATATTTATCACATCACACAGCCTTCTCAGGCTGACGCACGGCAGCACTTACCCGCATTCACGCTGCACCTTAACGGGTGCTCTGTTTTGTTATGGGAGAGAATTAGGGTATTATGAATGTAAATGTTGGAATCGACATCGGCTCAACGACCGTCAAGATCGTCGTTGTGCGCGATGGAGAGATCATCCACAAGCACTACGAACGGCATTTTTCCAAGGTACGTGAAAAGGCGGTCGAGCTGGTGCGCGCGGCGCGCGGCCTCATCGGCGAGGACACGCCGCTCCGCTGTTCGATCACCGGCTCGGCCGGTTTAGGCGTGGCGAAGGCCGCGGATATTGATTTTGTACAGGAGGTGTTCGCCACCCGCAAGGCGGTAGGCGTGCACGTTCCGCAGGCCGATGTTGTCATTGAGCTGGGCGGCGAGGACGCGAAGATCGTATTCCTCACCGGTCAGCTGGAGGAGCGCATGAACGGCTCCTGTGCGGGCGGCACCGGCGCTTTTATCGACCAGATGGCGGTCCTGCTGGACGTTACGCCGTCCGAGCTCGATGAACTCGCACAAGGCGCGGAGCGCATCTACACCATCGCGTCCCGCTGCGGCGTATTCGCCAAGTCGGATATTCAGCCGCTGCTCAACGAGGGCGCGCGCAAGGAGGACGTTGCCGCGTCCATCTTCCAGGCGGTCGTCAACCAGACCATTGCCGGTCTGGCACAGGGCCGCGAGGTCAAGGGCGATGTGCTGTTCCTCGGCGGCCCGCTGTTCTTCTTCAAGGGGCTGCAGAAGCGCTTTCAGGAGACGCTGAAGCTGGATGATGCGCACGCGCACTTTCCGGCTCTCGCGCCGTATGCCATCGCGGCGGGCGCAGCGGAGTACGCAGGCGGCACGCAGAAGACCTACACGGTCGATTCGCTGCTCGCGGCGCTCGAAAAGGCGGCAGACGCTCCGGTCGTTGCCAACTACCTGCCGCCGCTGTTCGAGGATGAGCAGCAGTACGAGGAATTCAAGAACCGTCACGCTATGCACGATGTCATGACGCAGAACGTCACCATGTACGAGGGCGACGCATATCTCGGCATCGACTGCGGCTCCACCACCACCAAGCTGGTGCTCATCGGTGAGGACGACCAGATTTTGTTCCACCATTACCAGTCCAACAAGGGCAATCCGGCGGACGTTATCCGCGAGCAGCTCACCAAGCTGTACGAGCTGTGCGGCGACCGCGTACATATCGTGTCCTCGGCGGTCACCGGCTACGGCGAAGCGCTCATCCAGAATGCCTTCGGCGTGGATTTCGGTCTGGTCGAGACGGTCGCGCACTTCCGCGCGGCGCGCCATTTCTGCCCGGATGTTGATTTCATCATCGACATTGGCGGTCAGGACATCAAGTGCTTCAAAATCCGCAACAAGTGCATCGACAATATTTCGCTCAACGAGGCGTGCTCGTCCGGCTGCGGCTCGTTCATCGAGACGTTCGCCCGCTCGATGGGCTACTCCATCGAGGAGTTCTGCAAGCTGGGTCTGTTCGCAAAGCACCCGATTGATTTGGGTTCGCGCTGCACGGTGTTCATGAACTCCTCGGTCAAGCAGGCGCAGAAGGACGGCGCGGGCATTGACGCGATTTCTGCCGGTCTGTCGGTATCCGTTGTCAAGAACGCGCTGTACAAGGTCATCCGCGCCCACTCGCCGGATGACCTCGGTCAGCACATTGTCGTACAGGGCGGCACGTTCCTCAATGACGCCATCCTGCGCTCGTTCGAGCAGGAAATCGGCCGCGACGTGACCCGTCCGGCTATCTCGGGTCTGATGGGCGCATACGGCGCGGCGCTGCACGCCAAGGACAACCGCCGCGACACCACCACGCTCATCGGCACGGATATCCTCGCAGGCTTCGAGCACAACGTGCGCTCCACGCGCTGCGGTCTGTGCGAGAACCACTGCAATCTGACAATCAACGACTTCGGCGGCGGCCGCCGCTTTATTTCGGGCAACCGCTGCGAGCGCCCGCTCGGCGGCACGAAAAAGGCCGACCTGCCCAACCTTTATAAATGGAAGCTGGAAAAGCTGAAAAGCTACGGTGAGCCGTCCGGCATTGCAAACCCGATTGCAAAAATCGGTCTGCCGTTCGGTCTCAACAACTTCGAGCTGCTGCCGTTCTGGACGGCATTCCTGCGTAAACTCGGCTTCGAGACCGTCCTCAGCGACGTTTCCACCCGTGATATATACATGCAGGGTCAGCATTCCATCCCGTCCGACACCGTCTGCTATCCGGCGAAGCTGATGCACGGCCACATCGAGAACCTGCTTGAAAAGGGCGTGGACGCGATTTTCTATCCGTGCATGACCTACAATCTGGACGAGGAACGCGCCTCCAACCACTATAACTGTCCGGTCGTTGCCTACTATCCGGAGCTTTTGAAGGCGAACGTCTCCGCACTCGCGGACTTCGACTTTATGATGCCGTACTTTGAACTCGCGGACAAAAAGCGCTTCACGAAGCACGCCGTTAAGTATTTCTGCGGCAAGTACCCGCAGATCAAGAAAAAGCAGGTCATCGCCGCTGTCGAGGACGCATACATGGCGCAGGACGAATACTACATTGACGTTCGCATCGAGGGGCAGCGCGCCATCCGCTACGCGGACGAGCACGACCTTGACGTTGCCGTTATTGCAGGCCGTCCGTACCACGTTGACCCGGAGATCAACCACGGCATCGACCAGCTGATCGCGTCGTTCGGTCTGGTCATCGTGTCCGAGGATGCGGTCTGGCAGCTGACCGATGCACCCGAGGTGCATGTGCTCAACCAGTGGACGTACCACTCGCGCATGTACGGCGCGGCCAAGTACGTCACCCAGAAGGAGAACGCCCAGCTTATCCAGCTGGTGTCCTTCGGCTGCGGCATTGACGCCATCACGACCGACGAGATGCGCGCCATCTGCGAAAACGGTGGCAAAATTTACACACAGCTGAAAATCGACGAGATCAGCAACCTCGGTGCGGCAAAAATCCGTATCCGCAGCATGCTGGCCGCCGTAGAGGAGGGACGCAAGCTTGCAGAACAGCAAAACGCCTGAGGCAACGCCCGCATATTCCTACCCGCAGTTCACGGAGGAAATGCGAAAAACCTATAAGATTCTGGTACCGAATATGCTGCCCGTGCAGCTTGGACTCATCTGCCGGCTGATGAAGAACTACGGCTACGACATGGAGCTGCTGCACACCGAGGGTCCGAACATCGCGGAGCAGGGTCTGCGCAACGTGCACAACGACACCTGCTACCCCGCTCTGCTGGTCATCGGTCAGCTGATGGACGCGATCGAATCCGGCAGGTACGACATTCACAAAATCGCGCTCATCCTGCCGCAGACCGGCGGCGGCTGCCGAGCCTCCAACTATATCCATCTTCTCCGCAAGGCGCTGGAAAAGAACGGCTACGGCTTCATTCCGGTCATTTCGCTGAACTTTTCCGGTCTGGAGAGCAACCCCGGCTTCAAGCTGACCAAGACCATGCTCGTACAGGTGGCGTATGCGCTTCTGATCGGTGATCTGATTATGATGGTCGCCAACCAGTGCCGTCCGTACGAGATCGTGCCCGGCTCGACCGACAAGGCGATTGACATCTGCATGGACGCGGTCATCAAGCGCTTCACCGGCGAGCGCATGGTGCGCTACGGCGAGGTAAAGCACCTGTTCCGGTTCGTTCTGGCCGTATTCGGCAAGCTGAAGCTGGATAAAACGCAGAAGAAAAAGCTGGTCGGCATCGTCGGTGAGATCTACGTCAAGTTCTCGCCGCTCGGCAACAACCGTCTGGAAGAATTCCTGCTCAGCGAAGGCTGCGAGCCGGTGCTGCCCGGTCTGATGGACTTCTGCCTGTACTGCATCTACAACTCGGTCATCGACCACGAGCTGTACAGCCGCAACGGCAAAACCGCCGCCGTCTACAAGATGGTGTACCAGTTTGTGCTCGGCAAGCAGGCCGATATCATCAAAATGATGAAAAAAGACGGTCATTTCCGTCCGCCGATGCCGTTTGACGAGGTACGCAAAAAGTCGCACGCGATCATCGGTCAGGGCGTCAAGATGGGCGAAGGCTGGCTGCTGCCCGCCGAAATGGTCGAGCTGATCAGCGAAGGCGTGACCAACATCGTCTGCACCCAGCCGTTCGGCTGCCTGCCGAACCACATCGCGGGCAAGGGCATGATCCGAAAAATCCGCGAGGTGTACCCGCAGGCGAATATCGTCGCGGTGGATTACGACCCGGGCGCGTCGAAAATTAACCAGGAAAATCGAATCAAACTCATGCTTTCGAGCGCAGAGTAAAGCAAAGAGGACTGCAACGCAGTCCTCTTTTTTATCCACAGACGGTGGATAACTTATTCATCGATGATGGTGGTAAAGGTCAGGGTTTCGCTTTCGTTCGGGTGCAATTTGCGGATACCCTGCTTGTGCTCGATGGCATGGTCAAGGTAATTGCCGTCCGGCAGGGTGCTCCACGGCTCAAGGCAGACGAACGGCACCTCGAAATCCTTATACGGGCTCCACACCGCGAAATAGTCGAAGTCGGTGAAGTCCATCGTCACACGGCGGCGGTTCTTCGTGCTGGCAATGGTTGCCGTGCGGAACGGCAGACCCTCGGTCATGACCGCATCGTTTGCAAACAACTCGCGGGAAATCGGCAGTCTGCCGTCGGTCAGCGGAACGGAAACGCGGTCGGCGGTCAGCATGACGTTCTCGTCGGTTGCAATGCGGCTGAGCGCATCCGTGCCCTCAAACTCCACATAGTAGTCGGTTATCTTCTCGCCGTCCTCCCAGCAGAGGGTGTAGGCGTCATGGCCGCCAATCTCGTAATACATCACGGAATCGCTCGTATTCTTGACGATATGCTCCTTTTTCAGCGCATTTCCGTCCAAAGTATAGCGCACGGTGCAGATAAAATCCCACGGATACATCTTTTTCGTGTACTCGCTCGGCGTGAGCGTGAATTCCGCACAGGTGCCGCTGATTTTCTGTGCCTGCCACGTCAGATCGCGTCCGAAGCCGTGCTGCGTGATCTCATACGGCTTACCGTCCACCGTATAGGTCTTATCCTTGAGCCGTCCCACAATCGGGAACAGAATGGGCGCATGGCGCTTCCATGCCGCCGGATCGCCCTTCCAGACGTACTCCGTGCCGTCCTTTTTGCTCGTAAAGCGGGTCAGCTCGGCACCGAATTCGTTAATTTCCACGCGAAAGCGTTCGTTTTCCAATACCTGCATGGGTTTTTCCTCCTTTACTTGAGGCAATACCACATAATTAAAGCTGCGGCTCCTTGCGCAGGCTCCGGTCGCGCTGCCGCGGCGCTTTACGGAAATTTTGTGTCCTGACTTCGTTGCGATTTCACGGTAATACATCAAGTATTACCGCAAAACCGCGTCTTGTCAGTACGCAAAATTTACTCGCAAATCGCTCTTGTTCAATTATGTGATATTACCTTAAGTTCAGGATACCCACTTTATCCGGTAAAGTCAAGAAAAAAGGACGCACCAAACGGTTCGTCCTTTGGAGGCTGTCGAAAAACTAACGTTTTCCGGCAGCCTCTCGATCGAAACCACGCTTTCGATCGAATTTCGAAGAAAAACCGCGCCTTGCAGGCACATTTTTTCTTCCCTTGTATAAATTCCGAGATACGTGCTCTCGGAATTTATGAATTTGCTCCGCAAATTCTATTTTATGCGTGCTGCCGCACGAAGCACAAGAGTCGAAATTCTGCTTTTTTGACAGACTGAAAGGACGCACCAAATGGTTCGTCCTTTGCTTTTACTCAAGCTCCGAAATCGCTCTGCGGATTGCGGCATCCTGCTGCTCCACGGCGTCGAGCAGGCTCCTGTCCTCGAGCGGCTTCTCCCCTCTCATAGCCTCGGTCAGCACAGCGCTGACCTGATACAGCCGCTCAAAGCCGAGGTTCTGCGCTACGCCCTTGAGGGTATGCGCACCGCGGAAGGCAGCTTCCCAGTCCTGCTGCAGAACCGCGTTGTGCAGGTCGGCGCAGGTCGGGTCGTCCTGATACTTCTTCACGAACTTTTTCACCATATTCTCATTGCACAGGCGCTGCAGCGTGTCCGCATAATCGCCGCCGATCTGTGCATAAAACTCTTCCAGATTCATGTATGTACTCCTCCTCAGGTCTGTACGTCGTTGCGCTTTTGCTTTGCCCAGTACATCAGCTTGTCCGCCCGGCGGATGGCCTCGACCAGCGGATGCGCCTGATACACACCGCCAATGCTGACGGTCGGGTGGATATTCTCGTACTGCGGTATTTCGGTCGTGTACACGGCTCCCCGAATGCGTTCGAGTATCGAACGGAATTTCTCCGGCGGGATATGCGACAGCAGCAGCACAAATTCATCGCCGCCGTAGCGGACGAGTGTGTCCGCTGTGTTGACGCGCGAGAGAATGACGTTCGCAACGTGCCGCAGCACCGCGTCGCCCGCAAGGTGGCCGTATTCGTCGTTGATCTCCTTAAGGTGGTCAATGTCGATCACCGCCAGCGCCTCCGCCTTTTCCAGCTCGGGCTGCTGGTCCTCGAGGTAGCGGCGCCCGTACGCGCCTGTCACCGGGTCCAGATAAAAATCCTCTCCGTGCGAGGCATCCAGCCGGAACTGCCGTCCGCCGCTCGTCACCCAAACGCTGTCGCTGAGCCTGCTGCCCAGCTCGAGCACGCACTCGCGTCCGTCCACGACCAGATAGCGCGAAATCAGCTGATACGCGCACTCGTCGGTAAGCTCCAGCTTGCTCATGCGCGTCTTTTCCTCCATGCAGCGGCGGGAAATGCATCTGCTGCATCGCTTTCCGTGGTTACACACCGGAAAGCACGGCAGGACGCGGTCCGAGAACGTGCCGTCCGTATTCAGCTGCAGGATTTCGCTCCTTTTCGGATCAACCAGCCGCACCACATCAAAAATGCGGCTCATGCCCTGCATTGAATCCGCCAGCTGCCTGCCGGTGACAGCGCCGGAATCCGGCAGCTGCATCTCCGGCAGCATGATATCGGTCTGCATCTCGCGGAACTGACCGACAGCGCCGAGATACCGCGGCTTGGCGTCACTCGACCAGAGCGCACGAGCCGCGAGCATGTACTCGTGTTCCCAGCCGACCTCCGGAAACCGCAGGGTGATCGGCATGCTGACATCCGGAGCATCCCGCGTGGTGGCAGACAGCGCGTTTTCCAGGCGGTTCAGGTCATCCTTGCTGAATATTGTGAATTTTTCCGTATCCGCCGCATCATACAGGCGGCTGGCAAACGGCAGCGTATCCGTGTGGTCCGTCACAGAGATGGTGCGCGTTGCCGCGTCATAGTCGAACTGAATGCCGCAGGACTGCTTGGCAAAGAACTCGGTCTTGATGCGCTCGGTCTCGAGCGCCTGAATCGAACGCCCGACCTGCGGCGTCGCCTGCTTGAGCAGCATTTCGGTCGAAAGCTGCTGCGTGCGCGCCGTGCTGTGCGTATATCCCTCGTTCGCCTTGAGCAGACGCTCCCTGATCTGCAGCGACGCATCGAGCAGGCAATCGAGCAGCAGCGGATTGAACGTGCCGCACTCGCCGTTTACGATCATCCGCAGGGCGGTCTCGTGGTCATACGCGGACTTGTAGCAGCGCACGCTTGTCAGCGCATCGTACACATCGGCAACCGAAACGACCTGCGCCGCGATCGGGATCTCCTCGCCGGTCAGGCCGTCCGGATAGCCGCGGCCGTCGTAGCGCTCGTGGTGCCAGCGCGCGATCTCATACGCAGTCTTGAGCAGCGGCTCCTCATTCGAGAACGGCAGGTCGTGCAGGATATCCGCGCCGACCGTCGTGTGCGACTTCATGATCTCAAACTCTTCCTTTGTCAGCTTGCCGGGCTTGTTGATGATCTCATCCGGAATACTGACCTTGCCGATATCGTGCAGCGCGGACGCACTCGAGATCAGCTGAATATCCTCCTGCGTCAGCGAATAGCGGTCGGTCTTCTGCACCAGACGGTTCAGCAGCACCTCGGTGATAGTGCGGATGTGCAGCACATGCGGGCCGCTCTCGCCGTTGCGGAACTCGACAATATGGCTGAAGATATTGATCATCAGGTCACTGATCTTCTCTTTTTCGTAAATCTGCTCGGCGGCCAACCGCATCAGCCGCTTCTGCTTGGCAGCCAGTATCAGCGCGTTGACCACGCGGCGGCGCACGACCATGCAGTCGAACGGGCGGCTGATATAGTCGGTAACGCCGAGGTCGTACGCGCGCTCGATGTGCTCGATGCCGTTCTCCGCCGAGATCATCACCACCGGGATATCCTCGATCTGGCGGTTATTGTTCATCGCGGTCAGTACGTCAAAGCCGTTCATCTCCGGCATGACCATATCCAGCAGGATAAGGTCGATATCGGTGTGCGTCCGCAGCAGCTCGATCGCGCGGGCGCCGTTTTCCGCCTCGATAAAATTGTATTCGTCACCCAGAATATCGGCTAAGACCGTGCGATTCAGTTCAGAATCATCTACGATCAAAATCGTGCTTTTCTCTTTCATTCGTGCTAAACCTCCTGCCGGTCAAGCAATAGATGCCGTGATTGATTGATCACAGGCCGCATAAAACAAATTGTGTTCCTGCATGCATCTGCATGCATAAAAGCCGAGGTCTGCAGGGCAGAAAACCGGCAGGGATAACGCTAAAAGAATCCATTAGTATGATAACATTCTTTGCAGGTTGATGCAAGCTGTTTTGTTTTGAAAATGCAGATTTTTTAACTTTTTACACGGTTTACCTTAAAAAAACGCACTTTCTGCCTGCTTTTCAGCCTGTCGGTGTAAACATGCAGTGTATCAATATACAAAGGGCAAGCCCGATTCCCGCAGGAATCAGCACCGCCGCCAGTGTCCACTTTGCGCTGCGCGTCTCCCGCAGGATGGTAAGGCAGGTTGTCGAGCACGGCGCGTGCGCCACGGTGAGCACCAGTGTGCAGAGCGCAGTCTGCACCGTCCAGCCGTTTGCCAGCAGCAGCGTGCGGAAGGAGGCAAAGTCCACGCCGGAGGCAATCGTGCCGGATGAAAGGTAGCCCATCACGATGAGCGGCATGACCAGCTCATTCGCCGGAAAGCCGAGGATAAACGCAAGCAGTATCACGCCGTCTATCCCGAACACCCGCGCTGCCGGGTCTAAAAATGCCGTGATGTGCGACAGGATAGCTGTATTCCCTATCTGCACATTGGCAAGAATCCAGATGAGCACGCCCGCCGGAGCCGCCACGGCGGCGGCTCTCGCAAGGACGAACAGCGTCCGGTCGCGCACGCTGCGCACGATAACGCGCCCAATCTGCGGCATGCGGTACGGCGGCAGCTCAAGCGCAAACGACACCGCCTCTCCGCGCAAAACCGTTGCCGAGAGAATGCGCGACACGAGCAGCGTCAAGCCAACACTTGCCGCGATGACGCCGGTCAGCAGCAGCGCGCCGCCTGCCGCGCTGCCCGCGAAGAACACCGAGCACAGGAAAATAAGCAGCGGAAACCGTCCGTTGCACGGCGCAAAGCTGTTGGTGAGGATGGCAATCAGCCGCTCCCGCGGCGAGTCGATGATGCGGCAGCCACTTACGCCGCAGGCGTTGCACCCGAAGCCCATGCACATGGTCAGGCTCTGCTTGCCGCTCGCTCTCGCGCACTGGAAGGCGTGGTCAAGCTGAAACGCCACGCGCGGCAGGTAGCCTGCGTCCTCGAGCAGCGTGAACAGCGGGAAGAAGATCGCCATCGGCGGCAGCATGACCGAGACTACGGTTGCCAGTACGCGCCACAGCCCGTCGGTCAGCATCGAGACGAAAAACGGCGGCAGTCCCAGCTTCGCAAGCGCACCCGCAAACGGCGTGCCGAGTGCCAGAAGATGCGTGCTCAGCCACTCGCTCGGCACGTTCGCGCCGAATAGAGTGATGTAAAACACGCCTGCGAGCAGCAAAAGCATGAGCGGCACGCCGAACCTCCGGCTGAGGATCACATCGTCCGCTCGGTCATCCCGCGCGCAGGCGCATTCCGGCTGTCTGACGCACGTCAGCGCGATCTCCTCCGCGCGGAGTGCCGCCGCTGCGGTTGCAATATCGTCCCTCTGTTCCTCCGTCAAATCCTCGTCCATCGCCGGATAGCGGATGGCGGTCGGGTGCGTTTCATTTTCGCCTGCCGCCGCTCGGCGTATCGCGGCTTCGAGCTCGTGCAGACCCTTTCCCTGCCGTGCGGCGCACGGTATCACCGGTATGCCAAGCTCCCGCTCGAGCGCGGCAACATCAATCTCAATGCCCTTTTTCGCGGCTTCATCCATGAGATTCAGGCACAGAATGGCGTTTTTCTGTACTTCCAGTACCTGCAAAGCGAGGATGAGGCTGCGCTCCAGACAGCCCGCGTCCGCCACGAGCACCACCGCGCACGCCTGACCCGAAACCAGAAATTCCCGCGCGGCACGCTCCTCCTCCGAGTGCGCCCGCAGCGAGTAAGTACCCGGCAGGTCGGTCAGCGTCAGACCGCCGCCGCGCAGCCTGCCCTCGGCGCACGCGACTGTTTTTCCGCTCCAGTTGCCGGTGTGCTGACGGCTGCCGGTCAGGGCGTTGAACACGGTCGATTTTCCGACGTTCGGGTTGCCCGCCAGCGCCACGGTGCGCCTCATGGCTGCACCTCGATTTGAGCGGCATCGCATTTACGCAGGGCAACCACCGCGCCGCGTATCCGGTACGCGATTGGGTCGCCCGAGAGCGCACGCCGCACACAGGTGACGCGCGTGCCCGGCACTAACCCTAAATCCTGCACGCGCCGCCGCATGCCGCCGCTGAGGTGCAGCGCCGCAACCCGCGCCCGCTGTCCGTCCCGCAGCGCCGACAGCGAAATATTCGCCGAATTCGCCATTCCAATCAGCCCCTTATCCATAATTTCTGCTTACAGACTATGCACTTTTGCGAAATTTGGTGCTACTCTGCCCTGCCTGCACATATAGTAAGGCAGACCCCAAAGGAGGCTCGGCTGCATATGAAAACAAGCGAATCCTATCTGCCCGAGGGCAGCTACATGGTACAGCCTGCTGTCCGGCAGGCATTTTCGACACTCGGCGCGCTGCGGCAGGCGCAGGACGAGGGACGCATTCTGGAAGCTGTCGCACAGCGGTGCACCGCCGCGCACGACCTGCTGTTCGACCTCGGCATCGCGCAGGGCATCCTGCCGCGTGTGTCCTGCGCGCTCGGCGTGGCGGAGGGCGACACGCGCGAGATTGCCATCCTGTCGCGTGTAGGCAAGCCCACCTGCTTCGTCGTCACCGATATCGACGAGAGCACGGACCCGCCCACGGCATGGCTGTCGCGCACCATCGTTCAGCAGAAGGCGCAGGACCGGCTGCTCGATTCCCTCCGTCCGGGTGACGTGATTCCGGCGCGTGTAACGCATCTGGAGCCGTTCGGCGCATTCGTGGACGCAGGCTGCGGCGTGCCGTCGCTCATCGGCATCGAAAATCTGTCCGTGTCGCGCATCTGCCACCCGGGCGACCGATTGACCGTCGGGCAGTCCATTCTGGCGGCTGTCCGCACCGTGGAGCCGGAAAACCGGCGCATTTCGCTCACCCACCGCGAGCTGCTCGGCACCTGGGCACAGAACGCGGCGCTGTTCTCCGTCGGTGAGACCGTGCGCGGCGTTGTCCGCTCCATCGAGCCGTACGGCGTGTTCATCGAGCTTACGCCCAACCTGTCCGGTCTCGCGGAGCCGCGCGCAGACCTGCGGCCCGGCATGGCGGTATCCGTGTACATCAAGTCCATCCTGCCGCAGCGGATGAAGGTAAAGCTGACCGTCATCGACGTTCTCGCGCCGTATGACGCACCGACACCGCCACGGTATTTCATCACCGAAGGGCATATTGATGAATGGACCTATACGCCGGTTGGGTGCGATAAAAAGCCGGTTAAAACCGTTTTCGAGTGAACAGCGAAAAAATGGAGAATGAAACCGTCACGTTCATTCTCCATTTTCCATTATTTCTGATTTTTCACTCTATCCCAGTACGCTTTCGCAGCCTGTTCGGTCTTATTCGGGCCGTATTCGTAGTATTGCGCGCCGCGCAGCTCCTCGGGCAGATACTCCTGCTGCACCCAGTGATTCGGATACATATGCGGATACTGATACGTCAGTCCGCGGCCTAATTTCTTTGCGCCGCCGTAATGCGTATCCTTGAGGTGCGCGGGTATGTCTCCCGCCTTGCCTGCGCGGATGTCGGCAATGGCGGCATCAATGCCGTTGATGGCACTGTTGGACTTGGGCGCAGTCGCCATCAAAATGATCGCCTCCGCGAGCGGAATCCGCGCCTCGGGCAATCCCAGCTGGAACGCGCTGTCCACGCACGCCTTGACGATGGCGGCGCACTGCGGGTACGCCAAACCGATATCCTCACTCGCAATGACAAGCATGCGCCGCGCCGCGGAGATCATATCGCCTGCCTCGAGCAGCCGCGCGAGATAATGCAGCGCCGCGTCCGGGTCGGAGCCGCGCACGGACTTCTGCAGCGCCGAGAGGATGTCATAATGGCTGTCGCCGTCGCGGTCGTAGCGCATATTCGAGCGCTGCGCCGCCTGCTGCGCGTCCGCGAGCGTGATGCCGTCCGTCCCCGCACCGGAGACGAGCAGCTCGACCGCGCCGAGCGCCTTTCGCACATCGCCGCCGACCGCCTGCGCGATGTAATCCGCCACGCCGTCCTCGACCGGCTTCGCGTCCTCGCCCATCGCAAGTTTCAACGCACGTTCCACTGCACGGCGCATATCGGCAGCCTCGACCGGCTTGAACTCGAATACCGTGCAGCGGCTTAAAATCGCGTTGTAGATGTAAAAATACGGGTTTTCCGTTGTGGATGCAATCAGCGTGATCTTGCCGGTTTCGATGAACTCAAGCAGGCTCTGCTGCTGCTTTTTGTTGAAATACTGGATCTCATCAAGGTACACAAGCGCACCGTTCGGCGCAAGGAAGGTGTCCAGCTCGTCAATGATCGCCTTGATGTCGGCAATGCCCGCTGTGGTGGCGTTTAAGTGGTACAGCTTGCGGTCGGTCTGCTGCGCGATGATGGACGCGACCGTGGTCTTGCCCACGCCGGACGGCCCGTAAAATATCAGGTTCGGGATGCTGCCGCTTTCAATGACGCGGCGCAAAAGGCCGTTTTCGCCCAGTAAATGCCGCTGCCCGACCACATCGTCCAAAGTCTTCGGACGGATTTTGTCTGCTAAAGGTTGGTACATAATTTCACCTTAACCATTTTTTTCGTAGGGCGTGACAAGGTGAATTGCCCTGCAGGGCAAGAGATGGTCCTCTGGAGGACGACCTCGGCACGCCGTTGTAAACCATCTGCATACCGTTCAATGCGGCGCGCCGAGTCGTCGCGCCCTACGATTATCGTTCATATGTTATAAATTATATCATAAATTTTCGTTATCGACAAACCCTCTTGACTTTATCGCTTTATTATGGTAAACTATCCCCATCAAAGAAAACGAACACAGGAGGTCTCCCCATGGACAAGCCTTTTCTCGATAAGCTGCGCAAGATCGACCCGTATGTGCCGGGCGAGCAGCCGAAAACCGCCGATATCATCAAGCTGAACGCCAACGAAAACCCGTACCCGCCCGCGCCGTCCGTGACCGAGGTTCTGCGCACGTTTGACGCCGCAAAACTCGCAATTTACCCGGATGCGAACGCGAAAGCACTCAAAACCGCTATCGCAGAGCGGTTTGACCTGCAGCCGTCGCAGGTATTCCTCGGCAACGGCTCGGATGATGTGCTCGCGCTGGCGTTCCAGTCGTTCTTCTGCTCGAACAAGCCCATTCTCTATCCGGACATCACCTACTCGTTCTATCCGGTCTGGTGCGATCTGTTCCGCATTCCGTACGAAAACATGCCGCTTGACGAGGATTTCTGCGTCAATGTGCGTGATTACGACAAGCCGAACGGCGGTATCGTCCTGCCGAACCCGAACGCGCCGACCGGTCGCGGCGTAACGCTCGAGTTCCTCGAGGACCTGCTGCAGCACAATCAGGACTGCGTTGTCATCATCGACGAGGCGTATGTGGATTTCGGCGCGCAGAGCGCGGTTCCGCTGCTCGGCAAGTACGAAAACCTGCTCATCGTGCAGACGACCAGCAAGTCGCGCTCGCTCGCGGGCATGCGCATCGGCTATGCGCTCGGCTCGGAGACGCTGATTTCCACGCTCGAAGCGGTTAAAAACTCGTACAACTCGTACACGATGGACGCCATCGCACTCGCTGTCGGTGAGGCATCCATCCGCGACGAGGATTATTTCCAGCAGACCTGCCGCAAGGTCAGCACCACCCGTGACCGCTCGGCGGAGGCGCTGCGGGCGCTCGGCTTTACCGTGCTGCCGTCGCTGACAAACTTCCTGTTTGTCACCCATCCGAACAAGAAAGCGCCGGATATCTTCGCCGCCCTGCGCGAAAAGGGTATCTTTATCCGCTATTTCAAGCTGCCGCGCATTGATAATTACCTGCGTATCACCGTCGGCACAGATGAGCAGATGGATAAACTGATTGCAGCACTGAAAGAAATCCTCTAATAATTGAGAATTGAAAATGGAGAATGGAGAATGAACCTTAGATGGAGCATTCTCCATTTTTTCATTTATATTGTGCAAATTTGTTGGAATTTGGACACGGTATGCACCAGCTTTCATACCAACCTGCACTATCCTTTCATTTTCCATTCTCCATTCTCAATTTTCCATTCTGCACAACGAAAAATCCCTCTCGTTTCCGAGAGGGATTTTCCTTTACCTACTTGGCGTATCATAACTTCTTGCCCGTTCGCTGTCCGCGACACCCTTAGTTGTCGGGTCATTGACGGCGTTCCACACGCTCGACAGCACAAGGAACAGGCAATACGGATTGCGCACCGCATTGCAGAGCAGCGCGCCGACGCTCTCCCATGTGGTGAGGTCAGCGGCGGTCAGACCGGCATACGCCAGCACCGCGGCGAACGCGCTCACAACAATCTGCACCCAGAATACCGGATTCCTAAGCCGCACCTTCCAGTTCACTCGACTTCCTCCTTTTCCAAATCGGAAATGCGGTGGTTAGCCACGCGGACACGCTCGTCCAACAGCGCGACTGCCTGCTCCAGCCTGAAGGTTCGGGTGATGAGGTTATTGTGCTTTTCGACCTTCTTTTCAAGCTGCTCGATGCGGTAATTGACCAGCTTGCCGGAGACGATAATGCCGCCGGCCGTGCCCGCCAGCGTCCCCAGCAGGCTCAGTCCCGCAATGATGATCTCAGCTGACACGTTTTCACCTCCTTGCTTCGCATAAGTGCCTGCACCCATACGCCGTTCGGTGGCGAAAATTGATCACGAATGGTCAACTCGGTCGAAATTTTTCTTTAGGCAACACCGCACAATTAAAGCTGCGGCTCCTTGCGCAGGCTCCGGTCGCGCTGCCGCGGCGCTTTACGGAAATTTTGTGCCCTGACGTCGTTGTGCTTTCACGGCAATACACAAAGTATTACCGCAAAACCGCGCCTAGTCAGTGCGCAAAATTTACTCGTAAATCGCTCTTGTTCAATTATGCGGTATTGCCTTTTTTCTTACTTTTCTTTGAGCGCACCCTTTTCGATGTTCGCCTGCAGAATGTTATCCGTCAGCTTATACAGGTACGCCGAGCCTTTCTCCGTGCGGCTCTGGCGGCCGTAGACCTGCTTGGCGGTCACATCGTGGTCGGCCCAGTCGCTGCCGCCGTTGCTGTTATTGAGCAGAAGCGGCTGCAGATTGTCCATCGCGTGGGCAAAGTGCGCCTCGGCGGTCTCGTCGGCCTCAAATTCGTCAAAAACAGCCATCAGCCCGCGTTTCTGGTCGTCCGGCAGGAGCGAATAAATGCGCTGCTTTGCCGCGTCCTCGCGCGCCTTCTGCGTCTTCAGACCGTCGGTGTCGTAGGCGTAGGTGTCGCCTGCGTCAATCTCCACCACATCGTGCAGCAGGCACATGAGCATGACGCGCGCCACATCCACCGGCTCGTTGGAATATTCCTGCAGCAGATACGCCATGACAGCCATGTGCCATGCGTGCTCGGCGTCATTCTCGCGGCGGCCGTGGCCGGAGAGATGCGTCTGCCGGAAAATGTTCTTCTCCTTGTCGATCTCGAGAATGAAATTCAGCTGTTTCTGCAGCCGTTCGTCCATAAATCCATCTTCCTTTCGATATGAAAAAACGGGTACAGCCTGCGCCATACCCGCCGAATTATTTATCTTTGAGGAGCGTGTTCAGCTCTTCCATAAAGGTGTTGATGTCCTTAAACTGGCGGTAGACCGAGGCAAACCGCACATACGCGACCTCATCAACCTTACGCAGCTGCTCCATGACAAGCTCACCGATGACCTTGCTGGAGACCTCGCTTTCGAGCGAGCCGAACAGCTTCTGTTCAACGTGATCGACGATCTGTTCCAGCTGCATCAGCGAAACCGGGCGTTTCTCGCACGCCTTCACCAGACCGTTGAGCAGCTTCTGGCGGTCGTACGCCTGCCGGGTGCCATCGCGCTTGATCAGCATAAGCGGCATGCGCTCCACCGTCTCGTAGGTGGTAAAGCGTTTTCCGCAGTGGAGACATTCACGCCGGCGGCGGATGCTGGTACCCTCGTCCGTCGGACGGGAGTCCACGACCTTGCTGTCTTCAAAGCTGCAAAATGGGCACTTCATCGTACTTCCCCCTTGTGAACACCGCTTCACGCGCGTGGTTTGTTATCTGTCTGCTGTTATTATACTACGCGGGGTGCTGTTAAGTCAATTTTTTATTGTGATAAAGCGGCACCTTTTCCTGCACTGCCCTCCGGGCGACTCCTTTTCTGCACCGACCCAGCGGGGTACTCGAACTGCCGCAGGCGGGTTCGTGTTCCCCCGCTCCCCCTGCGCCGATAAACGGACGCAAAAAAAGGCACCCGAACGGGTGCCTTTTCGATAGTCGTTAGATCTTGCGACGGCGGCGGAACTTCTTACGGAAGAAGCCCCACAGACCGGTAGACAGCATAACGGACGACCAGCCGCCGGCCAGGATACCGACGATCAGCGGCAGGGTGAACTGCTTGAGCGACGGAACACCGAGGATGTATACCATGCCGATGGTGAACAGCGTGGTAAGCGTGGTGTTGATGGTACGGCCCATGGTCTGCCAGATGCTCTTCTCGCCGATGACCTCAAACGGCTCCTTGCGCGCGGTGCGCAGGTTCTCACGAACGCGGTCGAATACGATGATGGACGCGTTGATGGAGTAGCCGAGGATGGTCAGTGCAGCAGCAATGAAGTTGCTGTCGAGCGGAATCTGCAGCAGAACGTAAACGCTCAGCATAACGAGCAGGTCGTGAACCAGGCAGCAGATCGCAGCCAGACCACTGGTCAGCTCGAAGCGGAAGGTGATGTACACCAGCATCAGCAGGATTGCAAGGATCGAGCAGATGAATGCCGAACGCTGCAGGTCGCTGCCAACAGAAGCGGATACGTCGTTGTTGTTGAGGATATCGGTATCGGCAAGGCTGTACTTCTTCAGCATCTTATCGATCACGGCAGCACGCTGCTCGGAATCAATCGAGGTGGAGCGGATCAGCACGTCCTCGTTGCCGTCACCGGAGGAGGTTACAGAGGATGCGTCCACACCGGTTGCGTCCTTGAACAGATCGCTGACCTCGGTCTGGATATCCTGCGTAACTGCGGTGTGCATGTTGAACTCCATCTCGGTACCGCCGGCAAAGTCGATGCTCAGGTTGAACAGGTTCTTGCCGAACGGCAGCAGGATCAGCGCAACAAGGCCGGTTACGATCAGTACGACCGAGATACCGCTGAAGATCTTGAAGTTCTTGAGGATCGGGAAATGCTTCTTCTCTTCCTTGCGCTCGCGCAGGCCGTAAGCCTTCGGATTGCGGATGTGGAAATCCACCATGCGTCTGAGCAGGAAGTGGGTGATGGTCAGCGCGGTGAACATGGACACGATAACACCGATGCCCAGCGTGGTAGCGAAGCCGACGATCGTGCCGGTGCCAAGGAAGAACAGCACGCCGCACGCGATCAGGGTGGTGATGTTGGAGTCCAGAATTGCGGTGAACGCACGCTTGAAGCCGGAGTCAATGGCGCTCTTGACGGTCTTGCCGGCAGCCATTTCCTCCTTGATGCGCTCGAAGATAATGACGTTTGCGTCAACCGCCATACCGATGGACAGGATGATACCTGCAATGCCAGGCAGGGACAGGTTTACGCGGATCAGGCTGAACAGCAGCGCCTCGATAACCATGTAGAAGCACAGAGCGAAGCAGGAAACAACGCCCGGAATGCGGTACATGATGATCATGAACAGCATAACGAGTACCAGACCGATCAGGCCTGCCTTCAGGCTGGAGCTCATCGCGTCAGCGCCGAGCTGCGGGCCGACAGAGCGAAGCTCTACCTGCTTGAGCGAGAACGGAATCTGACCTGCGTTGATGAGGTTTGCCAGCTCGGTCGCGCTGTCGCGGGTGAAGTTGCCGGTGATAACACAGCTGTCGTTGTCGATCTTCTCGGAAACAGACGGATACGAGATGATCTGGTTATCCATCATGATGTACAGAATGTTGGTGCCGTCCGTGCGGGCAGCAACGGCGCCGGTCGCCTCAGCGAACTTCTTCTGGCCCTCGGAGGTGAACTGCACTTCAACGTAGTGCTGATCGGACATGCCGTTCGTCGGGTTGCCGTAGCCGTAGGACGCCTTCTTGATGTCCGAGCCGGACAGCCACTCCTTGCCGTCGGCATCGAGGAAGGTCAGCTGAGCGGTGGTGCCCAGGGTCTGAACCGCTTCCTCCGGGTTGGTGATCTGCGGGATCTCAACCGTTACGCGGTTCTCGCCGCTGAGGGATACGGTAGCCTCGGTAAAGCCCTTGTCGGTCAGACGCTGACGAATGACCTTCTGTACCGAGTTCATGTCGTCGGACAGGTTGTTGGTGTCGTAGCCGTCCGGGATTTCGGCCTCGTATACGATACGGGAGCCGCCGACCAGATCCAGACCCAGACGGATACCGTTGTCGGTATCGAGTACGCTCGGGATGATGGCCTTCAGACCGGAGTCTGTCGTGTCTGCGGAATCGGTCGAAGCCGAGTCAGCAGAGGTGTCAGCAGACGCATCCGTGCTGTCTGCCGTGTTGTCCGCCTTGTCTGCGCTGCTGTCGGTAGACGAGGTATCGCTCGTATCCGTCGCAGACGTGTCGGACGTTGCCGTGTTCCGGAACGGCATGGTCCAGCCGCCCGGAATGTACACTCCTGTTACCGCCGTCACGCCGAAGAAAATGATGATCAGCATGACCGCGATAAAGGAAGTTACACTCTTTTTCACTTGCAAGTGCCTCCTTTAATTTTTTTGTTACACAACTGATTTAGTATACAGCATAATAGCCAAAAAGTCAATCATTCTGCATGAATTGTGCAACATTTATGCGTCATTGACGCATAAGCGGCAGAATATCCCGCGTGAGCGGGATATCTGTCAATTTCAGGGATAAACTTTCCGGTTTACAGGTTGATCTCTACCTTTACGTCCTCACCGGTGAGGTACGGCGCGATCGCCGGACGAACACACTCGCTCAGGAACTCGTCTACCTGAGACGGGCAGCGGCCGATGTAAGCGGACGGGTCGAGGTGCTCGAGGATCTGCTCACGGGTCATGCCGAACATCGGGTCGCCGGCAATGCGGTCAACCATATCGTTCTCGAGGCCCTCCTCCTTGATGCGCTTGCCCGCAGCCATGGAGTGCTCGCGGATGCGCTCGTGCAGGTCCTGACGGTTGCCGCCGCGCTTTACGGCGTCCATCATGATGTTCTCGGTTGCCATGAACGGCAGCTCGTTCATAACGTGCGCCTCGATGACCTTCGGGTAAACGACCAGACCGGAAACGACGTTGATCATGATGTTGAGGATTGCGTCAACGGCAAGGAATGCCTCCGGCACGGAAATGCGCTTGTTCGCAGAGTCGTCGAGCGTGCGCTCGAACCACTGAGTAGCCGAGGTGAACGCCGGGTTCAGGCTGTCGCAGATGACGTAGCGCGCCAGTGCGCAGATACGCTCGGAACGCATCGGGTTGCGCTTGTACGGCATAGCGGACGAGCCGATCTGGTTCTTCTCGAACGGCTCCTCTACTTCCTTCAGGTGCTGCAGCAGACGCAGGTCGGTTGCGAACTTGGAAGCGGATTCTGCGATACCGGCGAGCGTTGCGAGCGTCTGCGCGTCGATCTTGCGGGAGTAGGTCTGGCCGGAGACCGGAACCACGCCTGCAAAGCCGAAATCATCGGCAATGCGCTTCTCCAGCTCCTTAACCTTGCTCTCGTCGCCGTCAAACAGCTCCATGAAGGACGCCTGCGTGCCGGTCGTGCCCTTGCTGCCGAGCATGCGCAGGTTTTCGATGCGGTATTCTACCTCATTCAAATCCATCAGCAGCTCGTTCATCCACAGGGTAGCGCGCTTGCCGACCGTGGTCAGCTGTGCGGGCTGGAAGTGGGTGAAGCCGAGGGTCGGCTGGGACTTGTGCGCATCCGCGAACTGCGCCAGCTTGTCCAGTACGGTCGCCAGCTTTTTGCGAACCAGCAGCAGACCCTCACGGATCTGGATGATGTCGGTATTGTCGCCGACATACGCGCTGGTAGCGCCGAGGTGGATAATGCCGGCCGCCTTGGGAGCCGCCTTGCCGAAGGTGTAAACGTGCGCCATAACGTCATGGCGTACCTCCTTCTCGCGCTGACGGGCCACATCGTAGTCGATGTCGGTCAGGTGCGCGGCCATCTCGTCCACCTGCTCCTGCGTGATCGGCAGACCGAGCGCCCGCTCCGCCTTAGCCAGCGACAGCCACAGCCGACGCCAGGTGGAGAACTTCATATCCGAGGAGAAGGTGTAGAGCATCTCCTTGGAAGCGTAGCGCGAAGAAAGCGGGCTTTCGTACACGTTGTTCATGTTATTCGTCCTTTCCGGTGTGTATTTTATCCAAATTATAACGAAATAACGGACTTGGATGGTATCTAATCTTCCATAACAGTCCGATTTTAGTTTAACACTTTGCACCGGTCATTTCAAGCAAAACCGACCGGTTTTGCGCTATCTTGTAGCAATAAACAAAGTTTGCAGCGGTTTCGCCGTTAGATTTTGCGTCCTCCCCTTTTTCCTGCACCGGCTGACCGGGGTGCGCGAACTGCGTTAGCGGGTTCGCCCCTAACGGGCGGCTCCTTTCCTGCACCGGCTGACCGGGGCACGCGAACTGCGTTAGCGTGTTCGCCCTGACGGGGCGGCTCCTTTTCTGCACCGATTGTGCGGGGCACGCGAACTGCCGCAGGCGGGTTCGCCCTGACGGGGCGGCTCCTTTTCTGCACCGGCTGACCGGGGCGCGCGAACTGCGTGAGCGTGTTCGCCCTGACGGGGCGGCTCTTTTTCTGCACCGACTGACCGGGGCGCGCGAACTGCGTTAGCGTGTTCGCCCCTAACGGGCGGGA
>UMLF01077017.1_pt1 | contig 37960 bp, 38 predicted proteins | sample 1966501 | NCBI WGS metagenome assembly UMLF01 (sample SAMEA4836194, study PRJEB28245) | human gut metagenome | biome: gut microbiome; material: fecal sample | place: Denmark | collected 2008 | reverse complement strand
GTCAAAGCTCTGCGGGAGATGGGCGCAAGCCGTGTTTACGTCCTTGCTGCGACATTTACACCGAGGAAATAACAAAAAAGACCGCCTAAGCGGTCTTTTTTGTTAGTCAACGTCTACGGTATAGAGTTTATCGAAATTATCCAGCATAACGACCTTGACGCGGTATTCACCCAATTCACCTTCCAGATTGCGCCAGTTTACATCGGTGTAGAATGTGCTGTCGCCCGTAAAATCTTTTATATCAATCGGCTGCATATCCTGCACTTTTCCGTTCCGATACAGCACAATATTGCTGCTGGCAGGCTTAACATCCTCACTGCTGCAGTAAACTCTCACTTCTACTCCGCCGCTGACGGTGGTAGTCGGATTTTTTTCGCCGGTGCTGCTTATACCACCATTGTTCCAATGCGCTGTCACACTCAGCCGGAACCGCTGTTCCAAATCATATTCAGATGTAACCAGAATATTGCGCGTCTCACCATTCGTGCCTGTTAATGTCAAATAGACAGAAAACGTATCCACAAACGGCACGCTCAGTTTTCCGCTGTACCCGTTATTATCCTCCGCGTCGCACTCCCACGACTGGTCGCCGCTGCGCACCACAAACTTTGCGGTTTCGCCATCCAGCATACTGCGCGGAACCGCGCTCACCGTCACAAGAAGGTTCTCCGTGTTCTGCCGGTCTACGGTCACGTTCTCCGACCAGTCGGCTAAATCGCTGTTCTCAGCGCTCGTATTATCCGGATAGTAAATCGTGCTCGGCCCGCTCTGCATCCGCAGCGTGTCGATCTGCTGCTGCATGGCGAGCACGCGCCACAGGCTGACCGCGCTGCACACGACGCTGACGCACAGCAGCCCTGCCGCTGCGATTGCCGCAATTTTCCACTTGCGGTTTCCGTTCCTGACCGGCTGGTTCTCTGCACCCGGCCACGATTCATCCGAGTCCTCTGCCTTTGGCATTAGCTCCGCATCCGGACGCAGCAACGTATCCACCGGAACGCCGAACAGCTTGCTCAGTTCCATTAAATTATCCATCGTGGGCACCGCCTGATCGGCCTCCCACTTGCTGACCGCCTGACGGCTCAAGCCCAGCTTTTCGCCGAGCGCCTCCTGACTCATGCCCTGCTCTTTTCGCAGTGCCGCGATTTTCTCACCTGTTGTCATTTCTGCCACCTGCCTTTCTTTTCTGTCTCCAGTGTGCCTGAAATGCCGCAAAAACGCCACCAACCCATCGTTTCTTTTTGTCAACCGACGGTTGCGGACGTCTTTCCGGTTGCAAAAAAGTCCCGAAATGCACATTTCGGGACTTTGAGGCTATCTGGGAAAACACTTATGGGCATTACCACACGATTCAGCGGTGAGCGGTTGGCGAGTAAATTTTGCGTGCTGATGCGGCGCGGTTCCGCAGCAATACTTTGTGTATTGCAAGGGAACGCAACAAAATCAGCGCACAAAATTTCCGCCAAACGCCGCCGATGCAATCGTGTGGTATTGCCCCCAATTAGGCGTTGAAGAACTCCTCGTGGATAGCCTTAACAGCCTTCTCGCTGTCCTCCTCGTTGATGAGGACGGAGATCTTAATCTCAGAGGTGGAGATCATGCGGATGTTGATGCCGGCCATAGCCAGAGCCTCGAACATCTTGGAAGCAACACCGGTAGCGGAAGCCATGCCTGCACCAACGATGGAAACCTTTGCAACCTTGGTGTTGATGGACAGATCCTCATAACCAAGCATCTCCTTCGCGTCGCGCAGGATAGACTCTACGCGCTCTGCATCGTCCTGACGGATGGTGAAGGAAATAGACTTCTTGTTATCGCGGCCGACGGACTGCAGGATGATGTCGATATTGACATGGTGCTTCGCCATCAGCGAGAATACCTTGAACGCGGTACCCGGCGTATCATCCAGATTGATGATGGCAACTCGTGCGCAGTTATTATCACGGGCAACACCCGAAACATTCAATTTTTCCATGTTAGAACCCTCCTTGACTTTGGTACCCGGATTGCGGGTAAAGCTCGAAACGACCTCAAGATCGACATTGTACTTCTTTGCCATCTCAACCGAACGGTTGTGCAGCACCTGTGCACCCAGAGATGCCAGCTCCAGCATCTCATCATAGGTGATGGCGTCCAGCTTCTTGGCATCCTTTACGATGCGCGGATCGGCAGTGTAAACGCCGTCTACGTCGGTGTAGATCTGGCAGAGATCCGCGCCGAGCGTTGCTGCAATGGCAACTGCGGTGGTGTCCGAGCCGCCGCGGCCGAGCGTGGTAACGTCGCCCATCTTGTTGATGCCCTGGAAACCAGCTACGATAACAATGCGGCCGTTGTCCAGCTCTGCCTTGAGGCGATCGCCCGCGATGCGCTTGATGCGGGCATCCGAGTAGTTGCTGTTGGTCTCCAGACCAATCTGCCAGCCGGTCAGGGATACAACCGGAAAGCCCAGCTTCTGGATGGCCATCGCCAGCAGAGACATGGAGATCATCTCGCCGGTGTTGAGCAGAACGTCCATCTCACGCCTAGAAGGACGGTCGTTCAGCTCGGCAGCCTTTACGATCAGATCATCCGTGGTATCGCCCTGAGCGGATACAACTACAACAACCTGATTGCCTGCCTGTGCGGTCTTGGTAACAATGTCCGCAACATTCTTCAGTCGCTCGGTGTTGGCAACCGAAGTGCCGCCGAACTTTTGCACAATAAGACTCATACTAACTATGTTTCCTCCTTATATACACGGACGAGAGCACTCATCCGTCCCCTATTACAGTCGTTTTACGGTCGCACCGACCTCATCACAGCGCAGCTGTACGGCCTTCCAATGCGGATACAGCTTCTCGCACAGCTCCTGTGCACGGGTGATGTAGTCGCGGTCGCCCTTGTACACGATTGCCACGATGGACGGGCCTGCGCCGGAAATGAAAGCGCCGAGTGCGCCCAGCTTCTTGGCCTCACGCACGATGTCCTCACCGTTTTCAATCAGACCGAAACGGTACGGCTGGTGCAGACAGTCACCGGTTGCCGCATCAAGGTTTTCCAGCTTGCCGGTGGTCAGGCTGCCCGCGAGCAGCGCTGCGCGCGCCAGATTGTAAACCGCATCGTGATGGTCGATGGTCTTGGGCAGCGCCGCACGCGCCTTTTCGGTGGACAGCTGGAAATCCGGAATGAATACCACGAAGTCGATCGCGCCGTGAACCGGCACACGAACGTGATGCACATGGCCGTTTTCGAGCAGCGCCACGCAGAAGCCGCCGAGGATCGCCGGTGTGGAGTTATCCGGATGACCCTCGATGGTAGCCGCCAGATCAATGACCGCGTTGCGGTCGAGCGGCTCACCGAGCAGCATGTTTGCACCCATGATGCCCGCAACCGTGCACGCCGAGGACGAGCCAAGGCCGCGGGTCTGCGGGATAGCGCAGTCCTCAACGATGGTCAGACCGGAAAGCGGCTTGCCGCACTCGTCGTAGACGCGCTTTGCACACTGATAGATCAGGTTGCTCTCGTCCTGCGGGACGTACTGACCGTTTTTATCCGAAATATCAATATGATCGTTCTCTGCGAGGTCGATCACGTTGTACAGCTCGAGCGCAATGCCGATGCTGTCATAGCCCGAGCCCATATTGGCGCTCGTAGCAGGAACGGTTACACGAACCATTGTATTTCTCTCCTTTACAGAATACGCATTGCCGCACGAACTTCACCGCGTCCGTTCAGCTTTTCGGCTGCGGCGTTCATCTCTGCGGTGGACAGCTTGCGGGTCTGAACCACGAATACGCCCTCAGCAGGCTCGGTCAGACTCTCAACCGGCAGCAGCTCCTCAACATCCTTCTGTGCGCCCTTGAAGCGAACGTACCATGCACTCTGCAGGGTATCCAGCGGACGGAGCAGATTCTTGGAGCCATCGCCCCAGAAGATACGGCGGCGGTTGTCCTTGTGCTCGATGCTGTCCAGCATATCAGCAACAACAGCGGAAGCGGTCGCCAGCTTTCCGGCGCCCTTGCCGTAGAACATAACCTCGCCGGTCGCATTGCCGTCGATCATGATGGCGTTGAATACGTCCTCAACAGCGGCCAGCGGGCTTTCCTTGTGGATGAGATGCGGTGCAACATAAGCGTAAGCGGTGCCGTCCTCGCAGCGGACCGAGCGGCCCAGCAGCTTGATAACGCAGCCCAGCTTATCGGCGTTTGCTACGTCCTCGAGGGTGATCTTGGTGATGCCCTCGCAGGAAACCTGATCCGGATCGAACTTATCGCCGTAAGCGAGGTCGGACAGAATGCAGATCTTGCGGCAGGCGTCGTGACCCTCGATGTCGGCGGTCGGATCCTTCTCGGCATAGCCGTTGAGCTGTGCCTGCTTGAGCGCATCCGCAAAGGTAACACCGTTGTGGATCATCTGGGTGAGAATGTAGTTGGTCGTGCCGTTCAGGATGCCGCAGATTTCGTTAAACTCGTTGGCAGCCAGGCACTGCAGCATCGGGCGGATGACCGGAATGCCGCCGCCGACAGAGGCCTCGAACATGTAGTTTACGCCGTGCTCCTCGGCAATCTTGAGCAGCTCCTCACCCTTGGTAGCAACCAGCTCCTTGTTGGAGGTGCATACGCTCTTGCCGGCCTCGAGGCAGCGCTTGGTGAACTGATATGCAGCGCCCACGCCGCCCATCACCTCGGCAACGACCGTTACCTCGGGGTCGTTCTCGATGACGGAGAAATCGGTTACAAATTTATTGCCGTACGGCAGAGAGGAAAAGTCGCGCAGGTCGAGGACGTACTTTACCTCAACCGGCTCGCCAACGGTCTTTGCGATCTTGTCGGCGTTCATGTCAAACACCTCGTATACGCCCGAGCCGACGGTGCCGTGTCCCATGATTGCTACTTTAATCATATGCTGATTTCCTTTCATCAGTTAAATTAGCGTTCTGTATACCGTCGGACGGTCATTCAGATGCCAGAATTTCCACTTTGCTGACGCCTTCCATTGCTTCTGCGCGATGCACAAGCTCTTCGGATGAGTATTTCATCTCACCGGTGCGGGCCGAAATGGTGACCGATGCCATTCCTCTCATCGGAATGGACTGGTTCACCGTCAGCAGGTTTGCACCCGAGCGTGCCATCAGTCCGAGGATGCTCGATAGAACACCCGGCTGATCGTGCAGCATGAAATGGTAGGTGACAATGCGGTCGGTAGTCGCCTCAAAGAAAGGGCGAACGCCGTCCTTATATTTGTAGTACGCACTGCGCGACAGACCGGCGATCTTTGCCGCTTCGCTTGCCGTAGCCGCCTTGCCCGAAGCGATGGCTTCATTCGCTTCGATCACGCGCTGAAATACCTCCGGCAGCAGAGTGCGCTCCACGAGATAATACTTTGGTTTTACCATGCGATGTCTGTCCTTCCTAAAAAGACACTTGTCTTTTTCACGCTCATCTATCATACCATATCCATCCACCGAGCGCAAGAGAATAACTGATAAATTTCCCTAAATTCCGACGAGCGTTTTGTTACTTCTGTCAAAAGCTCCCGCTTTTCCTGTTGAAAGTACAAGTGGCTTTTTACTTTATTTTGTGTTATACTAAGTATATACTTGTAAACAAACCGGAGAATTTTATTATGCATCAGAAAAATGGAAACGGCACTTTCACCTCAAAGCTCGGCTTCGTGCTGGCGGCTGTCGGCTCAGCGGTCGGCATGGGCAACATCTGGATGTTCCCCTATCGCACCGGCCAGTACGGCGGCGCAGCTTTTTTGATCCCCTACCTACTGTTCATCGCACTGTTCGGCTATGTCGGCCTGTCCGGCGAGTTCGCCTTCGGCCGCATGACCGGCACAGGTCCGATCGGCTCGTATGAATTTGCGATGAAGTCCCGCGGCAAAAAGGGCGGCGCCATCCTCGGTACGATTCCGCTGCTCGGCTCGCTCGGCATCGCCATCGGCTACGCCATCATCGTCGGCTGGGTGCTGCGGAGCGCGTTCGGTGCACTGACCGGCTCGCTGATAAGCACCGAACCGGAGCAGTTCTTCACGGAAATGAGCAGCACGAATTTTTCCAGTGTGCCGTGGCACACCCTGGTTATCCTGCTGACGGCGGCTGTGCTGATCTTCGGCGTGTCCGGCGGCATTGAAAAGATCAACAAGGTGATGATGCCTGCGTTCTTCATCCTGTTCATCATTATTGCTGTCCGCGTAGCCTTCCTGCCGAATGCGATCGAAGGCTACAAATACCTGCTCGTACCGCAGTGGGAGTACCTGTTCAACCCGCGCACATGGATCATGGCGATGGGTCAGGCGTTCTTCTCGCTGTCGATCACCGGCTCGGGCATGATCATTTACGGCTCGTACCTGCCGAAGAACGAGGATGTCGTTCACTCGTCCTGCATGACGGCGGTGCTCGACACCTGCGCGGCTATGCTGGCCGGCTTCGCCATCCTGCCGAGCGTGTTCGCGTTCGGTCTGGACCCGGCCTCCGGCCCCAAGCTGCTGTTCATCACCCTGCCGCGTGTATTCCAGCAGATGCCGTTCGGCCGTCTGTTCGCGTTCTTCTTCTTTATTTCCGTGCTGTTCGCGGGCATTACCTCGCTGGCGAATATGCTGGAAGCGGTCTCCGAAGCCGCGCAGACGCGCCTCAAGCTGAGCCGAAAGGCCGCTGTCCTGCTGGCGTGCGGTGCGGCGCTGGCGGTCGGCCTGTTTATCGAGCGCGATACGCTCATGGGTACGCTGATGGACGTGATTACCATTTACGTTGTGCCGATCGGCGCAATCCTCGGTGCGGTTATGGCGTACTGGGTGCTCGGCATCAACAAGATGGAGCAGGAGCTGATGAACGGCCGCAGCAAGCCGCTCAGCCGCGCGTTTGCGCCGCTTGCGAAATATGTGTATATCTTCCTTGCCGCACTCGTCGTATTCTTCAGCTTTATTATCCCGGGCGGTATTGGGTAAACCCTGTGCAATCAAAAAGGACTTCCTGCGGGAAGTCCTTTTTTTCATGCTATTTCGTGCAGTAATGGAGAATTGAGAATTGAAAATGGAAGATTAACGCGATGGTTGCGTTTTCCGCATCATTTGCAGACGCTTTGTTCAATGGAAAACGCCCCATCTATACGTTCATTCTCCATTCTCCATTTTCAATTCTCCATTCATAACGATTCATCAAGGAAGAAAATCTCCTCCACGGGTTGTTCCAGCAGCCGTGCGGTTTTAATCGCCAGTTCGAGGGTCGGGTCGTACTTATCGTTCTCCATCGCCACGATGGTCTGCCGCGATACCCCGAGCAGCTTTGCCATGTCCTCCTGCCGCAGGCCGCGCGCCTTGCGGAGTTCTTTAATGTTGTTCTTCATCTTCAGCGCCAGAACTTCCATATCAAATCTGCGAATATCACGACCGGAATGAAAATACGCTTTACAATATCCCCAGCGAGCGCACTTTTAGACGGCGGATCTTCCTCGTCGTCTTTTGCGGCACGGTAGGTCGCGATTGTTCTGTAAACACCCTCGAACACCATGCACACGAACCACAGAATCGCAAACTCGCTCACATTTTTGCCGAATGCAATGATATCCACCAGCATCACCACAAACAGCCCGACCGTCATCAAGCGATAGGCGATAATCGCACCATTGCGTGTGATCGTGTTCTGCATTTCGTCCTGCTCCCAGCCGTTAGCCTTCGCGGAAGCGCGTGCACGAGCGGTTTTCCCGGCCTGACCCCAGTCTTCCCAGAGCATAAAAGCCAGCCAGAATGCCGCAAAAACAATCATTACGACCACGCCGATACCGGTTTCGGCTGTAAACATAGGTGCACCTCCTCACATCCAGAAAACCTTGACCACAACCCACAGATACATCAGATTATTGAACACACTATGTCCCATCTGTTTCCACATTTGCGTTTTATCCTCATCGCCCGCCATATTGCGAATGGTTTTGATGATAATAAACAGCACCTCAGCAACAATGGACACGATTGCCAAGACACTGAGTTCAATCGAGCGATAATCACGGAAAAGGCGGCTGTAACCAAGATAAATGATAACACCGGCCTGCAGCACACGGTATCCAATCAAGCGACCCTTCACATTGACGGCGTGCGCCATCTCATCAATATTCCATTCCCAGTCCTTCATGATTTTTCTCGCTCGCGGCGATTGTCCTTCTTCTACCCAGTCGTGCCACAGACTCGCTGCAAGAATAACCAGCGGCAGCACAATCGCAACCACAACAACCTGCACCTTCTGTGTCATATCGTACATATCCCAGCTCATAAGCGCACCTCCTACCAGTTTTGCGTTAGAACCGTCATTCCGACGGCCAATCCGATCAGCACCGCACAGAACGTCAGCTTTGCGATAAGGAAAGCCAGTCTCGGCGGATGCTCCTCGTCGTCCCGCGTTTTGCGGAAGGTCTGCACGAGCATGATGACCACCTCCGTCATCGAAGAAACCACCAGCAGGACGCACAGCTCCGCCGCCGGCTGTCCCCACACGAGCAACCGCAGATACATACAGACCAGAAGCCCGGTCTGTGTCACACGATATGCGATGGCCTGCGCCTGTGTGATGATGGCGTGCTCCATCTCATCGGTCCTGCTGCCGAGTGCTTTGGCGGCTTTGCGGGCCTTTTTCGATCCTCCGGCATCCATCCAGTCTCTTACCAGCCATGCCGCCAGCAGGAGCACCGGCAGGCCGATGCAGACCCACAATACCTGCATTTTCTCGGCTGATGTGTACAAATCCCACCGCATAAAAGCACCTCCTGCCCTTGATGCCATTCGCTAAAATGTAAAGTTCTCTTTACATCTTCAAGATAACAGGCAGACAGCAAAATGTCAAGAGTATTTGACATTTCAGGTAAGGAAAAACCCCACAGAATTTTCTGTGGGGTTTTGTGAATGTTTACTGATCCTGCTTATCCGGGTCGAGATCCTTTTCGGCTTCTTCAACCTTGGCAAGCTCCTCTGCGGATTCCGCAGGCTTGCTTACCTTGGCGTGCAGCTCCTGCTGCAGCTCGGTCATCAGATCCTCGCCGACGATCTTATCCGGAACGATTTCGCCGTTGTAGACCTTAACAAAGGTCTCGCCGTCCATCGTTTCGTTACGGATGAGGTACTCGGCAACGCGCTTCATCTCGTCCATGTGCTCGCTCAGCAGCTTTTCACAGGCGTGATATGCGTGCTCGATAATGCGGTGAATCTCGTCGTCGATCTCCGCCGCCTTAACCTCGGAATAGCCCTTGCCGGCTGCCAGATCGCGGCCGAGGAACACCTCACCGTTATCCGAACCGTAGTCGATCGGGCCGATACGCTCGCTCATGCCGTAGCTGGTGACCATGGCGCGTGCCATCTGGGTTGCCTGCTTGATGTCGCCATAAGCACCGGTGGAGATATCCTCCATCGTCAGCTGCTCGGCCACGCGGCCGCCCAGGCAAACGATAATGTACTCCTCCATATACTTCTTGGTGCGGTAGGCCTGATCCTCCTCCGGCAGCGGCATGGTAAAGCCGCCTGCGCCGGACGAACGCGGGATGATGGTAACATGGTGTACCGGATCCTGCGTCGGCAGAACGTGGAAGCAGATAGCGTGACCGGCCTCGTGGTACGCGGTCAGGCGCTTGTCGTGCTCGTTGATGATGTGGCTCTTCTTCTCCACGCCCATTACAACCTTGAGCAGCGACTCCTCGATCTCCTCCTGCGAGATCAGCTTCTTGTTGCGGCGTGCCGCAAGCAGCGCTGCCTCATTGAGCAGGTTTTCGAGGTCTGCACCAGTGAAACCGGCAGTCGTCTTGGCAATTTCAGAGAACTTGACATCCGGGTCGAACTGCTTGTTGCGGGCATGTACCTTGAGGACAGCCTCACGGCCCTTGACATCCGGTGCGCCGACATAGACCTGACGGTCGAAACGGCCCGGACGCAGCAGCGCGTTATCCAGAATATCCTTGCGGTTGGTGGCTGCGATGACGATAACGCCCTCGTTTGCACCAAAGCCGTCCATCTCAACGAGCAGCTGGTTGAGCGTCTGCTCGCGCTCGTCATGGCCGCCGCCGAGACCTGCGCCGCGCTGACGGCCTACCGCATCGATCTCATCGATGAACACAATAGCCGGTGCGTTCTTTTTGGCCTGCTCGAACAGGTCGCGCACACGCGATGCGCCGACACCGACGTACAGCTCAACGAAGTCCGAACCCGAAATAGACAGGAACGGTACGCCCGCCTCGCCTGCAACCGCACGCGCGATCAGGGTCTTACCGGTGCCCGGAGGGCCGACCAGCAGCACGCCTTTCGGAATACGCGCGCCGATCTGCACGAACTTCTGCGGATTCTTGAGGAACTCAACAATTTCCTGCAGCTCGGCCTTTTCTTCATCCGCGCCTGCCACATCATTGAAGGTGACCTTGCGCTTATCGTCCTGCGCCAGCTTTGCACGGGCCTTGCCAAACTGCATCGGACCTGCTCCGCCGCCGGACTGCTTGTTCATCATAAAGCACCAGAACGCGATCAGCAGCACGATCAGGATCACATACGGCAGGAACTGTGCCCACCACGGAATGGTCGCCGTGCGGTAATCGACCTTGGTCAGCGTGCCATCCCGCATCTGCTGCTGAATAGTCTCACCCAGATCATTATAGAACACGCTTCTGTAGTCGCCCAAATCGTAAGTGTACGTCTGGTTTTCCTTTTTCAGATGCATGGTCAGCGTGGTGTCGTCCACGTCGTACTGGTCAACATCGCCATCCATAAAGTAGTTGTAGATCTGATTATAGGACAGCGTTTCTGTCTGCTGTGTCTGGCTGACCACATAGCTGACGCCCGCCAGCAGGCACACCAGTATAATCAGGTAAAGGCCGAAGCCTTTCATTTTGCCTTTCAAATCGGTTTAACACCTCTTCCCTAAATTACTCGCCGCCGTAAACATACGGCTTAAGTATGCCGATATACGGCAGATTGCGATACTTTTCCGCGTAGTCAAGACCGTAGCCGACTACGAACTCGTCCGGAATCTCAAAGCCGAGATAATCCACATCAACCTGAATCTTGCGGCGCTCCGGCTTGGAGAGCAGCGTGCACAGGCGGATGGAATTTGCGCCGCGTGCTGCAAGGATCTGCATCAGATAATGCAGCGTTACGCCGGAATCCAGAATATCCTCAACGATCAGCAGGTCGCGGCCGTCGATCGGCTGTGCGATATCCTTGATGATCTGCACCTCGCCGGAGGTCTTGGTGCCCTTGCCGTAGCTGGATACGACCATGAAATCCACGTTGCACGGCGTATCAATGGCGCGGGTCAGGTCGGCCATGAACACATAGGAGCCCTTGAGCACACTGACGATCAGCGGGTTCTTGTCGCGGTAGTCCTCCGTGATACGCGCACCCAGCTCTGCTACCTTTTCGTGAAGCTGCTCCTCGGTAAAGTAAACTTCCTTGATGTCATCTCGCATATTATAAGCCATTTTTCGATAACCCCTTTACTGTAATCTGCAGTGTATTTGCGTTATTTTTGGCTGTTCTGCTGCAATCCGCACCGATATCCTGCACCGCGATCACGCCGTTTTTATCTGCGATGACGGCCATCGCATTCCGCATATAGCGCGGAATCTTTCGGTCGATCATCAGCTTTTTGAGCGATCTGCTGCCGCCGTTTTCGGTCAGCCGCAGAGTGTCTCCGGTGCGCCGCGTGCGAACACACAGCGATTCAAAATCTATTGTACCACAATCCAGACAAAAAGTATTGAATGTTTTGTAAAAAACTTCGGATTTTTCTAATTTTTTTGCGGCGAGCTTTACCGTGTCCTTCCAGATCGTCCCTGCAAATGGTAGGGTAAGCGGGATTTCCGGCCGCTCGACCGCAGTTTCAGCCTTGGGAATGATGCGCAGAACATCATATTCACGTCTTGCGAAATATCCGTTCGGCAAATCGGTTTCCGCAGACGGAGACGCGGTTTCCAACAGATGCTCGAGCGCAGTAATATGCTTTGCGGTTACGTCTTTAAGCGGCATATCCGCATTTTCGAGCAGCAGCCGCAGCGCTCGGCTGCGAACCGCCGGTGCGGCTTCCCGCAGAGGCTGAATCTTCCACGCGCCGTTCCCGACTGCACAAAGTTGTACACAGGTCTGTGCATAACTCTGCAGGCAAGTCTCGTCCTGCCGAAGCTGACGCGAAAGCCGTGCTGCCGCCTGCGCCGCCTGCGGATTCAATTCCCGCAGAACGGGAACGACCTCTTGACGGAGGCGGTTGCGCGTATAAACTGTATCCGCGTTCGTGCTGTCCGTGACGAAATCCTGTCCGCGCTCGCGCAGAAAGGCTTCGATTTCCCGCCGCTCAACCTCGATGAGAGGCCGAATGATGCGTCCGCGCACCGGCGGAATGCCCGTGAGACCTTTCGCACCTGTGCCGCGCACCAAATGAAACAGCATGGTCTCCAGATTGTCGTCCGCATTGTGCGCCACCGCGATTTTGGCTCCGTGCGCGGCATGCTCCAGCCGTGCATAGCGAATACGCCGCGCGGTCTCCTCCACCGCGGAATCGCCTGCGGCAGCGGCTATGTCCACGCGCTCGACCGTCAGTTCCACGCCGAGCTTCTCACACAGCCTGCGGCAGAAGGCTTCGTCCCGGTCGGACTCTGCACCACGCAGACAGTGGTTGAGGTGAAATGCCCGCACCGGATACCCCAGCTCGCGCAGACTCAGCAGAAGCGCTGCGGAATCCGCACCGCCGGACAGGGCGACCAGCACATTTTCGCCGGTTTCAAGCATCATATAGTTGGAAATCGTCCGTTTTACCGTATCCAGCATGGCTTACTCCTCGTGAATGCGGTCCGGATTGGAGAACGTGGTATACTGACCGACCCACTGCAGCTCAATGGTGCCGGTCGCACCGTGACGGTTTTTCGCAATGATAATTTCTGCAATATTTTTATTTTCGCTTTCATCATCGTAGTAATCGTCGCGGTAGATAAACATAACGATGTCGGCGTCCTGCTCGATCGCGCCGGACTCTCGCAGGTCGGACAGCATCGGGCGCTTATCCGAGCGCTGCTCGGACGCACGCGACAGCTGCGACAGACACACGACCGGAACATTGAGTTCCTTCGCCATAATTTTCAGCGAACGCGAAATCTCTGCGACCTCCTGCACACGGTTATCCATGTGACGGCCGCCGACGTGCATCAGCTGCAGATAGTCGATAACGATCAGACCGAGTTCGTCGCCCAGTCTGCGACATTTCGCCTTGATCTCCGCAACCGTGATGGCCGGATTGTCGTCCACATAGATATTCAGTCCTGCCAGTACGCCGGACGCACGCGCGATCTTTACCCAGTCGTCACCGTCCAGATTGCCGGTTTTCAGCTTCTGCGACTCGATGAGTGCCTCACTCGACAGAAAACGGCTGGCCAGCTGTTCCTTGCCCATTTCAAGCTGGAACACGCACACGCCGGTGCCCTTTTTGTCGCCGCGCTCCTTATTCTTGACACTTGCCTTAGCCGCATTGAGTGCCACGTTGAGCGCAAATGCGGTCTTGCCCATGCCGGGTCGTGCCGCAATGAGAATCAGGTCGGATTTATTGAGACCGGTCAGCGCCGTGTCCAGCGCGTGAAAGCCGGTGGACATGCCGGGAATTTCACTGTCCGACCGGGCACGCTCGTCCAGTTCGGTATACAGATCGGCGATAACCTCAGAAAGCCGTGACAGGCCCTTAATTTCACGTCCCTGCCGGATGCTGTAAATGCGCTGCTCCGCCAGCTCGGCAATGCCGGAGGCTTCGCCGTGGGCTTCGAGGGCGTTCTGCTGAATCTCGCTTCCCGCATCCGCCAGCTGGCGCAGCAGGCTCTTGTCACGCACGATGCGGACATATTCGTTGACATTCCGCGCACCCGGCGTGACCTCCATCAGCTGAAAGAGATACGCGCGGCCGCCGGCCTCGTCGTAGTAGCCCATGCGCGTGAGCATATCCAGAACGGTTACCGGGTCAATACGCTGTGCGCCGTTGAACATCGAGTAGATGGTCTCAAAGATGCGCTTGTTTTCTTCCGCGTAAAAATCATCGGCGCGCACCTGCTCGATGACCTCCGGAATGCAATTCGGATCGACCAGCATCGCGCCTAAAAGCGACTGCTCCGCAGTCAGATCCTGCGGCACCTGCCGCATCAAAAGTTCGTCGGGCACTTACTTACCTCCCTCCGCTAACAAATTGAGAATGGAAAATGGAGAATTGAGAATGAGGAACAAAAAATGACAACGCAGGCATCGCCTGCGTCAATCAAATCCCGCTTTGCTTGCAAAGCGCAACCTCAGATGCAGCCGTACCGAATGGTACGGCGAGCATCTCGGTCCCGCCGCAGCGACCGTGCGTTCCACGCACGGCATGAAATAGGACACGGCATTGCCGTGTCCGTAAAAAGTCGCGACATGCGCGTGACTTTTTACACCCCGACCCAGCGCTCTTGGAGCGCGTCCGGGGGTATCGCCGGTCGGTTTCTCCGGAACCGACCGGCGTATATAGGGGGTATTGGATACCCCCTATAGGTGCAGGTTACGCCTCGACTACCTGCACCAGAATCTCGCCTGCGATATCCTGATACAGCTTTGCCTTTACGCGGTGTACACCGAAGGTCTTGATCGGCTCCTCGAGCACGATCTTCTGCTTCGGTACGTTCAGACCGTACTGCTTGTTCAGCTCCTCAGCGATTTCCTTGGAGGTAACAGCGCCGAACAGACGGCCGCCCGTGCCGCCCTTGGCCGGAACCTTTACCGGGCTCTCCTTAAGTTTCTCGGCTGCCTCGCGGGCCGCCTGCTGCTCGAGTGCGATCTTGCGTGCGTGTGCCTCATCCTGCGCCTTCTTGACGTTCAGGTTATCTGCGGTTGCCGGCTCCGCCAGACCGCGCGGCATCAGGAAGTTGCGGCCGTAGCCCTCGCTGACCTCGATCAGCTCGCCCTTTTTGCCCTTGCCCTTAACGTCGGCCTTGAGAATTACTTTCATGATGATTACTCCTTTTGTGTGTACTGAGGGCAAAACCGCTCTTGTTCAATTATGCGGTATTGCCCTATATCGAATGCGGCGAACAGCTTCGCCTGCTTTTCGGTCTAATTACGGCTGTCGTGAAACGCCTTTTCCGACAGACTGTTATTTGTTGTCGTCCTGCTTCTCGGTCCGCTGATCGTCGAAGTAGCCGCGAATGGCATCCGTGATCAGCTTGTCAGCCTCCTCCGGCGTGGTATTCTTCAGCTGTGCACCGGCCGCCGAATGGTTGCCGCCGCCGCCGAGTCTCTCCATCAGCAGCTGCACATTGACGTGGCCTGCCGCACGAGCGGAAACCGCCATATCATTGCCGCTGCGGAACGCAACAACGCTCGCATGTGTGCCGATGATGGACAGCAGCTCGTCCGCTGCCTGTGCGGCCGCAATGCGGTCCACCTCCTCGCCGGTGATGGCAAAGATAACACCCTGACCGCAGTCGCGCGCGGAAGAAATCAGCTTCTGGCGTTCCATATACTGGTCAAAGCTGGACTGGAACAGGCGCTTGACATCGCTCGACTCCGCACCTGCGCGGCGCAGATACGCTGCCGCCTCAAATGTGCGGACGCCGGTGCGCGTTGAAAAGCCCTTGGTATCCAGATAAATACCTGCCAGCATGGCTTCCGCCTCGCAGGTGAGAATGCCGCTGGTCGGCACAAGATACTGCAGCAGCTCGCTGACCAGCTCGGATGCGGACGACGCATACGGCTCGTGCAGGGATACGACTGCGTTCTCGATATAATCCGCCGCACGGCGGTGATGGTCAATGACTGCGATCTTGTTGATAGATTCGAGCAGTGCCGCGCTCTCCACATAGCCGGGACGGTTTACGTCCACTACGATAAGCAGCGTGTTGAAATCGCACGCGATCATCGCATCCTCGGCGCTGATGAACACGCCCTTGTACTCAGACTGGGTTTCCAGCCGCTCGATCAGGTCACTTGCCATGGTGTGCTGACGGTCCACAACAATGTGCACCGGTCTGCCCTTGACGCGCGCGGCACAGACCATACCGGCAGCAGCGCCGATGGCGTCCATATCGCTGTTCTTGTGGCCCATGACCAGCACCTGAGACGAGTCTCGAATCAGCTGGCTGAGTGCGTTGGCAACCACGCGGCTCTTGACCTTGGTGCGCTTCTCGACTTCTTCGCTCAGTCCGCCGAAGAAGGCAAAGTTAAATTTATTCTTGATAACCGCCTGGTCGCCGCCGCGGGACAGCGCCATGTCGATAGCGAGTCCGGCAAACTGATAGCTTTCCGCAAGCGTTTCGCCGTCGCGTCCGATACCGATGGACAGAGTAGCTACAACGCCCTCGTGGTTCTCAATCTCGCGCACCTCCTGCAGAACGGAGAACTTGCGCGCGACCAGCTTGTCCAGCTCGGCGCTTTCGATCACGAAGATATACTTGTCGCGGTCGTACTTGCGCAGTACGGCGCTTGAGTCCTTCACCCAGGCAAACAGACGTTTGTCAATGCCCGCCAGAATGTTGGATTTTTCCGAGTCAGTGGTATTCTTGACCAGATCCTCGTAGTTGTCGATCGCGATAACCGCGATAGCCGGACGGGTAGTCTCCGCTGCGTCGCGCAGACGGACAAACTCGGTGCAGTCGATAAAATGCAGCATCATCAGCTGCCCCGCACCGCTCTGCACCAGACTGCCGAATACATGGTACTGTCGCTTGCCGATGCCAAGCTCGCCCGGGAACGCGGTCTGTCCCTTGATGAGCCAGCCGGTCTCAAACGTCGGTGCGATCTCGCCCATGCGAACGCCGCTTACCGCAGTCCCTCGACCGCTGATTTCCGCAAATGCGTCATTCGCCCATACGATCTCACCCGTGGTAGCCAGCGCGACAGCTGTCGGCAGCGGCGAGCGTGTCACCGCCGGACGGATCTCTCCGCCGTCTACCTCGATGTTGTTCATCAGTTCCTGCACCTGCCGCTGCCGTGCCGCATTCGTACGCAGCGAAACAATCCGCAGGATGATACACACCACAATACCCGCCGCACCGTACACGCGGGAGAAATAAAGTCCCACGACCGCAAACAGGAAAAACAGCACATAAAACATTACGCTGTTGGGAGCCAGCATCTTCTGTAATCTCTTTTTCAAACCCCTGCCTCCTTTTTGGGACGCAAATATTCAACCTAATTATAGCAAGCCATCGCCAGAATTTCAACACTAAATGCAAACCGGTTTTGTATCTTTTCGCCGTCCGCTTGCAATTTTCACAGCTTCATGGTACAGTAACCGTAGATTCGCAATCAGGAGGATATCATTATGCAATTTTCGTTTGCACACAACAACTTCAACGTCCGCGATCTGGACCGCTCGCTTTCTTTTTATAAGGAGGCTCTCGGTCTGACCGAATCCAGCCGTATCAACGCACCGGACGGCAGCTTCATTATTGTATACCTGACCGATGGCGTAACGCCGCATCTGCTCGAGCTGACGTGGCTGCGCGACTGGGACAAGCCGTACAACCTCGGTGACAACGAGTTCCACCTGGCCTTCCGCGTGGATGATTTCGATGCCGCACACGCAAAGCACAAGGAAATGGACTGCATCTGCTTTGAAAATCCGGCAATGGGCATCTATTTTATCTCTGACCCGGACGGCTACTGGCTGGAGGTCATTCCCGCAAAGTAAACAGAAAACGCTTGGAGCTGCTGCTTTGAGCGTTTTTTCATCCTCTTAACAGGATTATTCTGTTCATTTTTCGACAACGGGTGTATACTATTGAAGTTATCTCCTGACGAAAGGACTGTATCATTTGAATCCTTACCTTGATCTATACCTCACATTTGCACGGATTGGCGTATGCACGTTCGGCGGCGGCTATGCCATGCTGCCGATTCTGCAGCGCGAGGTCGTTGAAAACCGCCACTGGGCGACTGAGGACGAGCTGATGGACTACTACGCTATCGGTCAGTGTACGCCGGGCGTTATCGCCGTGAACACGTCCACGTTCATCGGCTACAAGACGCACGGCATTCTCGGCGGTATTGCCGCCACGGCAGGCATGATCACGCCATCGCTGATTATTATCACGATCATTGCCGCATTTATCCAGCAGTTTGCGCATCTCGCTGTCGTGCAGCACGCATTTGCCGGAATCCGCATCGCGGTCTGCGCGCTTGTGCTGCAGTCCGTGTGGAAAATGGCGAAAAAGGGCGTTGTTGACGTTCCGACCAGTGTTATCCTGCTCGTTACGTTCGCGGCTGTCGCCTTCTTCGGCGTATCGCCGGTTGTGATGGTCGTTATCGCCGCTGCTGCCGGTATTATCATCGGTATGATCCGGAGGAAACGCGCATGACTTTTTTACTGCTGTTTCTCGAATTTTTCAAGACCGGTCTGTTCGCCATCGGCGGCGGACTGGCGACCCTGCCGTTCCTCAAGCAGATTTCGCTGCGGTATCCGTGGTTCACGCCGAATGATCTGATGGACATGATTGCGGTCTCCGAGTCCACACCCGGTCCGATGGGTGTCAACTCGGCAACATACGCAGGCTTCCACGCAGCCGGCATTCCCGGTGCCATCACAGCGACCTGCTCGCTTGTGCTGCCGTCGGTCATCATCATCATTCTGGTGTCGCGTGCGCTCGATAAGTTCCGCGACTCTCCGCTGGTCAAGAACGGCTTTTACGGTCTGCGTCCGGCGTCCGCGGGTCTGATCTTCGGCGCAATGCTCGAGGTGTTTGTCGCTTCCCTGCTGCACACGGAAAACTGGTCAGGTATCGCAAGTCTCGGCTCAGTCATCAATGTTCCGGCGATAATTATTTTCCTCGTGCTGTCGCTCGGTATCTGGAAGCTCAAAAAGCTGCATCCGATCGTGTTTATCCTGATCGGCGCGGTATGCGGCATTGTGTTTAATCTGTAAGTTTTGATTTGTTATCGTGCAGATTCTCTGTGGAACGGCGGGATGAGGCATCCCGCCGCTGCCCTCCGAATTGCACAAAAAATCCCTTTCTCAATCGAGAAAGGGATTTTCTTTTTATTTCGTGAGGTATTCCTCAATCAACGCACACGCATCCTCAATGCAGCCCGGGCAGGAGCGCCGTACATTGCCGTCGGCTACGCCCTTGAGGTCGCGGCACAGATACGCGCCGTTCTTCTGCTCGAACTTCTCCTTGAGCATTTTCGTGACCTTATAGGTCTGACCCTTGGTCGTGCCCGGCTTATCCGCTCCTGCGCTGTTCTTCATGCCCGCGAGCATGAACGCACCGCTCAGCGCGCCGCACATCTCCATGCAGCCCATGCCGAAGCCGAAGCCTTCCGACATTTTATAGGCGGTCTCCTTATCCAGACCAACCAGATCGCAGTACGCGCAGGCCACCGCCTGTGCGCAGTTGTAGCCCTGATCGTGAAAATCCTGTGCCAGTTTTGCCCGTTCTGTCATAACAAATATCTCCTTTTTCAAAGCAAACCGCGCCGTAAACGACGCGGTCAACTTATAGTTTACTTAAGGCACTGCCGCTTTAATTATGCGGTATTGCCTTAATACTGCACCTGTGTGAAATAATACAGGATCGCATTGCACTGTGCACGCGCCTGCTGCTGCCAGTCCTCCTCACTGTCGATGAACTTCTGGTCCTCCTCGTTATCAATGAAACAGAATTCACTCGTCAGCGCCGGAATATTCAGCGCCGCTGCTGCACGGTTGGTGTAATAATAATCGCCGTGACTGCCCTCGCGGAACACGATCTGGCGAATCGGAACACCCAGCTTTTCGTACTCGTCGAGCAGCGCCTGCGCCAGAATTTTGGTCGGTCCGCCGTTCTTGTCCGCAATCTGCGCCAGGATCTCCGCGCCGCGTGCAGTGGTGTTGGCTGCATTGTGGTGGATACTGAAGAACAGGTCCGCCGAGGACGCATACTGTTTCATAACAGCGCCGCGCAGCGTCAGCTCGCTGCCTTCCTCAAGGGTATCGCGCACCATGATAACCTTTGCACCGGCTGCCTCAAGGTACTGCTTGAGGTACTGCGCCACATACAGATTGACGTGCTTCTCATCGAGCGAACCGCCGTTGTTCGCGCCGACATCGCTGCCGCCGTGACCCGGGTCGATAATGACCGTCTTCACGCCGTCAATGTGCGAGGTGCGCGGCGGCTGTATCGGATCGTTATCCTCGTCGCCGCTGACGTAGTCGCGCACGCGCGTCAGGTAAGCCGCACTGCAGTAGCGGCCGCTGCCCGAAGAATTATCCATAATATGCGCCCAGCCGTTGCTGATGCTGTCAACCGCGATTTCCGCGCCGTTTTTCAGCACGCCGACCAGCGTGCCGGATGTGCTCGGGCTCGAGCGAACAGACAGCTCGGAACCCACGGTTACACGATACACGCCGCTTGTGAACGTCTCGGCGGGCGTATCCGGTGTTGTCGGCTCAGTCGGTGTTGTCGGCTCAGTCGGCGTTGTCGGCTTGTCAGGAGTCACCGGTGTACTCGGCGTCGAAGGTGTGCTCGGTTTGGAGACAGTCGGCTCGGTCTGCTTATCGACCGCCGCATTGTAATCCCTTACGCGCACCAGATAGTCTGCGCTGCAGTAACGGCCGCTGCCGCCTGCGCTGTCCAGCAGGTGCGCCCAGCCGTTCGACAGCTTGTCCACGATAACCAGTGCGTCCTTTGCGTACTCGCCCAGCTCAGAATAGCCGGTTCCCGGACCGCTGCGCACGGTCAGCGCCGAATGGACATTGACGCGGTACACACCGGTCGTGAACGAAGCCGGAGTCGGTGCAGGCGTCGGTGTTTTGAGCGAAACCGTGCGGCTGGGTACGTCGTAATCCGCCGTAAAGCCGAGTGCGGCCGCCATATCGGCTATCTTGTAGTAGTTGTTTCCGTTGATGATGTAACCGTCAAACGAAACCTTTTTGCCGTTCACCTTGACGATAGCCGTGGTGGGTTTGCCTGCCGCGCTGGACAGTGCCTTCGTGTTCAGCTCTCCGCCGACCGCGGTGTAATTTTTGCCGGTCGTCAGGGTGATAACGTTGGTGGACTTCTCCCAGCCTACCTCAAACTCTGCGGTGCTGTTGCGCAGCAGATACGCTACATCGCGCAGCTTAAAATAATTATACCTGTTAATTAAGTACGCCTGCGGATTGGTCACCGCCTTGCCGTTGAGCTGAAACGCGTGCGTGGTCTTTGCCGCGCTGACGACTGCTCTCGCCTGCGGCAGATCCTGTGTCAGATCCCGCTCGGCGGCAGTCTCGGTCGTGACGGCTGTGGTCTCTGTCTCCGCGGCATCCTGCGGCAATTCTGCGGCCGCCGCACCCGCTGTCATATATATCGCCGCACTAAGCAATGCCGCGATCATTCGTTTGAAACGCATTCTTGAACCTCCATGCTGTTTCGCCGGTGGGTTGCTTTCCTGCATGCCCGCCGTGGGCATTCTTGATGGTATTTTACCACAAAACATGGCACATTTCAACGAAATATGACGAAACCGGGGCATTTGTAATATTACAAATGCCCCGATTATTCCATATAAGTACAATATTTCGTTAAATCTCTTCCATCTGCCTGTTGATGGAATCCTCGCAGGAGCGCATGGCATCCAGTGTCTGCTGCCACAGCTCCTCGAGCGTCAGTCCACACAGCTCCGCGCCGCGCTCGATGACCTCACGCGAGCAGCCTGCCGCGAACTTTTTATCCTTGTATTTCTTCTTCAGGCTCTTGAGCTCCATGTCCTGCACGCTCTTGGACGGGCGCATGAGCGCTGCCGCACCGATCAGCCCGGTCAGCTCATCGGCTGCATACAGCAGCTTTTCCATCTCGTGCTCCGGCTTGATATCCACGCAAATTGCCCAGCCGTGGCTGCATACCGCGTGAATGATACTCTCGTCTGCACCGCCCTCGCGCAGCAGCTCGGGCGCCTTGACACAGTGCTGCTCCGGCCACTGCTCGAAATCAATGTCGTGCAGCAGGCCGACAATGCCCCAGAATTCCGGGTCATAACCGCGCTGCTCCGCAAAACAGCGCATGACGCCCTCAACCGTCAGCGCATGCCGTAAATGGAACGGCTCCGCGTTGTACCTGCGAAGAAGCTCCCATGCTTGTTGTCTGGTCATTTTGCAAAATCCCTTCTGTCATTTTCAATGTATGCGCAGGGCGGGATGCCCATATCAGTTTTGCAGCCAGCTTGGCTTTTCCCGCATTCTGACGCCTGCGGCGATGCCGAGCGCGGCGAACATGGTAACGATGGACGTACCGCCGTAGGAGAAGAACGGCAGCGTCAGGCCCATGACAGGCAGCAGACCGACATTCATAAAGATATTCATAAAGGTCTGGAACAGCAGCATGCCGCCTACGCCGACCGCAATCAGCGCCGAAAACGGCGTGGAGGCGCGGTACGCCACATAAAACAGGCGGATGATCAGCGCCATCAGCAGGATGATGATGAGCAGACAGCCGAGGAAGCCCAGTTCCTCGCCGGCTACCGAGAAAATATAGTCGGTCTGGTTCTCCGGCACATACTGCATCTGGGTCATCGTGCCGTTGGTCCAGCCTTGACCGATAAACTGCCCCGAGCCGATGGCGATCTTGCCGTAGGTCGCCTGTCGGGACTGTTCCACGTCAATGGACGGGTCAAACAGTACGAGGATTCGCGTTTTCTGGTAATCCTTGAGCACATAATTCCACAGGATCGGCACGCTTGCGATACCGACTCCGGCAGCAATGCCCAGCCACTTGAGCGGCAGACCGGCCGAGAACAGCATGATAACCGCGATCATCAGGTACTGGATCGCCATGCCGGTGTCGCCCGACGAGAGCACGACCGCCCCCATCATTACCAGCGTGTGCAAGCCGACCGAAACCAGTCCGCGCCATTCGGTGATATGATCCTGTATTTCGGTCATGTGCGCGGCAATCGTGAAGATGAAGATCAGCTTGCCAAGCTCACCCGGCTGCAGGCTTGTCACGCCCAGATTGAGCCATGCACGCTGACCGTTGACCTCGGTGCCGAGCGGCGTAAACAGCAGAAACTGCAGCAGAATATTGCCGATCACGAATATTTTCCATAGGTCGCCCAGATTTTCCAAGTCGATCAGACTGAGCGCGACAAACGCCGCCAGACCGAGAATGATCGCGGCACCCTGTACATACAGGTTTTTCGTCGAGCCGTCCAGCGCCGTCACCGGATTGAGCGTTGCCGAATAAATGAGGAGCATGCCGTAGATCGAGCAGACCAGTCCCAGCAGCATCAGATACAGGTCGGTGTTTTTGATATAATGCGTAACAGAGTGTACAATGGAACGAGCAGTATCCATCAAACCCCTCCCTTTCAAAATGGAAAATTGAGAATTGAGAATTGGAAATCAGGGTATCGCCGCAAAGCACCGCTGCTTTAATTGTGCGGTGTTGCCTTAAATTGCAGTGCTTTGCACTGCCACACTCATTTTCATTATTCATTTTCCATTCTCAATTACATTTCTATATGATACCACAACACACACTGCTTTGCGAGTAACAATTTCGGCAAATTTTTCGCGTGCTTGTATGGAAAACCGGACGAAGTATTGATATAATGAATATATTATGTTACCCGCTGCAAAATAGAGGAGGAATTTCATGTTATCCGATATTGAAATCGCACAGGGCTGTCAAATGCGCCCGATCACCGAGGTTGCCGCTGCTGCCGGTCTGGATGCCGATGATCTGGAGCTGTACGGCAAGTACAAGGCAAAGCTGTCCGCAGACGTGTGGACCAAGGTGAAGGACAAGGAAAACGGCAAGCTGGTCCTCGTTACCGCCATCAACCCGACGCCTGCCGGTGAGGGCAAGACCACGACCTCGGTCGGTCTGGGTCAGGCACTGTGCAAACAGGGCAAAAACGCTATTATCGCACTGCGTGAGCCGTCTCTTGGTCCGGTATTCGGCATCAAGGGCGGCGCGGCAGGCGGCGGCTACGCGCAGGTCGTGCCGATGGAGGACATCAACCTGCACTTTACCGGCGATATGCACGCCATCACAGCAGCAAACAACCTGCTGTGCGCCATGCTGGACAATCACATGCAGCAGGGCAATCTGCTGAACATTGATCCGCGCCGTATTGTGTTCACCCGCGTAATGGACATGAACGACCGTGCTCTCCGCAACATCACCATCGGTCTGGGCGGCAAGGTGAACGGTGTGCCGCGCGAGGATCACTTCATGATCACCGTAGCATCCGAGGTTATGGCTATCCTGTGTCTGGCTGCTGATCTGGACGACCTGAAAAAGCGTTTCGGTGATATTCTGGTGGCATACAGCTACACCGGCAAACCGATCTACGCCCGCGACCTGCATGCAGAGGGCGCCATGACGGCACTGATGAAGGATGCCATCAAGCCCAACCTGATTCAGACGCTCGAGGGCACGCCCTGTCTGATGCACGGCGGTCCGTTCGCCAATATCGCACACGGCTGCAACAGCGTGCAGGCAACCAAGCTGGCACTCAAACTGGGCGATATTGCCATCACAGAGGCAGGCTTCGGCGCTGACCTCGGCGCAGAGAAATTCATGGACATCAAGTGCCGCAAGGCCGGTCTGGCTCCGGACTGCATCGTACTGGTTGCAACCGTCCGCGCGCTCAAGTACAACGGCGGTGTAGCCAAGGCTGATCTCAACCAGCCGAACATGGATGCGCTGAAGCACGGTATCTGCAATCTGGATGCGCATCTGGATAACATGAAGAAGTTCGGCGTACCGGTCGTTGTTGCCGTCAACGCATTCCCGACCGACACCGATGAGGAGATGGATTTCATCCGCGAGCACTGTGCCGAGCGCGGTGTGCGCGTAGCACTCTCCGAGGTATTTGCCAAGGGCGGCGAAGGCGGTCAGGCGCTGGCTGACGAGGTTCTGGCTGTGCTTGACGAGAGCAAGGCCGACTTTCACATGCTGTACGAGGATTCGCTCCCGCTCGAGGACAAGATCCGCAAGATCGCCAAGGAGATTTACGGTGCACTCGGCGTGACCATCGCGCCTGCCGCAAAGAAGGAGCTGGCAAACATCACCGAGATGGGCTACGGCAACCTGCCGGTCTGCGTTGCAAAGACGCAGTATTCGCTCTCCGATGACGCATCGCTGCTCGGCCGCCCGACCGAGTTTGTTGTCAACGTGCGCACCGCTCGTCTGGCTGCCGGTGCAGGCTTTGTTGTTGTAGAGACCGGCTCGATCATGACCATGCCCGGTCTGCCCAAGGTTCCGGCTGCAGAGAAGATCGACGTAGACAGCAACGGTAAGATCACCGGTCTGTTCTAAGGCAACACCGCACAATTAAAGCTGCGGCGGTATTGCCCTAAATACAATCCAAACGAAAAGTGGAGAGAACACCGGCTGCGGTATGCTCTCCACTTTTCCCTCTTCTTTTTGCTGTGAAAGTGATATTATGCAAATCAGTCTTATTTTAGCGCAGCAGATTGCCGAGCTGTTTCTCATTCTTCTGATCGGCTGCGTGCTCGTCAAGGCCCGGCTGCTCAAAAGTGCGGACAGCCGCGTGCTGTCGGTCGTGATGGTGTATGCGGTTATGCCGTGCGTCATCATCAACGCCTTTCAGGTGGATTACTCTCCTGCCGTCGTTACCGGATTGCTGTACGCCTTTGCGCTGGCGATTGCGCTGCACGCGCTGCTTCTTCTGCTGGCGCGGCTGCTGCGCCGTCCGCTGCGGCTGGATGTGATTGAGCGCACCTGCATCATCTACACGAATGCGGGCATTCTGGTCATTCCGCTAGTGCGGGCACTGCTTGGCGAGGATTATGTGATCTATTCCTGTGCGTTCCTCGTCGTACAGCAGGTTCTCCTGTGGACGCACTGCCGCAGTCTGCTCTGCGGTACGCGCGGCTTTGCGTGGAAAAAGATCATCGGCAATGTCAATATCATCGCCATTTTGATCGGCGGTGCACTGTTCATCCTGCGGCTGCCGCTGCCCGGTCTGGTGAACGATTTGTTCTCTCAGCTTGGCGCGATGGTCGGCCCGATCGGCATGCTGCTGGCCGGTATCGTCATTGCGGACACGCCGCTCCGCCAGCTGTTTATGCGCCGTCGGCATTATGTTCCTGTGCTGCTGCGGCTGATTATCTGCCCGATTATCACGGTGCTGCTGCTTCGCGTCATCGGTGCGGCAAGCTGGATTCCGGATGGACACAGCATTCTGCTGACCGTGTATCTCGCGTGCATCACGCCTGCGTGCGCTACGGTTACTTCGATGGCGCAGCTTTACGACCGCGATGCTGAATATTCCAGTGCACTGTATGTGCTCACAACGCTGTTCTCCATCCTCACCATGCCGCTGATGGTATGGGTGTTTGAGGTGCTCATTTAACAAAAACCCGTGTATTTCTTGTGAAATACACGGGTTTTTGTTAATATCCCAGTTTTTCGCCGATGAGCACGACCTCACAGCTTTCAAATCCACTCGGCACGCCCATATGAATGACCATGGCGCGGCAGATGCGCTCCGGGCTTTTGCAGTTGTGACATCTGCCGTCAACCGCACACGGTGTTTTTTTATTCAGCCGCTTGGCATTGAGCGGAGCGGCAATATTTCTTGCCCGCTCGATGGCGCTCTGCAGGTCGGGACGCAGCTTGTTCACACCGCACACGAAAATGCAGCGCTTCGGTCCGAACAGCGTGGCCGCCACGCGGTTGCACTTGCCGTCAATGTTGACGATCTCGCCAGTCTCGCTCAGTCCGTTCGCTGAAGACAGGTAAACGTCCGGCGTCTGGCAGTACACGCCCTTGTCGATCCAATGCCAGTGCACGTCCGTGCTGTCCGCAAAGTTCTCCGGGAAACCAAGCTGCTTCATCGTCATTGAGCCGCCTATCGACACGTATTTGCCTGCACAGGTGTCTCTCAGGTAGGAAACCGCCTCGTCTTTTGTGGCAAAATAGTGGAAACCGAAGTCGTAGCCGGTCAGAGCCTTCTCCACCTTGCTCACATCGGGCACGCCGTACTCGAACAGCGGCAGCAGATCGCTCGGCTCATACGCAAGCGCGTCCGCACCGGATGCACGCAGCTCCTCCGCCGAGCGGAATCCCCAGGTAACACCGATGGCGGTCAGTCCTGCGTTCACCGCAGTCTGCATATCGGTCGCACTGTCGCCGATGTAGAGGGTCGTTTCCTTATCGCCGCCCAGCTCGTCCAGCAGCTGCAGCACGCTTGTCGGATCCGGCTTGCGCGGGATATTCGGGCGTTCGCCATAGGTAATGCTTACTAAATCACCGAAATAGTGCTCAATCAGCGCTTTCGCGGCGGAATCGTACTTGTTCGACAGCACACCGACCGTCACGCCGTTCTCCTTGAGCGTTTCGAGCACCGAAGCAATGCCCTCATACGGATGCGTGCGGTTCATCATGTGCTCGCCGTAGAACGCGCGGAAATCCGCCAGACAGATGTCGATCATCTCGTCCGTGCGGCTCTCCTCGGGAATGCTGCGCTCGACCAGCTTGCGTACGCCGTTGCCGATGCGGATGCGCGTCTGCTCCATGCTCACCGGCGGAAAGCCGTGCTTCTCGACGGCATAGGTTACGCTGTCGCACAGATCACCGAGCGAGTTGAGCAGCGTACCATCTAAATCAAAAATGGCAGTTGTCATTTTCATACATATTCGTCCTTTTCTTGTCCGTGAAAATAGAATACCGCACCACAGAATCCCGTGATGCGGTATCATTATAGCACATTTTCTTACCCGCGCATATACGTCTTGGTAATTTCACCAAGCATGGACGAAACCGTCGGGTTGAGCGCTTCCGCGCGCACGCGCCAGCGCCAGTTTTTGCCGCCGATGGTGGCAGGCGTATTCATGCGGGAATCCGCACCGAGCGAGAGCAGATCCTGCAGGGTCGTCATAGCGATGTTCGCCGAGGACGCCCATACGCACTTGATGGCACTCCAGCCCATGGCCTCGGCGTGCGAGGTACGCAGATAGCGGTATGCAAACTGCTTTTCCGGCTCGGAGCAGATGTCCATGATCTGCTCGCACACGGTCTGCGAATCGTGCGTCGAGGTATAGACAATGCTGTTCGGCTTATAGTTGTGCGGCAGGTGCTCGTTGTCGTAATCCGGCGTAAAGCCGAAAATCAGCACGCGCATGCCCGGGAAACCGCTTTCCTCGAGCAGCTTCTTGACCTCATCGGTCTGCACACCGAGATCCTCCGCGATGAGCGGCACCGGACCGAGCGCCTTCTCGATGGCGTTAAACAGCTCCATGCCGGGACCCTTGCGCCACTTGCCGTTGATGGCGGTCTCCTCGTCCGCGCCGACCTCCCAGTAAGCGGCAAAACCGCGAAAATGGTCAAGACGTACCACGTCGAACAGCGCCATGTTGCTCTTCATGCGCCAGATCCACCACGCGTAGTTTTCCGCCTTGTGCGCTGCCCAGTTGTACACGGGGTTGCCCCACAGCTGACCGGTTGCAGAATAGTAATCGGGCGGTACGCCTGCCACCAGCTTGGGGCTGCGGTCGGGCTTCAGCTTGAACAGCTTGGGGTGTGTCCATACATCGGACGAGTCGGCGGAAACGTAAATCGGGATGTCACCGATGATCTGAATGCCCTTTTCGTTGGCATACTCGCGCAGTGCCGTCCACTGCTTGAAGAAAATATACTGCAGAAAAATACGGAAATCTACCTCGTCACGCAGCTCTGCGGTCACTTTTTCGAGTGCTGCAGACTTGCGGTCGCGCACATCCTTGTCCGGCCACATGTAGACCGGCATGTGATGGTATTTCTCCTCCTTGAGCGCCATGAACAGCGCGTAATCCGGCAGCCATTCGCTGTTCTTCTCGGTGAAGGCGGCGATTTTCTCGCGCATTTCCGGTGTCACGCGGCTGTATGCCTTGCGGAACAGCGGCCAGCGGGTATCGGCCAGCTGCTCGAAATCCGCGGTATCCGGCGAAGCATCAAAATCGCCCTGACGAACCTCATCCGCAGTGAGCAGACCGTCCTCCACGAGCAGATCCATGTCGATCAGATACGGATTGCCTGCCGCTGCCGAAAAGCACTGGTACGGCGAATCGCCGAAGCCGGTATGACCGAGCGGAAGCACCTGCCAGTAGGTCTGGTGCGCCGCCGCCAGAAAATCTACAAAATCACGGGCGGTCTTGCCCATGGTGCCCACGCCGTGCGGCGAAGGCAGTGAAGTGACGTGCGCAAGCACGCCGCTGGAACGCTTAAACATATCCTTCTCTCCCTCTGTCAGTGGATCTGTTGTTATTATAGCACAGATGTAGCATTTAACCAAGAACTATCTGCAAATTTGCATATTTTTTGTGAAAGTTGTGGTCTTTCTGTAAATTTGGCTGAGATAACGGTTGTGTCATACTATATCTCTGTGGTATAATATTATGTCTATTATTGCAGAAGATGTGCCGCAGACCGGAGTATTCTGCGGCAGCTTACTCTTTTTTCGTCCCGTTTGAGGACAGTTTTCCGCACTAGGGCAATACCGCACAATTGAACAAGAGCGATTTGCGGGTAAATTTTGCGTACTGACGAGGCGCGGTTTTGCAGCAATACTGACGTATTGCAAAAAATCGCAACAAAGTCAGGACTCAAAATTTCCGCAAAGCGCCGCAGCTTTAATTGTGCGGTGTTGCCCTAAAATACTGATGTAAGGGGTTTATCACGCATGAGAATGCGCAAAAAGAAAAACTTGGACGTTCGATTTGCCGCCTGCGCGGACGTTATGGCGTTTGAGCCGAAGGAAAAACGCGGCAAGTGGCGCGCCCTGTTCGGCAACGACAATCCGATCCATCTGGAGATCGGCTGCGGCAAGGGCCGTTTTGCCATCGGCATGGCCGAGCAGCACCCGGATGTGAATTTTATCGCGGTCGAGCGCGAGGAAGGTGCGCTCATCATGGCAGCCGAGCGCTGCCAGCAGCAGCCGCTGCCCAATCTGCGGTTTGTATCCTTCGACGCGGCTGAGCTGCGCGAGGTGTTCGCGCCCGGTGAGGTAGACCGCATTTACCTGAATTTTTCCGATCCGTGGCCGCCTAATCGTCAGCGCAAGCGCCGCCTGACCTGGCGTGCATATCTGGAAGTATATGACGAAATCCTGCGTCAGCAGGGTGATCTGTGCTTTAAGACGGATAATCAGCGCTTTTTCGAGTGGAGTCTGCAGGAGATCTGCCAGTTTGGATGGCTGATTCAGAATATCTCGCTCGATCTGCATAACTCGGACTTTGAGGGCAATGTCATGACCGAGTATGAGGAGAAGTTCTCCGCGGAGGGCTACCGGATTTATCGTCTGGAGGCGCGCCGCCGTCTGCCGGAATTTCTGAAAAAGTAAACGAAAGAGGAAGGTTTTTACCTTCCTCTTTTGCTTTTTCGAAGTTCCGGTTATCAGTATTATTTGTTAGTCTCTGCCAGACGGTGGTTGAGCGCTTGCGAAGCGAACGAAATCTTGCCTGCCCGGCAGGGGCACAAGAGGGTAGACACTAAGGTTTCCACCCTCTTGTGAATCACCCCTTTCCTAAGATAGTCTGGCGCAGACCAGAGACCGGCGACCGCTTCGAAAATGGGGAACGGCAGATGATTTTTTCTTCCGTAGGGGCGCACAGAGTGCGCCCATTTCTCTACCTATTCGCAGTGTCAGATTCCATACTGTTACACATACCATTTCATCTCTGCAAGCGCGGCACAAGGTGAATTGCCCGAAGGGCGAGAGAAACCATCGCGTTCATTTTCCATTCTCCATTCTCAATTTTCCATTCTATACGCATAAAAAAAGAGGAAAGCACACGCTTTCCTCTTGCCCGTTACAGCTTATTGTACCCTCTCGGGGTGACGATTGCATCCAGCGGAGTGCCTGCGGCACAGTCCGGGCAGGCTTTGCCGCGCACAAAGTTCTGATAATGCGGAAAATCCGCGCCGGAGAACAGGCTGACGACCTTTTTGCCGCTCAGCTCGCTGATATTGGAGAACAACGCCGCAAAGCCGGAGACGCGGCCGCCGTAATACTCGACGCACTCCTTCGCCTGCGAGAAAGTCTGACCGGTGGATGCGGAATTGACCAGCACAAGCACATTGCGGTGCTCGATCATATGTCGCAGGTTATCCGAGAACACAAACTGACCGTTGACATTGCTGTCCGGCTCGACAAGATAAATATCCTTGCCGCTGTTGACATTGCCCATGCCCACGCTCGACAGCTCACCGGCGAGATACGCGCCGATGTACTCCGTGCCTTCCATGCACAGCAGTGTATCAATGCTGGTGGACGAGAACTGGTATGCAATGCTGCGTGCGGCTTCTCTGGACATTGCCATGCTGTGCTTGATCTCGGACATATCAATATAGTAGTTGATGTGCGAATGATTCGTGGCAAAATGCCCCGGTATCGCGTCCGCGTAAAGCCGTTTGTTCACACGGGAGGTGATGCGGATCGACTGCTTCATACAAAAACCACCTTTCTTACAGCACACCCCTATCGGGGAATATCTGAGAATCTATCTATATTATACCTCAGTCTGGTTCTCGTGGCAAGAAAAAAGGCGCGGCAGTAGCTTCTCAAATTGCACGCCATGCATAGGGTCTGTATGCTGCGCGGCGGTGTAGGCGATGCAGTCCTTGACGAACTCGCCGGCGAGCGCACAGGCATCGGCAAGCGCCCTGCCGTTCAGCAGCGCGCCGAGCACGACCGCCGCAAACAGGTCTCCGGTGCCGGGGTAATACTGCGCGATCCTCTCGTGCAGACTGATGGTGCCGCCATCCGCAGACAGACAGCCGGAGCCGACCTTCCCAGGCTCGTAATCCAGGCCGGTCAGCACAACCTGTGCGCCGTAGCGGCTGTGAAGTGCATGCAGCCACTCCTGCGCTTCCGTTTCGTTCCGCGGTGCGGAGGCCGGGTCGCGGTCGAGCAGGATCGCCGCTTCGGTCGTATTCGGCGTGATGATATCCGCAATTTCGCACAGCTCGCGCATACGCGTGCACATTTCGGGTGTATAGGTAGCGTAGACCTCACCGTTATCGCCCATCACCGGGTCGATGAACGCCGTGCCGTTTTCGGATTTCAGCCGCAGCACAGCATCCCGCACACAGTCGATCTGATCCGCTGAGCCGAGAAAACCCGCGTACACCGACTCAAACCGTAACCCTAACCGGTCGTACTGGTCGATAACACGCGGCATAACGCCGGTCAGATCGACTGTTTCCCAGCCGGGAATGGCCATGTGCGTGGAAAAATATGCGGTCGGCAGCGGCACACACTGGTGTCCTGCCGCCGAAATCGCTGCAATGATCGGCACAAGCGACGAACGTCCGAAACCCGACAGATCGTGCAGCGCTAAAACCTTTTTCTGCATGGATTTGCTCTCCTTCTTGCTTTAGGGCAACACCGCACAATTAAAGCTGCGGCTTCTTGCGCAGGCTCCGGTCGCGCTGCCGCGGCGCTTTGTGGAAATTTTACGCCCTGTCTGTATTTCAGCATACAATGAAAAGCCTTTTCTGTCAACGCACCTGTCTGCCAGAATTCACATTATGTACTTAAATTTCCCGATCGGTTGTGGTATAATAAAGGGTAACAAATTGGCGAAGCTGCTTTCGCAAGCAGGGTATGCAATGGTTATGAAAGCAGCTTCCGGATAAAAGGAGATTCTTCATGCTGAAAAAACGCATTCTATCCATCGTGCTGGCGCTGACCATGCTGATGGTACCGGGCGCTTACGCCGCTCAGCCCGCAAAGGACGATATGCGCGGTGTCTGGGTCGCGTCCGTACATAATATTGATTTTCCCTCCGAGCAGGGCATGACCGCCGACCAGCTCAAGGCCGAGGCCGATACCGAGCTGGACAATATTGCCGCAATGGGCCTGAACACGGTCTTCCTGCAGGTGCGGCCTTCCGCAGATGCGCTGTATCCGTCCAAGCTGTTCCCGTGGAGCCGCTACGTCAGCGGCACGGCCGGTCAGGCACCGAACGGCAGCTTTGACGTCCTCGGCTACTGGGTAACCGCAGCGCACGAGCGCGGTCTGCAGCTGCACGCGTGGATCAACCCATACCGCATTACGATTGACGGCGAGGACGAATGGAACGCAATCCCGGATTCCAGTCCGGCCAAGCAGCACCCGGAGTGGGTAGTCAAATACAACGATAACTACTACTTCGATCCCGGTATTCCGGCGGTGCAGCAGCTTGTCGTAGACGGTGCGGCTGAGATCGTCAAGAATTACGACGTAGACGGCATTCATCTGGATGATTATTTCTATCCGGGTACGGATTTTGCCGATGAAGCGACTTACGAGCGCTACGGTCAGGATTTCAGCAGGATCGGTGACTGGAGACGCGACAACGTCAACACACTCATCGCTGCTCTGGATGAGACACTGCATACGCTGGATAAGAACCTCTCGTTCGGTGTCAGTCCCGCCGGTATCTGGGAAAACAAGAGCGCCAACTCCAAGGGCAGCAACACGCAGGGGCAGTCCTCATACAGCGAGCTGTACTGCGATTCCCTGCAGTGGATCAACGCCGGCACAGTAGACTATATCTGTCCGCAGCTGTACTGGTCGATCGGCTTTGAGCCTGCTGACTTCCAGACGCTCGTCAAGTGGTGGCAGAAGGCGGTTTCCACCAGCGATGTAGCGCTGTACATCGGCATCGGCGCATACCGCTCGGCGGAAGCGCAGCCCGGTGATACCTGGTACGGCACGGATGAAATCGAGCGTCAGCTTACTCTGCTCGATGACAGCATTGATATTCAGGGCGAGGTATTTTTCAGTTATGCCTCTCTTGAGTCCATCGGCGGCTGTCCGGCCTTCCTGACCGCGCACTACGCGGAAGATAAGCCGGTCACCAAGCCGGATACCGACAATTCCGGCACCATCACCCAGGAGGAAGCACAGCGGCAGGCTACCCTGCTGGATATGCTTTCCCGCTTTATCGTTTCCCTGTTCCGCTGACCGCACATTTTTTCGGAGGTGCATTCCCATGGTCGATCTACTCACCCGTGAATATGAGGTGAATTACAGCCACATTGACAACCGCGGCATTGCCAAGCCGTCCTTCCTGTGGAATATCATGCAGGACGCGGCGACCGTCCACGCAGAAGCGCTGCACATCGGTCCGCTCGATCTGCGGATTGTGTGGGTGCTCTCGCGCATGAAAGCGCGGCTGACACGTCCGCTGCTGCCGTATGAGCGGCTGCGGTGCGAAACGTGGTGTCCGGGCATCAAGGGTGCAAGCTGGTACCGCAGTTTCTCGTTCTTTGTGGATAACAAGCCGGTTGGCGACGCACAGTCTATGTGGGTAACGCTCGACCCGGAGACTCACCGCATTGTGCGTCCGAGCGCATTTCCCGAAGCCGAGCAGTACCTGCACACCTCCCGCGGAGAGCTGTTTGCGCCGCTGCCCAAGCTGTCGTGTGACAATGTACGCCTGCATCATGTTCACGAGGTCCGTTATTCGGATCTGGATGTCAACAATCACGTCAACAACGTGCGTGCGGTCGAGCTGATCTCGGACGCGCTCGACCTGTACAAGCAGCCGGGTTTTGTCTCCGAGCTGCAGGTCAACTACACCGCCGAAACCGCCTGCGGCGAATCGCTTTCGCTGCTGACCGGTACGGCGGACAGCGCACGTTACATTCGCGGTGAAGCCGATGGCAGAACCCGCTTCGAGGCGCTTGCCACGCTTTCGCCGCTGCCCGACCCGAAGGAGGGATTGGTATGACGCAAGCGATCGAGCAGGCTGTATGCGACATTTTGGGTGCGTGCCAGCCGGTCAAAATCATCCTGTATGCGGAAAAGCGTACGATGGCAACCGACAAGCTCAAGGCGTTCAGCCTTTGCGTTATCGTGCCGGAGAGCGCCAACTGCCGCACACTGCGCACACACCTGCACCTGGCGATCACGGTTTCCGTACCCGTCAGTCTGAGCGTTTACACCACCGAGGAATGGGCGGAGCTTTGCACGGACAGTACCTCGTATGCCGCATGGATCGCCCGGAAAGGCAAGGTGATTTATGACCAGACGGCGTAAAGGTGCATCCGACAGTTGTTTTTACTACAAATGGCTGGACAAGGCGCTGTGCGACCTGCAGGCCGCACGTCTGCTGCTGACCTACGGCGGCGATCATTACAACATCGCGTTCCACTGCCAGCAGGCGATTGAAAAGGCACTGAAAGGCTATCTGCTGTTCCGCACCGGACGGCATTTTGACGGACACAACCTGACGTACCTGTGCCGTCAGGCGATCCAGCTGGACTCGAAGGCGTTCTCCGAATATCTGGACGAGAGTGCGGCGCTCAACGATTTATATATTGAGACGCGGTATCCAACCGACCTGCCGTTTGAGATTGATGAGCTGGAGGTCCGCCGGTATCTGGATATGGCAGAGCGGATGTTTGCCGCGATTCGGCAACAGCTGTACGAAGGCGGGAGACCGCATGAGATTGTGCAAAGACGATAAATCTGTCTTAAAACGTGAAATTTTCGCTTGCGAAGCGAACAGAATCTTGCCTACCCGGCAGGGGCACAAGAGGGTAGACACCTGCGGTTTCCACCCTCTTGTGAATCACCCCTTTCCCTTAGAAAGCACGGCGAAATTTTCAGAACTGAGACTATAAAGGAATGGCAAAGGATTTTTTCTACCGTAGGGGCGGACCAATGTGTCCGCCCATTTCTTTACCTCTACGCAATGCCAGATTCCTTGCTGCTACACATATCGGCTACTCTCCGCAGGCGCGACACAAAGTGAATTGCCCGAAGGACAAGAGAAGGTCCCCCCTTGGGGGATACCCGTGCCGCGCAACTCGTTTGTCGGGTGCTCATTGTGCATCCCGTCGAATTTTACGTTCATTTTCCATTCTTCAGTCTCAATTTTCAATTGGGTACTCTTCACTCTCAACTCTCCACTCTTCACTCTCTACAAAACTCCTACCTCCTCACTCCTCACTCCTGCCTTGCGTAATCTCTCCCATCTTGACACTTGCATACTCCGTCAACTTTTGCTATCATATAAGGATGTAAGGAGTGACTAACCATGAACGCTGCGGAACGACGCACTAAAATCACCCACCTGCTTGCACAGGCGAACGGGCCGTTATCGGCGACCGCGCTGGCCGCGCAATGCGGTGTCAGCCGCCAGATTATTGTAGGCGATGTTGCGCTGCTGCGTGCAGGCGGATTGGCCGTGCTCGCTACGCCGCGCGGATATATTCTGGAGAACACCTCGGCGCCGGCCTGTGCGGAGCGACACATTGTCAGCCATCACGACAACAGCCGCATGCTTGAGGAGCTATACACGGTCGTCGATCTCGGCGGAGCCGTGATTGATGTGACGGTCGAGCACGCTGTATACGGTCAGATCTGTGCACCGCTACACATTTTCTCGCGGTATGACGCCGACGCGTTTAACGAGAAGATTCAGCAGTCCGGCTCCCGGCCGCTGTCCAACCTGACCGGCGGCATCCACCTGCACACCATCCGCGCTACGGATGAGAAAACGCTCGAACGCGTAATTCAGGGGCTCAAGGACAAAGGCTTTCTGCTGCTCGAGGATAACTAAAAAATCACCCGAACGATAGATTTCGTTCGGGTGGTTCAGTCTATCAATAAAGTCCGTTTTCGCGATGCTGACGCTGCCGCGCGGCAGCGCGCATGAAATAGAATTTGCTGTGCAAATTCGTAAAAAGCCGGAGCATGTATCTGGCTTTTTACACTTCTGGAGGAACTTTCGGACGACTTTGGAACGGCCTGCGGTCCGTTCCTGCTTGTCGGCGAAACTGTAGTTTCGCGACAGCCGCAACCACCCGAACGACAGGTTTCGTTCGGGTGGTTTTCTTTTACTCATTTTCCGCCTGCTGTTCCTTATACATGGCGATCTGCTCCGCATCCCAGACCTCCAGATCACGCACACCGGCTCGTCCTTCAACGTGGTGGCGGAATTCATGCCGCAGGACTTTTCGCATTTCTTCGGTCAGCTCGTCCTCATCCAAATGGCGGTACGCCCGCTTGAACGAGCCGTAGTACATTACAATATACTTGCCCATCGCCGGATCAATGCGGTACTGCCCCATCACATACAGCGTGCCGCTGCGGTCCTCCGGGTGCAGAAGATAGCCGGGTTCCACGACGATACCGCCGTTCAGCTCCTCGTAAAACGACTGCGGAATCTCCTCCGCAAGATCGGATAAAATTTCTTCAAATCGGTCGATCGAGATCATGCCTGTCTTCCTTTCTGACCTTGCTGCTTGTCTGCCCTTACTATATCACAACCTGTTTTTTCAGGCAACCAAACTTTTTATGAACAATGTGTCTTGACAGGTGTTGTTTCATATTGTATACTTCTATCTGTTCACAAATAAAGGGATCGGAAAGGAATTGTATCACTTATGACTATGACGAAAAACAAGCTGTACCACATGGTGCTGGCCGGTATTCTTTGTGCCATTGGCATTGTTGTCCCGATGTTTATGCCGCGTATCGTACTTGGCCCGATGTCCTTCACGCTGGCAAGCCACGTTGCCGTATTCCTCGGCATGTTCATCTCTCCGGCGGTTGCCGTAGCGGTCTGCATCGGCACAACCATTGGCTTCTTCCTTACCACGCCGGCAATCATTGCACTGCGTGCGGCGTCCCATATCGTGTTCGCGTTCATCGGTGCAGCCTATCTCAAGCGCAATCCGGATATCATCAACCGCCCGGTTGCAAGCACCGTATTCAACTTCATTATTGCACTGCTGCACGCTGCCGCCGAGATGATCATCGTTACGCCGTTCTTTATGTCCGGTGCGCTGTTTACGCCGGAGCAGCTCGCAAACGGCTTTGTTGCAAGCGTTGTTCTGCTGGTTGGTCTCGGCACGGTCATTCACTCCATGCTGGACTACTCTATTTCCATCCTGGTTTGGAAGCCGCTGTGCACTGCAATGCCGCAGCTGCGTACCTCGCAGGATTAAATCCCTTAAAAGAAAAACCGCCGAAATTTCGGCGGTTTTTTTGTGCTTACTTCACCTCGCAGCCGCCCCATTCCACAACGGTGAAGCCGTCTCTCGCAAACGGC
>UMLF01045435.1_pt1 | contig 38758 bp, 48 predicted proteins | sample 1966501 | NCBI WGS metagenome assembly UMLF01 (sample SAMEA4836194, study PRJEB28245) | human gut metagenome | biome: gut microbiome; material: fecal sample | place: Denmark | collected 2008 | reverse complement strand
TTCCCAGCCGCACCAGTTCATTGATGTCAAGTGACAAACGTACCACCCCTCAATTTGAGATCCATAAGGTGCATGCCATCCCCGAATGAGTGCTTTACCTGCTCCACAAGGAAATAATTGGACACATTGAGATCTCCCAGGCCTAGCATCACCACCAGCATGGACCCGGCCCTCACCCGGATGTCCCCCAGCACGTCTTTGAGCTTGAGGGTGCGGGTCTTGGTGTTGTAAAGGTCCAGGAGGGCGTCTGCCATAGCTTTCGCGTTGGCGGAGTTGTCCAACTTTTCATAGTACTGGAGTACGCCCCACTGGTTGATGTGGGAGCTGTCCTGGGCAATGTAGATCTCTCGGGTTCCTGTATCCTTATTTTCGCAAGACAGCTTGATTTTGTTATAGGTCTGGGAGGCGATAGAGCTTTTATAGTCGTAGTCCCCTGCTGTCTCATCGTCTACCAGCATATCGAGTTTTAAGTCCCCCAAGGCCCTGAGAGTTAATTTCCCAACATCGTCATAGAGCACATATATCTGGCCAGTGGCCTTTAGGGTTTCGTCCAGGGCGTTTTGGATGATGTCAAATAGGGTTTGATCGTCCTCCACCCGGCTGGCAATCTTATAGCCGGTGTCTGAAAGGCTACCCAGACGCAGCTGAAAGTCCTCTGCAATCATCTGGATAAGCTCCGTGGCCGTTTTATTGGTGTAGACGTAGGTATCCTTATTCTTGAGGTAATAGAGCTGGTCGTAAGCGGTGACCTTGATAATCTTAGGGTTGCTGCCCTTACGGGATTTCTCAAAGATAAACCCGTAGAAAACTGGGGTTCCACCCACGGAAAAACGGCAAGGGTCTCCCTCTTGGAAGCTCAGGCCGTCAGTCTTGACCACCTCGAAGGTCATTTTGCCGGGCTGGCCCTGCCGTTCCCACTCAATGGCAACATCTTCTACCACAGCAGGCAGCATAATGCTGTTGCCGTGCTGTATCATCAGTTCGTAATTCATGGGATGACGAACACCTGCCCCGGATAAATGAGATTTGGGTTGCTGATTTTGTCCTTGTTGGCATCGTAGATCTTGGCCCAGTCGCTGCCCCGCCCGTAAAACCGCCTGGCAATCGCCCACAGGCAATCACCTGCGACAACCGTGTAAGTCTTAGTGCTGGGGGCATTGCTGGCGTCCCGCTCTGTTTCCACAGATACGGAGGTTTTCTCAATTACAGCAACCTTGGTACTGTAGTCCCGCCACTGCTTCAAGTTGACGTCCACACTAACATCCAATCCGTTCTTGGCGTCCTCGGTGATGCTGTAGTCTTCGATGCTTACCTTGATGTTGGTGTCAAACAGGGATTTTCCATCCGGTGAGCGCCGAACCAGGATAAATTGCGTAGGCTTTCTGGAGGTCTTCAGCTCCTCCAGGTGTCCAAGATAATAGCTGGGTGGCCGATCACTGGCAAGCATCGGGAATACAAACGGTACGGTAATTTCGGTCAGGCCTGCAGCCCGGAGAAAGTTGATTTCACCTTCGTTCAGCAGGATCTGCGTCTTATTTTTGTTCTTGACTTTAACAGTCAGCTTGGAGGGGGTAGGCATTTCTACCCCGCCCAGATAGCAGGTGTAGCTCATGTGTGCACCCCCTCTGCCGCCGTCTGCAGAGCCTCGGTAAAGCCTTCTGTGAGCTCCCGAATTACCCCATCCAGGTCTGTGCTGCCGTCAATCTTATTGGTCATGCCGGTCATGTCAATGCGGACCTCTGCCGTGGTGAAACGGTTGATTGCATCCCGCTCCGCAATATCCATCAGGTATTTCAGATCTTCTTCCGCAATATCAAGGGAATCAGACATTTCAGCGGTATTGGCGGCGGTGTCCCCGGTGTTGTTATAAATCCCATCAAGGCTGTTCCCCAGATTATACTGATCCATCCCAAAGTCAGAAGTATCAGCCAACCCGGAAAACTGATCGGAAATACCATCCCCGAAAGAAGCTCCAGCTTCAAAGGCATCAGCATAGGCCCATCGCTCAACGTGTAAATCCTCACCGCTGACTTTGGCCATAATCTCTTCCCCTTGCCCAAAAGTTTCATCTACCCACCCGTCTAGAGAATCCCGCCATCCCTGAACGGCCCCGGCAAGATTGGAACCAAACAAGGTATCGATAGCCGAAGCGAGAGACTGAAGCAAGCTAAGAATACCGTCAACCAGATCGAAAAACAGCCTTGCGATAGACCCCACCGGGTCATTGAACACATTCCCGAAGAAGTTAACGAAGGCCGCAATGAAGTTCCACAGCACCGCAAAAATATCAATTACAAAGTTTATCATGGCAATAAACAAGTTTACTACAAAGGCAACCGCAACCATGAACAACCCCGTGATCGTCCCAAGAACGGAATGGGTAGAAGCCCCCCATACATCCATAGCCCTTACAACAGCCACAATAGCGGCTACAAGGGCAATCACGGCCAACACGATCCAAGTAATGGGACAAGCCAGAAGCGCTGCATTTAAGCCATGTTGGGCAGCCGTTGCGGCAAATGTGGCTCCAGTAGACATCATAGTTGCCGCAGCTTTCACAGCTTCTTTGGTGGCGGCAATAGCGTTTATGGCGTTCACAATCAACATTATAGCGTAATACGCACCAAGTGCCCCTACAAGTCCCCATACAATGGGCTCAATCCAACTCCAATTATCTACCACAGCAGAACCAACGTTGATTATTAAATCCAGCACAAAAGAACCTATTTGGGCAACGGCGGCAAGCCCATTAATCAGCCCATCCACAACTTGGGTAAATTGGGCACTGTTCATCAGTTCGTTGATTTTGTTCAAGATCGGCGAAAACGTGGACAGGGCTTTGTTCTTCATAGAAGTCCAGATTTGCTCCCATGTTTTGGGCATACTTTCAAACTTGGCGTTGGTTTCATCCGCCGCAGCGAACATGGCATTTTTCACCACTTCAGCTGTGATCTTGCCTTCTTCCGCATATTTCTTAATGGATCCTTCCGCAGCGCCCATGTAGTCCTCAATAGCTCTGGCAATGCCAGGGGCATTCTCAAGGATGGAGTTTAGCTCTTCACCACGCAACGCACCTGCGCCCATGGCTTGGGTAAGCTGAAGCATGGCGGCGGCTTGCCCTTGGGCGGAAGCACCGCCAATGACAAACTGTTTGTTGATCTGCTCCATAAAGCCGATCAGTTCATCATTTCCGCTAAAGGCGGATTTAGCGTTTGCGCCCATGCTCGCGATAGCGGAAGCAGTATCAAAATAGGCGGCTCTGGAACGCTGGGCAGAAGCCATGATTTTTTGTTCCAGTTCGGACACAGAACCGCCATCATCCACGATCAAGTTCAATCGGGCTTTCGTGCTTGCCAATTCATCTGAAATGTTCAGCACTTTATTGATTCCGGCGATACCACCAGCGGCAACGGCAACTTTCTTGATGGTGGACAGAAGGCCGTTGGCGGCGTTAGTCCCGCCGTGAATGGAATTGTTGAACTTCTGCTGTTCGTTGTTGGCCTTCCTGATATTTTCTTCAATGGAATCAAAGGCAGTTTCTGCTTTGGTCAACTCTTCACGGGCTTCCTGAATGGCGGAAACATCAACAGAATTTCCAGAAGCCCGTTGAATAGCTTCAAAGCTATTCAGCACAACACCCATAGCCTTCTGCATACTGCGAAGGGGGCTTGTTACGCCATCATATAGCGCAATCGCCGTGCGGATCGTTGCCAAGGAAATCACCACCTTCCCAAATAAGATACCGGGGAATGGCGGTCAATGCCGCCGCTTCCCCCGGTGCTGTTTTCGTTCAAGTTCCTTTTGTTTTTCTTTTTCCTTTTCCACTCGGATTTCAATAGCCGCAATAATGAAGGCCCGTTCCCGACGATTAAGGGCAAAGAAAGCGGAAGGTATCAGGTGCAATTCATGAAGGCAATAGTAAGCAATATTTGCTTCGCCATCGCCTTCATTTATTAGTTTTTTGCCTCGTCCACCTCGTCCTGAAGGGTGGCATCAAAGCCGCAAACCTCCTGGACCTTCTGAATATATTCGATGTATTCGCCGGGGGTCAGCATGGTTTTCAGAAGGGATTCAGCACCCATCACCTTGTAGCTGTCCTGAAGTTCCTTATTGTTCAGATCAGGGAACACAGTACAGGCCACGGCCAGTTTGCCAAGGTACATATCATAATCAGTTTCCTTTTGATACTGATTCTTCTTGCCTGGAATAGGAACCCGCTTGGCACAGGATTTCCGCAAGGCTTCATCTTCCGTGCCGGTGATAGTCTTGATCTTCCATTCCATGGGCTTCCGGTTGCCCTTATCGTCCCGTTCATCGGACAGGAACCGTTTGGAAGCAACGAACTTCACATTCTCAACCGCAACAGCGTTTTCAGCCAGAAAAGCGGACAAACTCATTGTTAAAAACCTCCTAAAATGTGAATGAAAATAAAAAATCCCGCCCACATTGACAAAATGGGCGGGATTTTGCCGGTATTACTGCATCCCATCCAGAACAGCAAAGGATTCAGGCATATCCCAAGATTCAAAGGTGCCGGACAAATCTTCCTCCAGTAGTTCTTCCCCGGCCTGAAATTTTGCGAGTGTGAAAGTGTCACACAGGCAATCATGGTGAATGATCGTCTGCCGCCCCACGGCGCTGGTGGGATCTTCATTTGTCACCTGAATTTCAAAATAGGGCATGACACCCGTTTTCTGATAGGCGTCAGCGATCTTACGAAAAATGGACTGATTGTAATGAGCGGTTCCGCTCCAAGTCCCTTTTCCGCCCGCCGCTTTGTGACCCATTCCAACCTTGCCCAAAATGGGAACTTCAGTCACATTGACTTCCCACTGACTTTCAAACTCGGTCAGGCTCATGAAGTTGTACCGGTTATCGCCAATGGTCACAAAGCATTCGGCCAAGCTGCCATAAACAGCATCCTTGGCGTTCATCACCGTGTTCATACCGATTTACGCCTCCTTTCTTACTGCACATAGACAGTCATGTAAAGCTGGGCCATAGCGTTGACAGGGGTAACATAGTCCGTCACCACAACCGTCTTTTTGGTATCGCCCTGCGCCACAGTCACATTGTCACTGGTGAAGTTCTCAATGGCCCGGATATTCTGAAGTTCGATGTGGTGCTTCACAATATCGTTCCACAGGCTCACCCGGCCAGAAGCATCATTGGGAACCTTGCCAATATACTTCTTGCCGAACAGAACCGCAATGTCATTGGCGATCTGATCCAAAACCCGGATGGTCTGGTTGCTGGAAAAGTCGCTGGACTTCACATCCGTAACGGAAATGAAAGTGTTGATGTCCTCCAGAACAACAACCTTTTCACCCACCTGATGGAACATGAAGGAACCTTCCTTGATACCGTTTTCCAGCTCGGTCTGGGTGTAATCGGTATCAATGGTATATTCACCATCATAATCCATGTTGGTTGCGCTCTTGTTCACAGCAGTTCCAGCAACAACGCCGGTGGTCCAAGGAATCAAGGCGGCGTTCCCCTTATCGTCCGCAAGGCCGTTCTTGACGCTCACAACGCCTTCATAGTCGGCCAGATCGCGGAAGCAAACCACCTGAAACTTCTTGCCCACATCATCCCGCATACGCTTACAGAATCCCGCAAACAGGCTGGAAATGGTGGCATTGGTAGACGGGCAACCCATGGCGTTGAAGGTATAGGCTTCCATCTTGTCCAAATAGGTCTGATAGGCCGCATCCTCCACGGTGCCATTAGTACCGTTGGTAAGCGGGGTGGTGGCAGTCAGGGAAAGGGTGGCGCTGATGATCCAGTCCACATAGTCATTGTCCTTCAGATCAGACATTTTGGCAATATCCTTCTGAATATCCACCTGTACTGTGTCAAGATAGGTTGCCACATCATACAGAGTGACGCTTTCTGTGCTGTTTTCGCTTGCCGTGATCACAGTCCGCAAGCTGTTACCACGGGTGCCGGGATATTTGGCCATACAGAAAGCGTTTGCCGCTTTCGTACCGGAACCGTTCAGACGGAAGAAATGAACCATTTTGGCATGTTTGAAAATCTCACGCATAGGCTTCAGTTCGTCCGCCGTGTACGCATAACCAAAAATCTTCTGACTATTCTTCAGGAAATCGGCCAGTTCCACAGTCATAACTTGGCCTTCAGGCCCCCAATTCAAATCAAGGGGGATGGTGGCAATGCCACGATCAGAAAGGGTGGCGCTTGCGTTTGCAACGGAAACAAAGTTCATGTAAGCGCCGGGCAGAATTTTATTCTGCACCAAAAAAGTACCGCCGCCAAGGGCCATATCAATTCACCTTGCCTTTCATAAAGTGATCAATCAGGCTTTGAACCCGCTCATGGGTGTATTCCTGCCCGTCCTTCAGCAAGACAGACAGAAGATCACGCCTTTTGGCGTATCGCTGGAAAGTCAGAATTCTTTCCTTGGGGAAGGCTGGAACAGTCGAAACGGCGGGGGCCGCTTCCTCTGCTTGGGCCTTTTTGGTTTTAGTTGCCATTGTCATTCCCTCCCCACCGTTCCAATATCGGTTTCCAAGGTTTCCATATAGGTTTCATCTTCCGGCCTGATCAGCGTCAGATTGAAGTTCACCATGAAATGAAGAACATTGTCCACAATCTCATAGTTCATGTTGGTTCCATGCAAAAGATCACCGTTGGGAAGCGTGATGAACCGCAAACAGTCCATCAGCGTCTCCGCAACGGTGAACATTTCCGCATTATTGCCGGGGGCCGTGGGGAAGTACATCACATCAAACGGATTGTGTTTCATAGAGCGCTGCCCCACCAGCGGGGAAAGATCGGGCTTCAACACCTGAATGAAGAAGCCGGGTTCCTCCAAACCCTGTTCAATATCATTCTGAAAGATTTCATATTTATCCCCAAAGGCGGTGTTCAGCGCCATTGAAATTCCTTTGATGATTTCATTCAGCATCAGAACACTTCCTTCAAAAACAAATACAATTTCTTTTCCAACAGGGCCGGGGCCTGAACTTCAAGTTCTTGGGTGGAGATCGTCAGCATGAACCGCCCCTTCACCCAACTTGCCTTCAGCCTCTTGCCCAAGGCGGGGACATAGCGCCCCGGCGTTTGCCGGTGGCCGTATTCCACATAGGACGCATATTCCGTGTTGTTCACAACGGTAACAAGGTATTCATCCCCGTGTTTTTCAATGGGAAGGATCGTCCAAGCATCCCGAAGGGTGCCGCCCGTATAGCCTGACCAATACTTTTCCCGAATGGCCCCGGATCGGGTCAGCATGGTATAACTCTTACCCTTTCGCTTACGAAACACCTTTTCACCGTTTTTGTTCGTGATTTGGGTCATATAATTTTCACCACGAACTTTGGTCGTCAGGGGTTCATCAAACTTGGGGGCCACGCCAACAGGTGTCCGTTTCTTTACCTTTGCCAAAAGCCTTGCGGCAATCTCATTGGCGGCTTGACGGCAAAAAGCGTCAAAATCCACGGAAGAAAGTTGTTCAAGGCGTTTGTTCAACTGTTCAAGTTGTTTGAAATCGCATTTACCCCACCGGGACATTAGGCATACCCCTTCCAAGGTTCCAGCATGATTTCTTGATGGTTCGTGAAAACCCCGGCTTCACCGCTCTTGGAATAGGTGAACTGCCGTTCAAGGTCATTGAACCGTGTTACCACGATTTTGCAACCAGCGGGGATTTCCACATCAGGGGACAGGAACAGCCTCACAGACTGCGCCACGGTCGCAACGGGATCACCATTGCTTGAACTTAATGTTTCAAAAGACAGTTTACAGGGCTGATTTTGAAGAAGCGGCTTTTCTTCAAAGTCAGTCAGTTTGGTATCAGGGTCTTTCACCTTGATCCGGTGATAGACGGTGCAACGGTCTTTCCAAAGCCGTTCAAGGGCTTTGCGCTGTGCGCTTACCACACCATTTTCCTGAACCGGTACAGTTCATCAGAACGGCCATTGATCAGATAATCAATCAGCACATTCAACCGCTGTTCCGGTGTCAGGCTCCCTTCTCCAAGCGCAAACACAGTGTTGGTGTCACCTTCCTGAATTTGCTTGATTGCCGCATCCAGATCAAACCCTGTAAGCTGTCCCACAGCCTTCTTCATGTTCAGGTATTCGCCCACGGCCATATAAACGGCCACACCCTTCAATCCATCCGGGATCACAGATTGATTGGTTTTATTGCAAATCCGCTGTTGCACATTCTTCAAGAGAATATCCAACAGCGGATCATCAGCGGCCCCCGTCACGCCAAAGGCCGCAAGCATATTCACAACCTCTTCACGCAACGAGGTTCACCGCCTTCCTTACGCCGCCGTGATCTCGAACCAGCCGTTGGTTTTGGGGTTGTCCCCCTCGACGGGAGTAACCTTGACATAGCCCACACCGGAAACGGCGTAATAGGTCTTGCCAGCGGTCACAGTGGTATCAGCGGTAACAGCGGCGGAACCCGTAACTACCATAACGGCCTTGGTTTCATCGGTCATGGCCGCAATGTAATACTTACGGGAATACACGGTGTTCTTGCGGATATTGCCTTCCCGCTCCTGCTCCACTTCAGTACCCTTCTTGTTGAACAGGGTCACAGCTTCCTTGGTGGCAAGAACCACCTTGCCGGTCAGGGCATCCTTCTTGGTGTAGATGTTGATACCGCCCACGGTGCCAACATAGCCCTGCTTGGCAAAGGCTTCCACATACTTCAGATCATCCTTCAGGGCCTTCCGCAACTTTGCCATATCGCCGGGATTGACAAAGCCAAAGATGGTCACGCCTTCAAGGTTCTCCAAATTCAGCATGGCCGCCGCATCCACAAAGGCATCAAAGCCAAGGGCGGTGGTCACAAGGGTCAGGGTGGCATCATTGAAAGCGGCGTAAATATCGGCGTTCTGCGTGTTGAACAGATCGGTTCCCGCATGGCGGGTGCCGGTAGTCACAACCATAGGATCGGTCATGGCTTCCTCGTCGAAGTACGCAAACCGGTTCTGTGCCAGAAGGATCTTGTATTCCTTCTCGGTGTAACCAGCGGTGATGGTCTTGGTGTTGCCCTCGCCCATCTTCAGCTTTTCGGTGCCATCGGTGGCCTTGTAAATGTGGATTTTGCGGGTCATGCCAGCGGTGCCGGTCAGGTTGTTGTCAACGGTGCAGAACTGCTGAAGATCAAGATGGGAATTGTACTGATCTTCAATTTCGTTGGACAGGAAAAAGTTATCATACACAACATTAGACATTACTCATTACCTCCATAAAGATTTTTGTATTCGTCAGGATGGTTGACGGAGAAATCATAGCGTTCAGCGGGAGAAAGGCCCCGGAACTTTTCAAGCGTCATGGAACCATCACCGCCGCCATCACCCTTTTCAGCGGATTTGGCCCCCTTGAACTTCTTGTCCGTGGCCTTATCGAAAAGAAAAGCTGTGTCTTTGCCTTCCACCAGCTTCTTCACTTCATCATCAAGGCCCTTGACAGTTCCATCCTCCGCCAATTCAGCCTTTGCGATAACGTCAGCCAACAGCGCCTTCACAGCCACGGTATTTTTGGCCTTTGCGCCGATCAGGGCCAGTTCAACAGCGTTGCTGATCTTCAGGGCCTTCAACTCTGCGGCGTGGTCAGCGTCCTTTTTCTTGTTGTCGGCCTGAAGCTGTGTGATCTGTTCCTGAAGGGCGGTGGCATCAGCCCCGGATTTCTTCAGGGCTTCCAACTGCCCATCCCGTTCCGTGATCGTTGCCTTGGCCTTGGTCAATTCGGTGTTTACCTCATTGAACCGGGCTTTGGTCACAAAAGAACCGTTCAGTCCTTCCATAACTTTGTTTGCCTGTTCTTCAGTCAGGCCCCATTCCATCAGCTTTTCTTTCGTCATGTGTGTTCATCCTTTCGGTAATCCTTTTTTACCGTGGGCAAAGAACCACGATTTTGAACCATTTTCTTTACTGCCCACACGGTTCCAACAGGCAAAATGGTATGAAAAAACCACCACCGGCCAGAAGGCCGGGGTAGTCAGATCATCAATATAAGGATTTTTCTTCCAGATCAGGTGGCTGGTAAGGGGTTCCCTTATCCAAACAGTCCTGAAGGATAGCTTCAATTTCTTCATCATCTAGCCCCATCAGGGCGAACAACGGGAAATTCTCATTGAATTTTTCAGCGTATTGTTTAATCAGATCAGGCATGGAAAACACCCCCTTAAATTTGACCGGCAATCGCTTCAATCATTTCTTCATACAGTGCATAGGATTTGGGCAAATACTTCTTGATCGTTTCCAGACTTTCCGGGCAAGTCATGGTTGCAGAAGTCATTTCCGCAAAGGCTTCCGTTCCAAGGCCCCAATCAACGCCATTCCAAGTTCGCTTTGTCCAGTAGGAACCGCCCCCGTGTCCAACACCACATTGGATTTTTCCACGGGTGGCACCTTCCAATATATCAGAAATATCACATGTCTGCAATGGCTCCAACTCTTGAATTTCTTGCTTCACAGCTTGGAACGCCATAGATTTTAGAGGTTTGAAGTTGGCTTGAGAAGCATAATAATCCGCCCAGCCTTGTGTGATCCACCCCTTATCCACCCAATACTGAAAATCGCTCTTATGGGTCTTCATATCAGAAAGAATGGATTTTACCCAATCATCAACTTCTTCTTTGATAGTCTTGGGAAAAAGCCCATTTTTATAGGTGGAAGAAAAATGCCATTGCCCATTCGGGCTTCCAAGCTGGGCCGCAAGTCCGTCAATGGCGTGGCCGCTTTCATGGAAGGTTGTAGAATACGGGGAAAAATATTTCCTTGCTTTAGCATCTTTGCTGATACCAACATAGATGTTGTTCCCGGAACAGTATGCACGGCCGTTGCAGTGTGGATCAGCAACCTTGATCTTGCCTTCATAAGCGTTCCACACTTTCTGAAGGTTCGGATTTTCACAGGCATCCACCCGATCCCGGATTTCATCATAGTGTTCTTTGCCAAATTTCTTGCCAAACTCACTTTCATAATCCCGAATCCGTTTCAATACCTCTCCCGCCGTGGCAACCGGCAAAGCGTCCTTCACGCCATCCACGAAAGCCTTCTTCCATTGGGTATAGGTCATGTTGGCAGGGACATAGTAAACTTCCCCATCAGCGTTCCGGGCGGCTCTTTCACCGTCCATATCATCAAAATAGGGGCAAGTGGTTCCCCGGCAATTACTTGACAAAAATCCATTGCAGAGGTATAATGTGGATTGAGAGGAGATGTCATAAACATGGCCGGTAAAAAAGCGTCTATCAATGCTAATGATGTTATCGAACTCTACAACTCCGGGAAAAGCGTTGCAAAAATCGCCAATATCTTTGGATGTACGCGAAAGCCCATTGTTCGTATTCTGAATGAAGTTGGAATCTCCATCAGGCAGCCCAACGCCAGAAAAGAACTCCCGCTGGATGAAATCATCACCCTGTATAATTCTGGCAGTAGCGTTAACGAAATTGCCAGACAGTTCTCGGTCGCTAAAACCGTTATTAAGCGCCGTCTTACGGAGGCGGGTGTTGTAATGCGCACCCCCACGGAGGCGAACCAATTGATGATGCGTAATCGAACCCGTGAGGAGAATGCCCGCAATGTCCAGGCCGCCCATAATGCCGTCAGAGGCAAAACCCGCACCCATGAGGAACTGTGCCAAAGAGCAATTTCCATACAGCAAAACTTCACCAGTTTTTCCAGTCCCTATGAGAGGCAAATCGCCGAAGAACTTACCAGCAGAGGAATCGAGTTTACTCCTCAAAAGGCTGTCGATAAATATAATATCGACTTTGCCGTTTTCAACAGCATCGCCTTTGAGGTCTTTGGCGGTGGTTGGCACGCTTATGGGCGGCACGGCGCAAGATTCGAGGAACGAAGCAAAAAGCTGTTCGACAGCGGGTACACGATTGTCATGTGCTGGGTTGGGTTCAACTATGAGTTTATCCCATCCGCAATAGTAGATTACCTGATCACCCTGAATGAGGTTCTTTGCTCTAACCCATCCGCGAGAGGTAAGCATTATATGATTCGGGGTGATGCCCAACCTTCTGCCATTGGCAGTAGTGAACTCGACTATCTCACCTGAATAATCGCTTTGCATGATAGCTTCTCCGTCAGGAGAGGCTATTACTGTTTCAGGCAGAACACAATTCGGGTGGAACGGGGGGACAGTCACGCCGGGTTCAAATTGGGCCAGCGGGATCACCACGCCATCAAGGGGTTGGCAAATCTCGCAAGTGTGAGAATCCAGCGTTTCCAGAATTTCAACCTTTTCAACCCCCAAATCCTGATAGGCTTGCTTGGCGGAAATAGCGTTGAAGTAGCTGGTTTCCGTATGCACCAGCCGCCCCGCCTGATAGCGGGAAACATTGAACCGCTTTTGAATTGCGCCTGTGATCTTCTGTGGACTATCGCCACGCAAAAGCCCCTGTGTCAGTTCTTTTTGAACATTTCCAATCAGTTCCGCTTTCTTGATCCAAATGCGGTCACTGAAAGTTCTTCCGTCCGTTGTCCACGGTTTTGAAAGTAAGGTTTCAAGTTTCTTTTGGTTCAGGGCGGTTATATCCCATCCAAGGCCAATGCCCTTTTGAATGGAAAACGCCGTTTGGGTGTACCCATTACCAGCAATCTGCTTCAACAAAGAATCCAGCCCGTCAAGCTGGTTCCCATACAGAAATTCAATCTGCTGTTGAATCTGTGTCTGAATGGCTTCCAGCCGGGAAACGTGGAATTTGGCGGAAGCGTTTTCCAACTTCTTCAGCCATTCGGCGGAAAGATTGTTTTGCTGTCCGATCTTGATATACTGATCCACCGTCCAGCGGAATTCTTCAAGCTGTCCAGTGGTCAACAGCTTCCGGGCTTCCGTCAGGCTGATCCCGTTGTTGGTGGCGAAGCGCCCATACCAGCGTTCAATATCGGCTTGAACCTTCCGCTGGGCATCGGTGAACATTTCTTCAAGGCTCTGAAGGTATTCATAACTTTGATTGTGGGCGCTTTCTTCCAGAATGGAGAACCGGCCCCGCCAATAATCCGCATTTTTCACAGGGCCAGCCCCCTTTCCTGAATCGTGGTGCTGGGTATGGGATTTGAACCCATACGCCAAAAGCGGCGGATTTTGAATCCACCCTGTCTGCCTGTTCCATGCACTTCAGCATAAAGGGCCACGCTGTTTCTTCATAGGGGCTTGCGCCTTGCTGAATTTTGATTCCTTCCTTTGTGGCCTTTGGTAGCCCGTACCGGATTTGAACCAGTGTTACCGCTGTGAAAGGGCGGTGTCTTAACCACTTGACCAACGGGCCATATAGAGTGCCAGGGAAGGGAATTTCACCCTTTGGCGGGTAGGAGTAATAGCACCCCGCCACACTCAATGTCTGCCCCGGCATATAGGAAGGGCGGGGCTTATTCATCCCCGCCCGGTTCCTTATTCTGATTTCCCCCGGTGCCAAAAGCACCGGAATATTCTTGGGCTTGCTCCAATGCTTTTTCCTTTTCCTTCTTCAACCGGGCCAGCTCCGCTTCAACATCACTTGTCCACGGGTGCTGTTCCACAATGGTTTCATCAGACAGAATACCAACGGATTTGGAACAATTTTCAATGGCTTCAGATTCATTGACCAGAATATCCCGGTTGAACACGATTTGAAGATCAACACCTTCAAAGTCACCCATCCCCCGGTTGCTGAAATCCTGATTAATGAACCAAAGCAACTGTTCAAAAGCGGCCTGAAATTCAGTTTCCATACCGTTTGCATCCAAATCAATGTCAGAATACATGGATTGAATGTTCATCTGGTTTGGATTGCCGCTCATGCGTTCATCCTTGGCATCATAACCGCGGGCGTTCTCGATCAGGGCCTTTTTGAACACTTCCAAAATGGACTTGTAATTTTCGGCGTTGACTTCCACCGTTAGGGTTTTCACCCCACCATCATCTCGCACTTTAACGGCTCCAAATGTGGCAAGATTGCGGCGGAACTCTCCCAAATCCTGGCCATCATAGTTTGTCAGGATCAAAATAGTGTTCCGAGCGTCCTCTTGCATATCATTTTCAAAGTCGGAAAGCATGGTGTTAATGCCATCCTGAAGGGTCTTGACACGGTTGATCAGAGGAAGTTCCTGCTTGTTGTACTTGAACGGAATCAGGGGAATTTCAGTCCAGTTGTATTCTTCAACTTCGCCTTCAGCGTCCACCACGGCAAAATAGTTTTCATGTTCCCCGGCCTCCACATCAGGAATCAGCATATCATTTTGAAAGATATACCGCCAAAGGCCATTAGGCTTGAAGATTTCAACCTTTTCAACGATTTCTTTTTGATAACCGTTCCAAACCTCTTGGGGGTACAGGCGAATAGCGCAATCAAGAATTGTGTGATCGTCGTCTGCCCAAAAAGGAAGAATGTCATAGGCGGGATAATGCTTGAAGGCCAACCGGCCTTTATCGTCATAATAGGGGTAAAGCCATCCAAGCCCACCATTCAGGGCATCTTCACACACATACTTCAACAGGCGCTGGAACCGTTTGTTGAACACCTTGGACAGAAGATCCACATAGCCTTTGTTTTCACAGTTCAGCGTGAACGGCTTGCCCACAAGATAGTTGGTTTTCTGATCCACCATCAGGGCATATTGATTGTTCACAACCCGGTTGTTCGGAAGGTTGTCAACCACCTGAAGTTTGCCATCCTCGCCAATGATCGTGCGCTGACGCTTCAAAATGTCATGCTTCCCGATGTAGTACAGATCACCGGTAAGCTGGTCCTTGCGGCGGGGACTATCCTTCCATTCCTTGATTTCAGCGGCAAAGAACTGAAGTTCAGTCATTCCAGTTCGTCCACCCTGAAGGATCAGGCGGTTGATCCGGTCTGTTTCTGTGTAAATAGGCATCAAGATCAAGCACCTTCCTTCAAAAGTTCATTACACCCGGCCTGTTGGAACAGGGCTTCCAGCTTGGGGAACTGGATTGCAAACCAATCCACAATTTCTTCATTCTCACCCCAAGAATTACAGGAAAGGCCCGATTCAAACAGAACAGCGTGAAGCAGTTCATGACGGATCACCTTGCGCTTGTAATGCTCCAAATCCGCTTTGGCTCCGGGCTTCCCGGCGCTTTCGCTCATATCAGAAACAATGATGGTCTTGATGGTGGTATCACAATACCCGTCACAATCGGCCAGATCAGGGAAATCAACGCTGTCCCCCTGATAGATGGTGTACGGCGTTCCCAACACCGAAACCACATGAAGCATTTTCTTCATCAGAAACACCGCCTTTCTATTACCCACTAAAATCAAAACCCCGAAAACACACAGTTTTCAGGGCCTTTTGTTACTATCGTGTCACTTAAAGCTGAAAGCGGGGCCAATCAGCACATCTTCCAGTGCATAGCGCATGGCATCCATCAGGTGGTTAAAATCATCAATGGGGGTGTTGATTTTAGCCCCAAACTTATCTTCATCCCAAGTGTAGTTTGAAATTTCAGTGATGAAGTTCACACACCGGGGATGAATGATGATGGTGTAGTCCTGAATATACTGAATACCATTGTTCACGCTGTCCTTGCCCTTCCGGGCGGCTCTCACATGGTACAGGCCAGCTTCCCGCAATTCGTCAATGCTCTTTGGCTCCGCACAATCGGCCTTGATCCGTTCCTTGGCGTAGCCCATCCGGGTCACACGCTCACAGATTGCCCGGTTGGTCAGGGCTTTTTCATACAGTTCATCAAATACCCAAATGGTTCTTTCCTTTTGGCTCACCAGCCCACAGAATAGGGCTGTGGGGTCATTGGTATAACCAAAGTCAAGGCCAAAGGCGCTTTTTACATCGGGCTTGGCAGAAATGGCCTGAATGTCAAAGGCTTCTTCCCGCCACTTCTCATAAATCAGGCCATCCACAATGCCCCAACCACCAAGGCCAGCCACTTTGTAGCGCCGGGGGTTGTTTTCCCGCATGGTTTCAAAAACCTTCAGGTCAGCGGCATCCAGCCATTCATTACAGGTGTAATTGGTGGTTGTGGCGTAAATCTGACCATCCGGGGAAGTCCAGCTATCATGGAAGCGATATGTGGGGTTGCCTTGCCCATCCTTGCCGGTGATCTCACCAAAGAACCGCTTCCTGATCCAGTGTTTTTCATTCCACGGGTTGAAGGTCAGCGTGATTTGCTTGAACAGGCCAGTTTCCGGTGGAACGGCACCACGGATGGATTCATCCAGCATATCAAAATCAGCTTCATTCATGATTTCGTATGCTTCTTCAATCCAGCACCAGCACAGGTACCCGATTTCAACGGTAATGGAAGTTACCTTCAGCGGATCATCAAGACCCCGGAAATAGATTTTTTGGCCGGTGGGCTTATAGGTCATTTCAAGGGGGCTTTCTTTGATCTCCCAATATGCCTGAACCCCAAGCTGGTTGATTGCCCACTTCAATTCCGTAAAACAGGAATCTTTCAAGGTTCTGAACACCTTACGAACAACAAGGGTGTTGGCTTCCGGGTATTCCATCATCCGCTTGATGATGTTCAGAGCCGTTGTCTTGGATTTCTTGGAAGCACGGGAACCCTTGCACACCCGGTAACGACCCTTGAAGTTCCAGAAAGTGGCGTAACCCTTACCAACCACTTCAGGGAGAAAAACCCGCTTGGCGTTGGGGTTAATCTTCAAGCTGATCATCTCCCGAAATTACTACTGGAATGACTCCTTCCACACCAACCTTATCAGTGAACAGGCCATAACGCTTGCCAATTAGTTCAGCGGCCTTCAGGCGCTCTTTGGCGGAAACGTCAATATCCGTAACCGTCTGGACACCCTCACCAATCAGCTTCAAAACTTGTTCCGTATGCTCACCTCGCATAACAGAAGTAAGATATTTCATCACTTCTTCAGCGTCAGCAATCTTAGCAGAATGGATTTTTTCAAGTTGTTCGTCAATATAGGCTTTTAATTCAGGTTTGTTCAGGTTTTCATTTCCGATACTATAAGCAGTCTTTGGGGAATATCCTGCCCGGATCGCCGCTTGCTTTGCGTTGCAATCAATCAGGTATTCATCACAAAACCGTTTCTGCCTTGCGTTCACAGCGGCAACCCCTTTCTATCACAGGATAAGAAAAGCGCCCCAGTTTCCCGTAGGCGCAATTTCATAAATAGATTATCTCACATAAATTACTCTGTTTTCAACCGGTAGCACTCTGTTTTTCTCTGTTCCTGAAAAATTCGCTGTTCGCTTGAGAAAAAGCAAGCAACCCTTTCCAGTGAAGTTCATACACCCATTGAATTGAAAAGTTAACTTCAAGAGCAATATCTTCCCATTTTTTCAACTGGATATAGCGCCCAATTAGAATATTTTGCTGATCAAGATCAGGAATCCGGCTGATCATGGTGAAGGCTTCCTGTTTCATATCAACAAGTTCCTCAATGCGCCGGTTAATATCGGCTTCAAGGTCAACAATCTTGGCAACCGTTTCTTCAAGGGTATTTTTTGGGCCTGAAGTCTGCACCTTGTCAGGGTTCAGTTCATAGCTTTGGGAAGTCAAGCTGGAACGTAAGGTTTGAACCGTATCTGTCAACCGCTGGATCAGCCGGTCAGTTTTCCGAATTTGGGCAAAGTATTCCTTGGCCTGTTTGGAAAGTTCTTTATCGGTCACTATGTAACACATCCTTTCTGTGTATCTGTTCCGTTTTCATCATATCTGTACCGTTGACGATTGCCTGAAAATCAAGCGTTTTCCGGCTTTTGGAACAGATGGTACAGATGAAAGGCTGGTTTTCTATATGCTCTTTTTCTTATATATTTTTTATATTTAAGAAGAAAGAATAATAGCCTCTGTACCATCTGTTCCACCCCCACCACCCCAACAACCGTTTTAGGGCTTTGGGGAATAGCTTTCTTAAAAGTTAATCTTCAAAAAGTTTGAATTTTCCAATACTGTATCAATTCAGCGGCGTTCATTGTGTTCAGTTTTTGTACTTCCAATTTACTGATTTCATGACCGAACCGAATCCCAAACATTGGAACTTCAAACTGTTTGCAATATCGTTGCTTATACGGGTTTTCAGCATGGGAAGAAACAGGGTAGGACGCGCAGCAAAAGCGTTTCGTTGCTCTAAATCGTTCAGTTTCTTCCCGGCTCTCACAAGCGGCGGTGAATCCATTGGCACAATTCCAGCAACATTTGAAAATTTTCTTCATTGGTGTTCCCTCCCAGTTTTACGATCTTTGATTTCAATGCGGTTCAGGAGTTCAAACCCTGCCAAACGTATGATGTACTTCAGGACAAAGATCAGGATGTTCACCCGCTTCTGCTGTTCATCTTCATCCCGGATGATGTTTTTTGTGCCGTGATAGGCTGTCGGATCGTGATAGCCTTCAGCATTTTCCCAAGGTTTAGGCATCGGTTTTCCCTCCTTTTTTCTTGATTTGAGAAAGATAGTCTTTCGCTGTTTGCACTAACGCCTCATCGTGCATCCCAACACATCCTTTCTGACATCCGTAACAGATATGTAACACATGTGCCAATCATCTGTTACATATCTGTTACGCAGTTTTCCAAACTTTTTACTAAAAATCCTGCCCATTTTTTCTAAAACCCCGCATTCTCAAAACTTTTTTGCGCCTCTACAAGGTAGTGTAACAGATGTAACAGATCTTGCGCCAATTCTACCCCGTTTTTTTATATACCCCCTACACCACTCCCCTTATATATTTTTTCAAATTTTCTCAGAAATAGGAAAAGATCTGTTACATCTGTTACACTACCTTATAGGGATGTAAAAAAGTTTTGGAAATTCTGTGTTTTTTCTAAAATTTGCGTGTTTCTGATGCAAAAAGTTTGGAAACCGTGTAACACATGTGCCAATCATCTGTTACATATCTGTTACGCAGTTTTCCAAACTTTTTACTAAAAATCCTGCCCATTTTTTCTAAAATTTGCGTGTTTCCGATGCAAAAAGTTTGGAAACCGTGTAACAGATGTGTAACAGATGTGCCAATCATCTGTTACATAATCGTTTTAGAAAATACTCTTACCGGCGCTCCATCTATTCGTTTCAAGGCTGTCTCATAACCCCATCTACTAGCAATTTGCCGTGAAAATTCAACGTTAGACAGAGGCTGAAAGTTGTTTGCCAAGCAATACTCTTTGTACTTCCGATAGACGTCTTTCGTAGGTTCGTTCGCAATCCCATCCAGGCCGATTTCTTGAACAAATCCAATAATGGGATTATTGCTTTCTTCATACTCTTTGAGTTGTCCTTGTACGCGCGTTGATGTAGTGAATTTTACATTGCTGAGAACACGCTGCAACCCTGCCAGTCCCAACAAAATCAAATGTTCCATCGCCTCTTGTTCGCAAAGTTCATCCTTAATAAATGGCCTGAAATCCGGGTCATTTGGCGTAAACTTTGCGTCAAACGGGATAATTACTAACCGCCGTTGCACTGCGCCAGTTTTGTCCTTGATACGGGGAATCACATTTGCACTGAATAGAAACTTTGCATAATTGTTAAATTCAAAAGGGTCCTGGCCCTTACGTTCTACATTCACCCGGTCCCCAGTTACCAGCTTCTTGAATACAGACGCATTTGCAATGAATTCATCTGCAATATCATCACCAATGTTTGCCAACTTTCCAAATAGTTCAGCAGTTTTGAACCGGTCTCCAAGTTCCTTTAGGTCAAGAGAAGCAATGTTGTTGTCTCCCAATATATTTTTTACCACATGAAGGAAGGTAGATTTGCCGTTGCTTTTGTCACCAATTAAAATGAAGGCCTTTCCAAGTTCGTTGCGCCGGTACAGGCAATAGCCCACCATTTCTTCCAGCAAGGCCCTAACTTCAGGATCGTTACAGGCCAGACGGTCAAGGGTGTGATCCAGCAATTCAGAATAGGCTGCGGGATTGTACGGCCACGGAATTTTATTGGTGATCACCACATCAGGTGTAAAGCCCCGGAACGTGCCGTCCTTGATATTGTACAAACCATTATTGAAGGCTATAATGCTGGGGTTTGATGCCTTCACGTCATCCTCTATCATTATTTCAAGGTAAGCTAACACTTCAGACCGGTTTGCCCGTTTTAAATGTGGGATGTGCTTGATCATTTGAGATTCGATTTCCATGCGGCCAGGCACGTAAATGCCATTTTTGTAGATATGCAATTGGCCATTTACCTTCACAATATGGTTATTATTTTTTAAGTATGTGGCAAATCTATCAAATAAAAACGTGGGGCCTTTGAAGAATACCGGTTTTTTGAATGCATCATCCCGAAGAATGGTTTCCAGCTCACGTTCTGAAAGGGGTTCTTTCAGAACATATCGGTTGATCAGGCGGATAGTTTCACGGGCTTCTTCTTTTGTGAAATCCTCACTTTGGAGAGTTAAAATGTAGTTAAATAAGCTCTGGTTTCGTCCGTCACCCGCTGACATTTCCAAAAACTTTAGACTAGTCTTCACAGGGGTCAACCACTTAGGAAGTTCCTGAATTGTATCTTCCGGGCAATCCAGCAAAACCGGCCTTTCAACACCCTTGAACTTCAAAATGGCATAGCTGTTATTGCGGCCCACCTTGGCATCCGTAGTGATACCTACAGCCAAGGTTTGTTTTGTCCAGCCTTTTTCAACTAAGCCTTCTGGGTTACGGAAATAGAAGTGCTTGCCCCGTGTTGTAGCATACACTTTGCATCTCAGGCCCAAATCCTGAACCATCTGAAACAGCAGATCAGAAGTTGGCCCATCGTCCACATCAATCAAAATGGTTTCATCCCCAAGAATCCCGGCATATTCATCCAGATCGGAAACTTCTGCAAGGGTATTCAGGTGCTTCTTCCCCTTGAACCGTTCAAGGCATTGTTTATCTTTGGTGGGTGCATAGCCCCTAAACAACGATGAACTCATACCCTCACCCTTTCCCGCCGATTTTGGGCTTGTTCTTTAGCGGTTGCCCATCGGCAATTATCGGGGGAATAACCTTTATCATTGTCGATACGGTCAATGCTCAAATCATTCTGATACCCGTGTGACATACCCCAATCATAGAAGGCTTGAAAATCGTTCAGCCATTCTGGGCAAACATTTATTCCCCGCCCACCCCAATCCTTATATTGGTGAAAATTTGGATTGTAACAGCGGGTTTTCATGGCTTTCCAGATACGGTAAAGCCGGGTTCCTTTTCCGCCGTGGATATGGAAATGGTTATCTTTGCGAAGGCAACCACAGCTTTTGGTATTTCCACTTGTCAAGCTTTGCGCCCTTACCACAAGCTGTTTTCCACATTCACATTGGCATAAATAAGCAGGATGATTGTTCAGGTTTTCTACCCGTTTTATTACTGTAAGCCGCCCATAAAATTTGCCACTCAAATCTTGAAAACGCATAAATCACCGCCCCCCCCCTATCTTGTGGTTTTTGAAAGTTCATCTTCAATTCTTCTTCACCCCAAAATCCTTCAGGCGGTCCCACGCCATTTTAATGTAATATCCCTTGTCCAGTTCTGCCGGGATCGTCATGTTTGTCACATCATCGTTGACGACGAAACAGTGTTCAGGGGTGTTGGCAAACTGTTCCGGATTCTTTTCCCGGCCCTTAACGATTTTCCCGGAAACTTTGAACAATCCGCCCTTGCTTTGATCGGTGGACGCAAACACCCGAAATGTTTTATCTGTCTGAACCACACCTCCACTGAACCGCTTCACAGTTTTTAGCCGGCCCTTTTCATCCCGGATTTTTTCCAGTGTAATAGTGGGCGAGTACAGGGCATGTTTATATTTACTGGAGATCTTCACCACTTTCTGAAAATCCCGTAAACTGTCACAGGCTCCTACGGTTTCTTCCGGGGTGGTCCCGTGTAGGAAGTAGTTCACAATAGCCCGGTTGACAATGGGGAGGTCATAATCCAGATCTGACAGCTTCTTTACATAGGCCCCTTTGCATTTCCAACGAGGTTTCCCTTTTTCATCCCGCAATGGGCCAGAAGGAATAATGATGTAGTTGTTTACGTCCTTCTGATAAACCTTTTGGAACTCGTCAAACTCAAGGCGCATTCCAGTTCTTTGCTCCCACTCCCAACATAGATCATCCAGCAATTCAAAATCTTCATAACGGCGAAGTTTTACCAGAATACCATCCGTGTTGCTCTGGATGATTTCACAATGATCTTCCAACCGTTCAATCAAATCCAGAAGAAGAAGCTGACCGCCCACACAAACATTGTTGGCCTGACGGGGATCATACATGGCATTGTGCTTGTCCTTCATAGCACCATATGTGCTGTTCAGAACGATTTTGTAAGGCTGTTGCATGGGGTTCTTTTCAGCCTTCAGCTTCAGGCGGGTGTGGTAAATTTTCGCATATTTGGAAGGATCATGCACATTGCGGGATAGCCACTTATAAACCAGCATCAGGGATGGGTAATAGGAAGCCACATCCACATTTACAAACCAGCCTTCCCCGTGATATTTGGGAATGGCCCCGTGAAGGCCGCCCCAAGCAAACACGTGAGGCACCCCGGCCACATTCAGTTCAAGGGTCTTGGAATAATCTTGGTTCAGCGGATTTTTATAGAAATTCAATACTTCCTTGTATTTCTCAATCCGCAAGGTAGGCGGAAACTCAATCTCAAACTCATCGTTGTGATCCCGCTGAACGGCCCCAAGAATTTGGGCGGAAAGCTGGGCCTTGGTGCGGCCAATGTCTGAAATAGGAAGGTGAAACGCCTTGACAAGTGACATTTGTGCGTCAAATTCATCTTCCTTCCGCCGAAGCCACACTTCCACGGTTTCTTCCACGTCATGGCGGCAATATTTAACCGTTTCCTGTATTTCCGCTTCTGTCAATGGCCGGTCAATATCAAAAGGAACACTGGTTTCCTTGATACAGTGGCCCATGAACGCTTCCAGCGCCTTCAAGCTGATAGGCGGATTGGGCATCACATCATAGTTGATCACCTGGAATCCTCGAAGCAGACTAGAAAATCTATAGCCAGGTTTATCCTCGACAATGATCCAGTCGTTTACTTCCTTGGGGTTAAACCCACAAAGAATCCCCTTCAAGATATACTGGTCGTAGTTGCGGCTATTGTATCCCGCCCAAATGGTTCCCTTGTGCTTCTCATAGAAGCGCCGCAACTGTTCAGGGTCATTCACTATTACGGTTTCCTTTTTGGCATCCAGGTCAATCAGCACTACAATCCAATCGTGCTTAAAAACTTCAAAATCGTAGAAGACCATCTTTTCACCAGCTTTCATGTCTGTGAAATCAGTTCGGCGTTTCCGCCTTAACAGCCCCGCCACGGGAAGGCTTTCACTTGGGGGCCAACCGGGGCAACCGCCCCGGCATCGTGTGAGTGTATTAGGTAAACTTTTTTTAGTTTTCCGGTTCAAACACTTCTTCAACGGTGATTGAATTGAACCGGGAATCATCATAGTCCACGGCGTATTCCAGCCCCGCTTCATCAATGGCTTCCGCCACATCCAAAACAAGCTGATTGAACTGCTGGTAACTCTGGAAGCTGATTCCCAGACCGGAGTCTAGCTTTTCCAGAAAGCCCATGGCGGAAGCGATCATGTTCTTGTCGTTTTTGGTGCCGTACAGAACCCGGTTCATAAAAAGGCGCTGCCCCTTGAACTCACCGGACAGGATTTTGAAGGCCACGGCCAGCATGGGGCGGTTGGGATCGGCCTTGGTGCCTTTGATCTCCATGTGTTCCAGTCGAACTTCATACTTGCCAGCGGGAATGGTGGGGAAATCCCCGCCGCCGTTCTTCTTGGCCTCCTCAACATCGGCCTGAAGGCCCTTCAGGTCCACAGAACGGTCAATTTTTGAGAAATCCATAGCTTTTTCCTCCTACTATATTATATATTATTTTTGATAATTGCTAAACCATTTGTCAGTGATTGGTCCACGGCGTGTTTGTCCACCCATGGGGTCTCGATCAGGTAGTGAATATTCTGAAGGACTTTCCGCAAATCCAGAAAAGCCTGTGTGTTGCTTTCCAGAATTGCTTCATAATAGGCCAGATCGCTTTCCATTTCTTCAGGCTGGTTCACATGGGTTTCCAGCCATTGGGCGGCATCCATACCCATTTCCTGATCCACCAAGTCCAGAAAATCACGGAATTTGAACAAGGTATGGCTGGAACCATCCTTCAGGGTGATCATACAAGGAGAGGGATCAATCTCCATCAGCTTTCACCACGCTTTTTCCGGGTGCGCCGGGGCGGGTTCACATCCATCTTGGGGACTTCCTCTTTGGGCCTGTCCCACATAGGGCAGTTATCAGGGCCGCCTTCTTTGTGGCAATGGTGGCCGGCATCAATGGACGGACAAAGGGGAATTTCAGCATTTTCTTCATGCTGTCTGAAAATCCGTTCAGCGTCCGGGCATTTGGGCAGTTCGGCGGGTTCCTCGTCACCCTCCCAAGGGGGATTTTCGCCGGTGTCCTCGTCCGCCTGTTCACCATCTTCCACCGCATCAGGATTGGTGGGCGGGGTTTCGTCCTTGGGCTTTCTTGCCCGTCTGCTGGGCCGCTCGTCCCCGCTGTCAGGCGTTTCAGGCTTGGGGGTGGCCGGGGTATTGCCGCCCTGTTTAACGGCTCCTGCGGCCCTCTGGTTAACTTCCTCGTACACATCACAGAACGCCGCATAATCCAGCGGGATTTCCTTGTTATGTACGGTCAGCCGCCCACCGCCAAAGATCACTTCAGAAGTTTTGAAAGACAGCACCCGTTCATTGTCGTCCGCCACGATCCGGGCAACCAGATCAACCATACCGGCAACCTTGTTGGCAACCTTGTCCTGAAGGTTCGGCTTGATGGAACTGATCTTGTCGCCGCCCTTGCGGGTCAAATCCCGGCTTCTGTCCTCATGGCTGATCAGGATGACATTCTCATAATCCAGATTCACCAGCCGTTTCAAAGTGTTCAGGAATTCACTTCTGACCATATCCCATGCCCGGAAGGAATCATCCGATTCATGCTTCCAGCCCTGACGGTCACAGATATAAACCCGGCAAGATTCATACACATCTTCCAGCAGGTCAACCACAATGGTCTTGAAGTCGTTCTGCTTCTTTTCCAGTTCGGCCACGGTTTCCATGAACACTTCATAGGCCAGCTTGCGTTTGGTCAACCGCCCTTCCACCGTCACCGTGTCCCGGATAGCGATATAGGGGGCATCCACAAACTTGATGTTGCCATCTGTGTTCAGCATCAAGGGATCGGGGAACTCGTTGGCGAAAAAGGTTTTGCCGCTGAAGGGTGCGCCATACAACCACACAACCTTCTTTTTGGTGGCGTTCAGATCACGCCGTTCATTCTTGGGGAGTAACATATAATCCCATCCTTTCTGACAATATTCTTCATATTCACACCAACCACAAAAATGGTTTGGGTTCTTGGGGAAGTCCGTGGCTTCAACCATGTGTTTCACATTGGTCAGGAAGTTCACGATTTTCAGGGGGTCATACTGAACCGGCAACAGCGTTGGTTCAGCGTCTTTCAAAGCGTCCTGCAACCTGTCCCGGAATTGGGAAAGGGTTTCTGTTTTCTTCTGGCGGATTTTCACCTTGGGAACCATCAGAAAATACATATTCCTGATCCGGTTGCCGGGGTGGGTCAGTTCATACCAATACTTGTATTCGTGAAGCTGACCGGAAGCGGCATAGCTTTTGGCATTGTTGGAATATTTGAAATCATAAAGATCAAATACTTGAACATCACCGCACCACTGATTATCCGGGTGCAATGGATTCATCCAACCAGCGGACCAAAGATAATCCATGAAGCCCACAAAATCAGCGTTCCCAATGGGAAGTTCAAAGGCTCCGCCCGGTGGCAACAGGGCCTTGGCCTTGGGGATCATGGCTTCCAGCTTGATCATTTCATTGATATGATCATCCGTCAGAACCGGGAAGCTGTTCTGGTAGAATTCAAGGGCCTGTTCCACCCCTTCTTCAATGCCCGTGTGAAGGGCCGTTCCAAGAATCAGGGCGTTGTCCGGGTCTGCGCTGGGGATTGTGTCTATCCCTTCCACATATCGCAAGCGGTATTTGTATGGGCATCTATCAAAGACTTCAACCCGGCTGTGGGAAACTCGCATTCTTTCACCCCTTTCACAATGTTCTTGAAGGCTTCAAAACCTTCCGGGTACAGGATGAAACCGAAACACTGTGATTGGTTGATCTGTTTCAGGTTTCGCTTTTGAAGTTCTGAAGGGGTTCCGTTGGAAGCCTTCAGTTCCACTTCAAGGGAAATGCCTTTTATGGTGATCTTCATATCAGGCAAACCGGATTTGGTATATCTTCCGCCGCCCCACCGTTTTTCCCAATACCCACAGGGCGGGGCCTTCATCCGGTCAACCGGCTCCCCCAAAGGGTAAATGCCTTCAGATTCCAACCAATCCTTCAGACGGTTTTCAAAATTCTTTTCACCGGCCATTAAGGATCACCAGCTTCCGCCAAATAATTACACCACGCCATGAAAGCACGAAGTATCGGGTTGGTACTTCCCTGATCAGACCAACCAGCAAATCCAATGAACCCATCCCTGTTGAAGCTGATACACTCACGGCGGGTGAAATAATGGGCGTTCATGTATATGTAGCATTCCGTTATGCTCCCATTGCTTTTCTTCTTCATGTCAACCCGCTTGCTCAATGTTATGGTGACAGAAGTTTCACCGGCCTTGTTGGATTTCTTCAATTCTTTCTGAAGCATCATGCAAAGGATCAGAATATCACCCTCATGAATACTGTCATAGGAAAGGCCACGGCTTTTGAAGAACTTCCTTGCTTCATTGGCGGTGCATACGGGTTCAAATCCTCGGCAACTCATGATTTATCCCCTTTCAGGGCAATCTTCACATACCCGGCCTTGGCACTGGATTTGGAACATTCCGCCGCAATGTCAGGGTATTTCTTCTTCAGCTTGGCGGAATCAATGCTGGTGGCGGTGGTAGGCTCCACAAGGGTAAGGTTCAGAACATCGGATTCAAATTTCTTGATCCCGTACTTCACCATAGCTTCATACAGGGCCGCTTTCATCTGTTTTTCCTGTTCCTCAATGGCCTTTTTGTGGGCAGACAGGGAAGCAATAACGTTCAGGGTGGCAAGCTGGGTGGCCCTGAATTCTGCAAGGCCGGTTTCCTCGCCAAAGGTGGCTTCCCCACAGGCGTTGGGATTTTCTTCACACGCTTCTGGGCAATCCTTGTTTTCCGGGCAACATTGGCAACATCCATCAAACTTGCCCAAGGGACATTTGTTCTTGCATTTAATCATGTCGTTCACTCCATTTCATAGGTGGTTGTTCGCATTGTCTGAATAGTTCATCGTTATAGTCTTTGCGCATTTGCAAGGTTGCCAGTATGTTTTCTTCCACCGTTCCGGGGCAGATCAGAAGGTAATAGAAACACGGGCGTTCTTGCCCCATCCTGTGAATCCGCTTTTGGCTTTGCTCCCAAAGTTCCCAGCCTTGGGGAAGGCTGAAGTAAATAATCTTGTTGGCCTTTTGGAAGTTGCCCCCCATAGCCCCGGCCTGATATTGAATGAAAGTCACGCTGTTGGATTTATAGTGATAGGCGTTCAAGTCCTTCACTTCACCGGACAGGACGGAAACAGGTCGGTTCATGCCCTTCACCATACCCTTCAAGCGTTCCATTTCCTCTGTGAAGTTATAGAACACAATCAACCGATCATCCGTACTGTTCGCCAAATCCCGGAAGGCTTCATACCGGTAGGGGTTATACAGGCCGCAAAGCTGACGGGCATACAGGCGGCGGGTCAAGCTGGTATCACCAATCAATTCCCGTTCACTCTGTTCATTGGAACCCCAAAAATCTGAATCCAGTTCAAATTCCTGAAGGCTTGTGGTGCCCACACTCACCACCCGTTCTTTCCAGAACTTCCAGTAGAGCGGGGAAGGCCGGGTTTTCACTTGGATCAGGTTCTTTGCGGGAAGGTCAATCCCGGCATCATCAGTGGTCATGAATACCGCTCCATGTTGGGCCAGCTTCATTTTCAGGCGATCAATATTCTTATATCCGGTTATGTGTTGCCGCCAAAAACTATCAGTTTCAACCCATTCCGTTTCAATGTACTGCTTATAGAACAGTTCCTTTGAAATGTTCCATCCCAAAAGCTGACATTGGCTCCACAGCTTTTCATATTTACCCCCGGTGGGTGTACCGGATAACAGGATCACATTATCAGGATGAAGGCCAAGGATGAATTTAGAACGCTTGGCGTTCTCATTCTGGATCAGGGAAGATTCATCCAGCATCAGCGTGAAGCCATTCAGGGTTTTCAAAATCTTCCGCCTGAAGGTCAGTTCATAATTGATCACGCCAATCATCAGGGTTGGAACTTCACATTGAACCTGTTCAAAGAACCATTTGAAGGTTTTCGGGTTGGTCAGGTCAAACACACAATTCCGGGTGTAGTAAGTCTGAAAATGTTCAACCCAATCCTGAACCTTTGAACATTGGCACACCACCAGATTGATCCGCTTATTCAGCTTCATCATTTTTTCTGAACCCACAAAAGTTTTCCCAAGGCCCATATCAAGATAATAGGCGCATCGGTTGTGGCCTTCCGTCAGGTCAAGGGCCTTTTGCTGGTGCTGGAATAAGGTGATCATTGAACCTGCACCACCTTGCCCAAGACCTTCTTGGCGTGGGTGGTGGAACCAAACAACTTCTTCACCACGGCGGCACAGAACCCGGCGTAATAGTCGTAAGTATCGCCATCACCACAGGAAACGATGCTTTTAGTGCCATCACCCCAAAGAACAACGGTCTTGGGGCCGCTGAAGATAACTTTCTTCACAGGGGGGAATCCCGGCACGGTGAAGGCGGGAACCGCTCTGGTGGAAGATCCCCGAAAGACTTTCAGACACGCTCCCCCAAAAGTTGGGGCCTTCAACCAGGGCCAGCTTATCTTCCGAAAACCAGAACAGGCCCTTGGAACTTGCATCATTTTGAATTTCTCCAACTCCACGCCAGCCTTTTTCTTGCTGGAATAGTAGTTCTTCACGATACCGACACAGCCGGTATATTTGCCGCCGTACTCCGCATCAGGAAGCACCTTCACAGACACTCCAATATTCAGCATTTTTCATCATCCTTTCTTTCCGGTCAGGCTAAAGAACTGATCAAACTGTTCGGCTCCCACATAATCCCGGAACTTGGCCGGGTTAACGTAGTAGTTCTGCGAACCCTTATCGTTGGGGACAGCGTTACCAAAGGGGAGAAGGCCACGCTGAAGGCCGATTCTGAGGAACTGATCAGATTTACCCATGCACCGGGCGGCTTCCTTCACGCTGATCTTCTTGATAGGTGGTATTGCAACTGGGGCAGCTTCATGGCCCATCAGATAATCAAAAGAAACGGTAGTTGCATCCGCAAGGATTTTGATCCGCTCCGGGCTGGGCGTGTTCTTCCCGGACAGATACTGACTGATTGCGGCCTTGGAAACCTTCGTCTGTTTTAATAGGGTAGCTTGGCTCATGCTGGCCTGTTCCATAGCGTTCTTCAAACGCTCTGCAAAGGTGGTGTTCATTGTGCTTATTCCTTTCATTCTTCAAATCCCCGGAAAAGAACGCAATCATTAGCGTTCAAGCGGTTGTCCATGGCTTTTTTCTCGGTGTCATACCAAAGAACATTTGGATCATTCCAATCTGAAACCCGGTGAAGACTATACTGCCCATTCTGAAAAGCATAGAAAGAAACTTCATGCCTTTTTCCGTAGGTATTCACAGCGGCCACGCAATACTTGATTTTGAACATCCGCTTTACTCCTGTTCTTCAAAGGGAACATCACATTCCCCGCAGATCACACAAATTTCTTTAGTTGCCCGGATAATGATTCCACAGTCGGGACAAACGTACTTCCTGGAACTAGAACCACCCTTGCGAGAACCTTTTAACCTTGGAACTTTGGGGCGGACAAGGGTGAAACCGTTTTTCCCAAGGGATTTCACAAAGGCTTCACCTTCCGGGGAAAGTTTGGTAATATGCCATCCGTATTTACTGCCCTTTTCCACAGTCAAGGCCCCGGTTGTTTCAGCAGCTTTCTTGAACTTTTTGTTGTGGTAGGTACCGGATCTGGAAGTATCCTGAACGCCGTCCTGAAGATTCTTCAGATGAACCATTTCATGAATTAGGGTGGAGCAAGTTTCTTCAAAGGGACGATTCAAGTATTCGGCGCAAAGGTTGATTTCATAAAACTCACCGCTTTCGGTCCCATCTTGCCAAGCCTTCCACAAGGTACACCAGCCATAAGATCCACGGGTATGATCCTGGGAAACGCTGATCACAGGCTTCTCCAGTGCCCCGGAAAAGAATCGGGTGTTGAACTTTGAAAATAAACTTTCAAGTTCTTCGATGATTGGTGCTAAGCTTACAGAATTCATGGAAGCACCTCTCAAATGGTGGTATAAACCAGACAAATCACACCAATCAGCGCAAACATTGCTGTCGCAACGATCTGCACCCACAAAGGCACATCTTTATCCACAGGCTGGTCAGCTACCAGTGAGTTATGTACCTTGGCCTTGTGGTTGGCGTTGACTGCTGCTATCATTTGGGCTTCCCATTCATCGTCAGTCAGTTTCATTATGGGGGTCCTCCTTCTCATTTCGATAGTACAGATTCTAGTGGCATCGGATTCTGTGGATCGGACATGTCATATCCTTCGTGCTTTTCCAAAAAGGCTTCCAAAGCAGCTGGCCTAATTTTGTACCCGCCCAATTTCAGGGCAGGGATCAGGCCAGCATGAATAAGATCATAAACCCGGTGTACGTTGGTTTGCAGCAAAGCTGCTGTTTCGGCAACAGTATAAAGACCGCCTTGCTTTACTGTGATATTTTCCATGTTGTTCACCTCCCTTTTGGAAACTGCTGTACTCGCGTACAAATATTAATTTAGGATTGTGCAGATGTGGGGTGCGTGGTAGAATCGGATACAGGAGGGTTGGATGTAGGTACCACGGCCCCCAGCTCCGTTGCCATCGCTGCCGCTCCTTCTGCAAATCCCAAAAAGTATTTTTGACCTGCCGCAGTAGGAATTCGGTTCACAGCTTCGGCTAGGGTACGGCCAATTGCTTTTTCTGCCTCAGACATATCTTGTCACCTCCTTGCTTGTGACTGTGCGCCTATTATATATGACTTTGTCACAATTGTCAAGCAAGATTTGTGACTAAGACACAATTTTTCTTGACTTGCCGCACAAGCTGTGCTATGATGTGAGTACAAAGATGCAGGATAGTGAGGGCTTAAAATGCACGAAAGAATACAAAAACTGCGCAAGGCACTTGGCCTTACGCAGCAAGAATTTTCGGATAAGCTTAATATATCACGGGCAAATATAGCCGGATATGAGACTGGTCGAAGGGAACCAAGCGACGCAGCAATATCTTTAATGTGTCGAGAATTCAATGTAAATGAATCTTGGCTTCGCGAAGGGGAAGGAGATATGTTCGTTGATCTCTCCCGCAACGACGAACTTTCTGCATTCTTTGCCGATCTGCTCGACTCGGACGATGAGTTCAAGCAACGATTCATCATGGCCATCTCGAAGCTTGATTCAAACTGGTGGCGTATGCTGGAGCAAGCCGCCCGGGATGCTACGGAGCGATTCCCGGCGGAGCCTTAAGTGGAATCTCCGGAAGTGTTCCACTTTTTCAGCATGCAAAGAATTGCGCGTACGTGAAGATAGCTGCTGGTATGTAAAAGTTTCAAAATCATATTTATCATATCTTCTTTAGCTTGCGCTTGGCCCGCTGTAACTTTTTCGCATTTCGGCATAGCTGCTCCTCCTTCTGTATGTACCCGCACAGGGCGGGTAAGACTTGGAACTTAATCTTCTTCAATATCTTCCAACATCAGTTCATCTAGGCTAATTTCTAGCGCGCTTGCCAGCTTCTGCACTATACTAACTTTTGGATCTACCAATCCGCATTCGATTCGAGATATCGTTGCAGTGGACACGCCAGATATTTTGGATAGCTCCCGAATTGAATATCCTTTATTCTCTCGCTGATTTCGCAAATCTATCAATTGCGCCACCCCCGTTCGTATCTTGCGCGGAGGTGAATTGGATTATCCACATTATATCACAAAATGCGTTACATGTGTGTAACAAATGGAAAAAACTAGAAATTCGTAAGACTGCACAATTACAAGCTTTCTATTTGTGCAACATGCACAAAATTTTATGACTCCAGGTAAATAAAAGGAATAAGATTATATTTTACGTGAACATGCTTTATTTCGGCCGCCTTTTCGACTGTATGTATGCATTATATCGAACGTGCGTTTGAAAGTCAAGACGCAAAATGTAGAAACCACTCGGACTTAGTGCCGGTGGCAATATAAAGAAAAGAGGGACACACAATGAAAAAAATAGCATCTACTATCGCACTACTTTGCTTGCTGCTTTGTATGACAGCCTGCACAAATTCTGGCTCCACCGCAACCGAACCAGTTTCCAGCAACCCTGCCTCTACCCCTGCCGAAATCGACCCGGCGACTGAACCCGAAACTGATCCGGAAACAGAAGGCAAATCTACCTACAGCGTTGGAGATACGGTAGAGCTGACGCATTGGAGCATCACTTTAGATAACTTTGAACTAACTGCCAAAATTGATGGTGACTACTCCGTATCTTACTCCCCCGAGGACGGGGCAAAGTATGGCGTTGTGTCTCTGACTGTCGTAAATAACGACACTGCTGCTGACACATTTCTTCCTACTTTTTCTCTGAATGATGATGTTGTGGCTAAAATCTATTCTGGAGAATATGAGTTTTCCGCCTCCAACTTGTTAGGGTACTCAAGCGATTTGCATGATACATCCCTGAATCCGCTGATGTCCTCATCAGGAATCATCGCGTTCGAGGTCCCCGATAGCATTGCCGAGTCTGATGCCCCCTTGGTCCTCACACTTAGCTGCTCCCGAACTACAATTTCTTTTGAGCTCAGGTAAGTAGTAAATAGATAAAGAGGATGATTTCTTTGAGTGACGCGAAGATGACTACCACTGAGGCTAGGCGGCTACTCGAAATGCTAAAGCGCTCATTGATTGCAGAGTTGATGTTGCCAACCCGTGGGGGAAAAGAAGAATTTGACGTTGTTGGAGACACAAATACGGATATCTTTACGATATGTACATATAGGGGGAAAATTAACCCAAAGAAGTATGACATCGGTGCAAGGGTCAAGAAAAACGGTATCCTTCTTTTGGAACTGCATATTGGCCCAACCAATGTGCATTATAATCCAGACGGAACTGAAATTAAGGGCAGTCACTGGCATATCTATACTGAAGAGCACGGGCGGAAATACGCCATCCCAGCTGACGATTTAGAAAGCAGTAGCTTTGTGGATAACACAATATTGTTTTTGGAAAGGTTTAACGTAATTGAGAAGCCAGAAATAGCATTTCAACTTGAAGTGATATAAAAGGGGGTGTGCGGCATTGGATATTCAAGGGTTAATTGATGAGTATGCCGCATGGCTTAGAGAAAAGATAACTTTTGAGAAATTTGGTGAATATTACGAAATTACTACTCCATATTTAGACAATTCAAATGATTATTTACAAATTTATGTAAAACAGGATGGCGAAGAAATTTACTTTACTGACGATTGCGCAACCATTCGAAGCCTGAAAGCAAGCGGCTTTAACTTTACCCAGGCTCGTAAAGCTCATCTTAAACGCATATTGGATCAGTATGGAATCAAATTAAACGGTGATGAGCTATTCTGCAAAGCCCCGGCAAATAAGTTTGCGCCTCAAAAGCATATGTTTATTCAAGCGATGCTTCGAGTGGATGATATGTTTATAGCCTCCAGAGCAAATGCATCTTCTTTTTTTCTTGATGACTTACAGGCCTTCTTTGATGAGAAAGAGATATACTACTCAGACAACGTGCAATTTACCGGAATATCTGGTCTTTCACATAATTATGATTTCCTATTGCAACGAAGTCGAACCAAACCGGAAAGGCTTTGCCAGGCTGTTAATCGTTTGGATAGATCTAAAATGAGCAATATCTTATTTGCTTGGTATGATACCAAACCCGCCAGGAAGAGCGATAGTCAGCTAATTGTCATTTTTAACGATCATAACAGCGTTTCGAAAAAAGCGGAAGATGGCCTTTTGAACTACGATGTAAAAGTCGTTCGTTGGAGTGAGAGAAACAAGCAAGAAAATTTGGATCTTTTCTTGGCATCTTAGAATTGTATTATATCGGAAATGCCCCGGGTCCGTAATGGAACCCGGGGCAAACTAAAATCCTAAAAGGCAGGTGTAACCACATGGCATCAAAAGTATCCGTACGTAAGCACGGCGCTGGTTGGCAATGGCGATTCGAAGGGGCTCCCATTGATGGCAAGCGAAAGCAATACTCCAAAGGTGGCTTTCGAACAGCCAAAGAAGCTCGTGCAGCTGGCATGATAGCGTGGAATGAATATAATCAGGCCGGAGAAGTCCGAACATTATCTGAAATGTCTTTCTCTGACTATCTGAATCTGTGGTTAGATAAATACGGCACAAACCTGAAAAGCACAACAATTAAAGGCTATCAGAAACGAATCGACACCCATATTCGACCGGCACTTGGCAAGTACAAGTTGCTTTCTCTGACCCCATCTGTTATGCAAGGATTCATCAACAAGCTTTTTGACAGCGGCCTCAGCCGAAACACAATCAGCAGCATTAAAGGCATCCTGACCGGTTCTCTATCCTATGCCGTAGAGCCTTTGCATCTACTGTTGGTATCGCCGATGGGTGGCGTAAAAATGCCGTCTACCAGAGCTACACCCAAAACACCGGAAACCCGGCATCCACATAGTGTAATCACACCTCAAAAAATGGCATTGATCCTTTCCCGATTCCCGGAAGGGACTAGCCCATATATTCCACTACTACTTGGCTATTACTGTGGCTTGCGCCTTGGCGAAGCTTACGGATTGACCTGGGATGATATAGATTTTGACTGTAACACTATCCAAATTCGCAGGCAAGTACAGATGTCTGACGATAAAAAGCACTGGATGTTTACGCCGCCCAAGTACGAAAGTTATCGGACAATTAAAATGAGCCAGTTGGTCAGGGATGCCTTGCGAAAGCGCTGGAAGGTGCTTTCGGAGTGTCGGGAAATGTACGATGAGTTTTATCATCAAATCACCGTAGACGAGCGAAACCTTTTGGATTCCGGTGACGGCACGCCGGTAAATTTGGTAAACGTCAGGGAAAACGGAACATACATCCAACCACGAACAATGATGGATGCATCACGCGTTATCCATTATGAACTGGGGGTCCGGGAATTCACATATCACAGTTTACGCCACACACACGCCACACAGTTGATTGCTGCAGGAGCTCACCCAAAAGCTGTGCAAGAACGTCTGGGACACAAGAATTTAAGCGTTACCCTCAACATCTACGCGCATAACACCCCAGAGCTCAGCAAGCAGCTTGAAAAGACCCTGGAAATTCTGGATGCTCCACCTCCTGATTGACCACGAATGAAAATTTACGTGGTCAATTCGTGGTCAAACGGAGGCGGAGCATCTTTGTTTTGGTTTAAAAAGTTGGAAATTTTACAGTTTTATCCCTTCAGCGCCTCTTCCACAGCCACAGCCACGGAAACGGTTGCGCCCACCATGGGATTGTTGCCCATGCCCAAGAAGCCCATCATCTCCACGTGAGCCGGGACAGAGGAGGAGCCTGCAAACTGGGCGTCGCTGTGCATCCGGCCCATCGTATCGGTCATACCATAGGAGGCAGGGCCAGCCGCCATGTTGTCCGGGTGCAGGGTCCGGCCGGTGCCGCCGCCGGAGGCCACAGAGAAGTACTTCTTGCCCTGCTCCACGCACTCCTTCTTGTAGGTGCCGGCCACAGGGTGCTGGAAGCGGGTGGGGTTGGTGGAGTTACCAGTGATGGACACATCTACCCCCTCGTGGTGCATAATGGCCACGCCCTCGCGGACATCATCCGCACCGTAGCAGCGGACAGCAGCCCGCTCGCCCTCGGAGTATTTGTACTCCTTCACAATCTTCAGTTCGCCCGTGTAGTAATCGAACTGGGTCTGCACATAGGTGAAGCCATTGATCCGGCTGATGATCTGAGCCGCATCCTTGCCCAGGCCGTTGAGGATGACCCGCAGGGGCTCCTTCCGGGCGCGGTTGGCCGAACGGGCAATGCCGATGGCGCCCTCTGCTGCGGCAAAGGACTCGTGACCAGCCAGGAAAGCAAAGCACTTGGTCTCGTCCCGCAGGAGCATCGCGCCCAGGTTGCCATGGCCCAGGCCCACCTTCCGGTCTTCAGCCACGGAGCCAGGGATGCAGAAGGCCTGCAGGCCAATGCCGATGGCCTCTGCTGCCTCGGCAGCAGTCTTCACGCCCTTCTTGATGGCGATGGCGGCGCCTACGGTATAGGCCCAAGCAGCATCCTCAAAGCAGATGGGCTGGATATTCTTGGTGATGGTATAAGGGTCAAAACCCTTCTCCTCGCAAATGGTCTTGCACTCTTCCACAGAGGAAATACCATACTGAGCGAGGACACCGTTTATTTTGTCGATTTTTCTTTCGTAACCTTCAAACAAAGCCATTGTGCTGTCCTCCTCTTATTCCTGACGGGGGTCAATATACTTTACGGCGTTATCAAACTGGCCGTAGTGGCCCTTGGCCTTTTCCAAAGCCTGGTTGGCGTCGTCACCCTTCTTGATGAAGTCCATCATCTTGCCCAGGTTTACAAACTCATAGCCGGTGATCAGGTCGTCGCCGTTCAGGGCAACGCGGGTCACGTAGCCCTCGGCCATCTCCAGATAGCGGGGTCCCTTAGCCCGGGTGGCAAACATGGTGCCCACCTGGCTCCGCAGGCCCTTGCCCAAGTCCTCCAGGGAGGCGCCTACAGCCAAGCCGCCCTCGGAGAACGCAGACTGGCTGCGGCCGTAGACGATCTGCAGGAACAGCTCCCGCATAGCGGTGTTGATGGCATCACAGACCAAGTCCGTGTTCAGCGCCTCCAGAATGGTCTTACCGATGAGGATCTCTGCGGCCATGGCGGCAGAATGGGTCATGCCGGAGCAGCCCAGAGTCTCCACCAGGGCCTCCTCGATGACGCCCTCTTTGATATTCAGAGTCAGCTTGCAAGCGCCCTGCTGAGGAGCACACCAGCCCACGCCGTGGGTGAAGCCACTAATATCCCGAATCTCCTTGGCCTGAACCCATTTGCCCTCTTCGGGAATGGGGGCAGGGCCGTGATATGCGCCCTTAGCCACGGAGCACATGTGTTGCACTTCTGCTGAGTAAATCATGGCAATATTCCTTTCTTTTCCAAGACCGGGCCCATACCCAGTCCATAGTAGAATCACTTCGGGGAATCCCACAATTCCCAAGGATATTATACCGTCCCAGGGGACAATTGTCAATCTGTCACAGAAGAATCTTCAGGGAACGTATGTGTCAAGTAGCCATTGGCAAGTTTTTTCCTGAGTAAGCTGCCGCTCTTTTTAGAGCACTGCTTTGCTAATCTGAAGAAAATGAGGGCAAAATACCTACGTTCTGGTCTTTTGTCATTTATTTCATTGAGAATTACTACCCTCTGAAATCGAAACACAGCTACGAGTTCTGGACAACGTCAAGATTAGCATAAACGGGGGTGGATGAAGAGATGGCAAAAATATCTCTTTTTTAAACACAAATAATTTCGACTTCGTTGACTTGACGGGCTAACACATAGGTGTTCTATGCCGATTTGCAAAGCAGCGAGGTGGCGTTTTCGAGAATAAGGCCTGGGGAATATCCAAAAAAACTTGACAAGTCTACTTGACACATACCCTGCCTGGGCGGTATTTTCTTTTAGATTGACGAATCCTCCCGTTTCCGGTACAATAAAGACAAAAAAGAAAGTAACAGGAGGGTTGTCTGTGGATAAGAAAGCGTTGCGCTCTAAAATTCGGCGCCAAAAGGCGGCCATGACTCCGGCCCAGATTGAGGCTTGCAGCCGGGAGCTGACCCGGAAGGCCCTGGCCTCTCCCCTCTATGAAGCTGCCCAATCGGTCTATGGCTATTTGCCTTATAATCAAGAAGTACGTACCCTGGAGCTCCTCCAGGCCGCCTTGGACAGCGGCAAGGGGGTTGCCGTGCCCAAGGTGTTTGGCGACACCATGCGTTTCATCTGGCTCACCAGTCTGCAAGACGTCGCCCCCGGGTACTGCGGCATTCCGGAACCTCTGGCAGACAGTCCGGAGGCTGACGATCCCCACGCTCTGGTCCTGATGCCCGGGCTGGCCTTTGACCCGGCGGGCCACCGCGTCGGCTACGGCGGCGGCTTCTACGACAAATTTCTGGCGCAGGAGCCGGAGCATCCCACATTGGCCCTGTGCTACGGCTTTCAGCTCTTCCCCTGCCTGGAGACTGATCCCCACGATATTCCCGTGGACCAGGTCTTGTGGGCACAGGTACCGGAGGAATTGGTATGAAATACATTTGGCTTGTGTTATTTTTGGCCGCCGTGTTTGGCCTGTGCTTTTTTGCAGACCGATGCATTGGCAAGGTGCAGGCGCGGGCTCAAAGGCGGCCAGCTGTGCGGCTCCCTCTGCGCTATCCCCTGCTCTGCGTTCTCCTGTTGCTGGTCGCTCCGGTTTCCGCCTGGTATGGCGTCACACATGCAGCGCCTCTGTTTGTCGCCGGGGCCGTCCTGCTAGCAGGTATTTCCCTTTACGCTGCCTGGACCTACCACAGAACCGGAATTGATTACACCAGCGACTGCTTCACTTTTCGCGCAGGCAGCCAGC
>UMLF01059293.1_pt1 | contig 41803 bp, 41 predicted proteins | sample 1966501 | NCBI WGS metagenome assembly UMLF01 (sample SAMEA4836194, study PRJEB28245) | human gut metagenome | biome: gut microbiome; material: fecal sample | place: Denmark | collected 2008 | reverse complement strand
GGAGGCGGGGCCAGCGAGATGACGCTCACATCCTCAGCCAATCTGCTGTTCAGCCTGTGTCTGGCCTTGGGCAGCGTTGTCTACTTTCTCAGCTTTCGAAAGGGGACGAAAGGAAAACTGCTGTTTTATCTGCTCGTCGTCCAGTATGGGGTTTTTATTTATGTGATAAACAAGATAGCGGCGAAATTCTATTTGGAGATCGCTCCATTCGGATATTTTACTCCTTACAGCGGGATGACCCTGATTTGCTACGCACTGGCGACTCTGCTTACGTTTCCGCCGCTTTTCTGGCTTCTGCGCCGCAGCGCGGTACGGGAGATCACCTACCTGGACCACAGGGAGATCAAGCTGGCCACCGGTTGCTCCATCGCGATTCTGGTTCTTTTGATTATCGCCTTGATGATTGAGACGAAGCTGAATATGCAGATGCAAAGACTGGGATATGAGATCTACCTGAGTGTCTGGATGTTCTGCTTTATGGCGGGAGATATTCTGGCCTACCTCATCTATCTGGGGTGCCTGGTCCTGGAAAAAGAAAAGAAGGATATGGAGTCGAAGCTGAAGGCCTACGAGCAGCAGTATAAGAGCATGTGCGACAGCATGGAGCAGGAAAAGCGAAGAAGGCATGATCTGCGGCATCATTTCCGGACGATGGGCACCCTAGTACACGGCGGCAAGACCGAAGAGCTACAGGAGTACATCGGTAGCTATCTGGCGGAGCTGGAAAAGGCGGAGAGCCGGAAGCTTTCGGAAAACTCTGTGTTAAATGGGGTTCTAAGCTACTACATCATCCAGGCGGAGCAAAACGGCATCCGGGTGAAAAGCGACATCCAGGTCCAGGACAGTTATCCCTTTAACATCATGGATATGACGGTCCTTTTGGGAAATGCGATGGAAAACGCCATCCGCGCCTGCAAGGAATGCCCGCCGGAGAGGAGGTGCATCCATGTGGCAATCCGGCAGCTAAAAAAGAGTATTCTGATTAAGCTAGAAAACGACGTTTCCGAGGCGGAGGACTTCGGACGGAACCAAAGGTTGGTGAAAAATATCCGAGGTTATGGGATGGAGAGCATCGAGCTGGTCACGAGAAAATACCAGGGCAGCGTCGAGGCATGGAAGGAAGAGGAAAGATTTATACTGAGAGTTGTGATAAACGACCGGGAGAAGGAGGACGACAGATGAGGCTGAAGGATGGGTTGATACTGAGAGAAGTGGCAGGCCAGTTTGTGATTGTGCCCACAGGCAGACGGGTAAAGGAAGTCACCTCCATCGTCTATATCTCGTCTTCGGCGGCCTACCTATGGGACTACATGAAGGATGAGGAGTTCGAGAAGGAAGATCTGGTGAACCGAGTCATGGAGCGCTATGAGGGCGTCACCCGGGAGAAGGCGGCGGAGGATATCGGCAAATTTCTGAAACTGCTTGCCGCCAACAACATTCTGGACGACGGGGTGGCCCACGGCAGTGTCCTGGTGCGGATGCCGGAGGGCAAACAGTGACGGGCGGCGGGTTCGAACCGGTGTGCGAAAGAAACGAAGGGGCGGACCCTTTTTATCGTGCGGTGAGAGAGCGGGCGTTTGCCGACGCGATTCCCATATCGGGAACTTTCGAGCTGACCTGCCGCTGTAATTTTGACTGTCGAATGTGCTATGTCCATCTTAAGCCGGAGGAGATGCCGAGATATGGAAGAGAGCTCTCGGCCAAGGAGTGGCTGAAAGTTGCCGAGGATGCAAGGGCGGCAGGGACGGTCTGGCTGTGCGTCACAGGCGGGGAGCCCCTGATGCACCCGGAGTTCGAGACGATCTGGCGCGGGCTGACCGGCATGGGATTTTTTATCACCCTGCAGACCAACGCGTCGCTGATCGACGAGAGGGCGGCGAAGCTTCTGGAGGAATGCCCGCCGGTGGGCGTGAAGGCGACTCTGTACGGGGCCAGCGATGAAGTCTACGAGGCGGTGTGCCGGGTGAGAGACGGATTTTCCAAAACGGACCGGGGCCTCCGGACTCTGAGAAAGTTGGGAATTCCTGTACAGTTGGTGAGCACGGTGATTCGCCAGAATGAGGCGGACCTCCCAAGGATGGCGGATTATGCGCGGGATAACGGCTTGCCCTACCTGGCGACCGGGAACGTCAAGCCCTCGGTGCGAACGCCGGACAGCCAGGCCAGGGAGGCGCGCGTCCAGGAGAAGCTGAATGAGGCGAAGAGAAGAGAAATCCTGCACTGCCTGAAGGGCAGCCCGGTAAAAATAGAGAGAAAACCCTGTACCTACTGCCGGGATTATCGGCTGGGGTACTGGGTGACCTGGAACGGATTCATGAGATTTTGCAGTTTTATGAACGAACCGGACATTCCCGTGCGGGGGCAGGTGTTTTCGGAGGCATGGAAGGAGCTGCTCATCTATGAAGAGACTCTGGACTGGCCGGAGGAATGTAAGACCTGCAGAGCGCGCAGCGTGTGTAGAAAATGCGCTGGGACGTTGGCGGTGGAGTGCGGAGGCCCCCGCCAGGTCACGGATGAGTTCTGTGGAAGAATAAAACAGTATTACGATGAATGGAAAGGAGACGAAGATATATGGGACAAGTATACGTAGAAGTGACGGGGGAAGTTGCCAACGGCGGAATCATGACGATGGCAGAGTCTGGGGGTGGGACGGAAGGTACAGATTGGCTGACCTGGACTGCCAGCGGAGGGTTTACTGATACCGGATGGGAGACTGCGTGGGGGAGCTCCAATGTTCCTCTTAGTGGTGCGTGGACCAATAATCCGGCAGCGGGATATGGGAACACATATGAGGACTTTATAGCTTATGTCAGCACTGGAATTGATAATCTGGATCCATGGCTGGATGGTTACGGTTGGAGTTCGGAGGCGAAATGGGCATTTATCCAGGAAAATCCCAACATATTTATGAACTGTACAACTCCAACTTAAACAAATGAAGAGAAATTTCGACATTGCGGGAATCCGGTTTGGCTGGGAGGCGGGGAGAAACTTCCCGGCAGAGAGCTGGAGGAAATTTCAGGTGGAAACGGATGGAAGGAAGAGTGATCTTGCGGTGACGCTGTTTTCAGAGGCGGAGAGCGTATGTTACGGCGTGCAGGGGTACAGTTGGCCGGGAACCTCCCAGATCTTTCGGACAGAGGCAGACGTGATGCTGGTCTCCGGGGACTGGAGCGCCGGCAGGATTCTGCCGCTGGAAAATCCGCGTAACCTCCAGGCGTTTTTGATTCAGATGTTTTACTCGACGGCTGTGAGGCGAGGCCTTCTTCAGCTTCATGGGGCGCTCGCGGCGCCAGAAGGCCGGGGGCTTTTGTTCCTGGGACCGTCGGGAATCGGAAAGACGACCCAGGCGGAGCTTTGGAACTGCCATAGGGGCGCGGTGATCGTCAACGGAGATCTTGTGTTTGCCCAGGAGATCGGGACGGGATTTCTCGGCTGGGGAACTCCGTGGCACGGTTCGTCTGCCTACTGTGAGAATATCGGAGTACCCCTTTGGGCCATGATCGTCCTGAAGCAGGCGGAGCATAACGCGATTCGGAGATTGGAGGGCTTTGAGAAGGTGGCGGCGGTGTCCGGCAGCGTCTTTTACCCCAGATGGCTGGACGGTGGGATGGAGCTGTGCCTGTACCTGTTGGACCGCCTGCTGGGCAGGATTCCGGTCTATGAGCTCTCGTGCCGGCCGGACGAGGAGGCGGTGAGGCTGACAGAGGAGGCCGTATTTGGAGAATACAAATCTCGCTGAGCGGGATTTTTTCTTTTTGAGGGAGAAAATGAGGAAACAGAACCGAGTGTGGAAAAAGATCAAGGAAGGAAAACTAAAAAAGCTGACCGCCCAGCTGCTCTGGATGTATCTGTATGTGAGACGTTACTGGCTGCTGATCGCTTTTTACGTCCTGCTGGGAGCGTCGGGCTCCGTCTTAAGTCTCGGTTTTTCTCTGGTCACCCGGGATTTGGTGGACGCGGTGACGGGGATGAATACCAAGGGAATCGGCCGGGTGGTTGCCCTTTACGTAGGTGTGGGCGTGGGGCAGATCTTCGTCAACGCGGTCAAGACCCGAATATCCTTTCAGATTCGGCTGAAGGTGACCAACGAAATACGGGCGGACATCTATGAGCAGGTGCTTCACACTGATTGGGCCAGCCTGGCCGGATATCGTTCCGGCGACCTCCTGTTTCGGGTAAACGGCGATGCCGGCGCTGTGGCCAACAGTGTGCTGACCTTTCTGCCGAACGCAGTGACAGCGCTGATTAGCTTCGGAGGCGCTTTCGTCATCATGGTGAGCCATGACCCGGCGATGGCCGCGCTGGCTCTGGCTGGGGGCCCAGTCTCTTTTCTCGCCACCAGGTGCACCACCCGCAGGCTGCGCCGGTTTCAGCGGGAAAACCAGGAGGTGGCCAGCGACCGCACGGTGTTTGACCAGGAGACATTTCAGAATCTCCAGTTCATCAAGGCTTTTGGGATGCTGAACCAGGTGACGGAGAAGTTTTACCATATCCAGAGGAGGGCCATGGACGTGGCGGCACGTCAGAACCGGTTCCAGGCGTACAGGATGATGCTGACCTCTCTGATTGGACAGGGAATCGGCTATGCCTGCTACGGCTTTGCGATCTATCGCCTGTGGCAGGGTGAGATCACCTATGGAACCATGACTATGTTCGTGGGGATGGCAGGAGCCCTGAGAGGGTCCTTCAATTCGATTCTGAGCTTGGCGCCCACGGCGGTCCGTGCCTGCGTCAGCGCGGAACGGATTATGGAGGTGGTCAGCCTCCCCCGGGAGCTTCTAGAGGATGAAGAGGCGGCAAAGAGGATGAAGGAGACTGGAAGACAGACTGGAGTCTACGTCCAGATGAGAGCGGTGGACTTCGCCTATGAAGGACAAAAATGGGTCTACCAAAAGGCGGATTTCGAGGCGAATCCCGGAGAGATCGTGGCTCTGATCGGTCCTTCCGGCCAGGGAAAGACCACCACCTTGAATCTCCTGCTAGGACTCTACCATCCCAGCAGCGGCGATATCCGGTTGGGAAATCCCGGAGGCGAGTCGCTAGAGATCTCCTCCTCCACCCGGTGTATGTTCAGCTATATTCCTCAGGGGAATACACTCTTTTCAGGCACAATCCGTGAGAATATGCTCATGGCGAAGCCGCAGGCCGGCGAGGAAGAGATCATCGCGGCGCTTAAAAGCGCCTGCGCGTGGGAGTTCGTTCAAAAGCTGGAGGACGGGCTGGAGACCCAGGTGAGGGAGCGGGGGCAGCGTTTTTCTGAGGGGCAAAAACAGAGGCTTTCCATAGCCAGAGCTTTGCTGGCGGACGCCCCGGTGCTGATTCTAGACGAGGCCACCAGCGCGCTGGATGTGGTCACGGAGAGGAGAGTTTTGAACAATATCATAAAGAGAGAACCGTACCGCACGGTGATTGTGGCAGCCCACAGGCCGAGTGTATTCACCCTGTGCAGCCGCGTATATAAGATTCAGGATGGCGGGTTCTCCCAGGTGGACGAGAGGGGACTGCAGGAGTTTTTGGAAGCTTTTTGACTGCTTTGCCGAGGGGCAGGACTCTGAGAAATGAGGTAAGAAATGAAATATATAAGAATTACAATGATGTTTTTATTTGTGGTCAGCCTGGGGCTATATGGCCTTTCCTGGGTGAAGGAAAAGCAGCTCGAGGACTCCACGAAGCCTTCGCTCACGAGCGACAGAGAAGAGATGGAGCTCTCCGTGGACTATGAGGAGGGAGACCTACTGGAAGGGCTGACAGCCTCTGACGCGAAGGACGGAGATCTGACAGATCAGATTATTGTGGGAAGCTTCTCCCAGTTTCTGGAACCGGGGGTGTGCAATGTCTCCTATGTGGTCTTTGACTCTGTGAACCAGCCGGCGGTTCTCACCAGGAAGACCCGCTTTACAGATTACCGTTCCCCGCAGTTTACGCTGTCGCAGCCGTTGGTGTTCCGAGCCGGGGCAGGCAGCAATGCAGTCTCCCAGGTGGGAGCGAACGATGTGCTGGATGGCGATTTGACCTCTCTGGTACGACTGGTGGAGAGTGATGTGAACTACCGGGAGGAGGGCGAGTACTCCATCCAGGTGGAGGTGTCCAACAGCTTTGGGGATACGCAAGAGGCGAGTCTGCCGGTACACATCGTGGAGGGCTCCAATGCCGCGCTGGAGATTGAACTGATGGAGCCTCTGGTCTATGTGAAAAAGGGAGAAGGCTTTGACCCGAACCTCTATGTGGAGAGCGTGGAGGACGCCGACGGGAATCTGGTGCAGGGGCCTTCTCTGACGGTGGAATCTAGCGTGAACAACCAGGAGGCCGGGTGTTACGAAGTACATTATCAGGTGACAAATGAACAGGGGCTTAGCGGAGAGACATGGCTGACGGTCATTGTCCGGGAGTAAAGGAGTGGTATCATGGATGAGATGAGAGAATTTAATTTGGACGAAGTCAGTCTGTTTTGTGTCGTCAGAGATATCCTGAAAAACTTCTGGGTGCTGATACTGGCGGCCGCGACGGCGTATCTGGCAGTCAACGGCGCGGCGGGGCTGCTCTACATGCCGGATTACACGGCTCCCGCCACAATGGCGGTCAGTGCCAAAGGCAACAACAGTAGCGTTTACTCCTCGCTGACGATGGCGAACCAGATGGCGGAGGTATTCAGTGAGGTTTTTGACAGCAATGTGCTGAGGGAAAAAATCGCGGAGGATTTGGGACAGGAGACGATTAAGGGGGAGATTTCTTCTAGCATTATCGAGGAGACAAACCTGATCGTACTGGACGTCACCTCCGTCAATCCTAGGCAGGCATACCTGATTATCCAGTCTGCCATCGAGAATTATGATACCGTGTCGGATTATCTGTTCTCCAACGCGGTTTTGAAAATGGTGCAGGAGCCCACGGTGCCGGTGTCTCCCTCTAATGTGCCGAACTTCTCAAGAATTCAGAAGTTGGCGATGTTGGGGGCCATTGCCGGGGCTGGAGCCCTGATTGTGCTGGCCTCTTTGCTGCGGTTTACAGTGAAGACGAGGACGGGAGCCAGGAGGAATTTAGACGGCGCCATTCTGGGAGTTCTTCCCTATGAGAGGAAAAATAAGACGTTTCTGGGATTCCTCCGGAAGAAACGCCGCTCCATCTTGATTACCTCTTCTTTGGTGAGTTCCGGGTATTTGGAGTCCGTTCGAAAGCTGGCGACTCGTCTGGACCACCGGATGAGGAGAAAGGGACAGAAGGTAATCATGGTCAGCAGTGTGGCGGAGAACGAGGGAAAATCCTCCATAGCGTCGAACGTGGCTTTGGCGTTGGCGGAGAAGGGCAGAAGAGTCTTGTTGGTGGACACGGACCTGAAAAAGCCCGCCCAGCATAAAATCTTTGAAAAGCCGGGAAGCAAGGGAAAGTCCCTGACGGATTATCTGGACGGCAAGGCATCCATGGACGAGGTGATGTCTTACCAGAAAAACGGGAAAATTTTTACGATCTTTCAGAAAACAGGGGTGCACAACTCGGCCAAATATCTGGACAGCGGCAGGATGAAGCAGTTCATCCGGGACAGCAGGAATCTGGTGGACTACCTGATTTTAGATTCCTCGCCCATGTCCTTGGCCAGCGACACGGAGCTGCTGATGAAGCTGGCGGACACGGCGGTCCTGATAGTCAGACAGGACTGGACGGACATACGGGCGGTGAATGACGCAGTGGACAATATCGGTCAGTCTGGGACGGATTTTTCGGGCTTTGTGCTGAATGTATTTCAAAGAGAGAGTCTGTTTCGCAATGGGCAGGAGTACCGCTATTATGGATACCGCTTTGGCAGAAGAGCAGAAGGGAGGGATTGACAGTGGACGAGAGATTGGAAGACCGGGAGGAGCTGGAGATCGACTTGGGGATTTTGCTGTGGAACTTTCTGCAGGGCCTCGCCAGATTCTGGTGGCTGGTTATCCTGCTGGCGGCGCTGGGGAGCGCGGCTTACTACGTAAAAAATTCCCAGTTTTATACGCCCATGTATCAGTCCGTGGCCTCGTTTACGGTTATGACAGGGGGAAACAGTGAGAACGGTCAGGAGGAAGGCAGCTATAATTTTTACTACGACACGACCACGGCCGGACAGCTTGCGAAGACGTTTCCCTATATTCTTGGCAGTAGCCTTCTGACGGATGCCATAAAGGAGGACCTGGGCGTGGACTCGATCAACGGTAGCATTTCCGCTCAGGCGGTGTCAGACTCGAACCTGATCACTATGACAGTGACCAGCAGTGACCCGCAGGACGCCAAGGCGATTCTGGAATCCGCGATCAAGGTTTACCCAGAGGTGTCCAGGTTCGTGATTGGGGAGACGAAGTTTAATATGATTGACGTGCCCACGGCGCCAAAGGAGCCTTACAACCAGCCGAATTTTGTGAAAAAGGCCGTCAAAGGGGCACTCCTGGGGGCGGCAGCGGGAATCTTCCTGATTGTGCTGTACGCCTTTTTCAGAAAGACGGTTCAGACGCCTGACGAGCTGAAAAACGTCATGAGTCTTCCCTGCCTAGGGAATCTTCCAGAGATGAAGCAAAAGGCCAGAAAAAAGAAGAGGAGACGGGATATCTCCATTTTGAACAAGGAGTTTTCCCAAAGGTTCAAGGAAAGCCTCTTAAGCATCGAGCTGAAGGCGGAGAGAGAGTTGCAGGATAAGAACGGTAAGATTCTTTTGGTTACCAGTACGATCTCTGGGGAGGGAAAATCCACGGTGGCCCTCAACATGGCCTACGCCGCGGCCTTACATGAGAAAAAGGTACTGTTCATCGACGCGGATTTGCGCAAACAGACTGACCGGCGCTGTCTGACCGAGACGGAGGGAAAGGGGCTCTACGGCGTGGTCACAGGGAAGTGCAGCCTGGAAAAGGCAGTGGAAAAGGACGGGCGCAGCGGGATTTCCTTCCTGTGCGGGAGTCTGCCGGTGAGAAATGTGCCCGCGGTTTTGAACCGCCCGGAGTTTCAAGAGACTTTAAGAAGAGTCCGAGGAGAGTATGATCTGGTGATTCTGGATAGCCCTCCGGCGGAGATGTTCGAGGATGCCAGCTTGATGGCGGAATTCTCAGACGGGATTTGCTATGTCATCCGCCATGATTTTGTCCAGAAGCGAAGGATTTTGGAGAGTCTGGCGGGGCTCGAGAGCAGCGGGACGACGATTCTGGGCTATGCTTTTAACGGTGTGCCGTTACACAAGGGAAGATACGGTTATTATGGCTATGGACGGTATGGTTATGGCTATTATGGAAAATACGGTTATGGAGAGCAAGATGAGGAGACACAGAGTTAGGCTAGTGCTGGGAATCACGGGGATTCTTCTGCTCATCGCCATAGTGGCGGCAGCGGCATATCAGGACAAGAGACAGGAGAAGAAGCCGGCGAAGAGAGAAAAAGTTGGACAGGAGGCCCTGGAGTTTCAGACGGAGGAGATTGTCTACGATGGGTCGGGAAGACTGGATTTGTTGGAGGGCGTCAGGGGCACGGACGTGGATGGAAGCGACATTACCCGGGAGGTAAATGCCCTGATTACTGGCTCAGGAACCCGGAATCGGAAAAAAGTCCGGTATTCTCTTTTTACCGCCGAGGGCAGGGAGCTGACCCGGGAGAGAACTCTGGTCCTGAAAAATTACCAGGGGCCGAAGATCACCTTGGATGGGCAGCTGAATCTGGAGGCGTCCTGGCTGGATGATCTCATAGAAATTCTGAAAGAAAAAGGGAAGATCAAAGGGGACGATGGGTTCGGTAAGGATGTGACCAACCAAATTACCTGGACGAGGAAAAAACTCTCCCAGGGCAGCTACCTTTTGACTTTCCAGCTTAGCAACGCCTATCTGGACACGGCCCAGGAGACGGTCAAGGCGCAGATCGAAGGGGAAGTCAGCGACCTGGTCCTGACGCTGGTTCAAGACCACATAGAGATACCGGTGGGGGCGGATTTTGACCCGCTGGTCTATGTGGAGGAGGCGCGGGACCCTCTGAGCGGCAGTGTCATTGACCGGCTACAGGTCAGTAGCTCGGTGAATGTAAGCGTGCCGGGCAGATATTCCGTGGTGTACACGGCGGTTTCTCTGGATGGCACGCAGACGGCGGAGGCGGTTTTGAGCGTGACGGTGACGGGAGGAGACAAATGATCGATTTGCACACACACATCCTTCCGGGGATGGACGACGGGGCGAAGTCCTGGGAGGATGCGCTGGAAATGGCGCAGACGGCAGCAGAGACCGGGACCAAGGTTCTGGCCGCAACCTGCCACGGAAATTACCCCGGCTGGGACGGGAAAGGCTGGCCCCAAAGATACCGGGAGAGGCTGGAGAAATTCAGGGAAATGCTGAGGAAGGAAGAAATTCCCCTGCAGGTAGTGGAGGGGATGGAGATCTTCGCCTCCGACGGCGTGGTGGAAGGGCTGAAGCGTGGGAACCTCCTGACCATAAACCGGACGGACTATGTCTTGGTGGAATTTGCCCTGGACGTACGGGCGTATGATGTGTACAGGATTTTGAACCGGCTGCTGGAGGCGGGCTACAGGCCCATCTTGGCGCATCCGGAGAGGTATCTGGCCGCCCAGAGGACGCCGGAGCATCTCTATGAGTGGGACGGGATGGGAGCCGTAATTCAGGTCAACAAAGGGAGCGTGCTGGGAGGCTTCGGGGAGGGCGCGCTGAGAACTGCGGACTATATTTTGCGCCGTCGGCTGGCGTGCGTGGCTGCCTCTGACGCTCACAGCCCAATCCGCCGCACGACCTCCATGGAGGAGTTCGGCCGGGTTTTGGCGAGAAGGTACGGGGAAGTATGTCCCTGGCTGCTCCTGGAGGAGAACCCAAGGAGAATCCTCGAGGGCAAAAACGTAATCAGGAAAGAAAAAAATTGCATTTCTTATTGAATTATCAATTCAGATATAATATAATAATTAATTGTCTAAGACAGACAGAGTTACTTCCAGATATAAAATTGACAGTTCGAGACCATCCTGTCATTAAACAAAACTAGGGACAACAAAGTAAAAATTGAGTTGTTGACATTCCCGGGTCGTATTGTAGATACTGTCCGGGAGTTTTTTTGGAGGTGAACGAATATGGAGAATATTGACAAAATGAGTCGTGTGCAGAAACTTACTTTTTCTGCGATGGTTATGGCGATTTATATCGTCGTTCTTTATTTTACACAGAGCTTTTCATTCGGAGCGTACCAAATTCGAATTGCGACGTCTTTGTACGCTTTGTCTTATCTCTTTCCGTTCCTGGTTTTTCCTCTTGGTCTCGCTAATTTTATATCGAATATGTTTTTTGGAGGATTTGGCATCGTCGATATGTTGGGCGGCTGTATCGTTGGGATTGTGGCGTCAGCGTCGATTGTGCTGATTCGAAAAAAAGGCTGGAATCGTGTCTTGATTGCAGTACCGATTGTACTGGTGCCGGGGCTGGGAGTGGCTACCTATCTGTCATATTTCCTGAACATGCCGTATCAGCTGATGGCATTGAACCTGTGTATCGGACAGCTTCTGCCGTCTGTGGTCGGTGTGGTTTTGGTGAAGGCTCTAGAGAGAGTATGGCGGCCTGCGCGGGTGAGTACATCCAGATGACCAGGCAGATAAAAAACAAAAAAGGAGAGAGAAGTATGAGTGGACGAGAAAAAGCGGAGCTGGATGGGGTGTCTCTTTTGGGAAACAAGAAAGTGTCTTATCCGACGGACTATGCGCCGCAGATGCTGGAGACTTTTCCGAATAAGCATCCGGAAAACGATTATTTTGTGAAATTTAATTGTCCAGAGTTTACTAGCCTGTGTCCGATGACTGGACAGCCGGATTTTGCGACAATCTATATCTCTTATGTTCCAGGAGAGAGAATGGTGGAGAGTAAATCTTTGAAGCTGTATCTGTTCAGCTTCCGCAACCATGGAGATTTCCATGAGGACTGTGTAAACATTATCATGAAAGATCTGATTCGTCTGATGGACCCTAAATACATTGAGGTATGGGGAAAATTTACTCCCAGAGGAGGGATATCCATTGACCCTTACTGTAATTATGGGAAACCAGGCACTTGTTGGGAAAAGGTGGCCTTTGAGCGTCTGACTCACCACGATCTTTACCCAGAAAAAGTGGATAATCGATAGGAGGCTAAGAAGATGAGTGAAAAGGCGATGGTTCTGTTCAGCGGAGGTGTGGACAGCACTACCTGTCTGGGACTTGCAATTGAAAAGTATGGGGTCCAGAATGTGATTCCGCTTTCCGTTCAATATGGGCAGAAGCATGAAAAGGAAGTGGAAGCCGCCCGCAGGATTCTCGAATACTACGGAATCGAAGGGATGGAGCTGGATTTGACGCCGATTTTTGCTTACAGTGATTGTTCGCTGCTTTCTCATTCCGAAAAGGAGATTCCAGAGGCTTCTTATGCAGAACAGCTCAGGGAAAATGAGGGGGTTCCGGTCTCTACATACGTACCGTTTCGCAATGGGCTGTTTTTGGCCTGCGCCGCGAGTATCGCACTGTCGAGAGAATGTTCTTGTATCTATTATGGAGCTCACAGGGATGATGCCGCGGGAAGTGCATATCCGGACTGTAGCGAGAGCTTTTTTGAAAGTATGAATCGGGCGGTTTATGAGGGCAGTGGTCAGCAGATCAGAATTGAGGCTCCGTTTATCAAAATGAATAAGGCACAGATTGTAGCAGAGGGCTTAAGGCTCAAAGTTCCTTATGAGTTTACCTGGAGCTGTTATGAGGGAAAAGAGAAGCCTTGCGGGGTATGTGGAACCTGTATTGACAGAAGTGAGGCTTTTAAAGTTAATGGGGTGGAAGACCCTGCCTACAGAGGTGAAAGCTGAGAGAGTTTTGCACTGTGGTCTGGGTGTAGACAGAATGGAGAGAAAATATGTACCGAGAGAGCGATTTGGTTTGCGTTGCGAAAAGGCTGAACAATAAGAAGAGAGGCTATCTGGTGGTAAACCGCCTTCAGGGAAAGCATATCCCTGTACGGCCGGCTCAGGCCCTGGAATTGTTTGAGAGTCTTGCGGATGTACTGCAAGGAGAGTATGGAAGAGATTCTCTGCTGCTGGTCGGCTTTGCGGAAACAGCTACGGCGATTGGAGCAGCAGTGGCGGCAGCTTTGGGGTGTAGATATATGCAGACAACCAGAGAGAAATTGGATGACGTGGATTGGCTGTACTTTTCAGAATCCCACAGCCATGCGACGCAGCAGAAGCTGGTGAGAGAAGATGTGGAAAAAGCGGCAGAGGAATGTACGCGAATTGTCTTTGTAGAAGATGAGGTGACTACAGGTAATACCATTGGGAAGATTGTTCAGATTTTAAAAGAGAGGTATCCTGGAAAGTTCCAATATTCTGTAGCTTCTGTGTTAAATGGTATGAAGGAGGCAGACCTGAAAAGTTTCTGCGATTTGGGAATCTCGGTACACTATTTGGTAAAGACAGATCACGAAGGCTTTGAGAAGATTGCCGCTGGCTATCCGGAAGACGGAAAAGTGGTGGACTGTGTGGGAGCAGCTGGAATGGCTCGGGAACCATGGGAGTTGGTACCGGGCAGGGTCGATGCCCGGAGATTGGTGGACAGCACGAGGATGAGACAGCAGTGCGAGCGATTGGGAAAGGCAGTTTTGGAGAGATATCCGGTAAAGGCAGGAGAGCGTATTCTAGTTCTCGGGACGGAAGAATTCATGTACCCGCCTCTGTGCATAGCGGCCTGGATGGAGAGAAAAGGAGCAGACGTTAGCTTCCATGCGACTACCAGAAGTCCGATTGCAGTGAGCGCAGATGAGAGTTATCCGTTTCAATGCCGCTATGAACTGCGCAGCTTCTATGATGGAGAAAGGGCGACTTATCTCTACGATCTGGATAAGTATGACCAGGTGTATGTGGTCACGGATGCCTGGCAGGAGGAAGAGGCAGGGACGGACAGTCTGGCTTATGCATTGAGTCAATCTGGAAATTTTGCAGTGCACTGGATTAGGTGGGAGAACGAATGAGAACAACGTATAAAAAAGAAGATGTGGAACTTTTGTTAAAGGACATTACGGGGCTGGTAAAGCCGCAGTCCACCCAAGAGAGAGAACAACTGATTCAGCAGGGACGGCATTATTGTGAGATGCTTCCTATTGAGTATTCACCTTCGGAGGCGTATATGGAGGCCTACGAGACTGCCTTAAAGGTGTTTGCAGACTCCACGTCTGAGGCTGTGGGAGTACTCGCGGACAAGATTATGGAAGAAAAAGGCAGAAGTGTGGTTTTGGTTTCTCTGGCTAGGGCAGGCACTCCTGTGGGGATTTTGCTGAAGCGGTATCTCAGGTGGAAGTATGGGATTACAGTTCCTCATTATTCCATCTCGATTATACGTGGAAGAGGGATTGATCAAAATGCGATGCGCTACCTGCTCTGCCGTTACCGACCGGAAGACATGTTGTTTGTGGACGGCTGGATTGGCAAGGGGGCGATTTTGAGTGAGCTTAGAAAAGCCGTAGCGGATTTTCCAGGTGTCTCACCTGAATTGGCAGTGCTGGCGGACCCTGCGAATGTCACTAAGTTGTGCGGGACCCACGAAGATATTCTGATTCCCAGTTCCTGCTTAAATTGTACAGTGTCGGGGCTTGTGAGCAGAACTTTTTTGCGGGATGATATTATTGGTGAGACAGACTTTCATGGTGCGGTGTACTATGGGGAATTGGAAGCGCAGGACTTATCCTATGCATTTATCTCTGAGATTCAATCGCGTTTCCAGAAAGAATATTCTCAAAAGGATACCGGAGATTCAGGCCAAGGGCTTGATGAAGTCTTACGGATTGGTCGAGAGTTTAAAATAGAAGATGTCAATCTTATTAAGCCAGGAATCGGTGAGACCACTAGGGTTTTGCTGCGCAGAGTGCCATGGAAAGTGTTGGTACATGAAAAGTATATGGGGGATAAGGCTTTGGAGCACATTCTTCGTCTTGCAAAAGAGAAGAATGTTCCAGTACAGACTTACCCCTTGAAAAATTATAAAGCATGTGGAATTATAAAAAAATTGGCAGATGCATGACAGCACTGCCGATTTTTTTTGTCAAAGGTTGTTCACCGCAAAATAGCGTTGCGGCGGCGCGCAAGGTGGGATGCGCCCCTCAAAGATTGAGGCAATGTCAGTGGCAGGCTTTCTGAACAGCAGAGCAAATACCGTAAGAATCAGCCAGATATTTGGTACGCAGGGCCCAGTTGTAATGAGTTTTATATTCATTCATGCGGATATTTCGGTGGCTGCCGCTGACGAGATTAGCGTGACCGGGATTCCAATTTAGGATCTCTAAGGCATCCTGGTAATCTTCCAAAGAGACTGAGAAGGCTTGGTTTACCAATGTGATCTGTTTGGGATGAATGACGGTCTTTCCCACGAAACCGAAAGTTTTGTCTTTCGAGAGCTCTTCTGATAGGCCGTTTTTCCAGTTCGTTCCATTGTAATACTCCCAGACAGGACCGGACAGAACGTAATCCTGCCCAAAGACGGTCATAATATCTGAGAGAATGTCGGCTATAGGACGCAGATCGTAGATACTCTCGCAGACTTGGCGCCGCAGACCGAATACATTGCACAGATCGTTGCCACCTACTCGGATATTTAGTATTTTTTCCTCGATATCCTCTAACTTTTCTTTCAGGGTATAGAGAATTTGGCTGCGGGTTTTTAAATTCACGATGGAAGGGCTTTCAATTACTGGCATAAGATATAGATTTTTACATTCTGAGTCCAGCTTTTGGAATGCGTTGAGATAGGCATCTGCGTTAGATAGAGAAAATTTAGGCAGAATGAACCCCGTGAGTAGATCGCTGGCGGAGCCTAGTTTTTGAAATAGGCGAGAAATCTGCAGGGAATCTCTGACTCTGATAAATATCTGCGGAAGATAGAAATTAGCTTCCGAGAGAGCAGTTTTTATGATATGAAGAGAGTGGATTAATTGGTTTTCCGCTTCTAGGATGAAATCATCGGCGATGGTATCTTCCAGACACAGAGCGAGGGAAAAATGATGGCCGAACTGTTCTGTAACAATAGAGTGTGCAATGGTCTGGCTGGATGCAGGGCAGTAAAGCAGTGGTCCTACGTTATAGTATATGTTAGAATTTTTCATAGATTTTCTCCTTTGATGTACAGAGAATATTATAGCATCATTGTAGTGAGAATGGTAGTTGGAATTTTTTTGTATGGGGCCAGATGGCACTCCGTAAAATGCAGCAGGTACTGTTGTTACTGGTTATTCACTTGCGGTTCGTGAGTAATAACACGCTTCGCGATGCATACAAACTGCTGTAAACAGCAGTTTGGCGCGAGTATGTCTCGGGATTTTTGTCAAAATGTACAAAGATACCTCGCAGGATATTGGGGGGCATGAACTGTAATGTACTGTTACACTTTTTCGAAAGAATCAGAGCGCTTTTATTGAAATAAATAGGGGATAATAGTATAATTGTGTTTAAATATGAAAAAGAATTTAAGGTTAGAGGCAGAAGATATGTTTGAGCACAAAAGGGTGCAAAATTTAGAGGATTTTTTTAGAGATTTGAGTGAACGGCCATACAGAAATGTCTTTTTTTATCGGATATGTGGATACAGTTTAGAAATTCAGAAATTCATTTCCAGATATTACGAGGAGGCAAGGCGTTCAGGTGTCGTAATTGAAGGAAGAATTCCAAATCCCAGCGAAGGAAACCTTTCCTATTATAATGAGATGATGGGTATGGAATTTCAGATGAATCCGGGTTTTCTCTCAGAGAGGCTGGGAAAGTGGTTGCCGCGGATGAATCAACAGCAAAGGCAGAGTGTGGCAATCTGTATCTATGATGTTCTAGACGAGATGAGACGGTCGGGAAAAAATGAGAATATGTTGAAAAATGCATATATTAAGTTTATGTGCTGGCTGTATTATAAATTTGAGAGAATTGTGAATTGCCTTGGAGATAATAAGGTCCCGAAAATTCTCTATGAAGCGAACATCAGCAATTATGAGTTAAAATTTCTGCACGTCTTGTCAAAGGCAGGTTGTGACATTGTGTTGTTGCAGTACCATGGAGATGATGAGTATTTAAAATTAGACCCTAAGTCGGAGATTTCCTGTATTTATTCAGAAAACGGTATGGCAGCATTTCCGGAGGATTTCAGCCTGCAAATGCTCAGGAAAGAGATTGTGAGAGATCAACAGATTCAGAGGCTTTATGGGATCCCTCCTGAGTTGTCTCGGTGCACAAATGCCTGGATGAAGGGAGAGGGACTGAAAGAAGTTTTGCTTAGCGGCGATGCTAGGGGAAAAGACAAGCGTTTTTTTTACAATTCGTTTCTTAGAATCGAGGGCGTGGAAGATAAACTTACCTATATTAATGAATTGTTTCAGTTTCATCAGCAGCTAAAAAACAGTGGAAGGAAGCTCGTAATTTTAGAGAAAAAAATTCCGCTGCCGGATATGGATGAGATCGGACAGATTCACAGAGAAACTTACGGAAGTGTGGAGCAGTTACTCGCCCACCTCTCGGCCAATATACAGTATCCTGCCAACACAGAACTTCAAAGGCTGATGGTGAAAGCTTTTGTGGATGTGATTTTGGAGGAGAGTCAAAGCTCTCAGTTCAATCTTCACAAATTGACGAATCAAGCTGTATATTTGCTGTGCTGGCTGAAACGGTATCAGGGGCCTTTGTTTTCTGACTGGAAAATGTCTCAGATTGCGTGTCTAGTCTACTTGGGCGGCTGTAGAAATCTTCAGGAGACTTTATTTTTGAAAATGATGGCCAAGCTTCCAGTGGACGTGGTCATCCTGACGCCAGATTTGGGGAATAAATGTAAACTTCAGGATGCCGTTTTATTTGAAATTCATAATGCTGAGTCCATGACAGTGGAGGAGTTTCCAGATGAGAGCGGTGAGGTCAAAGTGGGAACGGCTGCTTACCATGCTCAAAGAGAGCTGGATATGCTTCTATATCAGGATTCAGGAATGTACCGAAGTATGCAGTATGATAAGGCAGTGACGGTTTCTTTGCAGACGACCTATGAAGAAATTGCGATTTTGTGGAATCAGGAGGTAAAATACAGACCGAATTTTAGCATTGTGGACGGGACAGTGAATCTTCCGGTGATTTTTGCGAAAGTCTGTGGAGTGAAAAACGCGGAAGTTCCCCAATACTGGGCTAAGATCAAAGAATTGTTGGTTGAGAATACCCTGGTGGTGAAAAACCGGCCTATGGTGCAGGGAACGGATGCCAATCCAGTGAAGCCGTTTGCCACAGAGTTTTTGAAAAATGGAAAGCTGCAAAGAGCTAAGATTAAGAATCATAAAAGCTATCAGTATGGGGTACTCAGGGAGGGAATGCAGGAGTACATTCTGGATAAGCTGCAGACATTGATCGACCAGCGGTTGATTAAAGGGACATTTCAAAATGGGACAGAGTATACGATTGTCTCTACTGTTTTGAATATGGGGCGGGACACCATAAGGCTGCTTCAGAAATTCGATTTTACCAAGAAGAATCCTAAATTGGTCTATATCAATACCACAGAGAGAATGATTACTCTGGAAGACAGTATTTTGGTGATGTATTTAAATTTGGTAGGTTTTGATGTGGTATTTTATATCCCGACAGGGTATCAAAACGTGGAGAAGTATTTTGCAAAAGCTATGATGGAAGAACATCAGCTAGGAGAGTATCTGTATGATTTGCAGATACCGGATTTTGAGTCACCCTTGTCTGGTGTCTATCAAAGTCTCATTGGTAAAATATTTAAAAGAACTACATGAAATATGTAGATATCAGGGCACAAGAAGAGGAATGGAGGAAATTTATGGGATTAGATTTTAACAGAGCAGAAACTGTGACAGCTTCAACAGGAGGATTCAAATCACAGACAGAACCTGAGGAGGTTCAGCCGTATGACATTGTGGCAGACCGGGAACAGATGAACACAGAGCTGGTCAATTCCCCGGAAGTGGATAACCTGTGTAGCCAGATTGAGGTATTTAATTTGGAAACCATCGTGTCTTTTGGTTCAGAGGCAGCGGAAGAGATTTCAAGAGCGTCCGATATTGTTCTGAACAGTATGAACATGTCTCAGTTGGACGATTCGAGTGAAATGCTAAATACTTTGGCAAAAATCATGAATAAGTTTGACATTGAGGAGATCAAAGAAAATCCTGGACTGTTCGGCAAGCTTTTTGGAAATCTAAGAAAACAGCTGGATAAGATTTTGGCTAAATACCATACAATGGGGGAGGAAGTGGACAAGATCTATGTACAGCTAAAGCAGTATGAGTCGGAGATTAAGCAGTCAAACCGCAAGCTGGATGAGATGTTCCAGGCAAATGTGACCTATTATCATCAGTTGGTAAAATATATCTTGGCCGGTGAACAAGGATGCCGGGAGTTGGCGGAATATATTGCTCAGAGACGTTCAGATGTGGAGACTTCGGGGGATAATTCCATTCAATTTGAGCTTCAGTCTCTGGAACAGGCGCAGATGATGCTGGAACAAAGGGTACAGGATTTACGGACAGCGGAGAGTGTCGCGATGCAGTCCATTCCCATGATTAAGACAATGGAATTTAGTAACATGAATCTGGTCAGAAAGATCAATTCTGCATTTATCATTACGTTGCCGGTCTTTAAGCAGGCTTTGGCGCAGGCGATTATGCTAAAGCGCCAGAAAATACAGGCAGAAGCTATGTCAGCATTAGACCAAAAGACCAATGAGATGCTGATTAAAAATGCTAGAAATACAGTGGAACAGTCTAAGATGACGGCGAGAATGGCTTCTGGAAGCTCCATTAAGATTGAGACTTTGGAGACGACTTGGAGGACGATCGTCAATGGTATTGACGAGACGAAACAAATACAGGAGAATGCGAGAAAACAGCGTGTGGAAGACCAGGCGAGACTTCAGACAATTAAAAATGAATTTAATCAAAGATATAACATGCCGGACAGAAAGTGAGAGGCGGGCGAGAGGAATGCACTTGAAAGCTGAGTCATTGTGCGGCAGATCTATCCCTCGTGAAACTTTTTGAGGGACATATAATGAGCAGGAGGTAAAAAGGTTATGCCAATTAATTTATCAAAAGGACAGAAGGTAGACTTGACTAAGGGAAATCCGGGCCTTAAAAAGCTTATGGTCGGTCTGGGCTGGGATGTGAACGCATTTGATACAGGGGCAGATTTTGACCTGGATGCATCAGCGTTTATGCTGGGGGAGAATGGCAAGTGCCCCACTGAGAAGGAATTTGTCTTCTATGGTAATCTAGAACACAAAAGTGGTTCTGTAAAGCATATGGGAGATAATCTGACAGGAGAAGGGGACGGGGACGACGAACAGATTCAGATTGATCTGAGCAAGGTACCATCTAATGTCGTGAGGATTGCGTTCACCGTTACGATCTACGACGCAGAGGGAAGAAGACAGAATTTTGGACAGGTGTCCAATTCCTTTATCCGAATTGTGGATGAGGTTACGAACACGGAGCTGATTCACTATGATCTAGGGGAAGATTTCTCCATTGAGACTGCGGTTGTCGTAGGGGAACTATACCGTCATAACGGCGGATGGAAGTTTAATGCGATTGGAAGCGGATTCCAAGGTGGTCTGGCGGCGCTGTGCGGACATTATGGGATAGAAGTGGCTTAAGAGAGGAGAGAGACTATGCCAATTAGCTTGAAAAAAGGACAGAAGGTCAGTCTGACCAAAGAAAATCCAGGTCTGACGAAGGTAGTGGTCGGACTGGGCTGGGATGTAAACCAGTATGACACGGGAGGGGCTTTTGATTTAGATGCGGCAGCGTTTTTGCTGGCAGACAGTGGAAAGGTGTCGCGCTCTGAGGACTTTGTCTTCTATGGCAATCTGAAGCATCCGTCTGGCTGTGCGGAACACATGGGAGACAATCTGACAGGAGCAGGAGACGGAGATGATGAGCAGATTCGAATTAATCTTTCTGCTGTGCCTGAGAATATCAGCAAGATTGCCTTTACAGTGACGATCTATGAGGCCGAGACCAGAAGGCAGAACTTTGGTCAGGTTAGCAACGCGTTTATCCGGATTTATAATGAACTGACCGGGGAAGAGATACTTCGGTATGATCTGGGAGAAGATTTCTCCATTGAGACCGCAATTGTATTCGGAGAACTGTATAAAAACAATGGAGAATGGAAATTCAATGCGATTGGATGCGGCTATCAGGGTGGTTTGGCAGCTCTGTGTGCGAGTTATGGAGTGGAAGTAGAATAGGAGGTTTGTATGTCAGTAAGTTTACAGAAGGGACAAAAAGTCAGCTTGACCAAGGAGAGCGAAAAACTCACCAGAGTGATCGTAGGATTGGGCTGGGATGAAGTACAGAGGAAGAAATTAGGCTTTTTTGCACCGAAGCCCCAGTCTATTGACTGTGATGCTTCTGCCTTGATGCTGAAGAATGGAAAATTAAAAGGTAAGAAGGACATCGTGTATTTTGGCAACCTGCGTCATTTTACCGATACAGTTATGCACATGGGAGACAATCTGACAGGAGAAGGAGATGGGGATGACGAGCAGATTGTGATTGATCTAGCAAGAGTTCCCCAGGAATATGACCGGATTGTGCTGGTAGTCAATATCTATCAGGCAATGAAACGGAAACAGCATTTTGGATTGATTCAAAATGCATTTATTCGTTTGGTGGATGGAAGTACGAACAAGGAAATGTGCAGATATAATCTGACGGATGATTATTCTGGCATGACCGCAGTAATCTTTGGTGAGGTTTACCGTCACAACGGAGAATGGAAGTTCAACGCCATTGGGCAGGGGACGAATGATCCAGGGTTGGGAGAACTTGCGGACAGATTTTCATAAGACTTTGTAAGCGAACAGCAATGCTGTGAGCTGGCTGAGATATCGCGGCGGATAGGGGAAGGTTTCCTTCTCCTATCCGATCGTTGCTGTGCGGTGAAATAAAGAGTGAAAAACAAAGGAGATTTGACATGAAATTTAACGGACTGACGGAACAAGAAGTCAAGCTTTCCAGAGAAAAATATGGTTCCAATGAGATACCGGATTCCGAGCCGACTACCTTTTGGCAGGAATTTAAGGAGACTTTTGGAGATCCGATGATTAAAATTTTGCTGGCGATTGCGGCTTTGATGATCGTAATGTTTTTCTTTGGCTATGCGGAGATCTACGAGCCGGCTGGTACGATTGTAGCAGTGTTGATTGTGGCGTTTGTATCGGCGAAAACTGGGGTTGCTAGCGACACCAAATACAGAGAATTGAAAGACAGCACGAAGAAAGACCAGTGTAAGGTATATCGTGACGGCGTTATTGCGGTGATTGATGTGGATGACGTGGTCGTGGGTGACAAAGTTTTGATGCAATCCGGTGACAAAGTTCCGGCAGATGGTGTTCTGATTTCAGGAAGTTTGAGAGTGGATAACTCTGCTTTGAACGGTGAGGCAGAAGAATGTAAAAAAGAAGCAGCTCCGGAAAGCTTTCAGCTTCCAGAGGACATCACAGGCGATACCTTTGTGGATAGATATTCTTTGTTCCGCGGAGCTGTGGTTTTTGATGGTGAAGGTATTTTAGACGTGCGCAAAGTAGGCCTGAGCACGATGATGGGAAAGATGGCTGAAGAGATGCAAGAAAACGAGCCAGATTCTCCGCTGAAGGTGAAATTGTCAAAGCTGGCACATCAGATTTCTACTTTTGGCTATATTGGAGCGATTGTGATCGCGATTTTGTACTTTGGTTATTTTGTGTTGTCGGCAGGAGGTTTTGAGGCGTATGTTTCTATCGGAGCGCCGGAGGTGATTCGTGATGTCGTGGAAGCCGTATCTTTGGCGGTTGTAATCATCGTCTGTGCCGTGCCGGAGGGGCTGCCGCTGATGATCTCTCTGGTTCTGATGCAGAATACCAGCAAGATGCTGGACCACAATGTGTTGGTTCGGAAAGCGGAAGGTATCGAGACTTCCGGCTCTGTGAATATTTTGTTCAGTGATAAAACAGGTACCATAACTAAAGGAATGCTGGAAGTGGTAGAGTTTTTTACAGCTGATGGAAAAAATATAGAGCTCTCACAGCTTGGTCAGCATGGCAAAGTGAAAGAGCTTGTAGATTTGGCGATTGGAAAGAATACGCAGTCTATGTTTGACTCGGAGCATCGGGTCATCGGCGGAAACGCCACGGACCAGGCTTTGATGAAGTTTTTGGGAGAAGACACTTACAGTGCACTGGCGAGGAACACAGAATGCGAAGTGACTGCCTGTCAGAGCTTTAATTCTTCCAACAAATTCAGCCAGGCCAATATTGACAGTATGGGAAAGACTTTTTATAAAGGAGCACCGGAACGCTTGATCGACGCCGCATCCAGATACCTGGATGCCGACGGAAAGATTCACTCTCTGGACAAAGAGGTATTGGACAAAAAGATTCAGGAGATGGCCTCAAAGGCCATGCGTGTATTGGCTTTTGGCTATTCGGAACAGTCTTTGGAGGAGAATAGGATTAACGACGATTTAGTCTTGATTGGACTTGTGGGAATTCGAGATGATGTAAGACCGGAGGCCCGGGAGGCCATTGAAGAGGTGCAAAATGCGGGAATACAGGTGGTCATGATTACTGGAGACCGTCTGGAGACTGCAATTGCCATCGCGAAGGATGCTGGCCTTCTAAAAGAGGAGTCTGATCGGGCAATCACTTCTTCTCAGTTAAACGAGATGTCCGATGAGGAGGTCAAAGAATTGATTCCTCATATCCGGGTAATCGCCAGAGCCCTTCCCACAGATAAATCCAGGATGGTAAGGCTGTGTCAGGAGATGAATTTGGTTGTAGGCATGACTGGTGACGGTGTCAACGATTCGCCGGCTTTGAAGCGTGCCGATGTAGGCTTTGCCATGGGCAGTGGAACGGAGGCTGCCAAGGAAGCCGGAAAAATAGTGATTTTAGATGATAATTTCAAATCTATCAAAGATGCAATTTGGTATGGAAGAACCATTTACCATAATATCCTGAAATTCTGTAAATTTCAGCTGGTCATCAATGTGGCGGCTGTGGTGGTCAGTGCAATCGCACCGTTTTTTGGTGTTGAGGAACCTTTAAAAGTTACTCATCTGCTGTTTGTGAATCTGGTGATGGACGGCTTAGGCGCGATCATGCTGGGCAATGAGCCGGCCTTGGAAAAATATATGCACGAGAAGCCGAGGCGTCGGGACGAGAGCATTGTGAGTAAAAAGATGATGGCACAGATTCTGACGATGGGACTTTGGCTGACGGTTTTGAGTTTTGCCTTCTTGAAAATTCCGTTTTTCGCGTCGTTTTATGAGAATCAGGAGCAGCAGCTGACTGCGTATTTTGTATTGTTTATTGTTAGCGCGTTGTTTAACGGCTTCAATGTGAGAGATGATGGCTTTGGGATTTTCAAAGGATTAAATGAGAATACTGGTTTTCTGAAGGTTTTCTTTGCAATCATTTTGGTACAGGCACTGATTGTGAATGCGGCGTTGGTGCCGTTTGCGCCTTGTCAGTGGATTGGAGAGATGTTTAGCTGTGTTCCTTTTGGCGTTCAAGGATGGGTTGTCGCAATCTTGCTGGCAGTTACCATGATACCGGTAGATTTGATCAGAAAATGTATCGTGGGTTCTAAAAGCTGATATGAAAGTTTTCTATTCAGATTTGGACAATACCTTAATCTATTCTTATAAACATGAGATTGGAGAGCGCAGAAAATGTGTAGAGGTATACCAGGGGAGAGAAATTTCCTTCATGACAGAGTTCACCTGGAGGGCTTTAAAAACGTTGATGGAGAAGCTACTGTTCGTTCCTGTTACCACTAGGACGTTGGAACAGTACCAGCGTATTCAGTTAGGAATTTCCATGCCTTCTTATGCACTGGTCTGCAACGGCGGTATTTTGCTGAAGGACGGCGAGCCAGACCGATGTTGGTACGAAGAGTCACTGAGAAGAATTCAGGAGGCAAGAACGGAACTGGAACTTGGAATGGAATTGCTAAGAGCGGATGAGAAGGTCTGTTTTGAGGTGAGGTTCGTAGAGAAGCTGTTTGTCTTTACGAAGAGTGCAAAGCCACAGGAGACAGCCGAAAGGTTGCGGGAAAGGTTGAATTTAAAGTTAGTAAATGTATTCTGCAATCACAAAAAGGTCTATGTGGTTCCACGAGGGTTAGAGAAGGGAACAGCAGTGCGAAGGCTTCAGGAGATCTTAGACTGTAAGGAAGCGATTGCGGCTGGGGATAGTCTGTTTGATCTGTCCATGATGGATGTGGTGAATGTAGGGTTTGCACCGTTAGATTTGAGAGAAGAAGCAGGCTGTGTCAAGAATGTGGAATTTTTAAGCGGCGGTGTATTCTCAGATTTACTAATGGAGAGGTTAATAGACGCAAAATAGGTATAGAGGAGTACATAGAAAAGGAGTTCGGTTCTCTGTTTGAGAAATCCGAACTCCTTTTCACCGTACAGCGGTGTTGCGGCAACACTCGAAGGGAGCAGCTACTGGATTCCCAGCTGTACTTTAAGTTTTTTGACTGTGAAACGGTATACCAAGTAGATGATTACTGTGAACAGAAGCAGCACTCCTAGAGAAAACAGAAGACCTAAGAGTTCACTGGCAGTGAAGCGGTTATCGTTGACGTACAAAATTCCGCAGAATAAAACATAGATGATAGTCATACCCACAACTGCGGGAATACGAAATACTTTTGAACACTGTACTTTGATCTCTCTGGTGAGAAAGGCTGGGGAGGCGCCTAGGCGGTATAAGTCGTCAAAGATGTATCGGTTGTTTAATGCAATGGTCTGGCAACGGGTGTAGCTGATAATCAGGGCAGCCATGAGGCAGACGATAGCGATAAAGAGGAACATCATCAAAAAGACGGCGAAAGTTCTCAGGAAATCATGCTGGTCTAACATTCGAAACAGGGGCATATAGACCCAGCCGGAACGAAAGTCAGTAGAGTCAGGGGCTTGAAAACTAATTTGTGTCATTGCATCTGTATCTCCCCAGTAAGTCTCGCCTTTCTCCTGGGAAGCAATTTTCTGAACACGGTCATAGTAGAAGGGGAGTTCACACTCTGGTCCGTTAGCGTTGACGATGGTCAAAAAGAGTTCATCAGCAAATTCATAGTTGTCTTCCCCGTCCACATTGAAAAGGACCAGACGCTCTTTCCAGTCAGGAGTGGCCCCCTGGGAGATTGAGGCGTAATCCTGGTCGTCTAGGACATAAAAGGGAGCCATAGTGTTCATGGAATTAAATGCCAGGTAGCCGCCAAAGGAGATTGGCAGTTCTTGGCGGGTACTCATATTCGTAAGCAATGTGGAGGCGGAGCTGATATTGTAGGAGCCAGTACCGTCCGTACCTCGCACTGCCAAGTATTCTCCGGGAGCGACGTCTATATTTTGTCCGGTCATACGCCGGTAGTCAGACTCAGGCCAGAACCTTCCTTCGGAGAGCAGCTTGCTGTACTCATAGTGCCAGGTGGTCTCAGAGTCACTGACTTCCTGTGTACCGTCCATTCCCAGGACAGTATAGTCCCCTGCTTTGTAGTCTTTGATTCCGAGACCGTATTTAGAAGCGATCTCGCGAATCTGTTCCTGTCCGGGAATATCCTGGTCGGAGCGATAGGCAAAGCTGTAGGAGTAGGGATAGCCGGACGTTTTTGTCATGTTGCCGCTGAGCATGATAGGCAGATAAAAAATGCCGAAGGCGCTGCCGGCGATCAGGACGGTGCAGACCAGAAGACTATTCACGGTCTGTTTTCCTTGAAATTTCATCATGCTTCTGGATATGACATTTTTGTAGAGTGCCTTTTTATGAGGAATCCATCCGTGGACAATCGTGTGAAGCATAATCATGTACAGGCCGATAAACACTGGAACATAAAAGAGCTTGGTCCATAGGGGCGGCATAGCGTTGAATTGATCCATATAGATACCAGGAGCGAAATAACCAGATATAGCTCCTGCCAACAATAGGAGGATACCGGATGGACCACACCATCTTCCCAGATCTTTTACCGGTTCGTTTTTGTGTTCCTCCTGAATGGTGTCTAGAATATCTGTGCGTCTCAAATAGCGAAGGGCAGTGATACAGGAGCAGACTACAATCAGCAGGAAAAACAAAAGAGAGATCAGCAAAAACGTAGGGTTTAACGAGAGCCTCATTTCATCGGTATTTGCCAAGAATAGACGAAAACTATTCCACAGGAGAAGGACAAAAGGGATGCCTGCGAGAATCCCTAAGAGGGACGAGGCGATACTCAGCCAGAAAACTTCTCTGAGAAGTCCGCGGGAAAGTTTCTTTTTGGAAGCTCCAAGAGCCATAAGCACGCCCAGCTGTCTGGATTTTTTTCGGAAAAAGAGACTGGAGGCGTAGACAGTAAACACAGTACATCCAAAAAGTGTCAAGACAAAAATGGCAGTCATCTGCTTTCGGCTGTCTCCCCCTTCTGGAAAGATCGTCTGTACGGTGTTGGAGAACATCATTGCAGCGTATGCAGTGATCAGCATCAAGGAGATAAAATTGCAGAAGAGGTAGAGCATAGCCTGTTTCCGGTCTGCTTTCTGGAGTTTTTGTTCTAATTGTGCCATCGTTGTAATCATAATTCATCACCACTCATTTCTTTGATTGCTGTCAATAGTTGATCGTGAAAAGCGCTGCGCCTCCCAAGTCTTTGCAGTTCTCGATAGACGATACCGTCTTTGAGAAGAATTACTCGGTCGCAGAAAGAAGCCGAAAAACTGTCATGGGTTACCATCAGAATTGTGGCATTCATCTGTTTTTTCGCATTTTCAAAGGATTCAATGACGGTCCGGCTGGATTTGCTGTCTAGATTGCCAGTGGGTTCGTCAGCAAGAATCAGGAGAGGATTATTGACGAGGCTTCTAGCCACGGCAGTGCGTTGACGTTCTCCACCGGAGATATCAGCAGGGTATTTGTTCTGAATATGGTCGATTCCGAAGAGAACTGTGAGTTGATCTGCCAGCAGAGCGGCTTTTGTGTCTATATTTCCCTGGATAATTCTGGGGACTAGAATATTTTCTCGAACGGTCAAACCGTCTAGCAGCATAAAATCCTGAAAGACAAATCCCAGTTTTTCATTTCTGATTTTGGCCAATTCGTTTTCGCTTAGTCCTCTTAGTTCCGTACCGCCTAGAGTAATCGTACCCTGTTCAAAAGGAATATAACAGGAGATACAGTTTAAAAGGGTACTTTTTCCAGAGCCGGAAGGCCCCATCACAGCGACGAACTCTCCTTTTGCAACGGAAAAACTGATTCCTTTTAGCACTGGATAAGTTTTCTTTCCGCTCGTGTAAGATTTGTGAAGATCTTTTACATATAACATAATTATCACCTGAACTTTCTTTTTCTATTTTTGTGAGGGAACTGTTTAGAACTTATCACAAAAAAAAGAATAATTAAATTACGGGTGTCAAGTATGGCAGTCTGGATGTCAAGTTTTGTAACGCTTTGTGAGAATGGTCAAGTTTTGCAGACTGTGTGTAAAGTTTTGAGGGGAGGGGAAAATTTAAACTTTATGAATACCAAAGGAGATGATATAATGAGCCCATGAAATTTAGATAGGAATCATAGGCGGTGAAAATAGTGTTTCGAATAGGAATTTGTGACGATGAGAGCAATGCTAGAGATGCTCTTCGATTTGAATTGGAGAAGGCTGCAAAGGAAGAAGACTGGGAGATTGTCTATGAGTTCTCCAGCGGAACGGTGGCTTTAAGCTGGCTGAAAAATCATCCAGGTGAGATTGACCTGTTGTTTTTAGATGTGGAAATGCCAGGAATGTCAGGAATGGAGACTGCGAGAAGAATCCGGGTATTCAGCAGAGAGCTTTTGTTGGTGTTTGTCACGGGATATTCTGACTACGTCTTTGATGGATATCAGGTAGGGGCGATGGATTATCTGATCAAGCCAGTAGACCAAAGAAGACTAGAAAGTCTTTTGCATAGAGCACAGGAGATTCTCGGTGTGCAGGAAGATAGAATGTTTTCTTTTAGAAACGCTGAAGGGATGTTTCGGATGCCCATCAAAGAGATTCGGTATTTTTACAGCGACCGCAGAAAAGTGTCGTTGGTTTTGGAGGACAGAGAATATTCTTTTTATGGAAAGCTAAACCAGATTGAGCAGCAGGTGGGAACTGATTATGTGCGTATTCATCAGAGATATCTGGTAAATCCCAGGTGGGTGGAACATATCGGCTGTAGCACGGTGACTGTGGAAGGCAAAGAACTGCCTGTGAGCCGGGGATTTAAGGAAAATGCGATGGAAAAGTTGGCCAGAGCGATGTTGAAAGGAGGTTATTGATGGAGATAGAAAGATTTCTCCTGAGTCTGCTTTCTACAGTGCTGTCTGGATTTCTTTTGGAGAGAGTTGTAGAATGTCTGTTAGAGTGCCGCAGCTGTCCTAAAAAAATACTCCTCCTGTTCGGGTGCTGGCTACAGGCCAACATGGTCATTTATTTTCAGGATTGGATCAATTTCATTCCCACGATTTTTGCGTTTTTGATTTGTGTCCTGGTAGCCTGTGAGGGAAGTGTATTAAAAAAGCTGACGATTGGATTGATGGTGGCTAGTACAGTCTTTTCCTTTAACAGTTTAAATGATAATTTCATTGGTTTTCATGACTGGAGAGTAGTTTTGTTTAAAATGCTGTTTTTGGGAGCAATGTTTTTGGGAGTGCGGCAGTTTGCTCCTGAAAGGGGGTACGAGCTTTCCGCGCGGATGTGGAGACTTTTGCTGCTCCTGACGGTTACACCCATTGGGATTGTGAGCAGTGTTGTACTTCTCGGGAAGAGATACTGGGGCATGGAAGATGGAGAGAAACTTTTGCCACTGGTACTTTTACTTCTGGCTTTGTTTTCTTTTATTGGACTTTTGTGGACAGTCACCGTATTGATCGGGCAGCAGAAACTAGAGTGGGAGAACACGGTCGCTAAGATCAATCAAAACTACTATGAGTCTATAGAAAGACAAAATTTTGAGATACGCAGACTAAAACACGATATGGCCAATCATCTGACTGCGTTAGCTGCGCTGCCAGGAGAGCAAAAGGATGGGTATATCCAAGAACTTTTGAAAAAACCGGTGTTTACGCATACCCTGCGTTATTGTCAGGACCCAGTGGTCAATGCGGTATTGAGCATGAAGGAATCTGTGATGGAACAAAAGGGGATTCAGTTTCAGGTGAAGGTAGACATTCCGGCCAAACTGCCTTTTGAGAAGGTGGAAATCTGTGCAATATTTGGGAATGTGCTGGACAACGCCATCGAGGCTTGTGATAAATTATCTGAGGAGAGACGGAAAATTTGCTTGGAGGCTCGGATGAGAAGAGGAATTTTTGCTCTCAATATCAGCAATCCGTGTTCATGCTTAGGAGTGAAAAAGCAAGAAGAGTTCGAAACTACGAAGAAGAATAAAGAGCTGCATGGATTTGGACTGAAGAGTATTCAGGAAGTGGTGAGAAACAACCAGGGAAATATGGAGATTTCAGCGAAGGATGGTCAATTTTCTCTGTTTCTCTATCTTCCACTGTCTAAGGAACAAAAATAGAGGAGAAGGAGGTCCTAGGAGATGGATTATGAGAAATTAATTCAGGTAAGAGATGAAAAGAACTGTTTTGCGAGAGAGCTGGGAATTTGCACAGAAGAGATTCGGGAAGGATATGCGAGGGTGAGCCTTCGGGTAGAAGAAAAGCATATGAATTTCGTGGGGTCAGTTCACGGAGGTTGTCTGTTTAGTTTGGCAGATACGGTAGCAGGGGCTGCTTCCTCTTCCTACGGTTATTATTCCACCACGGTCGATGGAAACATTCACTATTTGTCGCCGGCGATGAATGTGAAGATGCTGATTGCTCAGGCACAAGTGATAAAGTATGGAAAACGAATCAGTGTTTTTGAGGTGAAGATCACGGATGAGAACGGAAGACTTCTGGCTCAGGGAACTTATACCTACTATAATTTGGGAAAGCAAATTGAATTGTGATAACTATTCAGCTATACGATTGATAAGAGCGAAAATCCGGAGCAAGCTTGCTTGCAGAGAAGTTTGTCTCTTATCAGGCATATTGGCGCTTAGCCATAAGTGAGGATTTCGCCGTATATGCGGCGATATAAGCTGCGCAGTAGCTAATCCGAGCTGTTATGGCTGAATAGTTACGAATTGCGAGGGAAGAAAAATATTGAAAAAGACTGTTGTGTGTCCAAAATTTAGGGTGCGGCAGTCTTTTTTTACTGTACAAGCTTCCGGACAGTGGGAGTGCGATGCACAGAGCAATCCGTAGCTTATAGTTCCCGGACAGCGGCTGGCAAGCTTGATGCCGAAGCGCACGGAGATTGGACAGGGCAACAGGTATGAGCACGTAGGCGTATACGCCGACAGTCGGCATGAGGGTTTACGCGATAAGCCCGGCAAACGGTGCTGCGTGCCGGTGGCACGCGTCTAGCACGGACCATAGCAGAGCGAAGACCTGCCGTGCTTGCACGGGCAGGCATTTGCCGGGCAACAGACAGCGAACAGCAAAGCTGTGAGCTAGCTGATGCAAAAGTTACTTTTTGTCTCGGGAGGAGGAACGGGAGAGCTTTTTGGAATGGTTTTGTACAAAGACTTCCTGAGAACGGTCGGATTGTTCACGGTCATACTCTGAGAAACAACGAATCAAACAGAGGTCAATAAAAGCGACAAAGAGAAACAAAATCAGGAAAAGCATAAGGACACCTCCTTTTGATCTGGCAGTGTAAGAGCTTCTAATAGTAGTATATCCTCTTGGGAAAAAGGTTATGCCAGGTAGAGCTTTTGCAGGAAAAGCGTTTGCCGATTGCGGGAAATATTTTAGAGAATCTTTAGAGATAGGTATGGTACTTTTGGAGTATGGAAATCAAAGGAGAAAGACGGTGAGAGCATGGAGCATGGAGGAGTGAAGCTGTCCAGGAGAAGAAATGCGACATATAAAGGAAGACCCCAGTGGAAGGGGCTGCTGTTTATGCTTCCTAGCTTGTTGGGAGTGGGGATTTTTGTGTTTCTGCCTTTTTTGGATGTGATTCGGCGTTCCTTTTGCGAGGCAGTGACAGGAAGATTCTCGGGACTTGAAAATTACCGTATGGTCTTTGAGAATACTGCTTTTCGCCTAGCAGCCCAAAATACGTTGCGCTTTGTGGGAATTTGTATTCCTCTGCTGCTGGCATTGTCGTTGGGAGCGGCATTGCTGTTATATGGACAGATCAAGTACAGGCAGGCACTAAAAAGTGCTTTTTTACTGCCTATGGCAATTCCGGTGGCATCGGTAGTTCTTCTTTGGAAGGTGGCGTTTCATTCCCAGGGACTTTTGAACGGACTGTTTCACAGCCTAAATCTTACGCAAGTGGATTGGATGAATTCTTCCAGTGCTTTTTGGGTGCTGGTCTTCAGCTATATCTGGAGAAATTTAGGGTACGATGTAATTTTATGGTTGGCTGGCCTGGCGTCTATTCCGTCTAGTATCTATGAAGCTGCCAAAGTAGACGGCGCTGGTTCCTGGCAGTGCTTTTGGAGAATTACTCTGCCGAATTTACTGCCATCCTTATTTACAATCGCGGTGTTGTCTTTGCTGAATTCTTTTAAAGTTTTCCGGGAGGCTTATCTGGTGGCAGGGGACTATCCCCATGAGAGTATGTATCTACTCCAGCATTTGTTTAACAACTGGTATCGGGATATGGCTTTCGATAAGATGGCTGCCGCTGCAGTTGTCACAGGTATTGTAATTTTTGTATTGGTATGCTTTTTGGAGAAGGCTTGGAATGTAAAGGAGGAAGAAAGATGAAAACGTTCCGTACGATAATTTTAACCGTTTTTGGGCTGCTTATGCTGATTCCGGTTCTGTATTTGCTGGTAGGCTCTTTGATGGGAAAGGGGGAACTAAAAGAATTGTTAGCTCCGGTACTTGGTCAGACAAAAGGCTATGTGGCGGGAAGACTGCTGCCGGAATATCCGACTATGGAATCCTATGTGGAACTTCTTTTGGACACACCGGAGTTTTTTGTGATGTTTTGGAATTCCGTGAAAATGACTTTGGGGATTTTGGCAGGACAGCTGTTAGTAGCTGTGCCTGCAGCTTGGGGGCTGGCAAAGTTTCAATTCCCCGGGAGAAAATTTTTGTTTACGTTGTACATTGCATTGATGATGATGCCGTTTCAAGTACTGATGCTGTCAAATTATCTGGTATTGGATGGGCTGTCGCTTTTAGATTCACAGGCGGGGATTATTTTTCCGGCGGTGTTTTCAACTTTTCCAGTCTTCATCATGTATCGGTTTTTCGCAGGAGTGCCGGACAGTCTGATTGAAGCAGCAAAACTAGATGGTGCTGGAAATTTTCAGATTTTTTGGAGAATTGGTCTTCCCTTGGGTTCACCGGGAATCCTCTCGGCAATGGTATTAGGTTTTTTGGAGTACTGGAATCTGATTGAGCAGCCGATGGCGTTTTTAAAAACGAAGTCTCTGTGGCCGTTGTCTTTGTTTCTTCCAAATATCGGAATGGAGCAGGCGGGGTTAGCATTTGCCACGTCTATCGTGGTCTTGATTCCAGCTTTGTTGGTCTTTCTGGCTGGACAGGAGTATCTGGAACAGGGGATTTTGGCTACAGCTACAAAGGAGTAAAGTATGAATCGAAAAAAAGCAGTACAGTCTTTAGGAATTTTTTTCTTGGCAATGTGTCTTCTGACTGTATTTTCAAGGAGTATGGATTCTTTTCGAGTGGCTCAGGTGACAGCGCAAACGGTGACGAAGACGGTGCTCGACTACAGTGTCAGTGGGAATGGAAAAGTTGAGAGCAGTAGAGAGCTGGCGGTATTCACAGTCCCAGAGATGAAGGTCTCTTCTTTGAATGTGCAAGAGGGAGAACAGGTGAAAAAAGGAGAGCTCTTGTTTCAAGTGGATTTAAATACGTTAAAGAAAAAGAGAAGTTCTCTGATGACGGAATTAGAGCAGGCGAAGCTAACCAAAGAAGACGCAGACAGTCAGGCTAAGACTACACAAGAAAAGCAAGAGGAAGAGATCTCCCATGCCAGGGAGAATTACGACCAGGCAGTGGAGAGTGCGGACCAGGCAGTGGCTATGGCTCAGCAGGATTTGGATTTGGCTAGGGAAAAGCTGAACGATTTTTATAATACTTCGGAAAGCAGTTTTTCTGGGGAAGGGCAGTCTGCTCAGGAATCGGAACAGAGTCTGCTGGATGAAATCTATGAGAAAGAAAAGGCATTGGAGCTGGCTTTCACGGAGCGGGAAAAAAGTATATCCGCAGCCAGACAGGCTCTAGAGAGTGCATCTCTTCCCATAGAGAAGAACAGTACGGCGCAGATTCAACAATTGAATGTGGAACAGAAGCAGTTGGAATTAGACCAGATAAATGCTCTTTGGCAAAAAGAAGGAAAAGTATACGCTCCAGCAGACGGGACGGTCAGCAAGTGGAATGTGAAGACAGGAGGGGTGACTTCAGAGGAAGCGGCCGCTCTTTTGGCAAAAAAATCGAAAAATTATCAAATCAGGGCATCCATTGATTCTAGCTTGGAGAAATATTTGGATGTGGGGGCAAAAGCAGAGCTGACCGGACCGGACGGCAAAAAGCTAGATACTCAAGCCACGTTAATGAGTGTGAAGAGTAATGAGGAAGATGCGGCTTTGTTAGATCTTGTTTTTTCTGTACCTGCCTCGCAGATAGAGATTGGAGAGAATGTAGAGTTTGAACTGATCAAGGAGTCAAAGGTCTACGATAGTTGTTTGCCGTTGACAGCCCTTTATGAAGAGAACTCTAAATATTTTGTCTATGTGATTGAGGATGCGGATTCCGTGCTGGGAACAGTAAAAAAAGTCCGGAAAATTTCAGTGGAAGTAGAAGAAAAAAATGAGACGACAGCGGCCCTGAAAAGTGGGGTTTTGAGCAAAGATCAGCAGGTTGTGGTAGATACGGACAGGGAGATTCAGGAGGGCAGCCGGGTCCGGCTGAAAGAGGAATGAAAAAAATTTGGCAGGGACTGTGCCTGGCGCTGGCGGCAGCTTTTTATCTGCTAGCAGTGAGTGCCAGAGGTGAGATGGGGCAAAATGAAAACGTAATCTGTGTAAAGCTTCAGAATTATTTTTTGGATGTACAAGAGGCGGAGCAGATTCTGCATTCCGAAGAAAAATTGGAGGAACCTTTCAGATGCCTGTTTTGGGGAAGCCTGGGAAAAAGGCAGATGGAAAATCCGACCCTTATGAGAAATACGGAAGTTTCCTGTGTGGGAATATACGGAGATGGGAATCTCTATGATGAGAGGATTCACACGTTGTCTAAAGAAGATTTAGACGGTTGCATTCTGGATGAGAAGACGGCTGTGGAGCTGTTCGGCACAGTACAGGCGGTAGGAAAAGAGATCACCATGGGTGGGAGAGCTTATACAGTCAGGCAGGTTCTGCGTACTAGGGAAAGAGAGGCTTTGTTTTCTGCGGGGGACGAACAGCAGTTTACTTGGGTGAACCTGAGCAGAGGGGAGGATGCTTCTTGGACAGCAGCCCAGGAATTCTTGATGAGAAATAACTGTCAAGGTGAGATTGTGGACGGAAGTTTTTTGAAGGGAAGTCTGGGGTTTGTGCTGGCGTTGACTCTGGTTTTGGCACTCTGGGTACAGCTTTTTCGCAGAGACTTCGTTAGGGAGACCCATAAAAAGATTCGAGAGAGCGCAGGGATGTTGTACTGGGGTGTTTTATTCTTAGGGATTTTTGGCCTTTTCTATATTTTTGTCAGATATCTGGCAGACCCGCAGATGATTCCATCCCGGTGGTCCGATTTTTCTTTTTGGAGTGAGCTGTTTGACCAGCAGGGAGAAAAGTTTTATCGTTTTTTGCAGTCAGAGAAACCTTTCTGGGCGATGGAACAGCTTCGAAGCTTTGGGAAAGGAATTGGCGCCTGTGTGATGACGCTTTTGTTTGCGGCAGTAAGCGAAAAAAAAAGTCATGTCCGATGAAGTTATAAATTTTATGTCGGAAAAAGAGTGGGAACGATGAAAAGAAAGAGATTTTCTTAAAAGAGTTATTGATAACCTTTATATAGAGTTTATAAAGGAACGGAGATAAAGCATGATGAAGCGATATGCAAAACGGAAAAGTCATAAAGTTCAGATATTTTTTAGTCTTCTGGTTTTTATTCTGCTATGTATCATTGCGGGTAAGTTGATTCTCAATTCGGATTTTACCGCTTTCTCTTTGAACAGTATGACACGTCACGCAGCCACTGAAGATTATGGATGGAATCTGATTCTTGTGAATCGTGATAATTATATTCCTGACGATTATGAAATGACGCTTACAGAATTATCAAATGGGAAAAAAGTAGATTCCAGAATTTATCCAGAATTGCAGGAAATGTTTGATGACGCGCGAGCACAAGGTTATGGTTTGTTTGTCAGAGAGGGGTATCGAACGCAGGAAGAACAGCAGCAGTTGTTAGAGGAAAAGATGGAAGCGTATAGAAATGAGGGAAAACCCAAATCTGAGGCGAAAAAACTTGCAGAACAGTGGGTAGCAGTACCAGGTACGAGTGAGCATCAGTTAGGCATTGCGGTTGATATAAACGCAGATACCACAAAAAGCTCTAGTGATAGTGTGTATGGCTGGCTTGCCCAAAACGCTCACAAATATGGTTTTATAAAACGTTATCCATCAGACAAAACGGATATAACGGGTGTTATCAATGAACCGTGGCATTACAGATATGTCGGCAAGAAAGTTGCTCTTGAGATATATTCTAGGGGAATTTGTTTAGAAGAATATATAGACTTGCTAGAAGAAAAATAAAGTATAAGAGGGTGGTTGAGGTTATGAGCCAAGATTGGTATTAACCAAAACCACCCTTCTGTCTGCGTTTCTTTTTCTTAGGCTTGGGCAGCATCTGCAGTGTCGTCCAACAGAAAAGTTTTACCACCATGATTCCAAAGAACGCGCCGATACTGTCAATTCCCACATCACGCAGAGAGGGCCCGCGGCCATCCACGGAGGATTGATGATATTCATCCAGCCCGGCAAAACCTATGCAGATTGCGCCTGCTGTGAGCAGAAGCAAAAAACCCCGCAGACCATAGACATAAAAGGGAAAGGCTACGGCCACAGCAAGACAGAAATACTCTGTCATATGGGCGATTTTTCGAATATAAGGGTGAATTTTTTCAACATAGTAGTCGGTGTTGCCAGGTTCGATTCCAAGATCTATGACCTGATCGGCTGCCTCGGCGATCTGCACGACTTTGTAGCTTACCTTGTAACTTAATGCGCCGGACACCTCCCCGGTCTGGCTGGAAAACGTAAAGATAAGATACATGATGGCGAGTGCCGGAAGAAAAGAAAAAGGTTTTAAAATCATATATAGATATCTCATAGGTTCTATCATAACATGAAAAAACGGCTTTGTCTATTTTGATCTTGTGTGCGAAAGAGACTTACGGTATACTAATCGTAACTGTTCAGCCGCATATGCGGCGATATAAGCTGCGCAGCAGCGAATCCGAGCTGTTATGGCTGAATACTTACTACTAATCATAGCTTACCCTCCATCGGCAAGGGAGAGACAGACTGTCAGAACACAAAAGCAGCGTCATGACAGACTGTCAGCAGGCAAAACGGAAAGTGAGGAAATGACGATGAGTTTGGCAGATCATGTATTTATTTCTATGTGTAAGGATGTGCTGGAAAACGGAACCAGCACAGAAGGTGAGAAGGTACGTCCAGTGTGGGAGGATGGCACTGCGGCTTATACAATCAAAAAATTTGGTGTTGTGAACCGTTACGATTTGCGAAAAGAGTTTCCAGCTCTGACTCTGCGCAAAACTGCGCTGAAGAGTGCTTTTGATGAGATTTTGTGGATTTGGCAGCGAAAATCCAACAATATTCATGATCTGCACAGTCATATTTGGGACAGCTGGGCGGATGAGACGGGTTCCATAGGGAAAGCCTATGGGTATCAGATGAGCGTAAAGCACGAGTACAAGGAAGGGATGATGGATCAGGTAGACCGGGTTCTCTATGATCTGAAGAACAATCCTTACAGCAGGAGGATTATGACCAACATCTATGTGCACCAAGATTTGCACGAGATGCATTTGTACCCCTGTGCCTACTCTGTGACTTTCAATGTGACGAAGGAGCCAGGCTGTGAGAAGCTGACACTGAATGCGATTTTAAATCAGCGGTCGCAGGATATTTTGGCGGCGAATAACTGGAATGTCTGCCAGTATGCGCTGCTGGTGCATATGTTTGCGCAGTCCTGCGGTATGCAGGCAGGAGAGCTGGTCCATGTGATCGCGGACTGTCATATCTATGATCGCCACGTTCCAGTGATTCAGGAGCTGATTCAAAGACCGGTCTATCCGGCGCCGACGGTGTACTTAAACCCGGAGGTGAGAGATTTCTATCAGTTTACGGTGGATGATCTGGTTGTGGAAAACTATCAGGCAGGACCTCAGGTAAAGAATATACCGATTGCGATTTAAGAATGGAGGGACGAGATGAATATCATCGTAGCAGCAGATAAGAATTGGGGAATTGGGAAGGACAATAAATTGCTTGTCAGCATTCCGGCAGACATGAAGTTTTTCCGGGAGACGACTACGGGAAACGTGGTGGTAATGGGAAGAAAGACCTTAGAGAGTTTTCCAGGCGGCCTTCCGCTGAAGCGCAGGACAAATATTGTGCTGACCAAAGATGTGAATTACCAGGTCAAAGACGCGGTCTTGGTACACAGTGTGGAGGAGCTTTTGGAGGAGCTGAAAAAATACGACTCTGAGAATGTCTATGTCATTGGAGGAGACAGTGTGTACCGGCAGCTGCTTCCATACTGTGACATCGCCCATGTGACAAAGATTGATTATGCCTATGAGGCAGACAGCTATTTTCCAAATCTGGACGAGGACCCACAGTGGGAAGTCACGGCGTCCAGTGAAGAACAGACCTATTTTGATTTGGAGTATACGTTTGTGAAATATCAGCGAAAGAAAAAGTGATTAGAAAAGGCAATGCGGCGGTGGGGCTGCGTTGCCTTTTTACTGTATAAGCTCCCGGACAGCGGCTGGGCGACTGGTAAGCTTGCTTGCCGAGACGCACAGACATTGGACGGGGCAACAGGTATGAGCACGCAGGCATATGCGCCGGAGTGCGAATGCCTGTCGGGATTGCGGGAGTGCGATGCACGGGGCAATCCGCAGGTTATACTTTTTGGAAGTGCCGCCGACAGGCGGCATATGGGTTTGCGCGATAAGCTGGAAGTGGTATCGCGACAGATAGGGAAGGAAGGCTTGCCCTATCCGATGGTATCCGTTATAATAAATCTAAAGTTAAAATCTGATGTACGGACGGTGGAGGCAAGTTATGAGAAATCAAGATTGGTATGATCTTGGAGATAAAGTACAAAATCTTGTTCAGGATGCAATAAATTCAAAGGATTTCAGACAATTGAACGAGAATATCACAAGGACTCTAGACAGGGCAGTTCGGGACGGCGGAGAAGTTTTAAGGAATGTCTTTGGACAGGAGTTTGAAGAACGCTCAAGGGGTAGAGGTTATACGCGCAGAACGGTTAGAAGACCTGCGCAGCCGGAACAAAGGAGAAATGCTGAGACTCAGCTTCAGACTAGGATGCAGAGAATGTTATATTCCAGAACCGGCGGTCCAAAGGCCCAGGGAATTATGGAAATTATGGCAGGAGCTGTGCTTTTGGCTTTCGGAGGCTTTACGGCTTTGGGAATACTGGTGGCTTTTTTTAGCGGATTGTCGGCGGGAAGCGGTCTGGTCGTCGGTGTGGTCATGCTGCTGGTCGCAGGCGCGGGAGGATTTGTACTGTCGCGGGGACTGAGGCTGAACCGAATGGTGAACCATTTTCGATGGTTTTGTACCAGACTGCGCGGACGTACTTACTGTGAGATTCAGGAGCTTTCCAGATATGTGGGAAAAAGCGAAAAAGAGATTCGCAGGGAGCTTTGTTACATGATTTCCAAGGGATGGTTCCGTCAGGGACACTTGGATTCCAGTGGAACTACGCTGATTACCAGCAACCAGACCTATGAGGAGTATCAGAAGCTTCAAAAGCAGCGGGAAGAGCTTCAAAGGGAGCAGGAAGCGGAGAAAAGTTCCATGACTGGTTCCGACCAGGAAGTGCAGGAGGTGCTAGAGCGAGGGACTCATTATCTGAGACAGATCAAAGAGAGCAACGAAGCGATTCCGGGAGAACTGATTTCTGAGAAGATTTCCCACATGGAGACGGTGGTGCAGAGAATTCTGCTCAGGGCCAAGGAGCATCCTGAGGTGATTAAAGATTTGGACAAATTAATGGATTACTATCTTCCCACCACGGTAAAACTTTTGGATGCCTATGAAGAGATGGTCTCCCAGCCCGTGCAAGGGGAGAATATCAGAAACTCCAAGAAAGAGATTGAGGATACTCTGGACACGTTGAATATTGCCTTTGAGAAAATTCTGGACTCCATTTTTCAGAATGAAGCCTGGGATATCTCCAGTGATATCAGTGTTTTGCACACGATTTTGGCCCAGGAGGGACTTACGAGAGACGATTTTCAGAAAATGAAGTAAAGAAGGGATAGAGAACGATGACAGAAGAATGGAAAGATTTGGAGCAGGATGTGCCTACTTTGACGCTGGACCCGGGGATGTTAAAAGAAGAAAAAACAAAATCCCAGGTGCTGACAGAAGAACGGCAGCCAGAACCTATGGATGAGAGTATTCTCTCTGAGGAAGAACGAAAAATGGTGGATGCGTTTGCAGCCCAGATCGATTTGACAAATACAAATCAGATTCTCCAGTACGGGGCAGGGACACAAAAAAAGATGGCTGATTTTTCTGAGACTGCTCTGGAGAATGTAAAGACTCAGGATTTAGGAGAAGTGGGAGAGCTGATCGCTGGTGTGGTCAATGAGTTGAAGAATTTCGACGCAGAAGAGGAAAAAGGATTCTTTGGGTTTTTTAAGAAACAGTCGAACCGTATCAACAGTATGAAAATCCGCTATGAGAAGGCCGAGGTCAATGTGGGCAAAATTGTGGAGGCACTGAAAGGGCATCAGATGCGTCTTTTGAAGGACTCTGCGATTTTGGATAAGATGTATGCCCAGAATTTGGTGTATTTCAAGGAACTCTCCATGTATATTCTGGCGGGAAAGAAGAAATTGAAAGAAACGAGAGAGGGACGATTAAAGGAACTGATGGCGAAGGCGCAGATGGGAGGACGTCCTGAGGATGCCCAGGAGGCAAAAGATCTCGATACGATGTGTAACCGGTTTGAAAAGAAGCTGCATGATTTAGAGCTGACGAGAATGATTTCCATTCAGACAGCTCCGCAGATTCGATTGGTTCAGAACAACGATACGGTTATGGTGGAAAAAATTCAGACAACGATCGTCAATACCATTCCTCTCTGGAAAAGTCAGATGGTGCTAGCGCTTGGAATTGCGCATTCCACAGAGGCTGCCAGAGCACAAAGAGAGGTCACAGATATGACCAATGAGCTGCTGAGAAAGAATGCACAGACGCTTCAGATGGCCACTGTTGAGACGGCGAAAGAGGCTGAGCGAGGGATTGTGGATATGGAGACTCTGAAAAATACGAACGATTCTTTAATCCATACGCTGGACGAAGTGATGAGAATTCAGCAGGAAGGACGCGAGAAGCGCAGGCAGGCGGAGATTGAGATTCGTCAGATGGAGGATGAATTGAAGAAGAAATTGCTGGAGATTCGCTGAGTATAGAAAAGAGGGAGAAGATTATGTATCGAGATCATACCAGAGTGATCGCCATTGGCGACCGGGTGATC
>UMLF01015324.1_pt1 | contig 41883 bp, 30 predicted proteins | sample 1966501 | NCBI WGS metagenome assembly UMLF01 (sample SAMEA4836194, study PRJEB28245) | human gut metagenome | biome: gut microbiome; material: fecal sample | place: Denmark | collected 2008 | reverse complement strand
CCGCCGACAGGGTGGAGGCGGAGATGGAAGCGACGGTTGCGGCGGACTCCGTGAGGCTGTTCGAGTTCGATCCCAATACGGTGGAGTATGCCGATCTGCGGCGGCTGGGACTCTCGTCCCGCATGGCGGTCAGCCTGCTGAAGTACCGCGCAGCGGGCAAGGTGTTTCGGATCCCCGAGGATGTGGCTACCTGCTACGGCATGACCGATTCGGTCTATTTTATTCTGGAACCCTATATTCGGATCGGACGCGAGTATGCGCTGACACCTTCTCCGCGTCGGGAATATCGGGAGTATGTCCCGCAGGAGCCGAGGAGGATCGTGCCCCGCGAACGATTCAGGATCGATACGGTGTCCGCATCCTATCTCGCGTCGCTCGGTTTTTCCGTCCGTCAGGCCGAGGCCATTGTCCGTTATCGGGATCTTTACGACGGTCTTCGGGACGAAGCGGGTTTTCGGGCTTGCTATATGATCGCCGATTCGGTGGCCGATCTTTTGCTCCCCTATGTAATTTTTCCGGAACCGGAGCCCGTTCGCTCCGGATTGATCGAGCTCAACGGGGCCGATTCGGCGACCTTACGCTCGGTAGTCGGGATCGGGGAGAAGAGCGTCATGCCCATTATCCGATACAGGGAGCGGCTCGGCGGATTTTACAGCGTGGATCAGTTGGCCGAGGTTCCACAGGTCACGGAGTCCAATTTCGAGCGGATCGTGAAACAAATTTATTGCGATAGTTTCAAAATTCGAAAAATTGATATTAACTTTGCACCTCCGAGTACGCTCAAGGGGCATCCTTATTTGCCGCCCGCCGTATTCAGGAAGTTATTTAGTAAAAGACAATTGAAAGGAGGTTGGAGTACCGTCGAAGAGTTGGTTGAAGAGCACATATTAACCCCGCGTGAGGCCGAGCGATTGGCCCCGTATCTTCGGTTTACGGTACGAAAAGCCTCGAAAGACATACCGAATAGGGAGTCGGCGTCGTCCGGATGGAGTCCCGCCCCGATACAAGACACGATCCATTAGAAAATAGAGTAAAAAACAATAAAAAAAGCAACGAATTATGATTATCATGCCGGTAAAAGAGGGCGAGAACATCGAGAAGGCCCTCAAGAAATTCAAACGTAAATACGAGCGTACGGGTGTCCTGAAGGAGCTCCGTCGTCGCCAGTATTTCACCAAACCTTCGGTTGCGAAGCGTATCGCCATGCAGCATGCCATTTACGTAGAGAAGCTGCACCGCGACGAGGAATAGGAAGATTTTTCCATATCTTAATCCTGATAATAGACAAGAATTTTTTATCTTGTCTATTATTTTTTTGTTGTTTTACAGCGGGTTGCTCTCTGTTTCTCCTGCAAAACTAAATTTTTTAGTTTGAAAACTATAAAAAATAGTTGTATGTGAAATTTTTTTAGTTATCTTTGTTTCAGAAGATTTTTGTGCAAGAGCCGGCAATGCGGAGCTGTGCTGCCGTTTGTGCAGGTCCTGTTTCGTTCGACTTTAACCGACATTGATTATGGAAAAGCTGACACCTAGAGAAGAGGAGCTGATGCGTTGTTTCTGGACGCGGGGCCCGTTATTCGTGCGCGAACTGGTTGCGCTCTGGCCCGAACCGAAACCTCATTTCAATACGTTATCGACGATGGTGCGTGGCCTCGAGGCGAAAGGGTACGTCGGACACAAGGCCTATGGCGGCACCTACCAGTATTATCCGCTCGTCAGCGAGGAGGAGTTCAGCCGCAAGACGCTGAAGGGCGTGGTGAGCAAGTATTTCGACAATTCCTACCTCGGGGTGGTTTCGTCGCTCGTACGGGAGGAGAAAATCTCCGTGGACGATCTGCGCGACCTGATCCGGCAAATCGAAAGTCAAACCGAAAAACGATAATCCTATGCCGACCTTTCTGCTTTACAGTCTGAAGGCTGCGGGATGCCTGGCGGTCTTCTACCTGTTTTACAAGTTGTTGTTGAGCCGCGATACGCTGCATCGGATGAACAGGGTGTTGTTGTGCGGAGTGTTACTGCTGTCGTTTTTGCTGCCTTTGTGCGTAATTACCGTCGAGAAGGAGTTGCCCGGGGTATCCGCCGCCGGGATCGACGTGATTCCGGAAAATTATTTCCGGCGGGACATGGTATTCGAAAACCGAATCCCCGACGATACCCGGGACCTGATGATAACAGAGGAGCCGGAGCCTGCTCCCGAACCGTTCGACTGGGGCGTTTTGCTCGGAATCATCTATTTTGCAGGGGTATTTGCGACGTTGGGATGGACCGTATGCAACATCGTGCGGGTTGTGCGAATGACGCGCCGCGGCCAGCGCATACCGCTTGGAAACGGGAGCGTTTTGGTGTTGTCGGACCGGATTCGAGCTCCGTTCAGTTGGATGAGATACGTGGTGATGTCCGAGGAGGATTATGCCTGCGGCGGAGGGACGATCCTCGTGCATGAACAGGCGCATCAGCGGTTGGGCCATTCGTGGGACCTGCTGCTGGTCGATTTGCTGGGGTGTTTGCAGTGGTTCAACCCCGCGATGTGGCTGTTGCGTGTGGAACTGCGTGCTGTGCACGAGTACGAGGCCGACGAGCAGGTGCTCCGCTGCGGGGTCGATGCGAAAGATTATCAGATGCTGTTGATAAAAAAGGCCGTTGGCGGGAGGTGGTACTCAATTGCCAACAGCCTTAATCATAGTAACCTTAAAAACCTAATTACCATGATGTTGCGTAAAAGATCATCGAGGTGGGCCAGGGCCAAGGCGCTCTATGTCCTGCCGCTTGCGTGCCTGGCGCTCGGCGCTTTCGCACAGACCTCCTATGTTCTTCCGGAGGACAAAACTACGAAAAATTCCGGAAACGGTGAAATGCCTCTTCCTGCTGGTGCGGACGACCGTATGGTCGGTACACCGGAAGGGGGAATGCCACCGGTCGAAGGCTCCATGGCCGAATTGCTGGCTAATCTCGAGCGTACCGCTCTTGAAAAGCAAACGGCAGAATCGGGGGCGCACACCTTTACCGGACGCGTATTTGGCCGGGACGATAAGCCTTGGGCCGGTTATGAGTTTATTTGCAGCGGCGGCCGGCGGGTTGTGACCGACGCGGAGGGCCGCTTTACGATCGTTTCGGAGAAGCCGATCGTTTGTTACCTTGTCGGAGGGGAGACGGATCGGAAAGTAAAATCAGTCGGTAGCCGCTTCGGAATTCCGATGGAAACGGACATTGCCTTGGAATTTCATTTGAAAGAGTCGCTTGCTCTGACCCATCTGCCCGTATCCGATGAGCCGGTAGTGTATGCGGTTTATGGCGATCCGGCAGATTTCCGTTTCGATCCGAAACATCCGCCTCTGATAATGGACGGGGGCGAGGAATTGTCGGCTGAAACGCTGGATACCTATTTGGGGTTGCCGGAACAGAAGATGATTGGTGCATGGATGGTCAAAGGGCCGGAGGCAGTGGAGGGATACGGTACACGGGCAGCAAACGGAGTGTTGTCGATCGGGGTTCAGATTTATCCTTATACGCAGTCTTGGAAACCGGCCGATCCATCGCTGTGGGATCCGGAGGATTTGGAGCTTTACCTGGTGTGGGAAGGGGATGAGTTGCCAGAACAGTTTGTCGCCCGCCGCGATGCGTACATGAAAGAGGAGTTTGCCAAGTTGCTGACTGCTGATGCGGGGAAACTCGAACGACTCGGGTATAAATCGGTCGATGGTGCGGAAGAGTGGGTGACTGTCGAGGTGAGCGATGGGGCTGCCCTCATTCCTTTTTGGATTGATCTGTCGGACGAGGGCTTGTATCTGCTTGACGGTGAGGAGATCGATTACAGACAGTTGGGCGCGATGTCCCCTTCGAGTATCGCCACGGCGACCCAAATGACCTCCGGCGAGGCACGCAGACGCTACGGCGATCGGGGTCGTTACGGTGCGATCGTCTATACGAGTCGTCCGGAGTCGGAACGTGTGACAATCGAAGAGAAACAGAAGCCTTCCGATTTGTATCACTATATTACGGGCGATTTTGAACCGACGGGTGTGCCCGATACTTACCGGGTGCGGCGGATCGAGTTAAGCCATTCGATGCCGTTCGAATTCCGGCCATTGGTACTGTGGAATGGCAAGGTGTCGAATATCTATCTTTTTACTACTCCCGGTATCGTTCACGAGATAGAAACCGTTCGGATCGTAACCGAGCCGGACGAAGCGACGGTCGCCAGATACGGCGTATCGGCCCGGAACGGGGTGATCGAGGTCGTTTCTAAAACGGCTTCGCGTGAGGATGATTTCGAGGTGACCGTTTATGATAAATACAACAATCCGATGCGTTATCTGAAGGGTAGTTTCCGATCGGTAGATGGTAAAAATACCTATAAGGTGAGCGGATTGAAATTGCGGAACGTGCAGGGAGTACGTCCCGGAATGCTGCCGTTGGTAGCTGTGGACGGGCATGTGGGGTCCATCACCGATCTGGAGAAGATTCCTGCCCGCAAGATCGAAACCATACAGATTTTCTCTTGGGAGGATGTACTTCGTAACCCGGCATTAGTCGAGCGTTACGGGGATGCCGCCCGTGTCGGAGCGATTCTTGTGACGACTCGCGATGCTGCGAAACAGGCCAAAAAAGAGGCCCGGAAGTCCGGTGCGGGTGAATCTGTCGTCGCATCCGTACCGGAGGGACCGTCGTCCGGTATGGTTCAGACCGGTAATACTTCAGTGGACGGGCAGGGCAAGGTGCGGATTTCCGAAGTTGCTGCACCGAACGATTCGTTCGTGGTTTCCGGTCACGATTTGAGTTCGATGCTCTTCCTGCTCGATGGCAGAAGGGTCGCAGCTGCCGAGGTAAAGGCTTTGAATGAAGCGGAAATCGAATCGATGTCGGTCTTGAAGGACGAATGGGCTGTCGGACGTTACGGCGAGGCGGCGGCGGATGGCGTGGTTTATGTGACGACGACTGAAGGTGCCCGGCAGTTCGACCGTCTGGAGTGTAGTTTCGAGCGTGGAAACTCTTTCCAGGAAGGTCCCGGTCTTTATCGGATCAAGGATACGGGAAACGGATTTACGATCCGTCCGCTCAATGGAGCCCGACCGCTTGTGTTGATCAACGGCCGGCAGGTCGATGATGACTATTTGAAGTCGATCGATGCGGGGAAGGTTCTGTGGGTTCGGATTCTGCAACCCGGGTTCGAATTGCTGGACCGTTATGGCGAGCGGGCGCGGGACGGTGTGATCGAGTTTACGACGAATGAATCCGGAGAACGTACGACTTTGGCGGTTTATTCGTCGAATGCGTCGGGCAAAACGCCTAATAAGATGACAGTTGTCAGGGAGCCTTCCGGCGCCTCCTCGGGGCGCACTTCTGTGTCAAAGTCGATTTCCGTGTCTAAATCGATTGCCACGTCGGCGCAGCCTTTGGAGGAAACCGTTACGTTGACCTATACGACCGGAGCGGATTCGGATTCGGTTTCAGTTGTTGATAACGGTCGTTCTCTGAAGCAGGTCGGTTTAATAGTATTGGATGGCGAGGAAATTTCTGCCGATCGCCTTTCGCAACTGGATCCCTCCCGAATCGACGCGATGACGGTATTGAAAGGAGAGCAGGGGGTCGAACGTTATGGCGAGAAGGGAGCGGAAGGGGTGATCGAGATCACGACGAAAAAGTCGGAGGAACGAAAGTTCAAACGCATCGGTTGCGCATTTATAAATGGAAGTTCTTATAGGATAGGGCCGGGACTTTGGCGGATCAAAGATACGGGATTTGGGTTCTCTATTAGCCCTCAAGACGGTACGCGTCCATTGGTGATGGTTGACGGGGAATTGGTCGATCTCTCTTACTTGGATGACATCGATGCCGATGCTGTGGCGACTGTCCAAATTGTTCAACCGAGTGCGGAGTTGGTTGAACAATACGGAGAGCAGGGGTATGACGGTATGATCCGGTTCGTAACAAAGGAAGGCCGGAAGAAGACGAAAAAAATCGAAGCGCAGCGCCGTAAAGCGGCACACGCTGACAATGAATAGAAAAACTCCTATCAATAAGCGTTAATATCCTGAAAGGGAAACATCCTGCAGTAATAACGTCTGCAGGATGTTTTTTTATAAAAATAGGAGCGTCCGTTCAAGGGGACGCTCCTATTTTTTATCTCTGGTCGTGGCGGACGGAGTCTTTTCATGCCATACGAAAAGAACATTCGTTCGGAGGGTGAATCCTTTAGTGAATCCGTCCTTCTTTGGCCTCGATGCACTCGGTTGCATGAGGCACTTTCATCAGCCGCTCCTTGGGGATCAGCTTGCCGGTGGTTTTGCAGATGCCGTATGTCTTGTTCTCGATGCGTACGAGTGCCATTTCGAGGTTGCGGATGAATTTCATTTGATGGGCTGCCAAGCGGCCGCTCTCCTCTTTGGAGAGCGTAGTGGCTCCCTCCTCCAGCACCTTGAACGTCGGCGAAGTATCCTCCGTATCGTTCGATGCGGTGTGGGTTATCGTGGCGCGCAGGAGTTCGTAATCCGCACGTGCTGTTTCCAGCTTTTTGAGAATGAGCTGCTTGAACTCTTCCAATTCGGCGTCACTGTATCGGGTTTTTTCTGCTTCTGCCATAGTTTCAATATTTTATTTGTAATAATGTTATACTAAATTAAACAATATTCCCGTTACTTCCAAATTTTTTGCCGGAAACGTGCAGGTTCTCCTTTTTTCGGTCAGATTTTGGTTACCGCGATACGAACCGGTTGCTCATCTACCTCCGACTCCACGACGAATTCGCCGCTGGGAGAAGCCACTCCTTCGATTTCGACAGCCAGCGTCTGCGAGGCGATGTAGTCTGCGAAAGATTTGAGCGCGGGAAGGACGAATTCCTGCTGTTCGATCTCTACACGGATTTTGTCCGTCACCTCGAAACCCGAATCCTTGCGGATGTTCTGGATACGGTTGATCAGCTCGCGGGCGATGCCTTCGGCACGCAGGTCGTCGGTGATCGTGATATCGAGGGCTACGGTCAGCTTGCCCTCCGTAGCTACGAGCCAGCCCGGCATATCTTCCGAGGTGATTTCGAAATCGGCAGGGGGGACGGTGATTTTTTCGCCGTCCATGTCCAGCAGGGTTTCCGCCGATGCTTCGATCGCGGCTATCTGATCCTGTGAGAACCCGGCTACGAGAGCTGCGATCTGCTTCATCTGTTTGCCGTATTTGGGACCGAGGGTCTTGAAGTTGGGCTTGATGCGCTTGGTGATGAGTCCCGTCGTATTTTCGATCAGTTCTATTTCCTTGACATTCACTTCGCTCATAATGAGCCCCTTGACGGCTTCGATGCGGCGTGCGGTGTCGGCGTCGAGGACCGGAATGAGTATCTTCGTGAGTGGCTGGCGGACTTTGATGTTCACCTTGCGGCGCAGGGCCAGTACCATCGACGAAACCTGTTGGGCCATAGACATCATCTGCTCCAATTCACCGTCGATGAGCGAGGAGTCGCAGACGGGGAAGGTCGAAAGATGTACCGACTCGTCCGTGTGGCGACCGCTTACGGCGTTTAGATCGCGGAAGATACGGTCGGAGATGAACGGCGCGAACGGTGCGGAGAGCATCGAAACGGTTTCCAGACAGGTGTAGAGTGTCTGGTAAGCGGCCAGTTTGTCGCGTGTCAGCCCGCCGCCCCAGAACCGCTTGCGGTTGAGGCGCACGTACCAGTTCGACAGGTTTTCGCATACGAATTCCTGGATCATACGGGCCGCCGGCGTCGGATCGTAATTTTCGAGCGATTCGGTGACGTTCCGGACCAGCGTATTGAGCAGGGAGATGATCCAGCGGTCGATCTCCGGGCGTTCGCTCATCGGAACTTCCGGCTCCTGTCCCGTAAAACCGTCCACATTGGCGTAGAGGGCGAAGAACGAGTAGGTGTTGTAGAGCGTGCCGAAGAACTTGCGGCGCACTTCGTCCACCCCGTCCCGGTCGAACTTGAGGTTGTCCCAGGGCTGCGAGTTGGAGATCATATACCAACGCGTCGCGTCGGCGCCGTAGGTCGAAAGTATTTCGAAGGGATCCACGGCATTACCCAGACGTTTGGACATCTTGTTGCCGTTCTTGTCAAGCACCAGGCCGTTCGAAATGATGTTCTTGAAAGCTACCGAGTCGAAGAGCATCGTGGCGATGGCATGCAGCGTGAAGAACCATCCGCGCGTCTGATCGACGCCTTCGGCGATGAAATCGGCCGGATAGACGCTCTTGAAGTAGTCGCCGCCGTGCTCGAAGGGGTAGTGTAGCTGGGCATAAGGCATGGCGCCCGAGTCGAACCACACGTCGATCAGATCCGGTTCGCGCCGCATCGGTTCGCCTTTGGACGAAACCAGCACGATATTGTCCACGTAAGGACGGTGCAGGTCGATCCGGTCGGTCGAGTAGTTCTCTTTGGAGAGGTCGCCCGGCTTGAAGTTCTTGTAGGGATTCTCCTTCATCAGACTTGCCGCGACGGATTTTTCGATTTCGGCGACGAGCTCTTCGACCGAGCCGATGCACTTCATTTCCGAGTAATCCTCCGTAGCCCAGATCGGCAGCGGCGTGCCCCAGAAGCGCGAGCGCGAGAGGTTCCAGTCCACCAGACCTTCGAGCCACTTGCCGAAGCGTCCCGTTCCGGTCGATTCCGGCTTCCAGCGGATCGTCTTGTTGAGTTCGATCATCCGGTCGCGCAGCGCCGTAGTTCGGATGAACCAGGAGTCGAGCGGGTAGTAGAGCACCGGTTTGTCCGTACGCCAGCAGTGGGGGTAGGAGTGGGTGTGCTTTTCGATCTTGAAAACCTTGTTCTCGGCCTTGAGCATCACTGAGAGATCGACGTCGAGCGTCGGCGCGTCGGCGGCGAGCGAATCGTCGTAGGCGTTTTTCACGTAACGGCCCGCCCATTGGGAATAGGCCGCTGTATCGACGTTGTCGCGTATGAAGGTCGGGTCGAGCTCTTCGAGCAGGAAGAACCGTCCCTTGCGATCGACCATCGGCTGATTCTTGCCCGCCTTATCGACCATAAACAGCGGGGCGATGCCTGCGGCGCGGGCCACGCGGTCGTCGTCCGCACCGAACGTCGGGGCGATATGCACGATACCCGTACCGTCGGAGGTGGTCACGTAGTCGCCCAGGATGACGCGGAACGCATCGCCCGCAGGCTTCACCCAGGGGATGAGCTGTTCGTAGCGGATGCCTTCGAAGTCCGGACCCTTGTAGGTGACCGGAGAGATTTCGAACTTGCCCTCCATCTTGGGGGTAAAATACGACCCCAGCAGTTCTTTGGCCAGGATGACAGTCTGGGGGGCATCCGTATAGGGATTGCGGCATTTGACGCGCACGTATTCGATTTCGGGGCCTACGGCCAGCGCGGTATTCGACGGCAGTGTCCAGGGCGTGGTGGTCCAAGCCAGGAAGTAGAGATCGCCTTCGGCTCCGTCGAAGAGTTTTTCGCTCCGCTCGTCGCGGATGATTTTGAACTGCGCCGTGCAGGTGGTATCCTTCACGTCGCGGTAGCAGCCCGGCTGGTTCAGCTCGTGGGTCGAAAGTCCCGTGCCGGCGGCCGGCGAGTAGGGCTGGATGGTGTAACCTTTGTAGAGTAGCCCCTTGTCGAAGAGCTGTTTCAGAAGCCACCAGAGGGTTTCGATGTATTTGTTGTCGTAAGTGATGTAGGGGTCGTCCATATTGACCCAATAACCCATTTTGCGCGTGAGTTCTTCCCACAGGCCCGTGTACTCCATCACCGCCTCGCGGCAGGCGCGGTTGTACTCCTCTATGGAGATTGTGCGCCCGATGTCCTCCTTGGTGATGCCGAGTTTCTTTTCGACGCCTAACTCTACAGGCAGTCCGTGCGTGTCCCATCCGGCCTTGCGGTGAACGAGGTAACCTTGCTGCGTCTTGTAACGGCAGAAGATATCCTTGATCGTGCGGGCCATGACGTGATGGATGCCCGGCGTGCCGTTGGCTGAGGGAGGTCCTTCGTAAAAGACGAAGGTGGGATGACCCTCGCGGGTGGAGATGCTTTTGTGGAACGTGTCCTGTGCGTCCCACTCTTTCAGTACGTCGGCGGCCAACCCCGGCAGATCGAGGCCTTTATATTCTTTGAACTTCATATCCTGTTGTTTTCAATCGTCGTTTTCATGGGCTGGCAGAATCCGATCCGGCCCGATTCCGCCGGACAGCCCCGAATGCGGAGCTGTTACCTGTCTTTGTCGTATTCGGCAGCGCCGGAATTCGCTGTGTGCCGCCTGTTTCGTGCGGGAAGCCGGCGGCGGATTTTACCAACATGCAAAGTTATGAAAAAATGCGAATAAATAGATCTCGGATAGCAGTTTTTTGTATGCAGACAACGGGTTGTGGCGGAAGCTGTTGCAGGATTCCGAGAGCGATTTTCCGAAGCGGCGGATTTATTCGTCGGTTGCGGTGCGGATAACGCGGGCCGGATTGCCTGCAGCGACCGAATTGTCGGGAATGTCGTGCGTGACCACGCTGCCGGCGCCGATGACGCAGCGGCAGCCTATCTTGACGCCGGGACAGACGATCACGCCGCCGCCCAGCCAGCAGTCGTCGCCGATCTCGATGCCCGCTCCTTTTTCTTTGCCCGTAGCCCGTTCCGTGGCGTCCATCGGATGCACGGCCGTCAGAAGCTGTACGCCGGGACCTATCAGACAGCGTTGTCCCAGGCGAATCGGCCCGAGGTCGAGAAAGACGCAGTTGAAATTGACGTAGGACCCTTTGCCGATGGAGATGTTGTAACCGTAATCGCAGTAGAAAGGGGCGCGGATCATGGCTTCGACCCCCGGACAGAGTTCCCGGAGCGTCGCCAGATAGGTCGCGTCCTTGTCTTTGAGTGTGACGTTGAGCCGATGGGTGAGGTGGCGGGCCCTGGTGCGGTCCTGTTCGAGTTCCGCGTCGTTGGGATGAAACCACTCTCCGGCCAGCATTTTCTCCTTTTCGGTCATGGGAATCGGCTTTTAATCGAAGCTCTGCATCTCGATCAGCTTGGCGTAGATGCCGTTTTTAGCCATCAACTCCGGGTGAGTGCCTTGCTCGGCGATCCGACCCCGTTCGATGACGATGATTTTGTCGGCGTTGTGGATGGTCGAAAGGCGGTGGGCGATTACGATCGAAGTGCGGCCTTGCAACAGGGAGTTAAGTGCGTCCTGGACGAGCTTTTCGCTTTCGGTGTCGAGGGCCGAAGTCGCTTCGTCCAGAATCAGGATTTCGGGGTTCTTGAGTACGGCTCGGGCGATGCTCAGGCGCTGGCGCTGACCGCCCGATAGTTTGGCGCCCCGGTCGCCGATGTTGGTGTCGTAGCCCGACGGACACTCCATGATGAAGTCGTGGGCGTTGGCGATTTTGGCCGCAGCGACGATCTCTTCGTGCGTCGCTCCCCGGCGTCCCATGGCGATGTTGTTTTCGATGGTGTCGTTGAACAGCACGGTATCTTGCGCAACGATGCTCATGTGGGCACGCAGGCTCTCCTGCGTGTAGTCACGGATCGAAACCCCGTCGATCAGGATGTCGCCGCCCGTAGTGTCGTAGAAGCGGGGGATCAGTTCGCTGAGGGTGGATTTGCCGCCGCCCGAAGGACCGACCAGAGCCACGGTTTCTCCCCGACGGATGTCGAACGAGATGCCGTCGATCACCTCCCGGCTGCCGTCGTAGGAGAAGTGTACATTGCGGAATTCGATCTTCTCGTGCAGGCCGTCCAACGTCTTGGCGTCGGGTTTGTCCTGGATTTCCGGTTCGGAATCGAGCACGTCGAAGATGCGTTCACCCGCAGCGATACCCTGGTTGATATTGGCGAACTGGTCGATGAACGAGCGCACGGGGCGGGTGATTTGCGAGAATACGGCGATGAAGCCGACGAATCCGCCGGCCGAAAGCGATCCGTTCATGACGAGCGAACCGCCGAAAACGATCAGTACCGCGACGGCCGTCAGGCCGAGAAATTCGCTCATCGGCGAAGCCAGTTGCTGACGGCGGGCCATCGAGAGCATCAGGCGCGAAAATTCGGCGTTGAACTCGGAGAATTTGCGGCGGATATAGTCGGTGGCGTTGTAACTTTTGATGACCTTGATGCCTGAAAGCGATTCGTCGAGCACGCTTACCATGTCGCCCATGCGTTCCTGCCCTTTGAGGGCCGGGTGGCGCAGTTTTTTGACGATCCGTCCGATAATGAGCGCCACTACGGGCAGGAACAGGATGGCGAACAGGGACAACTGCCACGATACGAGGAGCATGTAGATCACGTAACCGATAATAAGCAGCGGATCGCGGAAGGCGACTTGCAGCGTGTTGGTGATGCAGTATTGAACCACCATGACATCCTGCGTGATGCGCGACATGAGATCGCCCTTGCGCTGATCGCTGAAATATCCGGCGTTCATCCCCATTATTTTGTTGAACAGATCGTTGCGCATGCGTTGCAGCGATCTGACGCGCATGTTTTCGACCGTCCAGGCGCTCATGTAGCGGAAGAAATTGCTCAACAGGTTCATTACGATCGTACCGCAGGCGAGCAGGAGAAGCATTTTCGACATCGTGAAATCCGTCCCGAACAGTTGCGTATAGACGTAGCTCAACATCTGCGAGGCGTCGATATCCGAGAACGAGAGCCCGTGCACGGGAAAGTCGTAAACGGGTTGGAAGACATAGGAGTTCTTGTCGTCGAACAACGTGTCCATGATCGGGAGGATCATGGCGTAGGTGAGCGTGTTGAACAGGGCGTACAGCAGCGCGTAAAAGAAGTAGGGAACGGCGTATTTCGAGATCGGGCTGACGAATCCCAGCAGGCGCATGTATGTTTTGAACATAGATTCCGGATCGGTTATTGTTTCGGGGTAAAGTAGGGGCAAATATAGCAAATTAATCAGGATGTGCAATCCGGCGATCCGATTTTAGGAAAAGAATGTTATTTTTGTAACAGGTTGGAATCACAAAAAGGAACAAATAGATTATGGAAAATTTCAAACAGATCGATCCCGCTGAAATTACCGATAATTTTATCCGGGCCATCGGCCGGGAGTGGATGCTCATCACGGCCGGGAACGGAGAAAGTTGCAATGCGATGACCGCCAGTTGGGGTATGATCGGCTTCATCTGGGGACGTCCTGTGGCACAGTTCGTGATACGTCCGCAGCGTTATACGCGGGAATTCGTCGATCGCGAGGAGCGGGTGACCCTCTCGTTTTTCTCACCTGAGTACCATGCGGCTCTCGAATATTGCGGCAGTCGTACCGGCCGTACGGAGGATAAGATCCGCAATGCCGGACTGACGGTCGCCTGTACGGACGACGGAGTGCCTGCGCCGGCCGAAGCACGCCTGATCCTGCAATGCCGCAAGCTCTATGTCGGAAAGATCCGGCCCGAAGAGTTCGTCGATCGCAGGTGCGATACGAAATGGTATCCCCAGCACGATTATCACGAGGTCTATATCGCGGAGATCGAGCGAGCTTATGTGCGGAAGTAAGTTAAAGAGATAGGGGCAGGAGGTGAGTGGAGGAATGCCGTTCCGAGTTCGGACGGCCGTGTGACCGGATAGTTTTTAAGAAAGTCCCGGGATATTTCGTCGTGTTTCGGGGTTTTTTATGCTATTATATGGCTTACTCTCCATTGCCCGGAACATACCCGGTATCTTCCAGCAGGTGCGCCCTGTCGTTGGCTGCGGCTACGGCCAGTTGGTCGCAGCGGTTGTTTTCGACCGTATCGGCATGACCCTTGACCCAGACGAAACGGACGTTGTGACGGCGGTAGGAGTGCAGGAAGCGGGACCATAGATCGGGGTTCTTCTTGCCGGCGAACCCTTTCTTCTCCCAGCCGAATACCCAGCGTTTCTCCACGGCATCGACCACGTATTTCGAATCGGAGTAGATCGTCACGTCGCTGCCTTCGAATTTCAGCATTTCGAGGGCTACGCAGACGGCCAGCAGCTCCATGCGGTTGTTGGTCGTCAGGCGGTAACCCTGCGACACCTCCTTGCGGAACCGTCCCGATATCAGGACCGCTCCGTAACCACCCGGACCGGGATTGCCCAGGGCCGAGCCGTCGGTATAGATGGTGATTTCCGGCATAGTCGGGTATAAACTCCTCTCTCTGCTGTTGTAAGCCGGAGAGAGGAGTTGAATGTTTCGTGATGAGTTATTTCAAGGCGGCCAGTTGTTCCCGAAGCGCGGCGATCTTGGCTTCGGTGTCGGCCTGTTTGGTCCGTTCGTTGGCCACGACTTTCTCGGGAGCCGACGAAACGAACCTTTCGTTCGAGAGCTTCTTTTGTACGCTGGCGAGGAATCCTTCGAGGTATTCCAGTTCGCCTGCGAGTTTTTTGCGTTCGGCCTCGATGTCGATCATGCCCTCCATCGGTACGAAGTATTGCGTGGTCTTTACGAGGAATCCGACGGCCGAAGGATCTTTCTCCCGGGTGGTTTCGATCTGCGAGAGGTTGCCCATTTTCTGCAGGACGGGAGCGTATTCCGCCGGGTAGTTTTCATCGGCGATCACCCGGAGCGTCAGGGGGTCTTTCTGCGGAATGTTTTTCTGCTTGCGGACGTTGCGGACGGCCGTTACGACCTCTTTCGTCAGTTCGAACCGGCCCAGCAGCGCCTCGTCGATCTCCCGTGCTTCGGGCATACGCTGGACCATGATCGACTCGCCTGCCTTGCGGGGTGCCAGGTCCTGCCAGATCTCTTCGGTGACGAACGGCATGAAGGGGTGCAGCAGACGCAGCAGGTCGTCGAAGAAACCGCACGTGGCTTCCAGCGTCGGCCGGTCGATCGGGCATTGGTAGGCCGGTTTGATCATTTCGAGGTACCAGCCGCTGAAGTCGTCCCAGAAGAGTTTGTACAGATTCATGAAGGCTTCCGAGATACGGTAGGAGGCGAAGTCCGATTCGACCTGACGCAGCGTCTTGGCGAGCGCTTGACGGAACCATTCGATTGCCAGGCGGTTGTTTTCGCTTTGCGCCAGGGCGTCGTCGATCGTCCAGCCGTTGACCAGTCGGTAGGCATTCCAGATTTTGTTGCCGAAATTGCGTCCCTGTTCGCAGAGAGCCTCGTCGAACATTACGTCGTTGCCCGCCGAGGAGCTCAACAGCATCGCTACGCGCATGCCGTCGGCGCCGAACTGGGCGATCAGGTCGAGCGGATCGGGCGAGTTGCCGAGTTGTTTGGACATCTTGCGGCCGATTTTATCGCGCACGATCCCCGTGAAGTAGACGTGACCGAAGGGCTTCTCACCCCGGTATTCGTAACCGGCCATGATCATACGGGCCACCCAGAAGAAGATGATGTCGGGACCGGTCACCAGATCGTTGGTCGGGTAGTAGTATTCGATGTCTTTGTTGTTCGGGTGGCGGATGCCGTCGAATACCGAGATGGGCCACAGCCACGACGAGAACCAGGTGTCGAGCACGTCCTCATCCTGCCGCAGATCGGCGAGCGTCAGCGAGGCGTCGCCGCTCTTGGCCCGGGCTTTCTCCAGTGCCTCGTCTGCGTTGAGGGCCACTACGTAACCGCCTTGGGGCAGATACCAGGCCGGAATGCGCTGGCCCCACCAGAGCTGGCGCGAGATGCACCAGTCCTTGATATTTTCCATCCAGTGACGGTAGGTGTTCTTGTATTTTTCGGGAACGAGCTTGATTTCATTTTCCAAGACGGCCTGCGTCGCCGGACCGGCGAGTTTCTCCATCGAGAGAAACCACTGCATCGAGAGCTTGGGCTCGATCGCTACGCCGGTACGTTCGGAATAACCTACGTTATTGGTGTAGTCTTCGGTTTTCTCCAGCAGGCCGGCTGCGTCGAGATCCTTTTCGATCTGTTTGCGCAGGGCGAAGCGTTCCATACCGGCGTACAGCCCTACCTTGTCGTTGATCGTGCCGTCGTCGTTGAAGATGTCGATCGATTCGAGCCCGTATTTTTCACCGAGCATATAGTCGTTCACGTCGTGCGCCGGAGTAACCTTCAGGGCACCCGTGCCGAAAGCGATGTCCACGTACGTATCGCGGATCACGGGCACCGACCGGCCCACCAGCGGGACGATGACCCGGGCGTCTTCGGGCAGCCAGGCGTAGCGTTCGTCGTCGGGATTGACGCAGAGGGCCGTGTCGCCGAGGATCGTTTCGGGCCGGGTCGTGGCGACGATGATCGTGCGGTCGGTGCCTTCGACCCGGTAGCGCAGGTAGTAGAGCTTGCCGTGCGACTCTTTGAACACCACCTCTTCGTCCGAAAGGGCGGTCTGGGCCGACGGGTCCCAATTGACCATGCGTACGCCCCGGTAAATCAACCCCTTTTCGTAGAGGTCGCAGAAGACCCGCAGGACGCTTTCGGTACGAGCTTCGTCCATCGTGAAGCAGGTGCGTTCCCAGTCGCACGAGGCGCCCAGCTTGCGCAGTTGTTGCAGGATCACGCCGCCGTATTTCTCTTTCCAGTCCCAGGCATGACGCAGGAACTCTTCGCGCGAGAGCGACGATTTCTCGATCCCCTCGGCCTTGAGCTTGGCCACCACCTTGGCTTCCGTGGCGATCGAGGCGTGGTCGGTGCCCGGAACCCAGCAGGCGTTCTTGCCCTGCATGCGGGCGCGGCGCACCAGTACGTCCTGCAACGTGTTGTTGAGCATATGTCCCATGTGGAGCATACCCGTGACGTTGGGTGGCGGGATGACGATCGTATAGGGTTCCCGTTCATCGGGTTCGGAATGGAAAAGGCGGTGCTCCATCCAGTAGTCGTACCATTTGGATTCGATCTGCTGCGGGGCGTATTTGTCGGCGATTTGCATCATATTATGTGGGATATTTATAATTTGTACAGGATTTGCAAAGTTATGAACATTCTGTTAATATGAAATAAAATTAGGAGGAAAATCGTTATCTTTGCAAAATCTGTAAATTTTTTAAGAAATAGGTGCCCGCTGTACTTAAAAACTTCCCCGATTGAGGAAAGGAGAAACTGTAGGGAGGCGGGAGAAACGGAATTTTCCGAAAGGAAATCCGTTCGACGTACGGGGCTGCACCTGTTTTCGGTAAAAGAGAAAAATATGAGTAAGAAGGATAAAATAAAAAACATCGACATGGACGATCTGAAGGCACTGCCCGATGTCCTGGACGGACGCCATCACGTCATTCCCATCGTAACGGGCGGGGACGAGGTGTTGGAAGAGGTCAACGTGCCCGAAATATTGCCGATATTGACCTTGCGCAGTTCGGTGCTGTTTCCCGGAGCGATCACGCCGATTACGGTCGGCCGAGAGAAGAGCATCCGGCTGGTGCGCGAAGTGAACGAGCGCAACGGATTGCTGGGGGCCGTGCTGCAACGCGAAAGCGAAGTCGAAGACCCGGCGCCGGACGATATGTATAAGGTCGGCACTGCGGCCCGTATTATCAAGATTCTGGAGATGCCCAACGGTAACCTGACGGTGATTCTGAACGGACTGGAGAAAATCGAGGTGAAGGAGTATGTCTCCACGGAACCTTATTTCCAGGCCAGCGTGACGCCGTTGCGCGACTCTTCTCCCGATGTAAAGAGCCTGGAGTTCGAGGCTCTCGTGGATTCGATCCGCGACATTGCGCTGGGTATCATCGCTATTTCGCCGGACATGCCCAAGGAGGCGGCGTTCGCCATCAAGAATATCGACTCCAAGCGGGGAATCATCAACTTCATCTGTTCGAACCTCGAGCTTTCGGACGAAGACCGCCAGTCGCTGCTGGAGTCTCCCGGTCTGCTGGCCCGTGCCCGCAAGTTGTTGGAGATTCTGGTGCGCGAGCAGCAGCTCGTCGAGCTGAAGAACGAGATCCAGAGCCGTGTCAAGCAGGAGATCGACAAGCAGCAGCGCGATTACTACCTGCAGCAGCAGATGCGCACGATTCAGGACGAGCTGGGCGAAGGTGCCGACAGCGAGCTGGAGGGATTGCGCGAGAAGGCGTCCAAGAAGAACTGGCCCAAGGAGGTGGCCGAACTTTTCGAGAAGGAGATCACCAAGCTCGAACGGCTCAATCCCGCCGTGGCCGAATATTCGGTGCAAGTTACCTATCTGCAACTGATGCTCGAGCTGCCCTGGAACGATGTGACGCAGGATAATCTCGATCTGAAATGCGCACGCGAGCAGCTCGACCACGACCATTTCGGGCTGGACGAAGTGAAAGAGCGTCTGTTGGAGCATTTGGCCGTCATCAAGCTGAAAGGCGACTTGAAATCCCCGATCCTCTGTCTGTACGGCCCTCCGGGCGTAGGCAAGACCTCGCTGGGCAAGTCCGTGGCGGCGGCGCTGGGACGTAAGTTCGGCCGTATTTCGCTGGGCGGTCTGCACGACGAGGCCGAGATACGCGGTCACCGCCGCACCTACATCGGGGCGATGCCGGGCCGGATCATCCAGACCATCAAACGCTGCGGGTCGTCCAATCCGGTCATCATCCTCGACGAGGTGGACAAGGTGACCGTAAGCAATCACGGCGACCCGTCGAGTGCGCTGCTCGAAGTGCTCGATCCTGAACAGAATACGACGTTCCACGACAACTACCTCGATACGGAGTACGACCTTTCGAAAGTGCTTTTCATCGCCACGGCCAACAACATCGGCAACATCAACCCGGCGCTGCGCGACCGTATGGAGATGATCAACATTCCGGGCTACATTCTCGAAGAGAAGGTGCGGATCGGCCTTGACCACTTGCTGCCCAAGCAGATGACGGCGCACGGCATTCCCGAGGGGCAGTTGGTGCTGACGCCCGAGGTCGTCGAGCAGGTTATCGCGGGCTATACCCGCGAGTCGGGTGTCCGTTCGCTGGACAAGCACCTGGCGAAGATCGCCCGCTACCGGGCCAAGCAGATCGCTTTCGAGGAGGCTTATACGCCGGAGCTTACGCAGGCCGATGTCGAGAAGATTCTCGGCATCCCGAAATTCCTGCGCGAAGAGTACGAGGTCGGGGACATGGTCGGCGTAGTCACCGGCCTGGCTTGGACCGAGGTCGGCGGCGATATCCTCTACATCGAGTCGGTGCTGACCCCCGGCAAGGGCAAAGTGAGCCTGACGGGTAACCTGGGCGAGGTGATGAAGGAGTCGGCGACGATCGCCCACGAGTGGGTGATGGCGCACCACAAGGAGTTGGGTATCGATCCCGAAATGTTCGAGAAGAACGACATCAACATCCACGTACCGGAGGGAGCCATTCCCAAGGACGGTCCTTCGGCGGGTATCACGATGGTCACCTCGATCGTTTCGACCTATACGGGGCGCAAGGTGCGCGAGCGTATCGCCATGACCGGAGAGACGACCCTGCGGGGACGTGTAATGCCGGTAGGCGGTATCAAGGAGAAGATCCTGGCGGCCAAGCGTGCCGGTATCAAGGAGCTGATCCTTTCGGAAGACAACCGCAAGGACATCTCGGAGATCAAGGCGGAGTACATCGACGGTCTGACGTTCCACTACGTGCGGACGAACGAGGATGTGTTGCGTTTGGCTCTCGAGGAGAAGAAATAATCCGTGTTAATTTGAAAAGCGGGACGCAATGTCCCGCTTTTTTCGTATTTTAGCGACTTGAAACAGATAGAGTCACGAGTTATGGAGTTTGTTGCGATCATTCCCGCCCGCTATGCATCGACCCGCTTCCCGGGCAAGCCGCTGGCGATGCTCGGGGGAAAGCCCGTCATCCGCCGGGTGTATGAACAGGTGACCGGCGTGCTGCCCGATGCGGTCGTGGCGACCGACGACGAGCGGATCCTGCGTGCCGTCGAGGAGTTCGGCGGTCGTGCCGTGATGACTTCGGCCGAGCACCGCAGCGGCACCGACCGTTGCTGGGAGGCTTATGGAAAGCTCGGCCGGGAGTACGACGCCGTGATCAACGTGCAGGGCGACGAGCCTTTCATCCGTCCGGAACAGCTTCGGGCGATCATGCGCTGCTTCGACGTGCCGGGTACGGACATCGCTACCCTGGTGCGGCCCTTTGCCGAGTCGGACGGACTGGCGGCGCTCGAAAATCCCAATTCGCCGAAAGTAGTGCTCGACGGCGAGTCGCGGGCGATCTACTTTTCGCGTTCGGTGATTCCCTACCTGCGGGGGGTGGAGCGGTCGGAGTGGCTGGCGAAACATACTTTCTATAAACATATCGGTATGTATGCCTTTCGTACGAAGGTGCTCGCCGAGGTGACGGCCTTGCCGCAATCTTCGCTGGAGAAGGCCGAGTCGCTTGAACAGTTGCGCTGGCTGGAGAACGGCTACAGGATCGGCGTGGGTATTTCCGACGTGGAAACCATCGGCATCGACACGCCCGAAGATTTGGCGGCCGCCGAGGAATTTTTGAAACGAATGAAGCGATAGAATCATGGATAAAAAACCTCTCTTTATAGCCGGTCCCTGCGTGATCGAATCGGCGGAATTGCTCGATACGGTCGCTGCGACGCTGGCGGACATCAATCGCCGGCTGGGCGTCGAAATCATTTTCAAGGCTTCGTTCGACAAGGCCAACCGCACGTCGATTTCGTCGTTCCGGGGGCCGGGGCTGGAAAAGGGCCTTCGGATGCTCGCCGACGTTCGGTCGAAGTGGGGGCTGCGGCTGCTGACCGACATTCACGAATCCTGTCAGGCCGCTCCGGTCGGTGAAGTCGTCGATGTGATCCAGATTCCGGCGTTTCTTTGCCGCCAGACCGATCTGTTGGTCGCTGCGGCCCGTACGGGACGTACGGTCAATATCAAGAAAGCGCAGTTCCTTTCGGGTGAAGATATGCGATACCCTTATGAAAAGGCGATGAAGGCCGGTGCCGGTGAGGTTTGGCTTACCGAACGTGGCAATATGTACGGCTACAACAACCTGGTGGTCGATTTCCGCAACATTCCCGATATGCTCGGTATCGCTTCGACGGTCGTCATGGACTGCACGCATTCCGTACAGCGCCCCGGTGCCGCCGGCGGCAAGACGGGCGGTAACCGCGAGTTCGTGCCTGCCATGGCCCGGGCAGCCCGGGCGTTCGGTGCCAACGGTTTCTTCTTCGAGGTGCATCCCGATCCCGATCATGCTTTGAGTGACGGTCCGAACATGCTTTATCTGAATGATTTGGAAAACGTAATAAAATCTTTGCTATAATATGACCGCAGACAAGCGGGCCGATATCCTCTCGCTGGCCCGAAAGACGATCCATACCGAAGCGCTGGCGCTCAAGCATCTCGAACAGACGCTGGGCGATGATTTCGTGTGCGCTGTCGAACTTATCCTGCACAGCCGGGGCAAGCTCGTGGTGACCGGAATGGGAAAATCGGGGCTGATCGGCCGCAAGATCGCCGCGACGCTGGCGAGCACCGGTACGCCGAGTTTCTTCCTGCATCCGGGCGAGGCTTTTCATGGCGATCTGGGAATGATCTCTCCGGAAGATACCGTGCTGGCGCTCTCTTATTCGGGCGAGACGGATGAAATCCTCAAGATCGTGCCGTTTATCCATACCAACGGCAACAAGCTGATTTCGATGACGGGCAATCCCGAATCGACGTTGGCCCGCAATTCGGACGTGCACCTCGACGTGGCCGTGCGCCACGAGGCCTGCATCCTGCACCTGGCGCCTACCACTTCGACTACGGCACAGATTGCCATGGGCGACGCGATGGCCGTAGCGCTGATGAAGCTGCGCAATTTCACGAGCATCGACTTCGCGCGGCTGCATCCGGGCGGCAGCCTGGGCCGCCGTCTGCTGATGACTGTCGGCAATGTGATGCACAAGGAGGGGTTGCCCGTGGTAGCTCCGGACTGTTCGGCCAAGGATATGATCCACGCCGTCAGCAAAGGCGGTCTGGGGCTGATCGTCATTTGCGAGGGGGACAAAGTGCTGGGGATCGTCACCGACGGGGATATCCGCCGGGCGATGGAACGCCGCGAATCGGAGTTTTTCTCGATCCGGGCCATGGACATCGCCACGCCCAATCCCAAGACCATCGGGCCCGATGAGAAACTGATCGCTGCGGAGAAGAAAATGACCCAGCATAAGATCAATTCGCTGCTGGTGACCGACGACCAAGGCAAACTTGTCGGTGTAATCCAGATTTACGACATAAAACTTTGAAAAACTATGTTTCTGATTATCGTCGATTACAAGAAGCCGCTCGAAGAGGTGGAGCGCTACCTGGCGGAGCATTGGGCTTTTCTCGACCGTTATTTCGCTCAGGGCAAATTGCTTTGCACCGGGCCGCAGAATCCCCGTACGGGCGGTGTGATCGTTTCGAAAGCCGCGAATCGTGCGGAAGCCGAAGCCTTTACGCGGGAAGATCCGTTCTTCCGGCATGAGATCGCAGATTATACGATCGTCGAGTTCGAACCGACCAAGTATCTTCCCGGATTCGAGAAATTTCGGTAGTAAGCAAATAAACAGGAGCGCCCGCGACTAATCGCGGGCGCTCCTGTTTTCGGAAAACGGCTGTGGAAAGTGTTGTAAACCGTTTTGATCCGCCTCTTCGTAACGTTTTGGAAGAAAGGCGGTCGTTTGACTCTTCTCCTGTATCGGATAGGGGTTGTTTCGTGTATTTTTTTGCGGCTTTCCGGTTGAAGTTCCTGGTGTCGTTGAGTGGTTCGGATGCTTCTGGTCCGGGGTGCTCTATTATCCCCGTACGTAGTGCGGCATTTCGGCGGGAATCGGCATCGACAGTTCGATGATACCGCCTACGGTGCCGTCCTCGCGGCGCCAGGCTGTTTGGTAGATCATTTTGCGGATCCCTTTTTTCTCGATGGTGTAGGCATTCGTGTCGCCTTTTTCGAGGATGCGGGCGATGATCCCCTTCGAGCGCTCGTTGTGGCAGGGGAGCATGCTTTTGCCGCGATACTCTCCATTGACGGAGATAGATTGCTTGTTCTGGTAAATTACCACGCCTTCGGTGTCGCATACCGTTACGGCGCAGTTCGTGTCGTCAGCCCAATTAAAATTCATAGTACTATTCTGTTTTTATAGTTTCTTCGGTTGTAGAAAGCGAGGTCGGGACTGTATTTTATTGCGAAATCTTGACCAGTTGTTCGCGGTAGGCGGTCATGATTCGCGATTTGGAGATGTAGCCCAGGTAGTGTTTCTCCTTGTCCACGACGGGTAACACCCAGACGTGGTTTTCGTCGAAACGGCGCAGCACGCTCTGGATCTGTTCATGTTGCAGGATCGTGTCGGGGGACAGGAGCATGTAGCGTGTAATCGGGTTGCCGTACTTTTGCGGATTGAACAGGTCTTCCCGCACGTCGTTCAGGCGGACGATGCCCAGCAGGTGTTTTTCGTTGTCGAGAACCGGGAAATAGTCGTCGTGACGCTCCCGGGACATGATCTGCACGATGTCGCCCAAAGTCTGGGACGGGTGGATGTAAACCCCGTCGTCCTGAATCAGGTCGTCGAGCCTCAGAAAGACGAAGACCGATTCGTCCTTGTTGTGGGTGATCAACTCCCCGTTCTGACGCAGTTGCTTGGTATAGATCGAGTCGGGATCGAGGTAGTAGTCGATGGCGAAGGCGATGCAGGCGGTGATCATCAGCGGGATGAAAAGGCCGTAACCGCTCGATAGTTCGGCGATCAGGAAGATCGAGGTCAGGGGGGCCTTCATCACGCCCGACATTACGCCCGCCATACCTACCAGGGTGAAAGAAACCAGCGACAGGTTCCATCCGAACAGGGTGTTGCAGACCAGCGCCGTGATAGCGCCCATGAATGCGCCGACGAACAGCGAAGGGGCGAACGTACCGCCGACGCCGCCCGCAGCGTTGGTCGAGGCCATAGCGATCACTTTGAAGAACATCGTGCCTACGATGAAGAGAATGACCACCCAGTCGATCTGACTGAAGCGGTAGAAGAGCGAGTTGTTGAACAACTCGGTCGTGTTGCCGTGCATGAGCGACATGAAACCTTCGTAGCCTTCGCCGTAGAGGGGCGGGAAAATGTAGATCAGGATGCCGAGTACGGCTCCGCCGATCAGCCACTTCTTGTAGGGACTGTCGATCTTTTTGAAGAAGGCGCCTACCCGGGCATTGACCGTGGTGAAGTAGTAGGACATCAGCCCGCAGAAGATACCCAGCAGGACGAAAAGCGGAATTTGGTTGAGCCGGAACGCATCGTCGGGAGTCAGCGAGATGGCGATGATCGGATCGAATCCCCGGATCGTGAGGGCGACAGCGGCGGCCGTGATCGAAGAGATGAGCAGCGGTACGACCGTGCGCGAGGTGAGATCGAGCATCAGGATTTCGAGCACGAAGACCACGCCCGTGATCGGGGCTTTGAAGATGGCTGCAAGGGCCGCCCCGGCTCCGCAGCAGAGCAGCAGGGTGGTGTTTTTGTAGTTCAGGTGGGCCAGGCGGCTGATGTTCGAACCGATGGCTGCGCCCGTCAGGACGATCGGGGCCTCGGGACCGACCGAACCGCCGAATCCGATCGTCGTCGCACCGCCTACGACCGAAGTCCAGCAGTTGTGGGAGGCAATGTACGAGTTTTTACGCGACATGGCATATAACACGCGTGTAACGCCTTCCGAAATGTTGTCTTTGACGACGTATTTGACGAAAAGCGAGGCCAGAATGATACCGATGACCGGATAGAACAGGAAGAAAAAATGCGACTGTTCGACGGGGAACCAATGGGTCAGCCCTGCTTTGATTCCGTAGAGCAGCAGTTCGAACAGGCAGGTACCCAATCCGGCCAGAACCCCTACGATGATGGCCAGCAGCGCCATGATCTGCGTACTGGTGAACCGTTTGGTAAGCTCCAGGAAACGGATGTAGATACGTTCGCCCCAATCCGCGATCGTCTGCGGTGTTATGCGTTTGAACATTTCGGGTACCTTGTCTGCTGGTTATGCGCGTTATCGCTGTTGCTGGTATTGGCGAGCCTGCTCGGCGATCAGCTCCTTGTCGTCGAAGTAGTCGATCCGCATGGCGTGGCGCACTTCGCCGAGCGTTTGCGCGGCTGTTGCCCGGGCATGCTCCGAACCTTTGCGCAGAATTTCATAGACCTCTTCGATGCGGCCTTCGTACTGCTTGCGGCGCTCGCGGATCGGCTCCAGCGTTTCGTTCAGCACGGCGATCAGGAACTTCTTGACCTTCACGTCGCCCAGCCCGCCCCGGCGGTAGTGCGCCTTCAACTCGTCGAGCGAGGCGTAATCGGGCAGGTATCGCTGAAAATGTTCCGGGCGGCTGAAGGCGTCCAGGTAGGTGAAGACGGTGTTGCCCTCGACCTTGCCCGGGTCCTTCACCCGCAGGTGGTCGGGATCGGTATACATACCCATCACCTTCTTCTTCACTTCATCGGCCGAGTCGGAGAGGTAGATGCAGTTGCCCAGCGATTTCGACATCTTGGCCTTGCCGTCCGTACCGGGCAGACGCAGGCAGGCCGCGTTGTCGGGCAGCAGAATTCCCGGCATGACGAGTGTTTCTCCATATACGGAGTTGAATTTATGGACGATTTCGCGCGTCTGTTCGATCATCGGTTCCTGATCCTCGCCGACCGGTACGGTCGTGGCCTTGAAAGCGGTGATATCCGAGGCCTGGCTGATCGGGTAGGTGAAGAATCCTACCGGAATACCCTGGCGCTGCGATCCCTCTTCTTCGTTGCCTTCGGCGAAGCCGCGCAACTGGATTTCGGCCTTCACCGTCGGATTGCGCTGCAGACGGGCTACGGTCACCAGGTTCATGTAGTAGAAAGCCAGCTCGCAGAGTTCCGGCACCTGCGACTGGATGAAGAGCGTCGATTGCGCGGGATCCAGTCCGCAAGAGAGATAGTCGAGGGCGACCTCGAGGATGTTCTGCCGCACTTTTTCCGGGTTGTCCGCATTATCGGTCAGCGCCTGGGCGTCGGCGATCATGATGAATATTTTCTCGAATTCGCCCGAATTCTGCAACTCCACGCGGCGGCGCAGCGAACCTACGTAATGTCCCAGGTGGAGTTTGCCGGTCGGACGATCTCCGGTGAGTATGATTTTTCCCATCAGTTAAAAAGTTTCTAATAATAAATAGTCTGCAAATGTACGAAAAACTAAACCGATGGTCGAATAATAATTGCGAAGTATCGGTTTTTTTTATATTTTCGTGCGTGCAAATAAGATAAACTATGACTATCATCCAACTCGAATACCTGCTGGCGGTAGCCAATTGCGGCAGTTTCTCTCTGGCAGCGGAACACTGTTTCGTGACCCAGCCGTCGTTGAGCATGCAGATCAAGTCTTTGGAGGAAGAATTGGGCGTGGTGCTGCTCGATCGCAGCAAGAAACCGGTCATTCCGACCGAGGCGGGCGAGGTGGTGCTTGCCGAAATCCGGGAAACCCTCCGGGCTTACGATCATATCCGCGAAGCGGTCGCGGAACTCAAAGGCGAAACTTCCGGTCGGTTGCGGCTCGGCGTCATTCCGACCATCGCACCTTACCTGTTGCATAAGTTTATTCCCGATTTCGTGCGGGACTATCCCAAAGTCGAACTGGAGATTGCGGAGATGGTGACCGCCGACATCGTCGATGCGCTGCGCCGCGACCGGATCGATGCGGCATTGGTCGCCGGCGGAACCTGCGGCGAGGGGATTCAGGAACACGAGTTGTTCGACGACCGGTTCCATCTTTACGTGTCCCGGGAGAATCCGCTTTTTGAACGCACGAACGTCCGTATCGAGGATATCGACCTCAAGGAGCTGGTGCTGTTAAGTCCGGGGCATTGTATGCGTGACCAGATCATCGAGCTGTGCCAGGCCAAACGGGAGGTCCCCTCGCACTATACGTTCGAATCCGGTTCGCTCGATACGTTGATGCGGATCGTCGATTGCACGCATTGCGTGACGATTATCCCCGAAATGGCCGTGGAATACATTCCTGCGGAGCATCGTTGTCAGGTCAAAACGCTGGCCAAGGGGGCTACTTCGCGCAAGATCGCCGTGGCCGTGCGCCGGACCTATGTCAAAAGTTCGATCATCAAAGCCTTGATCGATACTATTTTGTCGAAAGTTTCCCGCCAATAGGGATTCGGGACGGATATTTGCAGAGCAAATTTTCGGATATTCTCTTGTATCTTTGCGGGAAGGGGGATGCGTTCGGCATAAAAAAACAAACGGGTTTGTTTTGTTCTGCCCTCATTTTCGCTACCTTTGCAAAGTTGTATTGACCGGTAAATTCAAACTATGGAAAAATTGACAGGCACGATAATTCGTGCAATCCAGGATAAGAAGGGTAAAAATATCGTATCGTTGGATCTTTCGAAAATCGACGGGGCGATCTGCTCCTGCTTCATCGTTTGCAACGCCGACTCCACCACGCAGGTCGCTGCGATCGCGGCGGGTATCGAGGAGCAGGTATTGGAAACCCTCGGCGAGAAGGTCTGGCGCGTGGAAGGACAGCAAAATGCGCTGTGGATCGCTATGGACTACGTGGATGTGGTGGTGCATATTTTTCAGACAGAATTGCGTGAATTTTACAAATTGGAGGAGCTGTGGGCCGATGCCCCGGCGACCCGTTATGAGTATGACGAATAATATTTTATGGCACAACAGAAAATAAACAACAAAATGAATATGCCGCGTCCTTCGTGGATGTGGATATACGGCGTCATCATTATTTTTATTGTCGGCTACTGGATGTTCGGACCCGGCAACGGAGTCCCGGTCAAGAGCGACTGGAATACCGTGGCGCAGATGATCGAGCAGGGCGACGTCGAAAAAATCCAGGTCGTCAATCGTGACCTGGCGGAAATCTACCTTAAGAAGGATGCTGCGGACCGGTACCGTAAGGATGCTGCGGACCCGCGTTTCCGTAATATGCCCGAAACGGGGGCTCAGCTTACTTTCAATATCGGGTCGGTGGATACGTTCCGTCAGGATTTGGATAAGGTGACGGCCGAGTCGGGTAACAAGGTGGTGCTGGTGTACGAGAACCGGGAGAATTCCTGGACATCGATTCTGCTTCAGATGCTTCCCTGGATCATTATTATCGGCGGCTGGTTCTTCCTGATGAGCCGCATGTCGCGGGGTGCCGGAGGCGGTGCTGGCGGTATTATGAACGTGGGGAAGGCCCGGGCGCAGGTGTTCGACAAGGAGAACTCGAAAAAGGTGACTTTCAAGGACGTTGCCGGACTGGAGGAGGCAAAGGTCGAGATCATGGAGATCGTCGATTTCCTCAAGAAACCCGACAAATACAAATCCATCGGTGCGAAAATTCCCAAGGGCGCGTTGCTGGTAGGCCCTCCGGGAACGGGTAAAACCCTGTTGGCGAAGGCGGTGGCGGGAGAGGCCAATGTGCCGTTCCTGTCGATTTCCGGCTCGGATTTCGTGGAGATGTTCGTGGGCGTGGGCGCTTCGCGCGTGCGCGACCTTTTCGAGCAGGCCAAGCAAAAAGCTCCTTGTATTCTTTTCATCGACGAAATCGACGCCATCGGCCGGGCCCGCGGCAAGAACGCCGGGTTCTCGGGCAATGACGAGCGGGAGAATACACTCAACCAGTTGCTGACCGAGATGGACGGTTTCCAGACCAATACGGGCGTGATCGTCCTGGCGGCGACCAACCGGGTCGATATTCTGGACAAGGCGCTGATGCGTGCCGGACGTTTCGACCGGCAGATCGAGGTGGGATTGCCCGACGTGAAGGAGCGCGAGGAGATTTTCGACGTGCATCTGCGTCCGTTGAAGCTCGATCCGGAGCTGGACCGTACTTTCCTGGCCAAGCAGACGCCCGGCTTTTCGGGTGCCGACATCGCCAATGTCTGCAACGAGGCGGCGTTGATCGCGGCCCGTCACAATAAGAAATATGTGTCGCGCGAGGATTTCCTGGCGGCGATCGACCGCATTATCGGCGGTCTGGAGCGTAAGAACAAGATCATTTCCGACGAAGAGAAGCGGGTGATTGCCTATCACGAGGCCGGACACGCTACGGTAAGCTGGATTTTGGAGAATGCCAGTCCGCTGATCAAGGTGACTATCATTCCGCGTGGCAAGTCGTTGGGCGCGGCCTGGTACCTGCCCGAAGAACGGCAGATCACCACGCGCGAGCAGATGATGGACGAGCTGGCTGCGATGCTCGGCGGCCGGGTGTCCGAGCAGATCAATTTCGGCGAGGTTTCGACCGGAGCGCTCAACGATCTGGAGCGGGCGACCAAGATGGCGTATGCCATGGTGGCTTATTACGGTATGAGCGAGAAGGTCGGGACGATCAGCTATTACGACTCTACGGGCCAGAGCGACATGGCGCTGACCAAGCCCTATTCCGAACTGACGGCCCAGCAGATCGACGCCGAGGCTAAAAATACCATTGCCGAAGCCTATGCGATGGCGGCGGAGGCACTCCGCAGCCATGCCGACGGTTTGAAGGAGCTGGCCGAACTGCTGTTGGAGCGCGAAGTGGTCTTTACGGAGGATGTGGAGCGTATCTTCGGTAAACGGAAAAAGGATATTCTGCGGGAACGGAAAGAGGCCGAGCAGAAGGCTTTGGCGGAGCGGAAAGCTGCATCTGGCGATGCGGAAGAGGCAGCCGGGAAAAAAGAGGTTGCGCCGGCCGAGTCCCGAAAGGACGAAGAAAAGATTTCCGGAACCGCCGCTTCCGCTGTGTCGGACGGAAAATCGTCGGCGGAAACGCCTGAAGTTTAACGAGGTTTACCCGAAAAAGGTTGAATTATGTCTGATAAAATGAGGAATCTTCTGGTGCGAACCTTGAGCGGTGCCGTCCTGACTGTCGTGGTAGTCGGAGCGGTGCTTTGGTCGCAGTGGAGTTTCGGAGTGCTGTTGCTGGCGATTCTCGTCGGCGGTATGTGGGAGTTTTACCGGATGGCCCGCCGGGAGGATATTTACCCTCTCAAATGGCTCGGACTGGTTACGGGTACGGCTCTTTTCGTGGCGAGTTTCCTGCTGGCGGTTTCTGCGGAGCAGGTGGCGTTGTTGCCGAGAGCGCTTTCCGTCCTCTTGTGGTTGTTGCCGGTTTTTATTTTGCTCATACCACTGATGTTCGTCTGTGAACTGTTCCTCAAGCGTGCCCGCCCCGCCGCCGATGTGGGGGCGACGCTCGGAGGCGTCTTTTATGTGGCCGTGCCTTTGTCGATGATGGCCTATCTGCCTCTGCTGACGGGGGAGGGTGGCTGGAATCCCTGGGTGATTTTGGCCTACATCTTCATTATTTGGGCCAACGACGTATTCGCCTACCTGGTGGGGGTCAGCGTCGGCCGACATCATCTTTACGAGCGGATTTCGCCCAACAAGTCGTGGGAGGGGTTCTTCGGCGGCATCGTCGGTGCGATCGCCATGGGCTGCCTTGCCGCATGGTGGCTCGACGGTAGCTATTGGCTGTGGTGCTGTTTAGCTGCGATCGCTGCCGTGAGCGGTGTGTTGGGCGATTTGATCGAGTCGATGTTCAAGCGTGCGGCCGGCGTGAAGGATTCGGGCAATATTCTGCCGGGGCACGGCGGTTGGCTCGACCGTTTCGATGCGCTCATTTTCTCGTTGCCGTTCGTGGTCGCTTATCTGGTATTGCTGCATATTTCATAAGAAAACTTACTATCCGAATATGAAAATAAACAAGGAAGGCTACAAGATTATCGGGCTGACAGGAGTCGTTTGTTTCCTGCTTTGGGCGCTGATGTACTATCTGATGTCGCGCCATGCCGAAGCGGGACTGCTCTGGTTCGGATCCATTCTGCTTGTGCTGTTTTGGTTCTTTATCGTGGCATTTTTCCGGGAGCCGCGGCGTGTGAAGATCCATGATGCGGAGTTGGTCTTCGCTCCGTGCGACGGCCGGGTCGTAGTGACCGAAATGGTACACGAGAGCGAATACCTCGATCGGGAGATGCTGCAGATTTCGATCTTCATGTCGATTACCAACGTTCACATGAACTGGGTGCCGGTCGGAGGTACCGTGGAGTATTTCAAGTATCATCCGGGGCGTTTCCTGGTGGCGTGGCATCCCAAGTCCTCGACCGAGAACGAGCGGACGACAACCGTCGTGCGAACCCCCGACGGCAAGGAGGTGCTCTTCCGTCAGATTGCGGGTCTGATCGCCCGTCGTATCGTTTCCTATATGAAAGTCGGCTCGAAGGTGGAGCAAAATTCGGTTTGCGGGTTCATCAAGTTCGGCTCCCGCATCGACATCCTTCTGCCGAAGGATACCGAATTGCTCGTGGAGATCGGGGATCCTGTCGTGGGATCGCAAACTCCCATCGCCCGGTTGAAGTAACTTATTGGCGGCGGTTTTCGCGTTGCGGTACGTATGAGTATTACACCTCAAACATTGCTTCGTTTTACGGTGGGGGCGGTCATTACGGCCGTCGTCCTCTTTTTGATGTGGTACTTCAGCTCCATCGTGATCTACATTCTGGTTTCGGCGGTGCTGGCCATCATGGGGCGCCCGCTGGTAGCCCGGATATCCCGAGGCCGGATCGGGCGATGGCATGTGCCGCGCTGGTGCGGAGCGCTCGTTACGCTGCTGGTGATCTGGATCGTTTTCGCGGTGATGTGCGGGCTTTTCGTGCCGCTGGTGACCAACAAGCTCTACCAGTTGGCGCACCTCGATTTTTCGACGGTGCTGACTTCTGTCGAGGAGCCGCTGCAGCGTATTCAGGATTATCTCACTCACTTCTTCTCGTTGCCCGAAACCCAGGTGTCGTTTAAGGACACGCTGATTTCTTTCCTGCAGTCGCTGATTAATTTCGACACGATCAATACGGCGTTTTCATCGGTGGTGAGTCTGGCCGTTTCGAGCGTAATCGCCTTTTTTTCGATTTCGTTCATCACGTTCTTTTTCCTGCGGGACGACGGACTTTTCTATGCGATGGTAACGGCACTTTTCCCGGATCGATACCAACAGAACGTGACGCATGCCCTCAATTCGATTACAGTGCTTCTGTCTCGCTACTTCCGGGGAATTTTGGCCGAGAGCTTCCTGTTGATGCTGGCCGTATCGCTGGTGATGATGGCTTTCGGCATGAGGGCGCAGGATGCCTTTTTCATCGGTCTTATCATGGGGGTTATGAACGTCGTGCCATACGCCGGTCCGACCATCGGCGGCGCGGTTTCGGTCTGCATGGGTATCATCACCCCGATCGAAGGGATGTCGATCGGCCATACGATGCTGGTCATCGCAGGATCGCTGTTGATTTTGAAGGGGCTGGATGATTTCGTGCTGCAACCGACGCTCTACTCCGAGCGGGTCAAGGCGCAGCCGCTCGAGATATTTCTCGTGATCCTGATCGCCGGGTCGTTGGCCGGGGTGATCGGCATGCTGCTGGCCATACCGCTTTATACCGTGCTGCGGGTTTTCGCCAAGGAGTTTTTCTCCCAGATTTCCCTGGTGCGCAAGCTGACCGAAAAGATTTGAGGCTATGTCTGTCTGGATCGAAGGAGAGGTGATGCACGGACGGCAACTGGGCCGTGAGTTGGGATTTCCGACCGCCAATATGGAGGTTGCGGATGCGGATACGATCGAAAGCGGAGTGTATGAGTCTTGTGTGGAGATCGACGGCGTGGAGTATAAGGCCATGTCGAATCTGGGGAGCAACCCCTCGGTGGGCGGAGGTCCCCGACATCTCGAAACCCATATTTTCGACTTTTCGGGCGATCTCTACGGTCGGAGACTCCGGGTCGAGCTGCGGCGTAAGATCCGCGATGAGCGCAAGTTCGATTCGCTGGAGGAGTTGCAGCGCCAGATCGAACGGGATCGCAGCTGTATTTTGAGTTCGGAGAATCGGCGGCGATGACCGTGCGGCGGTTTATACCGTTTTTCGGCCGGAGGCCGTGTTTACCGCTTCGTGGCTTCGATTCCCTTCGGCGGGAGTCGGTGTCGCAATGCGGCCGACGAGAGCCAACGATTCGGCAAGAGATTATGTATAATTGATTAAATGATAAAAAGTATGTTTTTGGATTTATCCCTGCCTTACAAAGTGGCCGATATGTCATTGGCCGAATGGGGCCGGAAAGAGATTGAGATTTCGGAGCACGAGATGCCCGGACTGATGGCCATACGCCGCAAGTACGGCCCGCAGAAACCGTTGAAGGGCGTGCGTATCATGGGGTCGCTGCATATGACGATTCAGACTGCCGTGTTGATCGAAACGCTGGTCGAGTTGGGCGCCGACGTGCGCTGGTGCTCGTGCAATATTTTTTCGACGCAGGACCATGCGGCGGCGGCCATCGCCGAAGCGGGGGTTCCCGTATTTGCGTGGAAGGGCGAAACGCTGCCCGAGTACTGGTGGTGTACGGCGATGGCCATGTCGTTCCCCGGCGGGAAGGGCCCTCAGTTGATCGTCGATGACGGCGGCGATGCCACGTTGTTGATCCACAAAGGGTATAAGGCCGAAAACGACGCTTCGACGCTGGATTACGAACCGTCGTCTTACGAGGAGGAGGTCATTCTCGATACGCTGAAGAAGATTCTGGCCGAAGATAACGGCAAATGGCACCGAACGGTAGCCGAGTGGCGGGGTGTGAGCGAAGAAACGACGACCGGCGTGCATCGCCTTTATCAGATGCAGGAGGCGGGCGAACTGCTCGTTCCTGCGATCAACGTGAACGACTCCTGCACCAAGTCGAAATTCGACAACCTGTACGGTTGCCGCGAGTCGCTGGCGGACGGTATCAAGCGGGCGACCGACGTGATGATTGCCGGCAAGGTGGTGGTCGTTTGCGGTTACGGCGATGTCGGCAAGGGCTGTGCCCGTTCGATGCGTTCGTACGGAGCCCGGGTCATCGTTACGGAGATCGACCCGATCTGCGCTTTGCAGGCCGCGATGGAGGGTTTCGAGGTGAAGACCGTCGAGAGTGCTCTGGCCGAGGGTAATATTTATGTGACTTGCACGGGAAACTGCGACATCATCACGCTCGAGCACATGCAGCGGATGCGGGACCAGGCGATCGTCTGCAACATCGGCCATTTCGACAACGAAATCCAGATGGCCCGTCTTGAGGCTTCGGATGCCGTGCGTACCAACATCAAACCGCAGGTGGATAAGTTCACCTTCCCCGACGGCCATTCGATCTTTATCCTGGCCGAAGGCCGCCTGGTGAACTTGGGTTGCGCTACGGGACATCCTTCGTTCGTGATGAGCAATTCGTTCACCAACCAGTGTCTGGCGCAGATCGAGTTGTGGCAGAAGAAACTGGAGGTGGGCGTGTATCGTCTGCCCAAACATCTGGACGAGGAGGTTGCCCGGCTGCATCTGGATAACCTCGGTGTGGAGCTTACGCAGCTTACGAAAAAACAGGCCGACTATATCGGCGTACCGGTCGAGGGTCCTTACAAGGCCGAGCATTATCGGTATTAAAATAGATCGGGTTCCGTTCGGTTCCCGAAAATAAACCTGGTGTCAGTTTGTCTGACGCCGGGTTTATTGTTTTCGGGCTGCGGGCGATTGGTCGAGTAAGGTGCATCCGAAACAGGACGTACCGCTTGCTTTGCCTCCGGGGAAAGGAGGATAAAAAACGTCTTCGGATTTTTCCGAAGACGTTTTGAATGATCGGGTCGGTGGAATTAATAGCCGAACATCTCCTTTTGGCTCACGATCTGTACCGGGCCCAGCTTGCGCAGGTAATCCTGGTCGAGGTCTTTCAGGTCGCCGAGGATGCAATAGGTGTATTTGCGGTCCTTGATCCACTGTTCCTGGGCGGCTTTGAGGTCGGCGAAGGTCATGTCCTGGACCTTTTCGAAGATGGCTTTGTTGCGGTCTTCCGTTACGCCCAGATCTTTGTTGGCGATGTATTTCCAGAGCACTTCGTCCTTGATCGTACGCGAGGTTCGCAAATTGGTCAGTACGGCTTCTTTGGCCAGTTTGAAGGCTGCTTCCGATTCGGGCATGTTGTTGATGATCTCATCGAATGCGTCGATGGCCTGGGCCATTTTGTCGTTTTGCGTGGCGATGATCGCTGCGAAAAGATAATTGTCGTCCAGGTAGCTCGGATTGATCCACTCCGTGAAGGCCATGTAAGCCAGGCTGCGGGATTCGCGCATCTCCTGGAAGACGATGGCTCCCATGCTGCCGCTGTTGTATTCGTTGTACAGTTTCAGAGCGGGATCGACCGCTACGTCGAATTTTTTGCCCAGGTTCGAGTACTGGAGGAAGTAGAGCTGCGGCGCGTTGTAGTTGGCCAGGCAGACCTTGTTCTGTTCCGTAGGCTGGAACGCGATATTTCCCCGAGTCAGCGGTTCGAGCACTTCCGGCGTTTGGTGGTGTGCTTTCAGGTCGGCGAGCAGCCCGGCTTTGTCCTTAGGACCGTAATAGAGGATGGTGTGCTGCTTTTTCAGCAGGTCGCGGACCTTGCCGATCAGTACGTCCGACGTGAGCGCTTCGAGCTGCTCGTTGTTGAGGGTCGTGCGCTGGATAGCTTCTCCGCCGAAGAAGGCGAAACGCTGCAAGGCTGCGAAATTCGCTTCCTGGTTCAGTTTGTTGTCTGCACGTTTTTTCAGCAGGTCGGCCTTGTAGTTGGCGAGAATCTCTTCGTCGCCCTGTGCATTGGCTACCAGGTCTTCGAAGATATCCATGACCTGTCCCATGTTTTCGCTCAATCCCTTGAAGGTTATCGCACAGCGGTTCTGACTGGCCGACAGGTCGTAGTAGCAGGCGATGTCGTAGAGTTCGGATGCGATCTCCGCAGCTGTCTTGGCCTGGGTGCCGAGGTAGTCGATATAAGCGAAGGCATTGTTGAGCGCCGGATCGTTCAGCACGCCGGTATCGAAGAGGTAGGTCAGCGAGAAAAGGTCGTTGATGTCATTTTTCTTATAGAGGACTTCGAGGCTGGAATCGGTTTTGAAAATCTCCATATCGCGGTTGAAATCCACGAATACGGGTTCGATCGGAGTTACCGTCGAATTTTGAATTTCGGTCAGGAATGCACTCTGGGTGTCGCGGTTCATCTGGATCGGGGTGAGGGCCGGTTTGGCGATCTTCTGCACGCTGGGGTCCTCTCCCTGGCGTTTGTAGATAATGCCGTAATTCTCGGTGCCGAGTTTTTCATTGGCCCAGGCCACCAGTTGTTCCTTGGTGATGGAGCCGATGCGGTCGAGCTTGGTCACTTCGTCGCTCCAGGGAATGTCGTTGTAGAAGGACGAAAGGTACATTTCGACACGTCCCACGTTCGTCTCTTCCTCGCGCATGGTCGATACTTTCAGGTTGTTTACGACCGCCTTGATCAGCTCTTCGCTGAATTCGCCGTTGCGGAGTTTCGCTACCTCTGCGAGCAACAGATCCCGGACCTCGTCGAGGGTCTGACCCGCTTTCGGAAGACCTTGCAGCACGAGGGCTCCGTAGTCGGCCCGCTGATCCGGGTACGAGAAGGCGTCGAGTACTTTCTGTTGCTGCATCAGGTCGAGGTCGATCATGCCGGCCTGTCCGTTGTAGAGGATCCGGCTGGCCAACAGCAGGTATTCCGCATCGTCCGATGCGGCGTTGTCCGTGCGCCATGCCAGCGTTACGTTCGCGGCGTCGGGACCGTAAACCTCCTTGACGATGGGTTTGGTGATCGGGGCTTCGGGTTCGAAGGCGAGCTGCGGGATATTCTCGTTCGGCTGCATATCGCCGAAATATTTGTCGATCGTGGCGATCATCTGGTCGGGATCGAAGTCGCCCGAAAGCAGGATGGCCATGTTATTGGGCACGTAATACTGCGTGTGATAGTTCTTTACGTTGGTAATCGACGGGTTTTTCAGGTGTTCCTGCGTGCCGAGTACGGATTGTTTGCCGTAGGGGTGGTTCGGATAGAGCACTTCGCCGATCGTGGTGTAAACCTTACGGTTGTCGTCCGTCAGGGACATGTTTTTCTCCTCGTAGATCGTTTCGAGCTCGGTGTGGAATCCGCGGATCACGACGTTCTTGAAGCGGTCGGCCTGGATCCTGGCCCAGTTCTCGATCTGGTTCGAAGGAATGTTTTCGATATAGACCGTCCGGTCCATCGAGGTGTTGGCGTTGGTTTCCAGAGCACCGATCGCCGACATCAGTTTGTCGTACTCGTTGGGGATGGCGTATTTCGAAGCTTCGTAGCTGATGCTGTCGATCTGACGGTAGATTGCCGCACGCTCCGCATCGTCGGTCGTCTTGCGGTAAACCTCGAAGAGCTGTTCGATCTGGTCGAGCAGGGGCTTCTCGGCTTCGTAGTTGCTCGTGCCGAACTGTTGGGTGCCCTTGAACATCAGATGTTCGAAATAGTGGGCCAGACCGGTCGTTTCGCTCGGGTCGTTCTTGCCGCCGACTTTCACGGCGATGTAGGTTTCGATGCGCGGTTCTGCCTTATTGACGCTCATATAGACTTTCAGTCCGTTATCCAGCGTGTAGATACGGGTCTTGAGCGGGTCGTTCTTGACCGTTTCGTACGTGTACCCGGATGAATCGGTACAGGCCGTGGTAAGCAGCGCGAAGGCCGTTGCCGCGATTAATAACAGAAATTTTTTCATACGGTTTATATTTTAGAATGTTGTTACGATCCAGTTTTTTACGACAGGGTAGGTGTCCGACCAGACGAGGCAGATCATCCAGATGGCGGCTACGAGTTTCAGTCCCGTACCTGCGATGAAGGCGAGGAAGGAGCCGAAGCCCGAACGGAACGCCTTGGCCGAGTCGCTGCGGTCGTGGATCAACTCGCCGATGACCGCGCCGAAGAAAGGGCCGAGGATGACGCCGACCAATCCGCCGGCGAAAAATCCGGCGAAAAATCCGGCGATCATGCCGACGGTCGCCCCGATCGACCCTGCCCGCGTACCGCCCACCAGACGTGCGAAATAGCCGGGCAGGAAGTAGTCGATGACCGAAACGGCCACTGTCACGGCCAGCCAGATCCAAAGTGTCGCGGACGATATTTCGGAATAGCTGCAAAAGGAGGCGCAGAGTAATCCCGCGTAGCTCAACGCTACGCCCGGGATGATCGGAACGATACATCCGACGATGCCTGTGATCGAAAACAGGAATGCTGCGATCGAAAGCGCTATGTCCATAAAAATGCGGCCGGCAAAATAGGTTGCGTCGTTTTTTCGGTTCTCCGTCAGGCTGTGCCGAACTTGTTTGGCGTATGTCCTCGCTTTTCGGGAACTTTTATGCAAATATATGGGTTATCGACTGCGTCACCAAATATTTAGGGGCATTTTTGACGGTTCGTACCGCGTATGAAAAAATCCTGCCGTTGCGGGGCAGGATTTTCGATCGTTTGCCGGAGTTTTCTACCGGATCAGCTTGTTGGTTTTCGTATCCGGGAATATCACCCAGGGCTTGAAGGCTTTGGCTTCTTCGAAATCCAGCAGGGCGTAGGAGGCGATGATTACGACGTCGCCCACCTGCACCTTGCGTGCGGCAGGGCCGTTCAGACAGATCGCACCGCTGCCCCGTTCTCCTTTGATAATATAGGTTTCGAGGCGTTCGCCGTTATCGACGTCCAGTACCTGTACTTTTTCGCCTTCGATCATGTTGGCCGCATCCATCAACTCTTTGTCGATGGTGATGCTGCCCACGTAGTTCAGGTCGGCCTGTGTGACCGAAACGCGGTGTATTTTGGATTTGAGAACTTCGATCTGGAATTTCATCGCAATTTGATGTTATCGATTAAACGAATATCTCCGGCCTGTACGGCGATGCAGCCCTGTATAACCGGACTCTCTTCCCAGGTGCGGACCTGTTGCATGGTCGCCGCATCTACGACCTGAAAGTAGATTACTTTCAGCAGCGGATTGCTCTCTACCTGTGCCGTAACCCAGGCTGCGAGCTGGTCGGGTGTCGTCTGATGGGATTTTTCGACCGCAGCCTTCAATACCTTATATATATAAGGGGCCGCCGTCCGGTGATCCGTATCGAGCAGAGTGTTGCGCGACGAAAGCGCCAGCCCGTCCTCTCCGCGCACGATCGGGCAGGGGATGATCTCGACCGGAATGCGCAGTTGGCGTACCATTTCGCGGATTACCGCGATCTGCTGGAAGTCCTTCTCGCCGAAATAGGCTTTGGCAGGTTTCACCAGATCGAAAAGCCGACTCACGACCTGTGCCACGCCGTTGAAGTGGCCGGGTCGGGTCGCACCCTCCATCACTTTGTCGATCATGCCGAAGTCGAACGTGCGGGTGTCGGGTTCGGGATATACCTCCTCGACCGAAGGCATGAAAACATAGTCCGCACCGACCTCTTCGAGCAGGCGCAGGTCGGCTTCCGGGGTCCGGGGGTAATTTTTCAGGTCGGTTTTGTCGTTGAATTGTGTCGGATTGACGAATACGCTCACCACGACGGTCGCACACTCCCGGCGTGCGCGTTCAACCAGCGAACGGTGTCCTGCGTGGAGCGCACCCATGGTCGGGACGAATCCGATGCCGGACCGGTCCCGGCTGCCGAGTGCCCGGCGCAGTTCCTCGCTGTTTGTGATTGTTTCCATTTTCTTGGTTTGAAAAGTTAGTCGTATTGACGGTGGCAAAGGTAGAAATAACAATTAAGAATCGGAAGAGAAAAATTCAAAAAATGGGAAGGGCGCTCCATCTCTCCGAATCCATGCGGTCGAAAGGCTATTCCGGGTTTGGCAGGTTTCTTGCGGATACCAGGTAGAAACTTAAATTCGTATTATTATGGCAGATAAAATTTATGATGTCGGTCGATTCCGACACTCCATCGACAATTGGCAGCTCTCCATGTTGCTCGGTATTATTTTCTTCATCGTGGGCATCGTCGTCTTTTTCGAGCCGGGCGGCACTTATCTCGCGCTTTCCGTGCTGTTCGGGATCGTCGTGATTCTCTCGGGCGCTTTCGAACTGTATCTGGGTACGAAGGCTCCCACCGGGTCGGGCAAGGGATGGTACATCGCAGGCGGTGTAGTCGAAATCCTGCTGGGTATCCTGCTGCTGTGCACCCCGTCGATGCTCTTCACGATCCTGCCGTTCGTGCTCGGCTTTTGGCTCCTCTTCCGGGGATTCATGGCCGTCGGCGTCGCCAGCGAGATGATGGGTGTGGGTATCAAGGGCGCCGGCTGGACGATGACGCTGGGTATTCTCGTGATTATTTCCGCGTTTCTCGTTCTGTTCAATCCGATTATCGGTGTCGGTGTAGTCGTGTTCTGGGTGGGATTGTCCCTGCTGCTGGCCGGTGTCGATTTGATTGCACACGCTGTCACTCTGCGGCGGTTGCGCAAGGAGCTGTAACGGTCGATAATGTTCCGATGGGGGTATTACGCAGGAGGAAGCCGATCGGGTTACGGATTTGGAGCTTAATGCCGACAATGCGGCGGAAGTGAAGTCTTTGGCTGGTATCGAATATTTCCGGAATTTGAAGACGCTGAAGGTGTCTGGGTTGGAGTCTTTGGATGATACGAATTTGGCTGTTGGTAATATCAATCTGACTTCGGTTGATATTTCGTTGGTGAAAGGTTTGACGGCAATCGATTGCAACGGTCTTCAGAGCCTGACGACTTTCTCGTTGGTGGTGACAGGTGCGGCCGGTACGGAGGTTGGGCCGAAGCGTGTTGAACTGGATAAATGTCCGAAGATCGAATCCGTGACGGTAAAGGATTGTCGGGCGATTGTTGCTGTGACCGTAACTGGTTGTACGGAATTGACTTCTCTGAATCTTTCCGGCTCTTATTTGGAGAAGTGGGAGAGTGAACCTAATAGTGGTAAATGGATCTATCCTTCGATCAATATCTATACCAATACAAAGTTGACAGATCCTGCTAATTTCATTCCTGCGGCTAATCTGGTCGATATTTGGGCTACTTCGGCGCAGATCGAAGCATTCCGGAAGTATTTCGAGACAAATTACAAGTGGACCGGTACTTGGCATAGTAATGATGAAACGCCGTCCGCATCGGTCGTTAGATAATTGAAGCCGTGTCGGGCATCGATGTCCGGATATGCGGAACGCTAATTGGAGTCCCGGTCGGTATTTTCCGACCGGGACTTTTTTGTTCGGTTGTGGACGATGTGTGGTGTGAAACGTATTTTGTCTGAAAAACGAAATAACCCGAAAGGGTTGTGTGTCGGATTGAACCAGTTGCGGTCGGTTTTATCGGAGCTGGTCGGACTGTTGGGGGACCGATGTTCCGTGTTTGCCGGGGGTGAATATTTGTTTATCCTTGTCACAGATAGGAAGCGGTTGGGCGATTTTTGTGTATAAGCCTGTACGATTGTTCTCATTTTTCTCTGTCTTCGATTTGGATCGGATAATTGGATATTTCATTGCGGCAAAATGCAAATAAATTTGCTTTTGTACCCGGCTTATTCGTATCTTTGCAAAGATGCGCGAATCGAGGCCGTGTGTTTCGTTCGTGCTGTTTTGTAAAATCCCGTTAAACCGACGACCTGGTGCCTATGAAGACCCGATTGAGTGCAATTTGTTTGACTTTAACCGCAACGACGATGATTTCCTGCCATGAAAAGAAGACGGAGGATGCTCCCTGGATCCTGGACCGCTTCGACGATATTAAAATTCTCCGCTACGAGGTGCCGGGCTTTGCCGAGCTGCCTCTTCGGGAGAAAGAGTTGATCTACTACCTGGCCGAAGCCGCCAAATGCGGCCGCGACATCATGTTCGACCAGAATTTCAAATACAACCTTCCCGTGCGCCGCACGTTGGAGGTGATTTATGAGAATTACGACGGTGACCGGACGACGCCCGAATGGAAAGCGCTGGAGAAGTACCTCAAAAAAGTGTGGTTCGCCAACGGAATTCATCACCACTATTCCAACGACAAGTTCGTACCCGAATTTCCGAAGGAGTATTTCCTCGCGGTTGCCGAGTCGATCCCCGTCGAGAAGTTCGGCGATGAGCTCAATGCGCTGCGGGCTGTGGTCTGCGAGGCGATTTTCAATCCCGAACTCTATAAGACCCAACTCAATCAGGCCGAAGGTCAGGATTTGGTGACGACTTCCGCCAACAACTATTACGAAGGCGTGACGCAGGCCGAAGTGGAAGAGTTCTACCGTAGCATGGCCGATCCTGCCGATCCCGAACCGGTCTCCTACGGATTGAATTCGAAGCTCGTGAAGGATGAGGACGGAACGATCCGCGAGCGGGTGTGGAAAGTAGGCGGT
>UMLF01031458.1_pt1 | contig 43647 bp, 44 predicted proteins | sample 1966501 | NCBI WGS metagenome assembly UMLF01 (sample SAMEA4836194, study PRJEB28245) | human gut metagenome | biome: gut microbiome; material: fecal sample | place: Denmark | collected 2008 | reverse complement strand
AACCCCTGCCACATTCGGTCCCATGGCATGCATGAGAAGGAAGTTCGTAGGGTCAGCCTCAGCTCCTACCTTCTGGGACACACGAGCCGCCATAGGAACTGCGGACACACCGGCAGAGCCGATCAATGGGTTGATCTTGCCTCCTGAGAGCTTGCACATCAGTTTACCCAGCATCACTCCTCCAAAGGTACCAAAGGAAAAGGCCACCAGACCTAAAATAACGATCTTAATGGTATCCCAATTCAAGAATGCCTCGGCACTGGTGGTAGCACCGACAGAAGTACCCAGAAGGATAACCACGATATACATCATCGCATTGGAAGCAGTCTCTGTCAGCTGTTTTACGACACCACTCTCGCGGAACAGATTTCCCAGCATCAACATACCAACCAGTGGAGCGGTAGTAGGAAGAATCAGACACACAACTGCTGTGATGATGATTGGAAACAGAATTTTTTCCAGTTTTGATACCGGTCTTAACTGTTCCATCTTAATCTTACGCTCTTTCTCCGTCGTGAACATCTTCATAATCGGAGGCTGAATAATTGGCACCAAAGACATATAAGAATAGGCTGCCACTGCAATGGGGCCCATCAACGATGTCTGCCCCAGCTTGCCGGCCAGGAAAATAGACGTCGGTCCGTCAGCTCCGCCGATGATAGAAATCGCTGCCGCAGCTTTTCCGTTGAATCCAAGGAAAATTGCCAAGAAGTAAGCCACATAGATACCCAGCTGTGCTGCCGCACCCATTAGGAAACTTTTCGGATTTGCAATCAGTGGCCCAAAATCCGTCATAGCTCCGACTCCCAGGAAGATCAGGGAAGGAAGGATGCTCCATTCATCCAACAGATAGAAGAAATGCAGAAGTCCCGCAGCTCCCCCGGATGATTCTTCCGCTGACAAAATAATATCTGGATAGATATTTACCAAGAGCATACCGAAGGCAATTGGCACCAGCAGAAGAGGTTCGTATTCTTTTTTGATTGCCAGATACAGGAAGATGCAGGCTACCACAATCATCACATAGTTTCCCACGGAAAGATTAAAAAAGGCAGTCTGATTCACCAGATTTGACAATGTATCACTTATATAAGACATTTGTCTACCTCCTGATGTGTATTAGTCCATTGTCGCAAGCACATCTCCGTTTTCTACCGCTGCGCCTTCTGAGACGTCAATGCTTGCAATCGTTCCATCCTGCGGAGCTACAACCGGAATCTCCATTTTCATGGATTCCAAAATCACAATATTGTCTCCTGCTTTCACAGACTGTCCCACAGATGCCTCTACTCTGAGGACTTTTCCTGGCACAGAAGCATTCACTTTGACAGAACCAGCACCTACGCTCGCTGCAGGAGCTGCAGCCGCAGGAGCTGCCTTCGGTGCAGAGACTGCTTTTGTAGCTGCCTGAACGACTCCGTCTGTGGTCCCCTCTTCTACTGTCACCTGATATACGTTTCCATTTACTGTGATTGTATAATTTTTCATGGTCAATTCCTCCTAATTTATCTCACCATTTTTTGCGTTTTACTTTTCGAATCGTCCGTACTTGGAAACCATCTGTGCTGGTTCCCTCTGCGGCCGCAATCGCCGCAGCGATGACAGCGATCAGCTCCGTGTCATCAGATACATCCTCCGTCAGCTTCTCGGTCAGTTCCTCCGGCTCTGACAAGAGAACTTCTGTCTTCCGTTCCTGTGTATCCTGAGGCGCCTGCTTCTTCTTTCCAATAGAGTCCACCCATCCAGGAATGTATTTCAGCAGAGAAATCACAAAACTCAGGAAAATCAATACGACAAACACCGTTCCAAGTCCCATCAAAGTATTCATCGCCGCGCGCTGAAGATTTACAGACTTTGGATACTGTACTTCCACACTCAAAGTAGAAGGAGCTCCTGTCTTATCAAATTCAAACACAAAATTTGAATCCGCATTCTCAAATTTCGCCGGTACTGTCACGGTATATTTTTTTTCAGTCTCGTCGTACTCTGTGGTCACATCTCCAGCCTCGGTGAACGCACCCAGCTCTCCTTTTGAGCCTTCCCATGCCTCCATGGCATTTTCGGTGAACTCATCCCCGGAATTCATATAATTCTCTATGTCACTGTCCGTCAGTTCCACAATCGTCTGAACCAAGCCGATAGCGTTTTGCTCTGCCTGACTTTGAATGTCTGCATTGAGCGTACTCTCCTTTTTGCCGCCGCAGGCACACAGAGAAACCACGCACAGAATCACCAGAGAAAGGCTGATTAATCTTTTACTTGTCTGCTTCATCAATTTCACCTCGCTTAGACTGTTCCATGCTTCTTCGCCGGACGGTCTTCTCTTTTTGTGAACAGCATCTCAAAAGCACCGATTACATATTTTCTGGTATCCTGAGGCTCGATAATCGTGTCCACGTATCCTCTCGCCGCCGCAGACTGTACACTGTCCTGCAACTTTGCATACTCAGAAGCTTTCTCGCGTATCACAGCCATATCTGAGTCTGCATACATAATCTTAGCTGCCAGATTGGCGTCCATCATGCCGATCTGGGCATCCTTCCACGCATAGACCATATCCGCCCCCAAAGCTTTACTGTTCATCGTTACATACGCGCTTCCAAAGGCTTTGCCTACAATCACATTCACTTTGGGAACTGTGGCCTGCGCAAAGGCATAAGTCAACTTTGCCACAGATTTTGCGATGGTCTTCTCAGAGCATTTGCCGGCAGAATATCCTGAGGCATTGGTCAAAGTCAGGACAGGAATCGAAAACGCATCACAGAACTCTATAAATTCTGCTGCCTTTCGGCATCCCTTAGAAGTCAGACTGCCGTCAAACTGAGCAGTCTTATTTCCCTCCTGGTCATACACTTCGCTGCGGTTAGCCACTGCACCTATAGTCATGCCATTCAGCTTAATAAAACCCGTTACCATCTCTTGGGCATAGTTTTCTTTTATCTCAAAAAAGATGTGATTGTCTGAGATCTGAGACAGCGCTATCGCCGTATCTCCCGCACAGTTCACAAGCTCTGAGCAGACACGGTTCAAATCGTCTGTACACTCCTCGTAAGAGGCGTCATCTTCATTATTTGAAGGTAGCATTGTCACCAGTGTCCGAATCTTCTGCAAGATCTCTTCCTCACTTCCGACACCATCCACCAGACCAGTCTCCTCGCTTTGATACAAAGCGCTGCTGGTATCGCATTTTTCCTCATAGTTGTCCTCAATCGCATTGGGAGAATTGACAAACAGTCTAGCCCCTTTGTCAGCCATAAAAGTAAAATCTGTCAATGCTGGGAAGATGGCCAAACCACCACCACAGATTCCAAAAATCCCCGTAATCTGCGGAATCACACCGGATGCCAGTGCCTGCTTTCTGTAGATCTCACCGAAAGCGTTCAGAGCATCTGTCGCTTCCTGAAGCCGAAGCCCGGCACAATCCAGCAGCCCGATCACCGGTGCCCCGGTTTTCATTGCCAAATCATACAAATTGGCAATCTTTTTGGCATGCATCTCACCAATGGTACCGTTTAACACGGACACATCCTGGCTGTACACATACACAAGATTGCCATCAATAACACCATAGCCGGTGATGACTCCATCGGATGGTGTCTGGATTCCAGTCAAGTTAAAATCTGTGCTTCTGGCAGTGATACTCGCACCGATCTCAACAAAACTGTTCGCGTCAAGCACGGAATCAATTCTCGTACTTGCTAAGCTGGTTGTTGTGTTGCTCATTCTTTTGCCCTCCATTTTCTATATTGTTAAAAATTATAACCAAAATTTTAGCCGATTTTATTATAAACTGAAAGTTATCTTTTTTCAATGATTTTCCAAGTCGCTATGTGAATTTTTAAATTGCTAAAGTGGAAAGGTGAATAAGTTAAATTTATTAAAAAAAGTGGCGCCCAATCATCATAAAGACGATCGAGCGCCACTTTTCTTCTCAGTATCCACTCATACGACCACATGGCCATACCAGTGAACACTATCTATAGGGGGAAAGTAAAGCAGCTTATTTAATAACTTGAATCCATCCTTCTGGAGCTTTAATCTTACCCTGCTGAATACCGGTCAAGGTCTCATACAACTTCTTCAGAACAGGTCCCATCTCACTCATGCCGCTCGGCATGCAAATCTCTTTTCCATGATCGACAATCTTGCCAACTGGAGAGATTACTGCTGCTGTACCACACAGACCACACTCAGCAAAATCTTTTACTTCCTCGAATAATACTTCACGTTCCTCTACTTCCAGACCCAAGTATTCTTTTGCTACATAAACTAAAGAACGGCGGGTAATGGAAGGCAGAATCGTATCGGACTTCGGTGTCACTACCTTATTGTCTTTTGTCACAAACAGGAAGTTCGCACCACCGGTCTCTTCCACCTTTGTTCTGGTGGCAGAATCCAGATACATATTCTCATCATAGCCTTGATTATGAGCATCTGTAATTGCATATAAACTCATTGCATAGTTCAGACCTGCTTTGATATGACCAGTTCCATGAGGAGCCGCACGGTCAAAGTCGCAAACACGAATGGTAATCGGCTTTGCACCGCCTTTGAAATATGGTCCAACAGGAGTACACAAAATACGGAACTGATATTCTTTTGCCGGCGCTACACCGAGTACCGGATCACTTCCAAATATAAATGGTCTCAGATACAGGGAAGCTCCTGAGCCATAAGGCGGAACATATGCCTCATTGGCAGCTACAACCTCCTTCACAGCTTCCATGAAACGATCCTTTGGAAATGGCGGAATCTGCAATCTGAGAGCGGATGCTTCCAAACGCTCTGCATTCATATCGGGACGGAAAGCTACAATATGGCCATCTTCTGTAGTATAAGCCTTTAACCCCTCGAAAACAGTCTGTGCATACTGAAGAACTCCCGCACTCTCGTTAATATGTACTACAGGATCATCAATCAATGCACCATCATCCCATTTGCCGTCTTTGTAGTTTGAGACATAGCGTTTGTCTGTAGGCATATAAGCAAACCCTAGACTACCCCAATCGATGTTCTTTTTCTCCATAATTTAATACCTCCATTGTGTTAAGAAACTTCTATATTTAAATGAACAATTTTAAGCCTCTTCGGCAGCTTTTGCTTTTCTCGGAACAAAGAATCCGATCAGCCCTCCGATCACTGCTGGCAGAACCCAGCCAAGCCCCATGGAATCTAGTGGAAGCATTTCCAAGAATGAGAAGTTCATTCCGAAAGTGCTGTGCAGAGTGTCAAAGCAGGTGATAACAAACGCCACCAGACACGCCGCGCCCGGAAGATAACACCTTAACAGTCTGTCTTTAAAGAACGAGCAGATAACCAATATGATTACTACCGGATACAACAGACTCAAAATCGGACTTGCGATAGCGATAATCTGATTCAAACCGATATTAGAAACTGCAAAACTGAATACAGTAACAACAACTACCAGGGTTTTGTAACTTACCTTTCCTTTGAAAAGTGTCTCAAAATAAGAGGCTGTTGCGGATGTCAAGCCAATTGACGTTGTCAGACATGCTAGTCCCACGATAATTCCCAGAAGAACCATACCGCCGAAACCTAAAAGATCTTGGATGATCATTGACAACAGCTTCGCATTGTCCGTTACTTCTGGATAGACATCAATTGTAGTCGCACCTAAGAAGGTAAGTCCGCCGTATACGAACAGCAAGAGAACCGCGGAAATTCCACAGGCACCCATCATAGCACGGCTGCACTCTTTTCTTCCCTCGTACCCTTTTTTCCGGGCACTCTCTACAATAATGATCGAGAAGCACAAAGCCGCCAGCACATCCATGGTCTGATAACCATTTACAATACCTGTATTAACTACAGAAGCAGCGTCCATACCCGCCCCAATCTCACCGATCGGCGTAACTACTCCCTTTATAATCAAAACGATCAGAGAAATCACCAGCAGAGGCGTTAAGATCTTTCCGATAATGTCAATAACCTTGGACTGACGAATCGTCAAAAGCAATGTAACTGCAAAAAATGCAAATAAGAAAATTACTTCTGCAACTCTGGAGATGTCTGGATTAATCGACTGTACGGCCATCTCAAACGTCGTCGTTCCCGTTCTAGGAATCGCCAGAAATGGTCCAATACACAAAACGACTGCCGTATTGATTACTACACCTAATTTGTCTCCGATGATATTCGTCACAAAAGCGACGGTTCCGTCTCCCCTAGACATTGCATATACTGCCAGCGCGGCGATACCTACGTCCACTCCCGCAAAAGCAATAAATCCTAATATCCAGTTTGTTCCTCCCAGATAACCAAGCATGGGTGGAAAGATCAAATTTCCTGCACCGAAAAACATAGCAAACAGCGCAAACCCAATTACTATTATACCACCTTTTTGTTTCTGTTTTTGTTCTGTCACCCCATAGCCCTCCTTCTCTTTTAAACCACTCTATCGCTGCCTGCACATCTACGATGTTTTTAATTGTTTGCTACCTCTTAATCGATACACTCCACTCCCTTTGCAAGGGCATCCAGATTGATCTGAATCAGTTTCGCTTTTCTTCCTGAAAACATATGGCGTACCATTTCTTCCAGGGTTTCTATTTTAAGATTTCCAGTAGCTTTTGCATAGGCTCCCAACATAACCATATTGGCTACTTTGGAATTCCCCAATTCCGCCGCGATACTGTCACAAGGAATTTTGTACAATGTGATATCGTCTCTCTCAACTTCCTTTGTCACAACATCACTGTTGACAAATAGAATTCCTCCTTCCTTCAGTTTTGGTAAAAATTTATTTAAGGCCACCATATTCATAGCGATAAACTCTTCCCACTCACTGAATACAGGAGCTCCAATTCTCTCATCAGACAAAACCACATAGCAGTTCGCAGACCCGCCGCGCATTTCCGGACCATAAGATGGAACCCAGGATACTTCCAAGCCTTCCGTCGCTCCCGCTTCTACCATGGATTTTCCAATAGACATTACACCCTGGCCGCCGAAGCCGGCAATCAAAATTTCCTTTTTCATGCAGTTACCTCCTTAATCACTCCCAATGGATAGTACTCTGCCATATTCGTCTTTACCCACTCATTTGCCGCCAAAGTAGTCATACCCCAGTTTGTCGGACAGGCACAGAGAACTTCCACAAACGTAAACCCTTCATTGTTTAGCTGTTTGGTAAACGCTTTTTTCAGTGCTTTTTTTGCTTTATTGATATTCGGCACATCTGTGACACAAACTCGTTCCGCATAAACCAGACCACCCAGAGTAGCAAGCATCTCAGACACTCTCATAGGCTCTCCATGCAGTTCCTTACAACGTCCTTGTGGAGCTGTCGTCGCTCTCTGACCAATCAGAGTCGTAGGCGCCATCTGTCCTCCGGTCATACCATAAATTCCATTATTGATGAAGATCGTCGTAAACTTTTCTCCACGCATCGCTGCATGAACAATCTCTGCTGCTCCGATAGATGCCAAGTCTCCATCACCTTGATAGGTGAATACTGGTTGATTCGGATGAGTTCTTTTGATTCCTGTCGCCACAGCAGGCGCACGGCCATGGGCAGCCTCGATGGTATCACAGGCAAAATAATTTCCGGCAAATACAGAGCATCCAACTGGACACACCGCAATCGTATCATCGATAATGTTGAGTTCTTCCATGACTTCACCGATTAATTTGTGTACGATTCCATGACTACAGCCAGGGCAATAGTGCAGTTCAGTATCCTGAAGTCCTTTGGTTTTGGTATATATCATTTTCATTCTATCTGACCTCCATTTCAAAACAATTCCATGACTGCATAAACCTGTTTTGCTGCCTTTACGATATCGTCCAGATAAGGAATGCTTCCACCGCTTCTTCCATACAGTCTGACTGGCTTTCTTCCATTAACTGCCATACGCACGTCTTCCACCATCTGACCTTCACTCATCTCTACTGCCAGGAAACCTTTCACCATATCCCTAGATGCCAGTTCCTCTAATACTTCTGACGGGAACGGCCACAGGGTAATCGGTCTTACCAGACCTACTTTCATTCCCTCTGCTCTCATCTCTTTGATTGCAGTCAAAGCAATTCTCGCCGGAGTTCCATAAGCCACCAAAATCAATTCCGCATCATCCGTGTACAGACACTCCCAACGGCACTCTTTTTCTTCGATCTCTTTGTATTTTTTCATCAATTTCCGGTTATGAGCCTCACAATCCTCTGCCTGGATCAAAAGTGATGTCAGGAAATGATTCTTCTCTCGTCCATGCAGTCCGCTGGCTGCCCAAGTATCCTTTGACGGAATATCCCTCTTAGGAATCTCATGCCACTCAATCGGTTCCATCATCTGGCCAATCATACCGTCTGCCAAAACCACAACCGGATTCCGATACAGATCTGCTAATTCAAATGCTTCCTGAGTTAAATCTACGGCTTCCTGGATACTCTCTGGCGCCAACACAATCGTACGGTAGTCCCCATTTCCTCCACCTCTTGTAGCTTGGAAATAATCACTCTGTGAAGGCTGTATAGAACCTAAACCAGGACCGCCTCTCATTACATTGACAATCACTGCCGGAAGCTCTGCGCCGGCTATGTAGCTGATTCCCTCTTGCTTTAAGCTGACTCCTGGCGAGGAAGAAGAGGTCATTGCACGCATTCCGGATGCTGCTGCTCCATAAACCATGTTAATTGCTGCCACTTCTGACTCAGATTGAACAAAAACTTTTCCCACCTGAGGCATACGCATAGACATGTATTCCGGAATCTCATTCTGAGGAGTGATTGGATATCCGAAAAATCCATCACAACCTGCCCGAATCGCTGCCTCAGCTATTGCTTCATTTCCTTTCCAAAGTTCTTTACTCATACCTCTCTACTCCTTTACCTTATTCTTTCCCAACAGAGATGGCTGAATCTGGACAGATTTTCGCACAACTTGCGCATGCGACGCATGCCGTCATATCTGTCATCTCAACCGGATAATATCCTTTGCCATTTGGTTCCTGATGGCCCAGTTCCAATAGTTTCTTCGGACAGGCCACCGTACATAGTCCACAGCCTTTGCACCGTTCCCTATCAATCATCCAAACCGCTGCCATTTTGTGTCCTCCTTTTCTTTCTATATTTCCCAGGGTTTTTTCATATATATCCGAATCGGCAGGAGTCTGTCCCCCAACTGTTCTCTCAAACTTTGTTCCTGCGCTATAGTTTTTTCCACAGCGTGGGCAACTACAGGAATTCCTGTGCGCTGTGAGAGCTTCTCCGCGAGGACGATTCCTTTCTCGATATCTGAAATCCTGGTTTCTGTACACATGTGCGTGTTATTTATAATTCCGTCGATGGGCAACCCTGTCACCGCTTCGATCTCACGAAAATAGTTTTTTGCAATCTCCACGGAAGCTGTCTGAGGGCGATTCGCATTTAAGACAAATAACATACGATAATCTTGTCTTATCACCTGCGGTTGGTACCTAGCTAACACTTTCGCTCCGACCATATCTCCACCCACATCCCAAATTGAAGTAATACTCTCGTCCTGAATCAGGGTGTTCAGCTCCACAGGCATGGAAGGAACATCTGCGTCGGCGCAAGCTTTTGAATTGGCCACCAGCCAGATTCCTTTCTCTTCAAACAGCTCTCCTTTTTCTCTGGAACGAAAATATGGATTTACCACGTCCAAGTCAGCCAAAGCTACCCTTTTCTTTTTCTCTGCCAGCATCAGTGCCAAGTTTACTGCCAGCTCCGTCTTTCCACTGCCATAATGTCCGACCATGATAGTCAGACGCTTTTCTGTAATCCACCCCATAAGCTTCTCCCAATCAATACTGCTTTGCTTTCTCCTGTCCCTCCAGCACTCTGAGTACACCGAATGCAAGAGCTTCCATCTCGTTTTCTCCTGGATATATCACTACAGGAGCTACAAAGTCCACACGGTCTTTAATCCAGTTTGTCAGTCTCTTATCGTAAGCCAGTCCGCCGGTCAACAAAACGGCATCTACCTTTCCGGACAGAGTTGCCACTGCCGCGCCGATGTCACGGCTAATCTGATAAGCCATAGCTTCATAAAACAAAGCCGCTTTTGCATCTCCGGCTTCAATACGCTTACCGATTTCAATTCCGCTGTTGGTTCCTAAATGAGCCACCGCTCCAGATTTTCCATTCATGACCTTCTGGAAACTTTCCATATTATCGTAGGTATCATTTAAAAAACTGTTAGCTAACGCAGAATACGGAAGCCTTCCCGCGCGCTCTACGGTAAACGGTCCTTCGCCTTCCAACGCACTGTTCACCTCCACGGTACGCCCTTTTGCATGGGCGCCTATGGTAGTTCCTCCACCGATATGAGCTACGATTAAATTCAACTCTTCATATTTTTTCCCGATGCTCTCCGCGTAGCTGATAGCCACCGCTTTCTGATTCAGAGCGTGCCAGTTGACATGACGCCGCACTTCCGGTCTTCCGGTAACTCTCGCAATCTCGTCCAGCTCGTCTACGCTGGTGGGATTTACGGTGTATACCGGAATGTTATACTTCTGTCCCAGCTCATAACCAATAATACCGGTGCCATTGGAAGCATGGGACCCATATCTTTCAGATTTCAGATCTTCCACCATCCGCTCATTGATCTCATAAGTTCCGCTCTCAATTGGACGAAGAAGACCTCCTCTTGCTGCAATCGCATCCACCTTCTCAATAGGATGACCCTTTTCTTCCAGGATTTCCATGACCTTTTTCTCACGGAAACCAATCGGATCATCGCAGGCCAGCTCTTCCGCCGTGTGCCGGAGAGTTTCCACAAATAAGGGATTTTGTCCCTGATAGATTGCAATCTTTGTGGAAGTAGAACCAAGATTGAGCACAAGTACGTTCTGTTCTTTCACCTTATTCTCCTTTCTTCTCTTTTGAGGCCGTCAACAATGCAAGCGCAATAGAATTTAATTTCGCCTGCTCTGAATCTGCCCGTGAAGTCACAACCACTGGAGCTTTTGCCCCGATAATGATGCCTGCGTTTTCCGCTCTTGCAAAAAAGACCAAGGATTTGTAAAGAACATTTCCCGCTTCAATCTGCGGAACCAACAGGATGTCCGCCATTCCCGCAGATGCATCTTGAATTCCTTTGTGTTTGGCAGCCTCAACGGAAACCGCATTGTCCAGAGCAAACGGGCCTGCTACGGTACAGCCGGTGATCTCTCCTTTTTGATTCATCTCCACCAGCTCCTGTGCATCCAAAGTTGCCTGCATCTTAGGATTTACCTTCTCCACTGCACAGATACAAGCTGCTATCGGATGCTCGATCCCCAGTGAATGGGCAACAGATACTGCGCTTTGAACGATCTCCTTTTTGGCATTCACATCCGGTGCAATATTCATTGCCGCGTCCGTCACCAGAAACAGCCGGTCATATCCGTTTACCTCAAACACTGCCACATGGGATAAGACTGCAGCTTTTCGAAGCCCATACTCCTTATTTAAAACTGCCTTTAAGATGACGGAAGTATCCACGATCCCCTTCATCAAAATATCTGCCTTGCCCTCTGATACCAGCATCGCTGCTCTTTTACAGGCTTCGGCCTTGTCCGGTTCGTGAATGATTTCAAACTCCTGCGGTGACAACCCTTCCTCCGATAAAATCTCCTGAATCTTATCCGAATCCCCCACTAGGATTGCGTTGGCTAATCCGTAATCTACGGCCTTGTGAACGGCTTTTAATACCTCAGCGTCCTGTGCAGCGGCCACTGCGATTGTCTTCTTAGACTGTCCTTTGACTGCCTCCACAATCTCAGAAATACTTGTAATTTTCTGCATAGCCCCTCCTTGATATGTAATACATATTCATAACTTGTATGATGTCATATTACAATGTTTTTTGTCTTATTTCAAGACGGAATATTTAACAAATTACCCCCCCCATTTTGTGAATATTTTTTTGATTATTTGAAATATTTGTACAAAAATAATCTTATTTTTCTTAAGATCAGAATTGTCATAACTGTATAAACATTTGACTTTTCGTTTTATATGAAGTATGCTTAGCTTAAATCTTTCAAAAGTAAAGGAAAATATTATGGAACTGCAAGATAAGAAAAAGACTCTGTCCCAGCAAGTTTCCGACGGACTTTATAACCTGATTGTCATAGAACGACAGTATAAACCAGGTGATAAACTCCCTAATGAAATGGAAATCTCCGCTATGTTCGGCGTCAGCCGTATCACAGTAAGAGATGCTATCAAGACATTGGTCAGTCAAGGAATTCTAAATGTTTACAGAGGAAAAGGTACTTACGTCGCAGAGAATTTAAATATATACTCTGAAAAAGACCTAAGTAATCTAAACCGGATACGACTTCAATTGGATGATTTGTTTGAGGCACGTCTGGCTTTTGAGCCGGTTGTTACCGCTTTGACCTGCCAGAGAGCCACAGATTCAGAAATCGAACACATCCTTTTCCGTGGCGCACAAGTTCAAGAGGCAATACTTGCCGGTACATACAACGGTAAAGTAGAGCGGAAATTCCACAAATCTATTGCACTTGCCAGTCACAATGAATTTTTCAATGTCGTCACTCCCATCATCAGTAATTCTATTGAAACACTCCTCTCTGTAACAAAAATTAACAAGACTTTGACAGACATTCCTCTAAATGACCATGCAATCATCATGCAATACATTAAAAAACGCGACTCTGAGAGTGCAAGATGTGCAATGGAACTGCATATACGAAATGTCTTCGACGAATTGTTGAATCGAACAAATGGTTAGATTTTACATCGTAATTGTTTTATAGGGGAAATTTTATGGGGAAACGGGACACAAAAAGCCTGGCCTCCAGTCAATCAACAGGCTGGAAGCCAGGCTTTTTCGCGGTAATCGCCGCAGATATTAATGAAAAAAACGGTGAAACACCTGGTCCATACACCAGGCAAAATTTATTCTCTGAACAGAAGCCGCAAGTTTTACCGGATATTCTTGCAATTTCTCACCGTCCAGATAAAAACTGACTGTTCCCACCTGCTGGCCTTTTTTCACAGGCGCTCTCAGCATCGAGGGTGTCTCGCAGTGCATTTTGATCTTTTCACCTTTTTTTAGCAAAATTCTCTGATCTTTATCTTTTTGTGGACATTCACAGATTACATTTACCCGAGCCGTGTCATAGAGTTGCCCACTCTTAGGAATTCCATCCTTCACTGTAATCACATGCAAGGACGGTTCTTTCCAATAAGCCGCCAATTGATAGTTTTCCATCCCATAGTCCAAAAGAGTGCGTGCATCCTGCCATTTATAGCTCTTGTTCCCCGGCCATCCACAAGCCAGTAGTGCCACGATAAAAGTACGGCCATCTCTCTGCCATGCGCAGACATAACAGTATCCTGCATCCGCCGTAAACCCTGTCTTTCCGGCAATGACTCCATCCATCATGTCCAAAAAGGCATTGGCATTGGTCACCACAAACTGCCGTTTGCCGCTGATGTCTGAAAAACTGTACTCACGTGTCTGCGCAATTGTCAGGAAAGCAGGATTAGAGATCGCATAGCGCATGATAAGCGCAAGATCTGTGGCTGTCGTCCCATGTTTTCCTCCTGTATCGCTGGCATCTAGCCCATTCGGCGTCACAAAATGAGTATCCGTACAGCCAATCTCTTTTGCCTTGTCGTTCATCATCTTGGCGAAGCCTTCCACGGACCCACCGAGGTGTTCTGCTATTGCCACGGCTGAGTCGTTGTGACTCTTAAGCATCAGTGAATACAGCAGATCTTCCAGATAGTAAGTCTCCCCCTCCACGATGTTCAGCTGCACATCCGGTTGAGCTGCTGCTTTCGCTGAGACAGTCACCACATCATCACCGTCTCCTAGCTCTAGCGCCAAAATACAGGTCAGTACTTTTGTCGTACTGGCATTGGCACGGACAGTCTTACCATCTTTCTCATAAAGAACTCTACCATTCGAGCCATCCATCAAGACAGCTGATGCCGCGTGCAGCGAGCTTGGCTGCAATTCCTCCGCAGCTCTTACCGGACAACAAGTCCAAGACAATAATAGATTTATACTCAAAAACAATCCAATCCATCGTCGATAAAATCTCTCCATAAGCACCCCCATATCTTATTCTATGAAAAAACTCAACAATTATTCCTATCTTTGACAGACCAAGCTGCCAAAGCAACAGGAATAAGCGCTTCATTTTTCTCAAAAATAAGTCGGGGACATTGCGTCAAAATTCATTTTCGTGTATGATAGTAGCTGAGGTGATAAGGTGAAAAAAAAGACAGAATTAGCAGAAATAGAAGTATGCAGTGAAAAACACACGCATACCCACATCAAGAAGAACATTATCCCGAATCCGGAGGTTCTCCAGAATTTGGCAGATCTGTTCAAAGTTTTCGGAGACCCCACAAGAATTCGAATCTTATATGCGCTTTCCGCTCAGGAACTCTGTGTCTGTGACATTGCATCCATCCTGGAGATGAGCCAAAGCGCAATCTCCCATCAGCTTAGAGTTCTAAAACAGAGCCAGCTGGTAAATTTCCGAAGGGACGGCAAGACCGTCTATTATTCTCTGGCTGACTCCCACGTGGCGACGATTCTCAACCAGGGATTAGAGCATGTGCTCGAGTGAAGTTGCATCACAGATATTTATAGTTTCGGTCGAAACGGGCAGGCAGTGGTTCCAGTGTTTTTGCGCATACTGACACGCTTTTCAAGAGATCAGGCGCATCGCTTTTAGCTGTCTCATACAATGTTCTCAATCTGTTTAGATAAGGATCCAAAAACGGGTCCTTTTCTTTTCGCATGATATGCTCTGACAGCTTCCCTTGCCCGCAAGCTTTCAGCGCTGCTACTAGCAGTCTCTGCCTCCAGGAGTTCCGATAAATCATAAGATTCGTAGTCCTCTTCATCATACACAGAGAACGGTAGATGGTCAGAGGAGAAAACTCTGGAAATACTTTCTGTATCGTCCTAGCAGTTTTCCTATCAGGCTGAATACAACAGGATGGACGGTAGACAAAGGGGTCCTTTCCATCTTCCTCCATAAGCAGACGATCTAACTCCTTTTCAATCAATGTGTGAGATACCTCAGACTCTATAGAGTAAATATAAGGATGACAGGTACTGTCCAGGAGAAAATGACAAACAAATCCCAGCAGGTACACGAAAAGTGCTTCGTCTCCCTCGTCATGTGCACGGCGCAGTCCTCTTTCCAGGAAAGGTCTCGCAATCTCCTGGTGCATGTTTACCCCATGCTGATTCACTCGGTTTTTGTACAGATGAAAGTAAAATAAAATGTCAGGGCCATGCAGTCCAATCCGGTAGAGCCGTCCATGGCGCCGGATTTTTTCTCGTTCTTCCTGCGGGAGCATACGATAGACTTCCCGCCCAAAAAGATCGTGGGTAAATGTAGTCGGCATCTTTGGTCTCCTCCTATATATCCAGACGCAGCTGTATTTCCTCTTCCGCTTCCGCCTTAAAGTCTTCCATTTTCACCGGATTCATAACCGGCAGTTCATCCAAATTCTCCACACCGAAACAGCGCAGAAATTCCTCTGTAGTTCCCAGTAAAATCGGTCTTCCCGGCGCGTCAAGCCTTCCTAACTCTGTGACCAGACCATATTCCATCAATTTGTTGACTGCATGGTCACACTTAACCCCTCGTATTTTCTCGATTTCCAATTTCGTCACCGGTTGCTTGTACGCGATAATCGACAGCGTCTCCAACATCACATCCGAGAGTACTACCTTTTTGGGCTGCATCGCAATACGAATCAGATAGCTATAATACTCCTTTTTGGTACAGAGCTGATATGCCTGGTCCAATTCAATAATCTGAATGCCTCGGTCTTCCTCCTGATAGCGCAACATCAGATTGTGAATAATTTTTTCCGTGGTTTTATGATCCTGTTCTAAAGCCTTTGCAATCAAAGAGAGCTCGACCGCGCCTCCCATCGCAAACAGAATCGCCTCAACCGCGGCTTCTAGTTCCTTCAATCCCATATCTCATCCTCATTTCTCCACACGATCAATGATGATGTCATCAAACAGTGACTCCTGAGCCACCCGTATTTCTCCCATCTTCATCAATTCTAAAATAGCTAAAAATGTGACGACCACCTGCATCTTGCCGGCCTGTTCTTCTAGAAGATCTCGAAAGGAAAATCTACCGTGGTTGCCGGCATAGGCTCTCACATATTCCATTTTCTGTGGCAGGCTGACATCTTCTCTTTCAATCTTTCCGAATTTACTGCGGATAGGGTCTACTTTATCCTCCTGTCTGCGAATCACAGAACGATAAATCGCATTTAGCCTGTCTAAGGTAATTCCTTCTAGCAGCTTCGCCGGGTTCACCGGTACACGGTATTCCAGGACTTCTCTGGGAATATCCGGTTCTCGGTAAAAGATCTTATCCGCATCCTCCATGCGATCTTTTAATTCATAAGACATATATTTGTACATCTTATACTCCAAAAGCTTTTCAACCAATTCCGCCCGAGGATCCTCTTCAGTTCCTTCCTCATTCACTTCTTTAGGAAGCAGCATTTTGCATTTGATATCCAGCAAAGTCGCTGCCATCACCAAAAATTCGCTCATGACGCCCAAATTCTCTGATTCCATCTGATGGATATAAGCCATATACTGATCTGTAATCTCCACAATGGGAATATCGTAGATATCAATTTTATTTTTGTCAATCAGGTGGAGCAGAAGATCTAATGGACCTTCGAACACCGGAAGCTTCACGGGAATCGCCATATCTTACCCTCTCTCGTCGTCTCAAAAATTCACAACCTACATTGTACTGAAAATCTTCGTATTTGTAAAGCGCCAACGTCAATCCGCCGCGCACAGCGTAACCTCCAGCAAAACTCTGGGATTGTGAATTCGAAACGGCAGCGTGTGCTCGCCCAGACCGGCACTGACCAGCATTCTTTGGTCTCCTCGAATAAAATCCCCGCAGCAGTATCGAGGAAACGGCCAAAACTGCGGAGAGATTAAACCGTGCCGACGCGAAAAGCGCATCAGTCCCCCGTGGTAATGGCCGGACAGAATCAAATCTGCTCCCCAATCAAAATAAGCCTGCCCATATTTGGGATTATGTGCCAGGAGAATCTCAAACTCTCTTTTTGTGTCCCCTCTCTCACCTTGTAAAAGCTCAGTGATATGCTCAGCGGTGAGCCGAGGGGACAAAGGCTTCTTGTAAAAGCTCTGCTCTAGTTCCAATCCATAGATTCGAAAAGAAGTTCCTTCCACATCAAAAGTCTCGCTCTCGTTGTGCAGCATACGCACGCCGCAGGATACCAGCTCTCTCTCATAGTCCATATACCTGCTGCCGTAGAACTCAGTATTTGTCATCATCCGGTGCTCATGGTTTCCCAGTGCATACCATACTGGATAATTCTCAGCTAATCTTTGGAGCAGTTCCAGAGAAACTCGCATTCCCTGCCCGAAATGCAGCTTTCCCACAATCATGTCTCCGCCCACCAAAATCCCGTCCGGCTTAAAAGAAGCAATCGCCCTTAGCAAGCTTCGGTTTTCTCCTGCGAATTCTGTTCCATGCAGATCACTGAGGAAGCAAAATCGCACCGGTCTGCTTCCCGGAATCATTTTCTTAGACTGAAATGTATAAGTTTCCAGACAAAATTTCGGTGTTTTCATTGGTAATCCTCCCTAGAATTTTAATCCGTACGCCAAAGATCACTCTCTGGCAGCTTCCCTCCGGTACCACCACTGGGATACTTCCTTTAGACAGTCCTGGTATTCCGCCTTTTCCACCGTCTTGGCAGCCAGAATCGAGGCCTCTCCTATTTTTTCTCCCTCCAGATAGTAGACAGTCTTTCCCACTGTATCACCTTTTTTCACAGGCGCCGTCAATTCTTTCAGCTTTGTCTTCTGCGTGATCTTATCCAAACTTCTGCCGGAAGTGTCCAGATAAGAGAATGCTTTGCCATACTCTCCTCTCACCTGACTCTCCTTCCCCCTGAGGACCTTAAGCTGAAACGTCCTGTCTGGATTCGGCTCTTGATATAGGCTACACTTGGCAAAACCATAGTTAAACATCGCCGCCGCGTCAGAAAAACGCACCTTGTAATCTGGCGCCGCCATCACCACAGAGATCAAAGACATCCCATTTTTCTGGGCTACCGCAGATACACAGTATTTTGCCAAACTCGTGCTGCCAGTCTTAAGACCCACACAGCCCTCATAGCTACGGATTAACTTGTTGGTATTGGTCAATCCGAATTCACTGGTACCCTGACGGGTCTTATGAGTAATGGTATCCATCCAGATAGAAGAGTACTCCAATATTTTCGGATAGTGTGTGATTAATTCCCTGGACATCAGCGCCACATCATAAGCCGTTGTATAATGATTTTCAGAATCTGTCAGCCCGCAGCAATCCTCAAAGTGTGTATTTTTCATTCCCAGAGACTGCGCTCGGTCATTCATCTTTTTTACGAACTCTTCCTCACTCCCGGCTATGTGTTCAGCCATCGCCACGCTGGCATCATTTCCGGAGGCAATCACGATGCACTTAATCATGGTCTCCACATCCTGGGTCTCTCCTTCCTCTAGATATACCTGAGAACCTCCCATGGATTTTGCATAGGCACTAGTGGTAACCATATCGTCCATATTCAGACTGCCGTTCTCTATGGCATCAAAGATCAAAATCAAGGTCATGATTTTTGTGATGCTGGCTGGACTGCGCTTAGTATCCTTCTCTTTCTCATAGAGGATTTCACCGGTAGAAGCTTCCATAAGTACTCCATAAGGCGACTGAATCAGTCCCTTCTCCTCCTGCTCATCTTCACTCTCCTCTTCCCGGGAATCTACAGTCTCCCCGGTAAATAACACCCGGGCCTGCACGTTATGTATCGGAATGCTGACTGGCAGGAACAATGCCGCGAACAGAAGCCATGCAGTTATTCTCTTCCCCATAGTTCACTCCCATAAAAAACTTCTCTTTCTATTTTAGACTTTTGTCTTTGGAAATATGCAAAAAACAGGATACCATCCTCTATCTGCAATGGTATCCTGTCCCCTAAAGCATCGGTGCACACAGACGTAGAACGCTCTGCATCATACGCTCTGGTAACTTTCTGCCTGAACAGAAGGTGATCGTAATTTTCTTGCAGTAGTCCAATGTGTCTATATAATCCTGCTTCACATCCATAACCGCCTGGTTTCCATACATCCAGACCCCATTTTCAAAATGTAGATAAAGGCTTCGATAATCCATGTTAATCGTCCCGACAACTGCAATCTTGTCATCACACACGAAAGATTTCGCATGAAGAAATCCTGGCTGATATTCATAGATCTTCACTCCTGCCTCTAAAAGTTGTTCGTAGTAAGACCGGGTGAGCAAAAAGACAATTTTTTTGTCCGGAATTCCGGGAGTCATAATCCGCACATCCACACCGCTTTTCGATGCGAGGCACAATGCCGTCATCATCTCATTATCAATAATCAGATATGGCGTACAAATATAGACGTAATATTTTGCTCGATTGATAATGTTCAGGTAGACATTCTCCCCCACCGTCTCATCATCCAAAGGCGTATCACAATAAGGCTGAACATACCCTTCTCCCTGAAACGGTGACGGGTGGTAACGATGTGGAAGATAGCTCTTAAAATTCGACACCTCGTCCGTCTTCGTTACCACATTCCACATATGCAGAAACATCGCCGTCAAATTCCAGACACCTTCCCCTTTAAGCATCACAGCCGTATCTTTCCAGTGGCCAAAACGTTCCTTTTGATTGATGTACTCATCAGCCAGGTTAATACCTCCTGTAAAACCAGTATGTCCATCGATCACACAAATTTTTCGGTGATCCCTGTTGTTCATAATCACATTCAGAAGCGGACGGAAGGGATTAAAAACTTCACACTTGATTCCTTTTGATCTGAGAAACTCGTAGTATTTGTGAGGCAACGTAGTTAGACAGCCGAAATCATCGTAAATCAGACGGACATCCACCCCTTGAAAAGCTTTCTTTTCCAGAATGTCCAGAATAGACCTCCACATCACTCCGTCATTGATAATAAAGTATTCCATGAAAATATAGTGCTGAGCATTCTCCAACTCTTTGATTAGTATCGGAAAAATGTCGTCTCCCACTTGAAAATATTCCACAGACGTGTTTTTATGGAGCGGATAACCAGAAAACCGCTGGATATACTGAGATTGAATCGCCACTTCCGGGTCTTTTTCCCAGAGCCCTTTCATAGCCATAGGGTCTCCCCTCAGATACGGCCAGCTCTCATGGAGAATACTGTCAAATTTCTCCTGCATAGCCGTAGCAACCCTTGATTTTCCGAATAAAAGATACAATACCATTCCGAAGACTGGAATCGCTAAAATCAAAGTAATCCAAGCCAGTTTATAAGACGGATTGATTTTTTTATTTGCGATCCACAGCACACAAAGAACGCTGATGATACTCAGCACGGCAGATGCATACTTAGAATAATTGTTCAAACGCCAAAATAGCAACAAAATCCACCCTAACTGTACCAGCAGGGCGACAGCCACATAAAAAATCCGGTTAAAAATTAATTGCAGTAACTTTTTCAAGACTTTTATCAGCATAATTTCTCACTCCCTGAGACAATTTAAAACATAACTCCCGTAAATAAGATTTATCGCAGCATCGCGAGAGTTTGATTTAAAAAATCCCTGTCGCACAGACAGGGATTTTTTGCGCACATTAATTATATTTACGTTTTCTTGCAGCTTCAGATTTTTTCTTACGACGAACGCTTGGCTTCTCGTAATGCTCTCTCTTACGGATCTCCTGCTGAATGCCTGCTTTTGCACAGCTACGTTTGAATCTGCGAAGAGCGCTATCTAAAGTCTCGTTCTCTTTTACGATTACATTTGACATAGACTCACACCTAACCTCCCTCCAGTTGTAGATTGTGCTTAAATACAACTGTATGGGTATTTTTATTGCACATCTGATATTATATCAGATTCTAAAATTTCGTCAACTATTTTTCACGATTTTTGCAAAAAATTTAATAAAAAGCCTACAAATCTATCTCAATTGACTTTCAAGAATCTCCGGTATTTTCTGGAGCGCTTCCTCTACCTTTTCTGGACTCTTTCCTCCAGCTTGAGCCATATTCGGACGTCCACCTCCGCCTCCGCCTACAATTGCAGCGGCAGCCTTGATTAGATTACCTGCATGAGCCCCCTGCTTCATAGCTCCGTCTGTAGCCATAGCCAGAAGATTTACTTTTCCACTATTCACAGTAATCAGTACAACGACACCCTCTTCCAACTTTTCTTTCAGTTGGTCTCCGAGATCACGTAGCCCGTTGACATCCACATTTTCCAGCTTTACTGCTAACAGCTTCACACCTTTTACCTCTGTCACCTGATTCATCACATCTCCAAGAGAATCCTGAGCCATCTTGCTTTTCAGGGATTCGTTCTCACTGTGGAGAGCTTTGATCTCATTTTGCATGTGGAAAATCTTATCACTAAGTTCTCCCGTGGAAGTCTTTGCAGCCTTGGCTGCCTGATTCAAAAGAGATTCCAGGTTTTTGTAGTATTCCATAACGCCATTTCCGGTCAGAGCTTCAATACGGCGTACACCAGCAGCGATGCCTGACTCTGACACCAATTTAAACAGGAGAATTTGGCTAGTATTGGATACATGAGTTCCGCCGCACAATTCCTTAGAGAACTCTCCCATGGAAACCACCCGGACTTCCTCGTCATATTTCTCACCGAACAGAGCCATTGCACCGGTCTTTTTGGCCTCTTCAATGTCCATAATGTCTGTGCGTACTGGAAGAGCTTCCTGGATTTCCTGGTTCACCAGCTTCTCTACTTTCTCCATTTCCTCCGGAGTCATCGCCTGAAAATGCGCAAAATCAAAGCGAAGCCTGTCTGGCGTCACCAATGAGCCTTTTTGCTCCACATGCGCACCCAAAACGACTTTTAAAGCCTTCTGAAGCAGGTGCGTGGCACTGTGATTTTTCTCTGTATCCCTGCGCCCCTGCACGTTCACTTCCAACCTGACCACATCCTGAACACTGAGCATTCCAGAAACCATATGTCCCACATGGCCATACTTGCCGCCTCTGAGCTTGATGGTCTCCTCTACCTGGAATACGCCGTTGGCAGTGGAAATCAGGCCGGTGTCTCCTTCCTGGCCACCCATAGTGGCATAAAAAGGTGTCTTTTTCACAAAGACAGTTCCTCTTTGTCCTTCCATTAAAGAAGAAACGATTTCCTTCTCGGTAGTCAATACCGTAATCTCAGACTCAAAAGCCAAATGCTCATAACCCACAAACTCCGTCGTGACAGACGGATCGATCTCATCATAAACTGTCGCATCCGCTCCCATATAGTTGGAAACTTCTCTGGCTTCTCTGGCCTGTTTTCTCTGAATCTCCATGGCTTTTTGGAAGCCTTCTTCGTCCACCTGACGCCCTTTTTCTTCCAAAATTTCTTTTGTCAAGTCCAGCGGGAAACCATAAGTATCATACAGCTTAAATGCCTCCTCACCAGTCAACACTTTAGTACCAGCCTTTTCCATCTTCTCTTCTAAATCTGCTAGGATACGCAAGCCCTGGTCGATCGTCTTATTAAATTGATTTTCCTCATTGTTCAACACATTGAAAATAAAATCTTTTTTCTCCTCCAGCTCAGGATAGCCGTCTTTGGAACCTTCGATTACAGTGGCACTAAGCTTAGCCATAAATTTTCCATCGATGCCCAACAGACGTCCATGACGGGCAGCACGCCGAATCAGACGACGCAACACATAACCGCGCCCTTCATTCGTGGGCATAATGCCATCAGAAATCATGAACGTGGAACTTTTTACATGATCTGTGATCAGACGAATGGAGACATCCGTCTTCTCATCTTTTAAATATTCCACACCGGCCAACTCACAGACTCTGTTGCGCAGGGCACAGTTCGTATCCACATCAAAAATAGAATCCACTTCCTGAACCACTGTGGCCAGACGTTCCAATCCCATACCGGTATCAATGTTCTTTTGTTCCAGCTCTGTGTAATGCCCTTCTCCGTCATTTTCAAACTGAGTAAACACATTGTTCCAGATCTCTATATAACGGTCACAGTCACAGCCCACCGTACATCCTGGCTTTTTGCAGCCGTACTTCTCTCCCCGGTCATAGTAGATCTCAGAACAAGGACCGCACGGGCCAGCACCGTGTTCCCAGAAATTGTCCTCCTTTCCAAAACGGAAAATCCGTTCTGGGGCGATTCCAATCTCTTTGTTCCAGATTTCAAATGCCTCCTCGTCATCCAGGTAGATGGACGGGTAAAGGCGATCGGGGTCCAGTCCTACTACCTCGGTGAGAAACTCCCAGGACCAGCGGATCGCTTCTTTTTTAAAATAGTCTCCAAAAGAAAAATTTCCCAGCATCTCAAAGAATGTGCCGTGACGGGCAGTCTTTCCTACGTTCTCAATATCGCCGGTACGGATACATTTCTGACAGGTAGTCACTCTTTTTCTGGGCGGGATTTCTGCTCCAGTAAAGTACGGCTTCATTGGCGCCATACCTGAATTGATCAGCAGCAGACTCTTATCGTTTTGCGGTATGAGCGAAAAGCTTTTTAATGCTAAATGTCCCTTGCTCTCAAAAAATTCCAGGAACATTTTGCGAAGCTCATTGACTCCATATTTTTTCAATATTTTCTCCTCCTAGCTATCTGATTTATGGTGCAGAATGTATATGAACTGCGCACCTTTCTACGTCAAAGTTGAGCAGGCCATCGCTCACAATATGGGCGTGGCCTGTTCAGACTAACTTTTATGATAGCATATTTGTCTATTTGACGCAAACTTTTTTGAAGGACTTTTTACCTTTTCCAACAAGAATTCCATCCCCTTCTAGGGCCTCTTTCTTAACCTGATATTTAATGTCGGCAATCTTCTCACCATCTATCGTGACACAGGTATTCGGTGTGATTGCTCTTCTTCCCTCATTTCTGGTTCCCACCAGCTCTGCCTTAATCAACAAAGAAATGATGTCAATCTCACCATCTGTCAGATCTTCCTCGCTTAGTTCCACAGTAGGAATATGTTCAGAATCTCCGCTACCAGTGAAAAGTGCTTTCGCTCCTGCCTCAGCCTTTTGCGCCTCGTCCTCTCCGTGAACTAGCGCTGTCAGCTCGTGAGCCAGAATCTCTTTTGCCTGATTTAACTGGCTACCTTCCCATTTGTCCATCTCGTCAATCTGTTCCAGCGGCAGGAAGGTAAGTAGACGTAGACAATGCAATACATCTGCGTCATCCACATTTCTCCAGTACTGATAAAATTCGAAAGGTGTCGTTTTATCTGGATCCAGCCAGACAGCTCCTGACTGTGTCTTACCCATCTTCTTTCCTTCAGAATTCAAAAGCAGTGTTTGAGTCATGGCATAGGCATTTTCTCCCAGTTTACGGCGAATCAACTCTGTTCCTGCCAACATATTGCTCCACTGATCATCTCCGCCGAACTGCATCTGACAGCCATGGTCCAAAAACAGACGGTAGAAATCGTAGCTTTGCATAATCATATAATTGAATTCAAAGAAACTTAAACCTTCTTTCATGCGCTGTTTGTAGCATTCAGCCGCCAACATACGATTCACAGAGAAATGAGCGCCGACTTCCCTCAATAATTCCACGTAATTTAAATCCAACAACCAGTCCGCATTGTTTACCATGATGGCTTTTCCTTCACCAAACTCGATGAAACGGCTCATCTGCTTCTTAAAGCACTCAATGTTGTGATTGATCGTGTCCACCGTCATCATAGGGCGCATATCGGTTCTACCAGATGGGTCTCCCACCATTCCAGTTCCCCCACCTAACAAAGCAATCGGACGGTTTCCCGCCATTTGCAGACGTTTCATTAGACAAAGTGCCATAAAATGTCCCACATGGAGGCTGTCTGCTGTCGGGTCAAAACCGATATAAAACGTGGCCTTGCCAGCGTTTACCAGCTCACGAATTTCTTTCTCATCTGTCACCTGGGCAATCAACCCTCTGGCCTGCAACTCTTCATAAATCTTCATAATATATTCCTCCTTTACTTTCAAAAACAAAGTGGGCATGCCCACTTCAGCTCCCCATCCCCTCAATCTTTGAGGGGCGCAGTCCCACTTTGCGCGCCGCCGCAACACCGCCTTGCGGTGTACGACCTTATTGCGGCGTGCGCATCCCTAGCGGAGCGTTTATGTTCTAGGAAAGAGTTTTCACGCATTAGCGTGATAAGGTCTTTCCTGGAACATAAAAAAACTCCCGTCCTTCAAAAAGGACGAGAGCAATTCCCGTGTTACCACCTTCATTCACAGACAGCTCACACTGCCCGCCTCCATAGGTACTGACATACCCGAACCATTATAACGTCGGTCAACACGTCGCAGCCTACTACCTAAACTGGATTCAGTGCGAAGCTCAAAGATGTATTCATTTCAGTTCCACGCGTGCCTCTCACCCTCCGGCAACTCTCTGTCCGCTTACCCTGAAATTACTTCTTCTTATCTACGCTGATACAGATAAAATTGTCTGATTAGTTGTAGTATAACGGCCGTTTTTTTATTTGTCAAGCCTGTTTCTCGCAAAAATTGTCTTCTATGAGCTCTCGCCCATCCGCTGCTGCCGTAGCTAGCTGATCGCACCGCTCATTTTCAGGATGTCCGTCATGTCCTTTTACCCAGTGAAAGGATACTTGATGCGGTTCTTTCGCTCTCAAAAGGCGCTGCCACAGATCTTTGTTTTTCACTGGTTCGTTTTTTCCTCTCTTCCAGCCTTTTTTCAACCAGCTATCAATCCAGTGTTGATTAAAAGCATCCACCAGATACTTAGAGTCTGAGTAAAGTTCTACCTGACAAGGACGAGTCAATGCTTCTAATCCTACAATCGCTGCCATCAGCTCCATGCGGTTGTTTGTCGTCTTTTTATATCCCTGGCTGAATTCCCGCACGTGTAACTGTCCCTTAGCATCTGTAAAATGAAGTAAAGTTCCGTAGCCGCCAGGCCCGTCCGGATTTCCTCGTGCTGCCCCGTCTGTGTATATTTTCACCAACATAGATTAAACTCCTTTCATTTTTTTCCATATTCCTGTGTTCTGAAACTCTTTCGCAGCCTCCTTTGCCGACCGTACGGTATTCTCGTCATAGCCGGTCAACTCCAACAAAGTCAACGCGTTTCTCGTGGAACATGGTCCTTGTTTCAACTGATAATGAAAGTGGACGTCACTGTCTTCCACCGTCTCCTCAAAGTGATAATTCTCATAGATATCTCCTAAAATCACTGTCAATTCTAGGTCGTGGGTTGCCGCAAAGCAGTGATTTCCCACTTTTGCCAACACCCCTAAAATCCGCGAAGAAGCAGCGATTCTCTCCACGGTATTGGTCCCTCTTAACACTTCATCAATCACACAGAGCACCGGCACTGGTCCCTGGCATGCATCTAAAATCCTCTTCAGGGAGCGAATCTCCGCCATAAAATAACTCTCCCCATCCCGGATACTGTCGCGAAGAGCTATGGAAGTCAGTATTCGGCAGCAAGCAGCGTGATAGCTTCTCGCTGTACAAGTAAAAATTGTCTGCGCCAAAACTGCGTTCACTGCCACCGCTTTTAAAAATGTGGACTTTCCCGAAGCATTAGAACCAGTCAGAAGCACAGCCTTTCCGGCTGTGATGGTGTTGGCCACCGGCTGCATAACCAACGGATGGTAAAGGTCTGTCACCTTTAGAACCTGGGAATCTGCGGAAAACTCCGGCTCCCCATACCAGGGCAGCCCTTTCCTGAAAGAGGCGATAGAAATTGCCGCGTCCAGCTCTCCGATCTGATCTAACAACTCCTGGAATTCCGCCTGGCAGCGCAGACTTTCACGGCGCAAAGAAGGATAGACCAGCAAATCTATATGAAACAGCATCTTTAAATAATCCATTATCAAATCCAAAAAGCCTCCGCCCTCTGCCTGCCGCCCGATGAACCAGAATGCTTTTTTCTCAAATCCTGTCAGCCTTTTTCGTATCTCCACAATACGCCGGCAATTTTCCAGAGAGGACCAATCTAATCTTTCCAGCTCTCTGCCCATGTCCAAAATCCTGCGCAGACTGGCGAAAAGGCTCCGATACGGTTCCGTTTGTTTCCGGTCAGAGCCTGTCTGATACAAAAAAGCATTCAAACCCACCAGCGCAAACACAAAAAATACCGCCGCAACGGGAAACACCGGCAGCAACAGCAGCGCAGCCAACAGCGCACCTGCCAAAAGTCCGTGAGAAATCCATCCGATCACAGGGGCATTTTCAAGGGAAGACACCGCATCTCCCAGCGAACAGCGGTTGTCCTTTCCCACTAAGACCAAAGCCAGCTGCATTTTTTCACGTTCTTTTTTATGGCTTTGAAAAAAATTCGTCAGTTCTCCTAGATGCTCCAACTCTTTGGATGACATCTTCGGCAAACGCAAAAGCCGATATAGATACTCCTCCCCCGCAGTCGTCAAAGTCTGATTAATTCTTCCAAAAATCACATCCATCTCCAGATCATTCCAGGTAATATCGTCTAGATATCCCTCTTTCTTTCCGTCCATTTTCCTGGATGAAGCTGAAATTCTCTGGAGTTCCTCATGAGAATACATATGGTCAAAGATCCTGCCATATTGCTCACCGAATTCTCTTAAATGTCGCTCTTTCTGTCTGCGGTTTTCTCTGACAATTACCCAGACAACACCCAAAAGAAAGATAACAGCCGCAAAAGTCACGATAAAATAAGGATGCATAAACGTTCTCCTTTCATTGTTTCTAATCATAGCAGAATCCCAAAGACAAGTCCAGCCCAAAGACAGCGGCTTAAAATTCTCGCGTTGGCATAAGAAAATTTGTCACCATTTCTCTGCTTCCACATAAAATGGAGTGTAATCAATTTTTGGAGGACTTTAACATGAGTGATTTAGCAGCAACGAACTGTGGATGCGGATGTGACAATGGGTGTGATAATGGATGTGGTAACGGATTATTCGGAGGCGGAAATAGCTGCAACTGCATTCTGTGGATCATCGTATTAATGTATTTCTGCGGCGGCAACTCTTACAACAACGGAGGCTGTGGATGCGGAGATAACAGCTGCCTCCTTCTCATTCTGCTCCTGCTGTGCTGCGGCGGCAACGGTTGCGGATGCTAAAGTATACCTGATTTCTACGCATGATACGGTATGTCAAAAAGGCGGGGACTTCTCACGTCCCCCGCCTTTTTTAGTATACCATCCCCTCAAGATTGAGGGGGAGAGGAATTACGACGAGCTTTCCCATTTTGCTTTTTCGGAGTCTGCGACTGACGAGTTTTCCTACCTGCTCTGTCTTGTTTGCTCTTGACACAGTCCATATCTATCTCATAGATTTCATTTCCATTAATAATCAATTTTTCTTTTTTCTCTCTCATCTGTTCTAACCCAGCCTTTCTATTATTTTAAAATTCCCGCTTCGCGGTTCTGTTTCGTATTTATAAAACTCACATTATACAGTATGTCAGGACACCTCTGTCTGTCATAATGTAAATAAGAAGAACATAGACTGTGAAAAAGGGAATTTAAGGAAATCTTATGAGTCAAGAATATCATACTCCCATGACCGCGTTGGATGAAATGGTCAGTGACGGAAATCTCCAAATGTTGAAGGCATCCATGCCCTATCTTCCAGGAAGCGGTCAGAGATTCCTATCCTTTTACACAAAGCTGTTGGAGTTAAAACATACCATGGAGTTGTTCTCTCGGCCGCAAGATCTGACAGCCTGTGAACTCTCCTCGGCATCTACCGTCGACCCGGCGAGTATGCTCAATGATATCCGCCGCTTCTGTGACCCCAATATGCAGAAAAATATTGATCAAGTTTTAAATATGCTCGTCATGGTAGAGCTGATAGAAACTTTTAAAGATGAGCCAGGCAGCCAATAAGGAGGATGACAAAAATGCCACAGGATTGGATGAACGATCCCAAACTCAACGGACTCGATAAAAGCAAACTCGCGCTTCTTCAAAACCTTGCTGATCAAGGAGGACAAAAAAGTCCCACAGAACTGCTTCCATTTTTGATGGCCGCAGCAAACCAGGGAAAAAATCAGGGAGTGAAATTCAATACCAATGAAATGGAGATGATTATAGAAGTACTCAAACAAGGACAGTCTCCTCAGGAGGCAGCCAAAATGGACAAAATCATCAATCTGATGAAAATGATACGATGACCGTACTCTTTTCTTTTCACAGTGATTATGATAAGATAAATATAAAAGAACATCAGGAGACGGATTATGAACACACTCTCACAAAATTCTTACGAATGTCTAAGCGGCAGTGTCTTAAAAGTCATTGCCGCTGTCAGTATGTTGATCGACCATTTTGCTGTTACAATTTTGGCAAATGATCCTGAGGCATTTATCCCTTATTTTTATTTTTTAGATACCCCCATCGGACTTTACCGATTATTCAGAGACTTCGGCCGTCTCGCTTTTCCAATTTTCTGTTTTCTCATGACAGAAGGCTTTGTACATACCAAAAGCAGAATACGGTACGCCCGCAACCTGCTGTTCTTTGCTCTTCTCTCCGAGATCCCCTTCAGTATTATGATGAACGACCTGGGAAATTTTCAAAAGCAAAATACCCTGTTCACACTTTTGCTGGGTTTTTTGGCTCTGTGGGCCCTAGAACGGTTTGCCGCCAATGTATGGCTTCAGATTCTGTGCGTGGTCAGCTCCATGTGGGCTGCTTATTTCTTTCACACGGACTATGACTGGCGGGGTGTCCTTTTAATTTTGATCTTTTATCTGTTTCGCTATTACCGAAACAGTCAGGTGATTCTGGCAGGACTCTCCTTATATTGGGAATGGAAAGCATGCTTCGCGATGATCCCCATCCGCATGTACAACGGACAGAGGGGCTTTTTGAAGGGAAAAGCAGGAAAATATTTTTTCTATTTCTTCTATCCGCTCCATCTGATATTCCTAATAATTCTCAGATATCTGCTCTATTCCTGAGCTCTGCTATGTCCACCTACAGCAGAACAAAGTGGGCAAGCCCACTTCAGCTTCCCCTCAATCTTTGAGGGAGCAAAGCGCCATCTTTCACTCCGCCGCAGTGCGATCCACGTGGAGCGTTTTTTGTTCCATAAAAACGGAATTTCTTATGAAATAAAAAAGCCATCGCTTCAGCAATGGCTTTTTTGCATCTCTTGTCAATCATGTTTCTGAACAATCTCATCCTTATTCTTGTAGATATGATTTGCCGGAACACAGCCTCTGACCGCTGATAACGGATATACATTGGTCCTGGCCCCAATCACTGTTCCTGGATTGAGCACAGACCCGCAGCCCACATCGGCGTAATCTCCCAGCATAGCCCCTACCTTTCTTCTCCCGGTGGAGATATCCTCTCGGTCTGCATGAATCACCACAGCTTTGTTGTCTGCCTTCACATTAGAGCAGATGGAGCCTGCTCCCATATGTGCATGGAAGCCTAGAACGGAATCCCCAACATAATTGTAGTGGGGAACCTGTACTTTATTAAAGAGAATCACGTTCTTTAACTCCGTAGAATTTCCCACAACAGCACCTTCTCCTACAATCGCATTTCCACGAATAAAAGCACAATGACGTATCTGTGCTTCCTTACCAATGATCGCCGGCCCGTCAATATGTGCAGAATCTGCTACTTGAGCAGTTTTCGCAATCCAGACGTTCTTCCCTTTTTTCTCATACTCCGCAGGGTCTAACGTCTCTCCCAATTTTAAAATATACTCTCCAATCTCTTCCAGTACTTCCCAAGGATATACTTTTCCCTGGAAAATCTCTTTGGCGATCGTCTCATCTAAGTTAAAGAGTTTCTCAATGGTATAATCTTTCATCTTACTTACTCCCTTTTTTCGTTTTTGGCGGCGGATAGTTCTGGGCCGCCAGATCATAAAATTGACGCAGAGCATACTGAAAATTGTTTCCCATCACCTGCTCTGTCCTGGAACGGATAAAGTTCTCCAGCTTATCCATATACTCCTGGGGAGTGATGCTCCCCTCTGCCACATAGGTAAGCCCCTTCTCCCAGCTAGCCGTCAGCTCTGGGTTTAACAGGGAACGAATCGAACAATTCACCACGTCGTAAATCATCTCTCCTAACAACGTCGGAGTGATTACCTGTGTCTTCTTATTCAAATTCAGATACTCTATGTGAAACAGCTTTTTTAGAATCTCTGCCCTAGTGGCACTAGTTCCAATCCCACTGCCCTTGATCTGAGCACGGAGCTCCTCATCCTCGATCAGTTGGCCTGCATTTTCCATAGCCAAAATCATTGTCCCGGAGTTATAACGCTTCGGGGGTGATGTCTCCCCTTCTTTTACCGCCAATTTCTCTACAGGCAGTATAGCACTCTTCTTTAGTCCCTGCAACGCCTGAAGCAAGATTACATCACAGGTGGCTTCTCCATTAGAACTCTCAGTGTCGGTCGATTTTTTGGCAAAGGAACTCCCAGCAATCTCTAAATATCCCGGGGAAAGCAGTACTTTAAACGAAGAAAAGAAAGATTCGTTCTGTATTTTCGTGGTCAGAGCAATTTTCTGATAGATGGCCGGAGGATAAAAAATCGACAAAAAGCGTCTCACAATGATCTCATAGACACGCTGGGAAGTCACCGGCAGACGTCCCAGAGCTCCCAGTCCTTGGCCTGTAGGAATCAGTGCATAATGATCTGTCACCTGTTTGTCATTCACATAACGGCTCTTGGACAGATTCTTATACTCTCCCTGTTCCAGTATGTGGGCGGCAATATGTGACACCATCCCAAATCCTTTCAAGCCATTCAGATTCTTTCCCACTACCTTTGCCGCCGCTGTAGACAGCACTCGAGCATCCGTACGGGGATAAGTAATCAGTTTCTTTTCATAGAGTTCCTGGGCAATGCGCAGAGTCTCATCAGGGCTGATCTTGAACAACTTAGAACAGACATTTTGCAGCTCCGCCAAATTAAACAAAAGCGGCGGATTTTTCTTCTCTTTTTTCTTTTCAATCTTCTCCACTGACGCTGTCAATGGTTTCTGGGCGTTTAACTGATGAATCAGCTCCTGCGCATCTTTCTTTTCCAGAAACCCATTCTCTTTATACAGCTTCGGATACTGGAAATAACTGCTCTGCGGCGTCACTCTCCATTCTCCGTCAAATTTCTTTCCCGCCAGTTCTAAAGTGCTAATTACCCGGTAAAAAGGAGTCTTCACAAAATTTCGGATTTCCCGTTCTCTGCGCACTACCATCCCCAACACACAGGTCATCACCCTTCCTACAGAGATCACCTGATAGCGAGTCTTCCGGTAATTTGCGACACTGTTCCCATACTTTAAAGTCAGCAGACGCGAAAAATTGATTCCCATCAGATAATCTTCTTTTGCTCGCAGATAGGCTGAATCCGCCAGGTGGTCATAGGCAGACAGATCTTTTGCCTCCCGTATTCCACGCAGAATTTCCTCCTCTGTCTGAGAATCAATCCACACCCGTTTCTTCTCTTTTCCTGTTACTCTGGCCTGCTGATCTACCAGCCGATAGATGTATTCACCTTCCCGTCCAGAGTCTGTACACACATAAATAGTTCCAATGTCTTTCCGATTTAGAAGACGGCTTACGATATCAAATTGTTTTTTTACGGAAGAGATTACCTCATATTTAAATTCACACGGCAAAAAAGGCAGGGTATCAAAACTCCACCTTTTATATTTTTCGTCATAGGCTTCCGGATAACTCATGGTGACTAGGTGTCCCACACACCAAGTCACCACAAATTTCTCCGTCTCTAAATAACCGTCATGACGACCACCATTTACTTTTAGTACTTTCGCAAATTCCTGAGCCACACTGGGCTTCTCTGCGATAAACAATGATTTTTTTGTCATTACTGGTCTGCGCTCATCTTGCGAAGCGGCCATGCCAGAAGGACAGCTCCGCCCACGATATTTCCTAAAGTTACAATCAACATACTCTTCAGCATTGCAGCAATGGACAGCCCTGGAACCAGACAGTAAGCAGTCGTAAAGATCGCCATGTTCGCGATACAGTGCTCAAAACCGCTCAAAACAAATCCTGAGATACAAATTACGATCATCAAGAACTTCCCACTCTCTGATTTCATCTTCAGGCCGCACAATACAGCCAGACATACAAAGAAGTTACAGAGCACTGCTCTGAAGAACATCTGACCTGGAGCGATGGACAATTTTCCATCTATAAAACCTGCAAAGTAGTCTGCTGTGCCAGAAGCACCGCCACCGACAAAGATCAGTGAAAGAATAAAACATCCAACAAAATTTCCTATGTAGCTCACAACCCAAACCTTGCCCAAGTCGCCCCATCCGACTTTCTTATCTAGCAAGCCAAAGGCCATCACGAGGTTGTTTCCAGTGAAAAGCTCACCGCCCACCATTACAATCAGCAAAACTGCAATGGAGAACACCAACGCTCCGATAAATTTACCAGGAGCTGAACCTTCAAACAGATTTCCAGCCACGTTATTGTAGATCATGGCTACCGCAATAAAAAACCCCGCCATAATCGCCCGGATAAAGTACTTTCCAAAGTGGTTCTTCAGAAGAGTAATTTTGGCTACCGCCGCGTTTGATATCTTTTGTACATCTTCGTAAATCATAGAACTCCCTCCCGCTTATACATTATTGATTACTTCCATAGAATACCACTTTGATACAAAAATAACAACCCTTTTTTCAAAAAAATCTGTGCATTTTAGTAATTTTTTTTATTCAATCTTGGATGTTTTTGGTTAATATTATGTTTTCTTGGAAAGCTCGACTTATGATTTGTGTTTTTTTTCGTTTATTTCTGTTTATTTTTGGAAAAACTGAAAATAATAAACGATTTTCCATTCTTCTGTCTGTTTAAGGTTGATATAATTTTAACGCTTAGCGGAGCGTTTATGTAATAGGAAAGGGCTTTCACGCATCAGCGTGACAAGGTCTTCCCTATGACATAAAAACAATACCACAGCCTGTCCGGAGACGTTTTGTAAAGGACTTTTTAATCAAGTTCACAGAAAATTTACATTTCAGGGTAAATAAGGCCAGGAACCTGTTTTTAGATTCCCGGCCTACGGTTTTGCTTTATATTGTCTGTTCTGCTTTCAATTTTTTCACTTCGTCAAGAGGAAGTCCTGCATACTCCGCAATTTTTTCAAGTGTTAAAATCCCATCTGCCAACATTCTCTTGGCGGAATTGATTGCTCCCTCTTTCAATGTCTGATTCCTCATATCTTCCATAGCACGGCACATAATCTCGATTCCCTCCTTGCTCTCTTTGAAAAATCTCACCCTGTCTGCCAGTGTCCCATAATACATATCCGCTGCGTCTGTGCAAGAGAAGTCGTGCATTAACTTCCCGATTGGCGTATCTCCACGGTAAGCGCCATTTACATACAGTATGTGTGAACCGTCCTCAAATCTTTCCCCAGTTCCTAAAAAGCACCTCTCAATCGGATAGAGCGGCAACCCTTTTCCCATTACGTCATTCTCTGTGATAAAGATTACCCACGTTTCTGGCAGCTTGTCGAAGTCCTCGCCTTTCTTCAAAAGATTGGCGTCCATTACGCTGCTGTTGTACCTGGCTCTTTTTCTCCCAGCTCCTTTGTCGGAGCGCTGTACCTCCACGTTCAGTTTTGCCCCTGTGCTGTCTGTAGCCAGAATATCCAACCTCACTGAACGGTTCAGCAGGTTCTCCACAAATACCTGGGTACGGACGTCCAGCACCTTTAAATCCGGCTTTTCCAGTACAATCTGCAATACCAGTTCTATGCTTGCCGTATCTCCCTCAAAACACTTTGTGAGGAAATCATCATCAAGCAGGCGAAAACCTCTTAGCCTCTGTAAATCTTCCTGATGTTTCAGGTCTATCTGTTCCGTCACTGTCAAACTTTCCACCTGCTTTCCCTTCCATTTTTGTATCTCTATACTACCATACAATCGAAATATTTTCAATCATATCCAGATTTGTCTATACTGAAGAACCAAAACACTCTATCCCTATCTTGCCCAATTTTCAGTTCTCGGTTTTAATTGAAGACGCAATATTTGAATTATTAAATTCATTATCATTTCCAATAGTAACACTTTGGTCATTATAAATCAGCACATAAATATGATTCACTATTTCTTTCAACTCTTGTTCGCTCTTATTATCCACATCAATATCTAACTCATCCAAATTTCCAAATTGTTTTTCAAGATAGCGCAAAATATCAAGTAACTTGTTTTCAACTTTTGGAAAAATATTTAAAATTTGTGGCATATTTAATTGTATTTCAGCTGATTGTATAACCATCCCCATATCATTATTACACTTTGCAATATATGGATAATATTCAGCAGGAATTATTCTTCCTATGGATGTTCCCTTTCTTTCATATTCATGTATTGTCCCTTTTAATGCAACTATACTTTCTCTCATATTCGCATAATAAAACATTTCCCGCTCGTTTTCAGGCATATTGCCTAGAGATAAAGGTTTATTACTGTACTTTAAGAATCTTGACATAGTTCCTTTTATATAGGAGCAAAATGACTATCCCGAAATCCGTCGATATTCAGGCACTTCCACATCATCCGGATATCCCTCTATTTCATAATTAACCCATTCTAATAATCTTTCGTCATCAAATTCCTGTAATAATACTTTTGTCCTCTTTAATGCTGTCTGTGTATCAATGCTTCCATTTGCTAAGTCCTTAATTATCTGACTCTTAGCCATCAAAACCACCTCTCAATCCAGCAAATAATATCTGTCCAAAAAGTAAATAAAAATAAAAATAAAAATGCAACAATAGCTGAGATGATAAATCCAGAAATCCAAGGATGTTGATCATAAAATCTTTTCTTTTGTTTAGCTTGTCTAGGCTCATCTTTTTCTACAACATTAGAATTTATAATTTTTCCTTCAATCTTCTCTGCAACATTGGAATTTGTAAATTTATTTCCATTGCCCATTTGTATTCCCATGAATCATTTCCCACCTTACTTATCAAAGAACATATTATATCTGCTTATATAATGCCAAGATGAATTTTCCATTTTAGAAAATCTAACATCAACCGTTTGCGTATATTCGTATCCTACTGTGTTTCTTAGCTTAAAAATAAATTCAATATCTAGATAGTCTTTTTGCAAATCAGATTCTTTTAAATTTAACAAAACTATCAGTTTATTAAACCTATTATCTTCTGTGAAAAATCCATCTACTGGCTGTCCAATTTCATATGTAACTCCATTTACATTATAACTTGTACTCCGTAAAATCACATCAGCTTTTATACAATAAAACCCAATTCCAATACCATCATTTAGATTAAACTGGTCTAAAAACCTTATTTCCTCACCTTTTATCGTAGGTATATTACTTTTTTGTATGATAAAATATCCTTTTTCTCTTGATATAGTTTGCTGGTTTATCTTCCGACTTAATATAAGCTGACCAATCAATATCGCTGCTTGCGTAAGCAAAATAATAACATTCCATATTTCTGCTTTGCTCATATTTTTTCAGTCCTCCTATAAAATTTAATAGTCTTACCAAAGGTAGAAATGTTCTTTTTACCTAAATTCCTATTTCACATTCGCATATTTTCTAAAATTAAGTCCAAGTGCAAATTCTTTGCTATAACTGAAAGGTACTTGCGACATCTCTAATAATTATATCCCTAATGAAAGTTGAATTCATAATATGGATATGTGTATTACGCCACGAAAGGAAACTACTAACAATAAAAAACAACAGAACTTAATCTACCAGTCTGATTTTACAGGCCGGGAGCCAGCGCATTTCTGAGTCCCGGCCTGTTTCAGTTATCACTTTTTCACATCTGCTGTATCTCATTTTTCAGCATACGCTTGATTTTCTCGCTGCCCATAAATTCTCCTTTTCATACAATCAGGTTTTATTATCCCTTACTCACAATCTCTTTCGCCGCCGCTTTGGTCGCCCTGGCTCCTTCCTCCCGGAAATTCTTACCAGAAAAAAGAACCGGCGCACACCGTTCCAGTATGCGGTCATAAATCCTTGCGTGGGCAAGGTCTGGCGGTTTCTTGATTTCTTCCAATTTCAGGTTTGTCGTGACAATCAGCGGTTTCTTACTCCGATACCGGCTGTCAATGACGGTAAACATCTGCTCCATGGCATACTCGATACTGAGTTCCACTCCTAAATCGTCAATGACAAGCAGGCTGTAATCGTCTAGGCTGGCGATAAAGGCCGGTATTGTCCCGGTATGCCTCCTTCCAATGCTCCACATAGGCGTGGGCTTTCTCCATGACGGGATTCTGGCCGTTATCATTGGCGAAGGTGTAATCATAAAGGTATCTGTCCAGGGTCATAGCGAATATCCGGCGCACCACATCAGCGGCTTCTTCGTCAACAATCCAGTGTTCCCGCTTTTCGTCCCACAAGTAACCGTAAATGACTGTGCCGTTCAGGTGCTTGCCGCTCATGCCTTTTGCCTTGAACACAAATTTAATCTTGCAGCTGGTATCTCTGGCGTAAAATTCATACATGATGTTCAAGAACGGAGTAAAATCATTCTCTCCGCTGGCGCTGTCCACTCCGTCATTGATGGCAATCAGCCGGACGTCTCTCTGCCGCAGGATTTCCATGACCGGGGCGGTCGAATCGAGTTCCGGAGATTCCATCGTCCGTAAAATGGGGGCGGGTTGGAAAAGCCGTTACGGCGGGCGTAATCTTCCAGCATGGACTTCTGGGAAGAGATTTGTCAAGGGGTTTTTATGCCTATACGCACATTTTACACCACAAACATTTTGCTAATTTAGAATTGACTTTCTAAAACCAAAGTGATATTATTATAAAAGTCAGTATGAAGCTGACCAGATAGCTCTGAAGAGCAGAATTCAACGTTCATGTATTCAATTTATAAATATGTACTATGAAGGTATATGATCTTCTTGAAGGAAGATTGTATGCCTTTTTTTGTTATGCTTTGCAAAAATGGTGTAACAGCTTTCTTGTTTATGGTAGAAATAGTTTTGTTGTTTTCTAAGTAACTAAGAAGAAAAATATCCCCCAGGGAGGCTTAAATTGGACAACTTATTATGTTAAAGTATTACAAGGTTACAAATCAGGAGGAGAAATATGGATTTAGCATTTATTCAGAAGAAGTGGATCAACAATATGGCAAAAGACACCACAGCCAGTATCCAGGCGTGGGATAGCGTTGCCAATGACTACATCTATGATGATACAACCAGATTAGAATCAGACCCTTTCCTTCTTTTTCTTCAGGAGAAGCTTCAACTAACAAAACAAATGCAGGTTCTTGATGTCGGGTGCGGTGCAGGTGCCTATTGTGTGGCACTGTCTAATAAGGTAGGGCATGTCACGGGCACGGATTTTTCACCGGAAATGCTAAAAGTAGGACAACGATATGTTGAAGCCAACAGTATTAAAAATGTGGATTTTTTAGAGCGAAACTGGTGGGAATGTTCTGGAGATGAGTTTTATAAGAAATACGATTTGGTTTTTGCCCATACTACTCCAGCGATTGCGGATTACAGCACATTGTTAAAAATGATGAAAGCATCCAAGCATTATTGTGCTATCTGCAAACCTGCTCGGCGCACAGATGAGGTATCTGATGCCATTCGTACGCTTGCCGGATGCTCTACTGAAAAATCAGATGATTCTATTGCTTATGCATTTGATACGATTTGGGGTCATGGATACAACCCAGAGATCGCCTACCATGAAACGGTCTGGAAATCCCAAAAACCGATAGATGAAGCAGTCGTATGGTATTTGAATCGTCTAAAAGGATCCTGTCATATAGATGCCCATACAGAGCAGAACATCATTGACTATCTGAAAGATATCAGCATGGATGGAATTGTAAACGAAACAATACGGACGACCTTGGTATCTATGATTTGGGAGGTTTGATTATGAAGATTAGTATTATTTTTTTCAGTATAACTGGAAATACCGAAGCGGCTGCAAAAATGATTGCCGAAGGTGCAAGATCAACCGGCAACACCGAAGTTCGGCTGTTTAATCTGTGTGATGAAGAAAACTGGGACAAAAAATTCATCCTGGAAAGTAAAGCCGTGATTTTTGGCACGCCTACCTACTACGCCAATATGTGCTGGCAAATGAAGAAGTGGTTTGACACTAAAGGTGTGACCTATAACTTTGGCGGAAAACTTGGTTCTGCTTTTGCTACCGAGAATAATCCCAATGGCGGCGGAGCGGAATTGGCGATTATGACTGTCTATAACCATCTGCTTGTTTACGGTATGCTTGTCTATTCCAGCGGCATCGAGTACGGCAGACCTCCGATTCACATTGGGCCAACTGCCGTAAGCAGCAGGTTATCAGAACATGAGGAATCTTGCAAAAGATTCGGTAAACATATTGCAACAAAAGCAAGGGAATTGTTTGAGTGATGACAAAAATTACGAGAGAAAAACAACCCAAGGTATTGCGAGAAAATTACATAGAAAACAGGGGTGGAATTGAGGCGTACCATCGTTCTATCCGAAAAAAATGGTTCATTTTATTGGGGATGCTTGTTGTTATGCTTTTTTCCATGGTAATCTCCGTGAATGCCGGAGCTGCATCCATGTCACCTTTGGAGGTTTTGAAAACGCTTTTAGGGTTGGGTGATGAACGAGGATTCGTTGTGATTTGGAGAATCCGTATGCCTCGTGTGATAGCGGCTGTTGCGGCCGGTGCAGGGTTATCCATCGCAGGCTGCGTAATGCAAACCAGTCTAAAAAACCCCTTGGCGTCCCCTTCGACACTTGGCGTTTCTGCCGCCGCAACTTTTGGTGCAAATTTGTCCATTATAGTTTTTGGTGCAGGAACAGTAATGAGTACAGCTTCTGACGCAGTGGCAATCAATAATCCCTATTTAGTCACAATATGTGCGTTTGCGTTCTCAATGGGAGCGGTTCTTTTAATAATGGCTCTTTCCAGGCTTCGCAGCTTTTCTCCAGAATCTATTGTTTTAGCGGGAACAGCACTGAGCTCCTTGTTTAGTGCCGGAACAACGATTATCCAGTACTTCGGAGATGATGTCAAAATTGCGGCAGCATTATTTTGGACATTTGGTGACCTGGGTCGGATTTCGTGGACAGAAGTTGCGATCTTATCTGTTGTTACAGCAGCTTGTATTGTGTACTTTTTGCTAATGCGTTGGAATTATAACGCCCTTGCAAACGGAGAAGAAACCGCAAAAAGCCTTGGTGTGAAAACTACAAAAGTACGTTTTTGGGGGATGCTTGCTGCTTCCCTGCTAACGGCAGTTTCGGTATCTTTTATGGGCATGATCGGTTTTATCGGTCTTATTGGACCTCAAATCATGAAGCGGATTTTGGGAGCTGACCACCGTTTCCTAATCCCTGCTTCTGCATTGGCGGGCTCCATTCTTCTGTTACTGGCAGATACATTTGCAAGAGTACTGATTTCCCCCATTATTCTGCCTGTGGGTGCAATCACTTCTTTGCTGGGCGCACCGATGTTCTTCTACATGTTACTGAGGGGGAAAAAGGCAAAATGAAATTAGAGATAAAGAATTTATGCTTTGCATATGGCTCCCATGAAGTTGTTCAAGATGTGTCTTTCAGTGCTGATGAGGGTGATTTTGTAGCGGTTTTAGGCGTAAATGGTGTTGGAAAGTCTACAATGCTCAAGTGCATCAATAAAATCAACCGTCCGAATGCGGGGGAAATTCTTGTTGAAAGTCAGCCAGTCAGCAAACTCGACAATACTGAACTGGCTCAGCGAATCGGGTATGTGGCACAGAATTGCCAGTTTTCTGATGGCACTGTGTTCGATTCCGTATTGCTCGGCAGAAAACCGTTTATCAAATGGGATGTTACAGCCAAAGATTTGGAAATTGTTCAGCAGGTATTACAGTTACTGTCTCTTGAGAAATTTTCTATGCGAAATGTTCTTGAGCTTTCCGGCGGTGAGCGGCAAAAGGTAGCGATTGCAAGAGCCCTTGCTCAGCAGACGCCCGTATTACTGTTCGACGAGCCTACCAGCAACCTTGATTTAAAAAATCAATTGGAAGTTCTTCACATCATACGTGATATTGTAAAGCGACAACATCTTACGGCAGTGGTGACGATTCATGATTTAAATCTTGCTTTACGCTTTGCCAATAAATTTCTTGCTATGGTAGACGGCTCTGTCTATTCCTTTGGTGGTATAGAAACTATTACTGAACAAAGCATTCAAGAAGTTTATGGTGTTTCAGCTTCAGTAATCACTTATGACGACCACAAGGTAGTCATACCAAAATAAAAATAAAAGGAGATATGAAAATGAAAAAAGCGATTTCTATCCTGATGGCAGTATGTCTGCTGCTGTCCCTCTGTGCCTGCTCGGGCGGCACGACCAACACTGATGCTGCTGAGTCTGATAACAAGGAAAACCTGCAGCAAAGCCAGACTGACGATGTTGAAAACACTGATGCTGCTGAGTCTGATAACAAGGAAAACGTACAGCAAAGCCAGACTGACGATGTTGAAAACACTGATGCTGAAGATTATGAAGTAACGGATTTGATGGGACGTACTGTGACTATTCCCGGCAACACCGATGCTTATGCATGTATTGGACCCGGTGCACTCCGCTTGTATTGCTATGTTGCCGACACTGCGGAGTTGGTTGGCGTGGAGTCGGTTGAGCAGGAATGGGGCGATGATGGCAGACCATACAATATGGCGATTCCAAACGTAGATGAACTCACCGTTATCGGACCCGGCGGACCCGGTAACGCCCCAGATGCTGAACTGTTGTATGTTGCCGCTCCTGACGTAATCTTCTCTATGTACAATTCTGAGACATCATCTCTGGATGAATTGCAGGAGAAAACAGGGATTCCGGTTGTTGCGCTAAGCTATGGGAACTCCGAGGTGTTTGACACTGCCATCTATGATTCTTTGTCTCTCATTGGTCAAGTCACCGGACATGGAGATCGTGCGGAAGAAGTCATAAATTATATGAAGGACATTGAAACTGATTTGAACACACGAACCGCAGAAATCGAAAATAAGCCACTTGTATATCTGGGCTGCCAAAGCAATCGAGGAAGTCACGGGATTGAAAGTACGGTTGGCAATTATGTGCTGTTTGAGGCACTGAATATTCGAAATGCTGCGGCTGAAGCAGGTATCCCAGAGTACGCCATGATTGATAAGGAGCAAATCCTTGAAATGGACCCGGATGCTATTATTGTTGATGCGGGTGGCTACCAGATCTTGTGCGACGACTACAGTGCCAACCCGGATTTTTATAACTCGCTAACCGCAGTGAAGAACGGACAGATATATATGCAGATGCCTTACAATTACTACTATACCAACCTGGAGATTGCCATTGCAGATGCCTATTATATCGGCTCTGTTGTGTATCCGGAGGCCTTCTCTGATGTTGTTATCGGAGAGAAGTTTGACGAAATCTCTAACTTCTTCCTGGGAATCGATTCTTATCAACGCATTTCCGATCTTTACTTCGGTGGCTACCAGACAGTAAGTCTTGAAAAATAAGAAGGAGATCAAGATGCTAAACAAAAAAGAATTGTGGGAAAAAGCTGCTGCTTTTCATGGACACGTTTGTGGCGGCTTAACAATCGGATATCAGGCTGCTCTATATGCCATTGAATTGTTAAATTTAGAATTTTCGGATGATGAGCAAATTGTTTGCGTTTCTGAAAACGACGCCTGCGGCGTAGATGCCATTCAGGTGATTCTCGGTTGCAGCGTTGGCAAGGGGAACCTACTGTTCCATATGCGTGGTAAGCAGGCGTTTTCCTTCTACAACCGTAAGACCGGAAAATCCGTAAGGCTGGTTCTGAAACCAAAGCCCCGTGAAATGTCCAGAGAGGAGTCCTTTGCCTATTATCAGAGCTGCACTCCTGCTGAAATGTTTGATGTGAAAGAAACTGTGATCAAGCTACCGGAGCAGGCCCGTATTTTTGATTCATATGTGTGTGACTGCTGTGGAGAAAACGCGGGGGCAAATTGGATTCGCATGTCTGGAGATAAAAAGCTTTGTCTGGACTGCTACTCCAATTACGATCGCTTTAATGTTTAATGATTAAGAAGCGGGCAGCATCTTAAAAATGCTGCCCGCTTCTGTGCTACATATTATCTTTCCCAATCATTGTGCTTGGTTTTTCTATATTGTTTTGATTTCTTCTTTCTCTGAATTATCTGCAGTTTTTCACGAACAGAGCGTTCCTCGGCACTCTCATTCAGCATACGGGAAACTGCCTTTTTGCTGTCAAACATCAGAAGCGGGTTGTACTTCTCGCCGTAAACTTGCTGTGCCCGGTTCTCTGCTTCTTGCTCCTTGCCGGGGCGGATGACCTGTTTTGCTTCATAGAGCTGCACCGGGTCGAAGCCTTGGGCCTGCTCCCGAAGCCCGGCATACTCGTTCAGGGCAGCGTCCAGCTCAGCAGAATATTTCTGTTCCTGTTCTTCCAACCGTTTCAGGCTCTGCTCCATGGCAGCGATGTCCTTGGAAAATTTATCGGCGGCATCGTCCTCGGTATATGCCAGCGACGCCAGAAGCAGATTCTTCTCCGAACGCAGTTCCTCCAAATCCTCTGTCAGTGCCGCAATCTTTGCCGCCAGTTCCCGGTGCCGGAATACATGAACCA